>Ga0129314_1002372_pt1 | contig 10629 bp, 9 predicted proteins | sample O1111metagenome_FD_94431 | JGI IMG/M metagenome (GOLD analysis project Ga0129314, IMG submission 94431) | Orangutan individual fecal microbial communities from fecal samples from Wisconsin, USA - O1111 metagenome | ecosystem: Host-associated > Mammals > Digestive system > Large intestine > Fecal...
CGTGCAGATATGGATTTTTTCCGGAATAAAAACGCCTGCCCCGGTGTGGGGCAGGCGTAGGGTCGGCTTGGAATCAGGAGAAGGCTTGCTTATGCCTTTTCCAGAGCCAGGGTCTTGGTGGGCTGGTCGCAGACTTCGGCAGGTCCGAAGTACTGGATGGCGCCGGGATAGGTGAAGCAGGTCTCGGCGGCCCACTGGGCACGGTTGGCGGCGAAGTACTGGAAGGGCTTGCCCTCCAGTTCCACCAGAGCCTTGCGGATCACGGGCTTATCCTGACCGTTTCTTCTTTCGATGTTCATCATCTTGGTGATGGGCATACCGCCTGCCAGCCACTGCTCGGCGGGCTTGGACAGGTTGGAAACCTTGGACAGGTAGCCGGTGTAGCCGTACTGGATCAGCATGAAGGCATTGTAGCCCAGGCTGTAGCAGTAGTCGGCATCGAAGTTGGAGGGGAAAGCGCAGCGGCCTTCGTAGCCCAGGAAGTGATGCAGGGGGGAGAACTTGCCGCTGTAGGTACCGGCAGCCTTCCGGGCAGCCAGGTTGTCCTTGACCAGAGCGGAGAACAGCTTCTCGGACTCGATGAGGGAGACCTGAACGTTGCCATGGGGGTCACGCTCCAGGAACAGCTGCTGCTGGATGCTCTGGGGCAGGATGGCGAACACAGCCATGGACTCCTTGGTCAGGCCGTTCTCGATGAAGGCATACTTCTCTTCCCAGGTGGGCAGAGCGTTGAACTGAGCGGTCTTTTCGCCGGCCAGCAGCTCGTTGATCTCAGCGATCAGCACGGAGAACTCGGGAACAAATTCCACGATGCCCTCAGGGATGATGGCAACGCCGAAGTTCATGCCGTTGGCGGCACGCTTTGCCACGGAATCGGCAATGTAGTCAGCGATCTGCGCCAGGGACATCTTCTTGGCAGCCACTTCCTCGCCCACCAGGCAGATGTTGGGCTGGGTCTGCAAAGCGCATTCCAGAGCCACATGGGAGGCGGAACGGCCCATGACCTTGATGAAGTGCCAGTACTTCTTGGCGGAGTTGGCATCCCGCTCGATGTTGCCGATGATCTCGCTGTAGGTCTTGGTGGCGGTGTCGAAGCCGAAGGAGCACTCGATGTCCTCGTTCTTCAGGTCGCCGTCGATGGTCTTGGGGCAGCCGATGACCTGTACGCCGGTGTTGTGGGCGGCAAAGTACTCAGCCAAGCAGGCAGCGTTGGTGTTGGAGTCGTCGCCGCCGATGATGACGATGGCGGTGATGCCGTGCTTCTTGCAGACCTCTGCGGCAACGGCAAACTGCTCCTGGGTCTCCAGCTTGGTTCTGCCGGAGCCGATGATGTCGAATCCGCCGGTGTTGCGGAACTGGTTGATGTATGCGTCGTCAAAGATCAAGTAATTGTCTTCCAGAAGACCGCTGGGGCCGCCCTTGAAGCCGTAGAGGACATTGTCGGCATTGGTAGCCTTCAGGGCATCATACAGGCCGCAGACCACATTGTGGCCGCCGGGAGCCTGGCCGCCGGACAGGATCACGCCCACGACCTGCTTCTTGGCCTCGGAGGTGTTCTTGCCGATCTCAAAGGTTACCTCGTTCTCGCCGTAGGTGTTGGGGAACAGGGCGGCAATCTTTTCCTGGTCGGCAACGCTCTGGGTGGCTTCGCCGGTCTTAACGGAAATTTCGGAGATACCCTTTCTGAGCATACCCGGCAGCTTGGGGGCATACTGGTATCTTGCAATCTGGAGAGGGGACAAACTCATCTGAAAAACACTCCTAACTGTTATTTTGGTAGGGTTGCTACCTATGAATTATACTTCACTTTCCGGCAAAGGTAAATAGCAATTTTGTTTTTTGTAGAAACAGTCAGAATCTTCCCGGCGGTTTTGGGGCCATCTGATACAAACAGACCAAACAGCGGCATTTTTCTTTTGAAAAACGCCCCTTTTGGCCGGATCCAGCCAAGGAATTTGGGAACGCGCCCGGTGTTTCAAAAATATTTGGGATTGAAATAGCGATTAAATTGTGCTATAATAGTCATGCGAAAAAGCGGGGAAACCCGTGATTTAAGAAAGGATTGATTCCAATGGCTCTTGTTACCACTACCGAGATGTTCCGCAAGGCATACGACGGCGGCTACGCTGTGGGTGCTTTCAATGTCAACAACATGGAAATCGTTCAGGCCATTACCGAAGCCTGCCGCGAGGAGAACGCTCCCGTTATCCTGCAGGTTTCCAAGGGCGCCCGTGCCTACGCCAACCACACCTACCTGGTGAAGCTGGTTGAGGCTGCTGTTCTGGAATGCCCCAACATCCCCATCGCCCTGCATCTGGATCACGGCGACAGCTACGAGCTGTGCAAGTCCTGCATCGACGGCGGCTTTACCTCCGTCATGATCGACGCATCCTCCAAGTCCTTCGAGGAGAACATCGCACTGACCAAGAAGGTCGTGGAATATGCCCACGATCACGGCGTTGTTGTCGAAGCTGAGCTGGGCTCCCTGGCCGGCATCGAGGACGAGGTCAACGTCTCTGCTGAAAACGCATCCTACACCCGTCCCGAGGAAGTGGAAGAGTTCGTCTCCCGCACCGGCTGTGACTCCCTGGCCATCGCCATCGGCACTTCCCACGGCGCTTACAAGTTCACCCCCGAGCAGTGCACCCGCAACGAGCAGGGCATCCTGGTTCCCCCTCCCCTGCGTTTCGACGTTCTGGAAGAAGTCACCAAGCGTCTGCCCGGCTTCCCCATCGTTCTGCACGGCTCCTCCTCCGTTCCTCAGGAGTATGTCCGCATGGTCAACGAGAACGGCGGCAAGATGCCCAACGCCATCGGTGTCCCTGAAGAGCAGCTGCGCAAGGCCGCAAGCATGTCCGTATGTAAGATCAACATCGACTCCGACCTGCGTCTGGCAATGACTGGCACCATCCGTAAGTACTTCAACGAGCATCCCGACCACTTCGATCCTCGTCAGTACCTGAAGCCCGCTCGCGCCAACATCAAGGAAGTCGTCCGCCACAAGCTGATCGACGTTCTGGGCTGCGCAGGCAAGGCCTAATCCATACCTTACGCCAAAATCGTCCGGGCAAATCGTCCGGACGATTTTTTAAGCGAAATTCAGAGAGAATTAGGGCAGCACCGCATAATTCGGCAAGAGACAACAGCGAGAGATTTTGCTCCAAGATAAAGTTTGGAAAACGCAGGAATACTTTGTGTATTTCAAGTTTTTCAAACTGCAAGATTGGGGCAAAAGATCCGCTGGTGTCCGCAGACGCAATTGTGCGGGGTTGCCTTAGAGATAAGTTCGCCTTTTATAGAGAAAAATGGAGGTATTGCCTGTGAAACTAAAAACCATTGATATGGCCTATATTGCCCTGTTTGCCGTGCTGATGGCCGTTTGCTCCTGGATCGCCGTTCCTGCGGCAGTCCCCTTTACCATGCAGACCTTTGGTGTATTTCTGGCTGTGGCTGTCCTGGGCGGTCGCCGGGGCACCCTGGCGGTGTGCGTTTACCTGCTGATGGGCGTGGTTGGCCTGCCGGTGTTCGCCGGGTTCAACGGCGGCATTGGCTATATGCTGGGCAGCACCGGCGGCTATATCGTCGGCTTCCTACTGTCCGCTCTTGTCATGTGGGCCATGGAAGCCCTGCCCGGTGACCGGAAGTGGACACTGCCCCTGTCCATGGTGCTGGGTCTTGTGGTATGCTACGCCTTCGGCACCGCTTGGTTCATGCTGGTCTACGGCAAAAACACCGGCCCCATCGGCCTGATGACCGCCCTGGGCTGGTGCGTGATCCCCTACATCCTGCCGGATCTGGGTAAGATCCTTCTGGCCATGGTTCTGCAAAAGCGGCTGAAAACGGCCATTCACCTGAACTGAAAATCAAGGACTGCTCCTTTTGGGGCAGTCTTTTTTTGTAGATGCCGCGCCAACGCAGACGTTGCCACCGAATCACCACCCGGAAATTTCGGGGCGCTGGGCGGCGCAGCCGCCCCTTGGCTCTCCCTATGGGAGAGCTGGCACGGCTGAAAGCCGTGACTGAGAGGGCGACTTAGCACCCGCTGGCTATGACGAGTCTGTGACTCTGGCAGTTGACCCACACCGTTGGGGGTCACCCGGTTCGATAGATGGTGGTGGTCGTGACTGAGAGGGTATATAAGCAGCAATCAAGATACATATTCCAAATTTGCGACTGCGTACGCCCTCTCAGGCTCGCTGTTCGCTCGCCAGCTCCCCCATAGGGGGAGCCAAGGGCGGCTGCGCCGCCGGATTTCCGTCGTCTTACCCTCTGCGCTGGGCGGGCATCGCCTGCCCCGTTTGATGCGTACAACGGGGGCGGGGGTGCAAAAAAGCTGCCCTTTCGGGCAGCTTTTTTGGGGGAAGATTTACCTGTCTGCATCCAGGTGATACTCCCGGATGCGGTAGTTGTCACCATCCTTGACAACGGTCATGGTGATCGTTCCCTCGGTCATGCTCTCACGCCAGTAGGAGCAGGTCACGACGCTGCTTCCCTTGCTGTCGATCTCCTTCACATTGGCCTGGTACTCGCCGTAGCTGTCGCCCATCGCATTTTCACTGCCGGTGTAGCAGGTCAGCTCCTGGGTGCAGGACTGGGAGAGATACTGCTTCATTCCCTCTGTGTTCTTATCAAAATAAGCGCACATAAATTCTCTCAGAACGCTTTCCAGATTCTGTGCCGCTTCCTGTTCCGGGAGGGAAATGCTCATTGTACCCTGAATCGGCTGACCATCCAGGGTCACATCATTGCACATCTGGAAGTCCATAATAGACCATCCGCCAATATCCCGGAAGGTGTTGTTGTCCAGGGTAACGCCTTCCACCGAGTAGAGCTTGATGCCGCCCTGGCTGCACTCGTAGATCTCGCAGTTGCGCACCGTCAGTGCCGAGCTGTAGTCTGCCTTGACACCCAGGATGCCGCATCCAAAGAGGCCGCAGTTGTCCACGATGATCCCATCGCTGTTCTGGAAATCCAGAACGCCGCCGGCACAGCTGCCGGGTTCTTTGGTGTGGCCTGCGGTGAAGCCGAACAGGGTGATGTTGCTGCAATTGCGGAAGCTCAGCACGTTGGCATACCGGGGCGTTGCCGACAGGGTGTGGGCCTTCACATCGCCATCGGCGCCGCGGATGGTCATGTTGTCCACATTCTCGATCACCAGACCCGGGCCGTCAAAGATATCCTCCCAATGGAAGGCTTCGCTTTTTCCGGTGCCATAGTCGGTAGCCGTGCTGAAATCATACAGTTCACTCTCCAGAACAATGTCCTTATTGGAGCCGATGGCTGCCAGCAGCTCATCCACCGTGGAAACATGGATCTCCAGCTGATTTGCACTGGGGACAGGAGGTGCAATTTTCGTGCCGAATTCCGCCCGCAGGGCTTCCTCGGTAACAGGGTTGCCGTCAACATCCTGTACGGTACTTGTTTCGGCATTTCGCAGCCATACCCGGATGCTGTTATCCCTGAACTGATTTGTGGTGAAGGACACATCGCAATCATACAGATAGAATGCAGCATCCGTCACCGCATTTTCGGTAAACCCATTTCGCTCCATGGTGATCTGGCTGTCAACGGCTTTGACCAGACAATACAGGCTGCTGCCTGACAGCTGATTGTCCAGCAGCTTCACATCCTTGGAATTTGTAATATCCCAGAAGCAATAGCCGCCATATTGATTTAAGCCGATATCGTACATCCGGTTATCGGTAATGACGACATTCTCACAGCCCGAAAGCTGAACTGCCGAGCTGGAACATTCGTAGATCTCGCTGTCAACCAGAGTGATCTGATTGCTTTCATCTGCGATCACACCCATCACGCCGCAGCCGTAAAGGCCGACACGCTCCAGCTTTACCTGGGTGCATCTCTGTAGGGATACCACGCCGCCGGTACATTCCCCATAGCCCTTAATGTGGCCCAGAGTGATGCCGGACAGATCCACATTCCCGCACTGCCGGAAGCTCAGCACATCCGCCCAGCGGGGCTCGGTTTCCAGGGCGGTGTTTCGCATACTGCCGCCGGTAATGGTCAGATTCTTCACATTCCGAATCACCAGGCTGTAGCCGTCATACGCTTCCTCCCAGGTGTAGGCATCCCCTGCCGGTTTTTTCTCACCGTAGTCTGCCGCCTGCGTCAGATTGTAGCTGCCGGGTTCCAGACGGATCTCGGTATCCGAGGCAATGGCTGCCAGGAATTCATCCACGGTCTTGACACTGACCACATTTCCCTGGGTCTCGGACTGGGTGGGATCTTGATCGGTTTCCTTGCGCTCCATGGGGCTGGTGACCAAGCACACGGCAACAAAGATGATGGCCAGCACACCGGCCAGACTGATCCAAAAACTGGGCTTTTTATACTGCAACACTGTTAATACACGCTCCTTTACACTCACTTCGCCAAATGCCACCGGACAGGCGGCAAAATGGACATGGTTGGTACTGCAATTGACCAGGGCGGCGGAATACATTTTCCGCTCCTCTAAATCCATGAACTGCACCACCCGCTCATCGCAGGCCATTTCGATGTCCTTGCACAGCAGCACATAGGCCAGCCACACAAGGGGGTTGAACCAATGCAGGGCCAGGGCCAAAAAGCCCACCATTTTGAACCAATGGTCGCCCTTTTCCATGTGGGTCTGCTCATGGGCCAGAATGTAGCGGCGGTTGCTGGGGGACATTCCCATGGGCAGGTAGATCTGGGGACGAATGAAGCCCAGGACAAAGGCCGTTTCGATCCGGTCACTTTCCCAGACGTTTTCCTTCAGCCGAATGGCATCCCGCACCCGCAGCTTCAGGCACAGGTAGGATACCAGGGTATACACGGCGAAGCACACCGCCACCACCGCCCACAGAATAGCCGCCACCGCATCCAGCCGCAGCAGCACCCCGGAATCACCCCGGGAATCCGGCTGTGCCCCCTGGGTGGGGGCTTCCGTCCCGGCGGGCATGGTCATCACCATGTGCTCCCCCTCCTGCTGGGTATCTGCAACAAATTCAAATCCGACCACAGCGGCATTTTCCTGAGGGATCCAGTCATCCCGCCGCACTTCCTGCTCCGTCTGGGTGAATCGGGGGAGTTCCGGCTGATCCTTAGGCTGCAAGCTCAGACCGGATCGGATCTCAAAGGGCATCAGCAGCCGGATCCCTGCCAGCAGCCACAGCAGGCACAAATACTTTTTCGGGGTCTTTTTCAGCAGCAGCCGAAGGGCCATCACCACCAGGATCACAATGCTACCGTGAAAGCTGGCAGTGAGAATGTTTTGAAACACATCGGTCACAGCTTATCCCTCCTGAAAGCTGTCGATCAGGTCCTGCAGCTGCCGGGCCTCCTGATTCGTCAGCTGTTTACTCCGGGAGAAGGCGGCGATAAAGGCGGGGACGGATCCCTCAAAGGTTTCCTCCACCATCTCCTCCAACCGGGCTTTTTGCGCCTCCTCCTTGGAGACCAGGGACGATACAATGGTATTTTCGTTTTTCACGATCCCCCGCTCAGACAGGCGGCGGATCACTGTGTAGGTGGTGGCCTTGGACCAGCCCAGCCGCTCCTTGCACAGCTCCACCAGCTTCGTGGAGTTGATGGGTTCCTTTTCCCAAAGGATCAGGCAAAACCGGTATTCGCTTTCAAAAATCTTGGGTACGCTCACAGGGTTTCCCTCCTTTTTCAAGGTTTGGCTGCGCCGGGATCCGGCAGCAGCAAAAGATTTAATCAATTAGACCTCGTAGGAATAGTTTACCTTATTAGACCTTTTTTGTCAAGCCCCAAATGACAAAAAACAACAAATTTGTGGGGCATTTCGGTTTCCGGAGAAATTCTTTATGGAAAGCCATCTGTGCCCTCTGTACAATTCCGGGGTTATCGTGTACAATATCCTTTCCTGGTGTTCTCCGCAGCTGCCCCTGGCGGTGGACTTCTACAAAGAACGGATCCGGAGCTATCCCGGCTGATCTGCACACCCACCCTCTGCACGGAAAGGAGGATCCTATGCGAATATTACTGGTCGAGGACGAAAAACCGCTGTCCTGCGCCATCCGAAAAATGCTGGAGCAGGAACATTTTGCCGTGGATCCGGTGTATACCGGCCCCGACGGCTTGGAATACATCCTCAGCGGCATCTACGATGCGATGATCCTGGACGTGATGCTGCCGGGGATGGACGGCTTTACCCTGCTGCAAACCATCCGCCAGCGGGGTATCACCACCCCGGTACTGATGCTCACTGCCAGAGGCGGTCTGGAAGATCGGATCAGCGGGCTGAATCTGGGGGCAGATTACTACTTGCCAAAGCCTTTTGCCTTTCCGGAGCTGATCGCCTGTCTGAATGTCATCACCCGGCGAACCCCTGCCCCCCAGCAGCTGGAGCTGTCCTTTGGGGATGTGTCCCTGGATCCCTCCGGCGGTATGCTCCTTTGCAGCACCACCGGCCAGAGTGTCAAGCTGGGGGCAAAGGAATATCAGCTATTGGAGCTTTTTCTGCGCAATCCCCGGCAGCTGCTGCCCCGGGACACCATCCTGGAGCGGGTCTGGGGCTTTGACAACGAAGCGGAGTATAACAATCTTTCCGTCTACCTCACCTTTCTGCGCCGGAAGCTGTCCTTTGTGGGATCCAGGATCGAGATCAAGGCCCAGCGGGGCAGAGGATATGTATTGGAGGAGGCAGCGCCATGATCCAAAGCCTGCAAAAAAAGCTGATCGCTGCTACCACCGTCTGTCTGGCTGTGATTTTGCTTGTGATGATCGCCCTGATCAATGCCGTCAGCAGCTATTCTGCCTTTCATCAGGTCTCCCAGTCCCTGGAGGTGCTGGCAGGAACCCAGACAGGCAGCAGCTCCACCCAGCGCATCCGGGAAAATCTGCCGGATGTCACTGCATCCTCCCTGTACCGTGTCAGCAACTACTGCATTCTCCGGCTGACCCGGGACGGCCAGCTGTACGAGTGGAAAAGCGAAAATACCCAGCTGTACAACGATGAGACGGTGGCCCAGATCCTCAGTGACATTCAGGCCCACGGCGGCGACCGGGGCCGGGTGGGACAGCGGATGTTCCGCATTGCCCCAGGCGTGCATGGTGACCGGATCGCCGTCATCGACATCCGCACGGAACTGGAAAATGCCGCCGGGCTGCTGCGGATCACCGCCGTGGTGGGCATCCTTTTCTGGGTGCTTCTGTCGGTGCTGGCAGCCGTTCTCATCTGCCGTCTGCTCCGACCGGTATCCCTTGCCTTTGCCAAACAGCAGCAGTTTGTCTGGGATGCCAGCCACGAGCTGAAAACTCCCCTGGCGGTGATCTCCGCCAATGCCCAGGTACTGTCCTGTGAAATCGGCCCCAATGAAAATCTGGGTTACATTCTGGACGAGGTAGAGCGCACCAATACCCTGGTGCAAAACCTGCTGTACCTTGCCCGGATGGATGCAAAACGGGTCAAGGGGGAGATTCGGGAGCTGGATCTGGGTAAGCTTCTGCTGCAAACGGCGCTGCCTATGGAAAGCCTGATTTTTGAGCAGGGAAAAACCCTGGTGCTTCAGATCCCTGAGGGCATCGGCTGCCGCGGAAACGAAGCCCTGCTCCAGGAGCTGGTGGTGATCCTGCTGTCCAATGCGGTGCAGTATTCCGCCCCTGGAAGTCAGATCACCCTTTCCCTACAGGCAAAGGGAAGCCACCGGATCCTGTGCGTACACAACACCGGCAGTTTTATCCCCCCGGAGGTACAGACGCATATTTTTGAGCGGTTCTACCGGGGCGATGCCTCCCACAGCCGGGAAACCGGCGGCAGCGGGCTGGGTCTGGCCATCGCCAAAAGTATTGCCGACTTCCACCACGGCAGCATCCGGGTGGAAAGCACCCCGGAAACCGGAACCGCCTTCCTGGTGACCCTAAGTGACCACGCCGGTTAATGCCATGCGCCCTTTCCGGTTTTTCAAAAAACTTTTTTCACTTTCAAACTACTTTTAAGAAAACTCCTTTACAATGGGCACTGTTCCAACAAGGAACAGAAAACCAAATTGTAAAGGAGTTTTTTGTATGCGTATTGCAAAGAAATTGGCAGCTGCCTTCCTGGTGGTCTGCCTGATGATGACCGGCATCGTCTCCGCGTCCGCCACGGAGGTGCGGGGTCACTACCCCAACGGCTTGACCAATGGCTATGTCAACGGTCTGGCTGAGGGCATGAAGAACGGCCTGACCAACGGCTTGACCAAGGGTTATGTCAACGGCATGGCCGACGGCATGAAGAACGGTATGGCAAATGGTCTGAACAGCGGCCTGAAAAACGGCATGGTGGACGGTCTGACCGGCGGCCTGAAGGGCGGTCTGGTTAACGGTCTGGTTCAGGGTCTGAAGAACGGTAATCTGAAATAAGCCTTTCTGCCGGCACCGCACTCCCCCCGCGGTGCCGGCATATCATATACAAAGGGAGTTTGTATGATCGGAAAAAAGTGTATCCTTGGGGCACTGGCCCTGTGGCTGGTTCTGCTGGTGGCAGGACTGGTGATGCTCTGCACCCGGCAGGTTTCCCCGGCAGAGGAAATATGCCATTTAGAGCCAGAACCGCAAGTCTGTGTCCCAGCAGAAGTAACCGTTCCAGAAGAAACCATTCCAGAAGAAACCATTCCAGAAGAAACCATTCCAGAAGAAACC
>Ga0129314_1002373_pt1 | contig 10624 bp, 9 predicted proteins | sample O1111metagenome_FD_94431 | JGI IMG/M metagenome (GOLD analysis project Ga0129314, IMG submission 94431) | Orangutan individual fecal microbial communities from fecal samples from Wisconsin, USA - O1111 metagenome | ecosystem: Host-associated > Mammals > Digestive system > Large intestine > Fecal...
GTCTTTATCGACGACTTCCCCCCCAACATTGAGGCAGCAGAAAACGCCGGTATGCAGGGGATCGTATTTTACAACGCCCAGCAGCTGCGCCATGAATTACAAAAACGCGGGGTCCTTTGACCCAATGTCATTCAGTTAAGAGAAACCTGTCATTCCGAGGCAGTGACCGATGTCACTGCCGTGGGAATCCGTATTCAAAACGTCGGAGAAAACGGATTGCCGCGCCAGTCTGCGGACTGGCTCGCAATGACAAAGCCCTTAACTGAATGACATTGTCCTTTGACCCTGCGTTTTTTCAGGAGGTTTTCTATGCCCATCTTAAAACTCACCCCCGCCTGCAAGGACTACCTGTGGGGGGGAACACGGTTAAAAGAGGAATATCACAAGCAGTTTGACGCCCCCCGCCTGGCAGAGACCTGGGAGCTCAGCTGCCACCCCGACGGCCCCTCCACCGTGCAGAACGGTCCGCTTGCCGGTCGGACTCTGGCACAATGTCTGGCTGAGCATCCGGAGTGGCTGGGCACCCGCGGCCGCGCCTTCCCGGAGTTTCCCGTCCTGGTCAAGCTCATTGACGCGGCAAACAATCTGTCCATCCAGGTCCACCCCGACGACGCCTACGCCCGCCTCCATGAGGGGCAGAACGGAAAAACAGAGATGTGGCATGTGTTGGAGGCGGAACCCGGCGCCTTCCTCTACTGCGGCTTTGACCACGAAATTACCCGGGAGGAGTTCGCCCGCCGCATCCATAACAACACCCTGCCGGAGGTGCTTCATCGGGTACCGGTCAAGAAAGGAGACACCCTGTTTATCCCCGCGGGGACGATCCACGCCATTTGCAGGGGCATCGTGGTGGCGGAGGTGCAGCAGAGCTCCAATGTCACCTACCGGGTGTATGACTATGGCCGCCTGGGCGCCGATGGCCAGCCCCGCGCCCTGCATATCCGGCAGGCGCTGGACGTGACCCGTCTGTCCCCCTGTCCCCAGAACTTCGACTTCGGCGGTCACCTGGGGCAGTGCAGCTGCTTTACCGTGGATTTGCTCACCGCTCCGCAGAGCACGCTGTGTGGAGCGGACTCCTTCCTCTCCCTGCTGGTCCTTGAAGGGGAAGGAACGGTTGTCTGCGCCGGCGAGGCAGTTCAAGCCCAAAAAGGCGAGAGTCTTTTTCTTCCCGCCGCAAGCAGTGAAGTGCGCCTTACCGGCACACTTCACGTTCTGAGCACCCGAGTATAAAAAGGCCGCGTATGCTGATGCATACGCGGCCTTTTGGTGTCAGTTCAGGCTGTGCAGGGCCGGATAGATCTTCCGATAGGTCTGATACCGCTGTTCGTACCGGGTGACAAGCTCAGGAGTGGGCAGAGTAGACTCAGTAATACGTACCGTGCGGGCGGCTAACTCTTCCAAACTACTACAGGCACCGCAACCCTTAGCTGCCAGCATCGCCGCACCCATCGCGGGTCCCTCATTCTGAATGTAGTCAATTTGAATGTTCAGAATATTGGCCATAATTGTACGCCACAGGGGACTTTTCGCTCCCCCTCCGCAAATCGTGGCTCTCTGGGTAGGAACGCCTAACCCTCGAGCCAACTCCAGTGCATCCCTGAAAGAAAACGCAACCCCTTCCAGAACAGCCTGGGTCATTTGCCCACGATCTGTATTTAGAGACAGCCCTACAAAGGCCCCGCGCACCTCCGTGTCGTTATAAGGAGTACGCTCTCCCATCAAGTAAGGTGCAAAGAAAACAGGGTTAGTACCCAGTTCCTGAATTTTTTTCTGCTCCCCAGCAAAGTCATCACTGTTCAGCACAGTCTTAACCCACCACTGATTACAGGCGGCTGCGCTGAGCATACAGCCCATCAGGTGGTAACGACCACTGGCGTGAGCAAATGAGTGTAATGCATGGTTTTTCGGCAGGTGGAACTGGTCGCAGGCAATAAATATTGTACCGGAAGTACCCACAGAGATATTACAGCTTCCATCTGACAAAGTATCGGTACCTACAGCAGCGGCAGCATTGTCTCCCGCTCCAGCGCATACCCGTACGTGCGGGGGCAGGCCCAAGTCTTGGGCCACCCGGCCAGTTAAAGTGCCGATAACCTGCCAACTTTCGAAGAGCCGGGGCATCTGCTCCTTCGTCACGCCACAGATGTACAGCATCTCCGCCGACCAGCACTTGTGAGCCGTATCCAAAAGCAACATCCCCGCTGCATCGGAGTAGTCAGTGCTGTGCACTCCGGTCATGCGGTAGGCCAGATAGTCTTTAGGCAACATAATTCGACGAATACGCCGAAAGTTCTCCGGCTCGTGCTTGCGCACCCAGAGCAATTTTGGGGCCGTAAACCCAGCAAACGCGATATTTCCTGTTAAATCAGCAAGACGCTCCTCACCTATCTCGCTGTTCAGCCACTCCGTTTCCTCTGCGGTGCGACCGTCATTCCACAAGATAGCAGGGCGAATCACTTGATCACTCTCATCCAGCAACACCAAACCATGCATTTGGCCGCTAAAGCTTAAACCATCCACCTGGGTTGAGTCAAACCCCTCCATCAAATCGCGTATTCCTGCTCTTGTTTGGCTCCACCAATCCTCCGGGTTTTGCTCTGACCAGCCAGTCTTTGGAAAGGAGAGGGGGTACTCCTTCTGCACCGTGTGGAGAACCATCCCGTTCTCATCCATCAACAACAGCTTCACTGCTGAGGTTCCAAGGTCGATTCCAATATAAAACATAGTTGAGCCTCCTACTTGAGATAAGTTTGAACGGAGAGAACTTCAGCCGCCGTGTTCTTTTGTATGGGATAGACGAACCGGCTCCGCCCCCAAAAAGGTAATAACCGTACCTATCACCAGAGCAATTACACCGGTGAACAATAACGATTGCACTCCAAAGTAATCTAAGATTGCTCCCCCGGTAAGTAAGGATAGCAGCACCCCAAGGGTAGATGCCGCATGAAGATATGCCTGGCCATTGATTACATCTCCGTGTGGAATTACTGCACCGGTATAATATACGCTGCTGACCACGTACAGGGCATAGCCAGACTGAAACAACTCCGAAAACAGGAAAGAGAATATGCCTGCTGCCCAATAGCCCAGTGCCATTTTCAGGATAAGCAGCAGGGCGGACAACTTGAGCCATTGGTCGCATCGCAGCCTATGGCTGATCCGCCCGAAAAGAAACAACACCGGAACCTCTACGCAGGCAGCAATGGCCGCTGCCAGACCCATCCCGCCCTCGTCGCCGCCCTTGTGAGAAATAATTTGGTAGAGAAAGTTGGATGTGTAGGTGTGTCCCATCATCAGTAGAACACAACCAGTCAGAAGGACTGTATATCTTGGATAAGCAGTCAGAAAGGTAAAGTTCAGCCCGTTACTTCGAGATTCTTTTTTCTCCTGAGTTAGAACCTCAAGGAAGTAATCATCCCCAATCTGCTGATCAGCCGCAGCAAAGAACCATAGTATCCCACCAATCAAAACGGCGGACAAGACTGCCCCTGTGCAGAAGATCGAAGAGGTACCGAAGCGCAACAGCAAGCGCCCCACCAAGGCCGAACAGACGGCATACCCCAGAGATCCTGTGCCTCGACCGATACCAAAGTCTACTGGGACACCCCTCTGCAGCTCATACATGGAGGCGGCATCCAGGAAGGCAGGAAACATGGTCAACAGCATACAGCCAGCTAAGAAAAGTGTTACAGCGAGCAGACGTCCAATGGGCAGCAGAAGGACCACATTGCCCAGCAGCAGAATGCCCGCCGCAGCCAGCAGAAATCGCCGCAGCCCACTGCGTCCTTGGCGGTTAAGCGCCTCGCCAAAGAGGATTTGGGCAAAGAAACTGCCAATGGAGGCCACCCCCATGCAGATGCCAATGTTAGTATTAGTCAGCCCGCAGGAGAGAAGAAAAAAGCTGCTGTAGCAATATAGGCAGCCATCTACGCCCCACTCAGCGGCCTGCATGAGGGAATAGGCTCCTGTAACGTTTGACACGGGAGAGATACCTCCTATCCCACAGAGACGATTTTGAAAATGGCCGCTATGCTAGTACACAGCGGCCATTTTTATTCGGGAAAGATTGAACTGTCTTTGCCAAAAGTGACAGAGGGACAACTGTTACAGCTCGATGTAACGCCAGTTATCGCGGGTAAATAACTCAGTACCGGTCTCGGTGATGAGGTAGCAGTCCTCAAAGCGGAAACCGTACTCCTTGGATCGGAAGAAGTGATCGCCGGCGATGGTCATGCCGGGCTTCAGCTCGGTGGGATTGTGGAAGCGGAACGTGGGAGGTTCGCCCTCGAACACGCCGATACCGTGGGAGGCGCTGGCGGGCGGGGGACCATAGCCGTGGTCCACAAACCAGTTGTAGTACATCTCGTAGACCTTCTCAGAGGTCATGCCGGGCTTGACCCAGTCGCAAATCAGACGCTCATGCAGATCCAGCATGAAGTCGATTTCCTTCTTCATGGAGTCGGGCATCTTGCCGAAGATGATGGGACGGCCATAGGCAGAGGCGTAACCGGCGTAGTGACAGCCGATATCAATGTTGATCAAAGTGTTACGGCCCAGCTTGTTGTGGGTGCTGCGGCCGATACCGCTGCGGCTGCGGTAACCGGAGTAGCACAGGATGGGGAAGGACGGGCCCTCGCCGCCGTTCTTATAGAGCTCGGCAGCCAGAACGCCCTCCAGCTCATACTCGGTCATGTCGGGGTTGATCTTACCCAGTGCCTCGTTAAACGCCTTCTCAGACGCCAGGCAGGCCTCGCGCACCATCTGCTGCTCGTAGACAGACTTGTTCATCCGCAGGTCGATCAGCAAATCGCCGCAGTCAACCACCTCGCCGCCGGGCTGGATGGCATCACAGATCTTCTCGTACAGAGGATGGGGCGCGATGTTGTAGTCCGCCAGGCCCAGACGGGTAACACCCTTGCCGTCGGTCACTTCACTGAACAACTGCTTCAGATCATAGTAGGTCACACCTACCCAATCACGCACAGTGCCGCTGGTGTGGCCAAAGGCGGTGCAGCCACGCACAGCCGCCATACCATAGGGGGTCTGGGCTCCGAACTCGGGGGCCTCGCCGCCGATCAGCACCAGGGGAGTGCCAGTCCGGCCTACCAGAACACCGCCCACTTCAAACAGGGGCCAATACTTACTCAGGTAGAAGACGTTCTCATAGACACCGGTGTCGGCATAGCACAGGACGGCATCCAGGTTCTGCTCCGCCATTCGGGCCTGAAGTCGCTTTACACGGTCAAAATAGTCGCTGTCCGGAATCGTTTTTACCATAAAACACACCTCGATTTCCTTTACCATACATTCCTTTCAACATCCTATAGACAGAAGAGATCAGGGACTTTATTGAAAGGTGGTTGAAAGTATTTCATAATATAGCACGGATAGCTTCCTTTGTAAAGTCCATCCTTTGAGAATTTTGCATTTTTCCCTTGCTTATGATTCATTTCAGCACTCCACACAATTTCAAATGCTCTATTTTGTGTAAAATATCGCAATATTCAATCTTTACATCTGGCGCAATGAATGATACTATAGGGATAACTTACTTGCTATTAAGCAGGAAGTAAACTGTAAGGAGGATGTTTCATGGCAAAGGGCGGAATAGACCTCCGAACACTTAGCGATGCTAATCGGATTCATGTTTTAAAAGTAATTCATGATCAAAAGAATATCTCCCGTACCGAACTTGCTAAGCAGACCGGACTTAGTCTGTCAGCCGTCTCCCGCATCGTAAAACAGTTAATCGAAGACGGTTTCGTTCAGGAAACCGGATTGGGAGACTCCAGTGGCGGACGCAAACCTATCACGATCTGTCCCAATCCTGATGCTGGATATATCATCGGAGTAGACTTTGGGCGGACCAAAGCCAACGCCGGAGTGTTCAACTTCTGTGGAGAACTGGTTTTTCAATATATGGCACCTATTCATGGCAGCGCATATCTGGATGGCCTTTATGAAGCTATAGACAATTGTTTTGCTTTTCTTTCAGACAAAAGCAAAGTTATGCTGATTTATTGTGGTGTTCGTGGATTTCTGGACAGCAATACAGGGACCATCTTATCCTCCGATACCTTTGGCTGGAAAAACATCCCTTTACGTCAGTTGTTGGCCGACCGATACTCTGTCCCTGTTGGATTGGATATCAACGCACGCTTAGCCGCTCTTGGCGAATGGAAAACCATCTACAGCGACGCTGTCGATGATATGATTTATGTAACCACCTCTTGGGGTATTTGTGCCGGAGTAATTTCTCACCGGGAATTGTTCCGCGGCAGCTTTGGGATGGCGGGTGAAATTGGAAATACCCGCAATTTTACACAAACAGCAGAAGATCCTTCTGAAAACTTAGAACAATCTTGCGGCGGGCAAATGTTGATTCGCCGTGCCATCGCTCGGTGGGATGAGGGGGAGAGTTCCCTGCTGCGCAAGCTTACTGGCGACCGGGCGGAGCGGGTCACGGTAGAGGACATTGTGGCTGCGGCCAACTCCAACGACACCTTTGCTTTGAATCTTGTTCGAGAGGCTGCCGACGTGCTGTCAGCGGGCATTTGCAACATGATCTACGCCTATGACCCGAAGGTCATCGTGATTGGCGGGCTACTGTCGGAGATGGGTGAGACGGTGCTGACCCCAGTGAAAGAGAATCTGGAGCGGTTGCTGCCGGAGCTGATTTGGAAGCGGCTGCGAATCGAGCTGACGGTGCTGGGCAGCCGGGCCAGCCTGGTTGGGGCCGCTCAGGCGGGTTTCCGTGCCATTTTCAGTAGTCCTATCAGCGGCGACAGCCACAGTGGACGGCTGTGCTGTATCGGAACTGGTACCTGAAAAGGATAGTAGATAGCGCTGGCTATTCACTATAAAATTAAAAAGTAAACAGGAGGAAATACCATGAAACTGAAAAAGACGTTGTCCTTGCTGCTTGCCGCCTCTATGGTGATGGGTATGTTTGCCCTGACCAGTTGTGGCAAGAAGAACGAACCCGCCGTTTCCGGCAGCAGCTCCAGCACCACCACTCCTTCCAATCTGCTGGAGCAAATTAAGGCCGATGGCGTAATCGTCGTCGGCACCAACGCCACCAACGCTCCCTGGGAGTCCATCGACGAGAAGGGCAACTATGTCGGCTACGACATGGATCTGATCAATGAGATTGCTTCCCGCATGGGCGTGACCGTGAAGATCGAGGATATGGCTTTTGACGCTCTGGTGGCCGCTGTGCAGACCGGTAAGGTTAATGTGGCCATCGCCTCTATGGGCGCTAAGGAAGAGCGCAAGGAGAAGGTCGACTTCACCCAGATGTATCATCAGCAGATGAACGTCTACCTGGCCCAGAAGGACTCCGATATCGCCATCACCGACATGGAGGACATCGTCAACTATAAGGTCGGCGTTCAGAGTGGTACTCTTCCCGATCAGTACATCACCAATCTGGTCAACGACGGCAAGATGAAAGAGGATCAGGTCTCCCGCTATGAGGCTCCCGAAAACATGATCCTTGATTTGGAGGCTGGCCGTATCGATCTGGTGGCTGGCGACAAGAACCAGGCCAAGGTGTTCGAGAGTATGTACAACGTAAAGATCATCTTCGAGTGCTCCTTCTTCGGCACCGGCGAGAACATTGCCGTTCCTAAGAACCAGCCCGAACTGCTCAACGAACTGGACAGCATCCTGGATCAGCTGCGCAGCGAGGGCTACCTGGATCAGCTGGCTGAAAAGTGGGAAGTTGACTGATTAGACTCCCCTTCTGACGTTTAAGTTTCGCCGCCGCAGCGGGCTTAATGCCCGCTGCGGCCCCTCAAAAAGGGAAAGACTGGACGAATCGTCACACGCAAACAATGGAGTGCCTGCGCGTGAAGATTTGTTCAGTGTTTGCCCGTTCACCGGAAAGAGGTTATTATGCAACTGACATTTGATAGAATTTTTACCTATCTGGTCCCGTATCTGCTAGGCGGTATTTCGGTCACCCTTTCGGTCTCATTTTTCGCTCTGATGATTGGTGCGGTGGTGGGACTGCTTCTGGCATTTCTGCGGGTATACGGCGGACGGGTTGTTCAGATCCTGATGACAGCATTCAGTGCGGTGTTCCGCGCTTTGCCCCACACGGTACTGCTGCTGCTGATTTATTTTGTAATCGCCGGCTCCATCAATATCTCCAAGTACTGGGCGGGCACCCTGTCGCTGGCCATTATCAGCTGCGTCTATCAGATGGAGATTTTCCGCGCCGCCATTGAATCGGTTGATTACGGCCAGATGATGGCGGCCCGGGCCATCGGTATGTCCCAGGTGAAGGCCATCTTCTATATCATCATGCCCCAGGCGCTGCGCCGCGCCCTCCCCTCCTGGACCAACGAGGCCGCCGGCGTGATCAAGGCGTCCTCTCTGGTGTATATCATTGGCGTGGTAGAAATCATGCGCCTGGCCCAGTACGAGATTGCCCGCAGCCGCCAGCCTTTTGCGGTATATATTGCCGTTGCGCTGATTTATTTCGTCTGCGTGTGGCTGACCAGCTTCGTACTGCGTAAAGTGGAAAAGCGTCTGGCAATTCCCGACATTTCTTAATAGCGAGGTCATGTAAAATGAGCAAAGAAATTATTCGTTTGGAAGGTATCAAGAAATCCTATGGCCAGAGCGAGGTTTTGAAGGGAATCGATCTTTCCGTCAAGGAGTCCGAGGTAGTCGTCCTTCTGGGCCCCAGCGGCACCGGCAAGAGTACTCTGCTGCGCTGCATCAACATGCTGACCGTTCCCACCGAGGGACATGTGTGGGTAGATGGACAGGATCTGACCGCCCCCAAGGTCAATATCAATAAGGCCCGTGAGCATCTGGGTATGGTTTTCCAGGAGTTCAACCTGTTTGCCCATTTGAAGGCCATTGACAACGTGGCCATTGGTCTGACCAAGGTACTAGGCGTAAAGCGGGCAGATGCTTTGGAGCGTGCTAAAAAGGAACTGGAGCGTGTGGGTTTAGGGGACAAACTCGACCTATATCCCGGCCAGTTATCCGGCGGCCAGAAGCAGCGTGTAGCCATCGCCCGGGCTCTTGCCATGGACCCTGAGGTCATGCTGTTTGACGAGCCTACCTCCGCTCTGGACCCTGAGCTGATCGGTGAGGTGTTGGAGGTTATGCAGAAGCTGGCCCAGGAGGGTATGACCATGGTCTGCGTGACTCACGAGATGCACTTTGCCCGCCGGGTGGCCAACCGCATCGTCTTTATGGAAGGCGGCGTGATCGTAGAGGAGGGCAGTCCCGACGAGTTCTTCGACCACCCCAAGACCGAGCGTGCGCGGCAGTTCCTGGGCAAGTTCAACGGCCAGTTCGACTAAGGAGGGCCTGCCATGAGTACAGCGTTTCTGAAAATCGCGATCCCAGCCTTTCTGAGCGGGACCGTGATCACCTTAAAAATGTCCGCCATCTCTCTGCTGTTGGGCTTGGCTGTCGGCGTGCCTTTGGCATTTGCCAGAGTCTACGGTGGGAAGTTCCTGCGAAACTTCAGCCTAGTCTACTCTGAGTTGATGCGCGGCACTCCTGTTCTGGTGCAGCTGTTCATCGTATACTACGGACTGCCTCAATTCGGTATCGTTCTCTCCCCCATGGTGGCCGGCTGCCTGACCATGGGTCTGAACTCCGCAGCCTATCAGATTGAGTATTTCCGCGGTGCTATTCTCTCCATCGGCCCCGGCCAGATGATGGCCGCCCGGGCGCTGGGCATGTCCCAGTTCAAGGCCATCCGGGTCATACTGATCCCACAGGTACTGCGTATTGTGCTTCCTACCTGGGCCAACGAGGCTATCTCCATGGTCAAGAATACCTCTGTTTGCTACCTGATTGCCGTGCCTGAACTGATGACCCAGGCCAAGATCATGATTGCCCAGTTTTACAACACCATCGAGTCCTACTCCACTGTGGCAGTATTCTACCTGGTAATCGTGGGCGTCATGACAATCGCCTTCTCTTTAATTGAAAAGAAAGTCAAGATTCCCGGACTCGCCATTGAGAAGAGCAAGAAGTAAGAAATCTGCTTTGCACTGTGAACTGTCCTGATATAACACACCCCCTATGTAGAAAACTTAAAACAACTACATAGGGGGTATCGTTATGGCAAAGCTGCACAGAAAACGTCTACTCTTAGCATCGCTGCACGGTATATACCTAATATCTGCAGCTAACTCTATTCCTTTTCAGCACAAAAATAACAGGCATTCAGTGTTTACACCGAATGTCTGTTATTTTTTCCCAATGCTCAGTTTCTATTCCTTATTCTTCAGCCCTGAAAGCTCTTGATGCAGTCCATCATCCACTTTGCAAACGCGTCCCGGTCGGCATCCAAGGCAAAGGTGGCATTCTTGGGCCGGTCGGTATAGGTACGGGGATCGACAATGGTCTGTCCGTCGGCAAAGCCGCCGGAAATATCAATATCCACCCGCGTAAAGATAGACTTGGTAATAATCTCCGGATGGGCCACAGCACATACGGCCAGAGCATCATGGATCGGCGCGGAATCCAGGCGGTCCATGGGCTGCAGGTGGCTGTACGCCAAGATGCGGTGATCCACACAGTCAGCCACCGCCTTGCCCAGGGCGGTGCCCAGGGCCCGGAACTCGCGGCTCTCATCGGAGTTGATGCA
>Ga0129314_1002376_pt1 | contig 10614 bp, 9 predicted proteins | sample O1111metagenome_FD_94431 | JGI IMG/M metagenome (GOLD analysis project Ga0129314, IMG submission 94431) | Orangutan individual fecal microbial communities from fecal samples from Wisconsin, USA - O1111 metagenome | ecosystem: Host-associated > Mammals > Digestive system > Large intestine > Fecal...
GAGGCTCCGGATGACCTTCCGCAGCTCGTAGTGATAGACGGCGGTGAGGGGCAGTTGGAGTTCGCCCGCCAGGCTCTCGCCGAATTGGGCTTGATGGACAGACTGATGGTCATCGGCCTTGCCAAGCGTATGGAACTTGTGATCAGGGTGAACGATCCTTATCCTCTGTTTCTGGACCGTAACTCGCAGGCTCTTAAAGTCTTGATGCACATTCGTGATGAGGCTCACCGCTTCGGCATCACATTCCACCGCAGCCTCAGGAGCAAAGCCCAGATCCAGAGTGCTTTAAGGGAGATCAAAGGTGTCGGGGAGCAGACCGAGAAGCGTCTCCTTATGCACTACGGCTCCGTGGCCCGCATCGCCGCCGCCCCCCTCGAAGACCTATCCAAACTCGTCTCCCCGACCCTCGCCGCCGAGATTCTCAAGGCACTTGACCAGTCTTGACCCAATACATTGAACCGTCTGCGACACACGCGCGTGGTCTTCGCGCGTGATTCGCCTCCTTCATGCGCACCACCTTGCTCCTTGTGAACACCTCGTGAGCCAGATCAGCCTTTTTGCTCACAACAAGGCCTTTATGGGTCCCGTGCGCAGAACAGGCCTTCCTGCTCACGAGGCGACCTCGACAGGCCCTCCCGTGCGCGGAAGAGCCTGATCTGTGCACGGTACACTTTTCTACTTCTCGGCGCGAATTTTCCGTGTCTACTTTTCGCATCCGTATGTTTATTTATAATACAAATAACCCGAAGTAACTCAACAAGAATTAAAAAATGAGCATTTTTCGAGTTTTTGAGCCACGTGGTTACCAATTTGTGTTAAAACACCCGTTTCTTTGAGATTTTTTCTCACGATTTACAATCCATATCAAATGTTAATTGTATCTTTGCACAAAATATTGAGATATGCTAGCTAATTTCACAGTTAAGAATTTTCGTTCTCTTAAACAGGAACGTACCTTTAGCATGGAGGCGAGTTCCATAAAGGAGCACAAAGAGTCTGTAATCAACAAGGGTAAGTACAGTTTGCTTCCGTTGGCAGTCTTCTATGGAGCCAACTCGGGTGGCAAAAGTAATTTGATTCAGGCCATATCTACCATGCGTAGTATGATTAGGCGTTCGGTCAGGCTGAACGAGGGTGATGCGCTGCCATACGATCCTTTTGCTTTGGATGAAAACTCAGATTCGCAACCTACGCTGTTTGAGATTCAGTTTATCAAAGGTGAGGTACTTTACCGCTATGGCTTTGAATACAACAAAACTGATATTATCTCAGAGTGGCTTTACGAGAAGCGGTTTGGCGAGAAAGAGTACGAACTCTTTGTGCGTTCACGAGATATGATAGAGGTATCGCCCAAAAGATTCCCGGAGGGTCAGGGAAAAGAGGATTTGACAAACTCAAATCGCCTCTTCCTGTCGCTTGTGGCTCAGCTGAAGGGCGAGAAGTCTAATTCCATATTGGGTTGGTTTGGAGAATGCAATGTACTTTCTGGAATCGACAGCGAGGGCTACGAGGCATTTACCCTCAGAATGTTTTTGGAACATCTGAACGGAGCCGACCAGGCCCAGGGGTTCTTCAAGACCCTGCAACTTGGCTTTACCCGCTTCTCTGTCAAAAAGGTCGATATTCCCAAAGAGGCCTTGGACAGTGCCCCAAAGTCGTTAAGGTCGCAGTTGGAGAAAGACTTGGCTACAGGTAATGTAGTCGAGCCGATAACCACTCACAACGTCTATGACGAAAATGGACTAATAATCGGCGAGCGCAACTTTCACAAGAATCAGATGGAGTCAGAGGGAACAAAGAAAGTGATAGAGATTTCCGGTCCAATTTTCGATACACTGAACGAGGGAAAGACGCTGATTGTCGATGAACTCGATGCAAAGCTTCACCCACTTCTGACGCGCAACATCGTGCTTCTGTTCATGGATCCAGAGAAGAACAGACACGGAGCACAGCTGATCTTTGCCACCCACGACACCAATCTGCTTGATTTGGAGATTATCCGTCGTGATCAGATCTGGTTTGCAGAGAAAGACAAGGTGGAGTCAACTGACATCTACTCGCTTGTTGAGTTCAAGGACGAGGACGGAAAGAAGGTGCGCAACGACCGTGACATCAAGCGCGACTATATTCATGGGCGCTATGGCGCTATACCTTTCATCGGAAAATAAAGTGCAGCTATGGGATATTCAAGAAAAGAAGAAATCGCAAAGCTGAGGCGAGAACGCAAAGAAGCCAAAGCTGCCAAGAAGCGCAAGGTGTTCGTCCGCGAGAAGTTCGTGCGTTTCCTCATAGTTTGTGAAGGCACGAAGACAGAGCCGCACTATTTCGAGGCTCTTATCAATAATTACATTTCAGCCGTTCGCGAGGTGACGATAGAGGGCGAAGGCCGGGCAACAGTAGCTTTGGTGGACAGAACGCAGGAAATTAAAACGGAACTGGAGCGTAAGAATGCCATGACTTTTGACCGTGTATGGGTAGTGTTCGACAAGGATGACTTTGAAGACTTCAACGAAGCCATTAAGAAAGCCCATAAGTTGGGCTTCCACAGTGCTTGGACGAATGAGGCATTCGAGCTATGGTACTACCTGCACTTTGAATACCTTGATACAGGCATTGGTCGCGCTGCATACATCAAAAAGTTGGAAGAGGCTTTCAGGAAGAATATGGGAGACAATCACTTTGAATACAAGAAAGGCAATCCCGATATATACAGCCTGCTTCAGCAGTATGGCCGCGAGGACTTGGCCAAGCGCTTTGCTCAGCAACTCCGCGCATTATACACTGGCACCAACTATGCAGCCCATAAGCCATGCACGATGGTTGACAAGTTAGTGGAAGAACTGGAGCACCCGGAATTATTGTTAATAAAGAAATAAAGGAGGTTAGAAGATATGTGGGCAGATAACGAGACAAAAGATGACCTGTTAGGTTATCAGGTACATGCGGATTTGCTACGTGACGTGGTTCTTGACCCTAAGATGCTTCCAATTTCTATTGGCGTGTTTGGTGATTGGGGTTCTGGAAAGAGTTCCCTTATGCTCTTAATGCAGGAATCCATTGAGAAATGGAGAACTGAAACTGAGGAGGCAAACAAGGTAGAAGGTGCAGCGAAAAAGAATGCCAGAGTGCTTCAAATCATGTTCAACAGCTGGCAGTTTGAGGATTATGAAGATACTAAACTCACGCTGATAGAAACCATACTGAGTGACGTAATAAAAGATATTGAAGACCACAGAGATGTTTTTGAAAAAGCAGATGCATGTTTATCAAAAATCAAATACCTTAAGTTGGGTGTAGTGGTGCTCAAAAATATAGCACGTAAGATAGTCCCCGCAGAGATACTGGATCTGTTGCCAAATAAAGAGGAGTGGAAAGAAATAAGCGAGGACGATCAGGAATTGCTTTTAGAAGAGGTGAAGGAGGCTAATTCGTCGAACTTCATCAAGCGATTTAGAGAAGATTTCACCCAAATTATTGCAGACGGTGATTATCTATCAATCATTGTATATATTGACGACTTGGATAGATGCTCACCTGAACGTATCATTCAGTGCCTTGAGGCTGTCAAGTTGTTTGTGAATGTTGATAAGACGGCGTTTGTTATAGGCGCAGACCAGAGAATCATAGAACATGCAATCCACGAACGATACAAGACGCCTTTGCAACAGACAACCATATCAAGCCCTTATTCTGACTATTTGGAAAAACTGATACAGTTGCCCTACAAACTGCCAAAGTTGTCATATTCAGAGCAAGAGACCTATGTTACGCTACTACTTTGCAGTATGATGGAGAATGAAAACCTGTTTCCGACAATTCACAAGAAGTATTTAGAGTTCCGAGAGAAGGATAAGCACAGTAAGTATGGCTTGGACAAAATTCAAAAGGACAATCCTGAGGTCAGTTTTTGTACGACGAGTGGCTACCTCTCGATTATTCCTATTATGGCTAGTTTCCTGAACGGGAACCCCCGCCAGCTGAAACGTTTCCTTAATACATTTGACATGAGGCGACGGATGGCTAGTGTTGCTGGATTCAGGGAAATAGATCCTGAGATCTTGGTAAAACTTATGGTTTTGGAGTATAATAGCCAATTGAGACAATACATTGATGACCTGTATGTCAGGCAGAAGGACACGGGATTCATAAAAGGTATGAAGAAGGTGGAAGAACAAGCAGTGTCAGGCGAAGTGAGGGAAAGCAGATGGAAAGATTTGTGGAATACTCCAGACGGACGGCGATGGCTATCCACACCTCCATCGTTAGCCCAGAAGAATCTCAGAAACTATTTTTGGATATCACGAGAAGCATTACAGACCGCAACACCAATTGAAAGTAAAGTGTCGGCTCTGGTACAGGGCGTTTATGACAGACTCAAAATAAACCAGACCGTGAAGGCGTTGGGTGAAAGAATTTGGAGAGAGACGAGCACATTTACCAAAGAAGAGTTCAGTATGCTGATTCTTCTTCTGAATCAAGAATTGATTGCCAACCCAGAGGGTGAAGTTGTAGTAAAGTTTGTTGATGTTGATAAAGACAATAAGATATTCCAAACAGTTCAAGATCTCAAGGACCTTCTTGAGGGGGTGGATATTGACAAACTTGGACCTGAGTATGCGGATTTCCTGAAAAAGAAATGCAATGATGATGCATGTAAAGCATATATAGATAGTCTTGGATTGAGTCAGCAACTAAGAAATGCAATGAAATAATGGGTACATCACAAGGATTGACATTGAAAACAACTCCGCAGTGGTCATCAGCCAAAAGAGCGATGACGGGGTTGTTGAATGACTTTGAGAACGAAGCCAAGCTGGAAAACTTTATGCAAAAGTTCTACCAGGCACTTGGTAATGATGGGATATTCACTGGAGCCACGACTTCTGGCGGGAGTGGCGGCGGAACCAATACACGAAGCCGCGGAGGAGGATCAAAAGGACGACGTTCGTTTGGAAGAGCTGGGGCCTCTACCGCAACTAATTTGCTGGGCTTCTTTTCTAACATTAGAGACAACGGCCTGTCGCAAGCCATTGAACTTGCCAACACTGTCGGAGTTGAGGTCCCTCAATCACCAAGAGACCTAATCAACTTCCTGTGTGGACTGTCGTCGGTTGATACGGATGCAAACTTTGATTCTGAAGCTGCCAATGCTGCGCAACGAAAACTACTATCGGAGATTTTTAAGTCATGTGAAAACATGACTGATGTAGAGGAAATCATAAAACAAGCTGACAAGGGCACCATTGATGCTTGGATCATTGATTTTGAGGTGAATTACATTATCGAATATCAAGGATCATTGTTTCAGAGCCACATCTTTGATAAAGCCCAAGACCCAGACAAAGTGGCCGGACAGATACGGAGGTGGCTTCATAGCAAGTTAGACAAGAGATTGTCAGATGAAATGAAACACATCAACCTCTTTTCGCAAGAGGGGAATCGATTCGCAGAATCGCTAACTGCCAAAATATTAGATATATGGAAGCTGTAAATATCACTATTAAATACGAGCCTGCCGCAACGACAAGAGAGTTTGGGCATTATATCCTATCGTTCACAGGACTTGAAGGAACAGAATATTCTGTAAAACTGAAATTCTGTTTTGACGAGTTGAGGAGTATGGCACAGGATACGTGTTCCATAGCGTTCGATTTTTTGGTATTCTCAATGTCTGTGTATAATGCCGATCGTGCTATAAGCAGGGCGCTATATTCGGAAGAAGGATGGAGCAGGAGGATTAGATTAACGGTGCCCGTCCTGCATCTTTCTGAAATGAATAATTCGAAGAATGCTTTGACTTCGGCTTTGAATTTCTTGACAGGTGATGACTGGGTGTTGAATTTTGAACAGGCAGAGCCCTATCAAATGGACCAAGAATTGCCTATAGTTGACCGTTCTATATACGGTAGAGTGTCATTATTCTCTGGTGGGTTGGATTCATTGATTGGGTTTGTTGATGGTTGTGCATCATTGCAAGCTGATAAGAAGGTGCTGCTTGTGTCACATAAGGAACTTGGGAAAGAGTGGTCAGACCAAATAAGAATATTGGAAGATTGCAAGGCGCACCAGATTTTTACGGGCAAATATGAACAATTATTAGTCAATGCCGGTATCAACAATCAAGGATGGATTAGTCAAAGGGCAGTATGCGAAGGAACTTTTAGGGCACGCTCCATCTTATTCATAGGGGCTGGAATATATTGTGCTCATGCCATCAATCCGCAGATGCCGCTGATTATCCCTGAGAACGGGACAATCTCACTCAATATCCCTCTTGACCAAGGACGACGAAGTGCTTGCAGTACGAGAACAACACATCCTGTGTTTTTGAAGAGACTACAAGAGGCATTTACTCTTATGGGTATTAACAACAAGTTGGAGAATCCTTATCAGTTGAAGTCTAAAGCAGATATGATGATGGATTGTTGTGAAGACTCTGCAAAGAAGGCTGCTTTGGCGGTGCTGTATAAAGATTCATGTTCTTGTGCTAAAAGGTCACATAAAAAATCGTGGAAGCGAAGGAGGGATAAGAATGGAAAACCCATTCTTCATTGTGGCTTCTGCCTGCCTTGTATCTACAGACGTGTTGCTCTGGATGCTGTGGGCTGGGGAAAGAAGGAACCAGTTGGTGTAAATGTATTTAATGTTAATGAGATCGGGCTTTCAAATCCAGAAATTAGAAAAAGCAGAGACTTTAAAGCCTTGCTCTATTTCTTGAGGAAACGATATAATAGGGATACCATAGAGGGTGAACTCATTGCTAATGGAGTGTATGAGAAACAGGAATTGGAAGAATATGCTACATTCTTATTGAATTCTTACAACCAAGTAAAGGTATGGGTCGGTAAATATGGCAATGAACAAATAAAACGTCTTGCTGGCATATGATTATTGACACGCATTGTCATTTTGATATGATGTCTCAACCAGAAGCCTACATTAGGCAGAAGGAACTAGCAGGTGACATCGTGATTGGCATGACCAATCTGCCGTCTCACTTTGAAATGGGTTTTCCTTATGTAAAAGAATTTAGACATATCAGATTGGCTTTGGGATTACATCCATTACTGGCGGCTGAAAGCAAGAAAGAGATGCCGCTTTTTAAAAGGCTGGTCAACCAAACTTCATATATTGGTGAGATTGGACTGGATTTTTCAAAAGAGGGAATTACGACAAAGGATGAACAGGTGGCAGTCTTTCGTGAGTTGCTATCTACTATTAGTGGCAAAATAAAAATAGTCAGTGTACACTCACGTAAGGCAGAGAGGGAAATGGTGGATTTACTACGCGAATATGAAATTGAAAATGTCATTTTCCATTGGTATAGCGGTCCTATTGATTTAATCACACCCATATTGGACATGGGCTTCTATTTTTCTGTCAATGAGGCCATGTGTATATCGAAGAATGGGAAAGCAATTATTGAGAGGATACCACGTGACCGAATACTCACTGAAACAGATGCTCCGTATAATGATAGGACAGATATTCAAAATGTTCTACATTATTTGAAGATGGAAAACACTGAAGTTCAACTAAATTTTATGAGATTGTTAAAACGTATTAAGGCATAGTATGGATCGAGTGAGTTTGAACAATCATATCGTTACCCCGAAGTCGGTAATAGACATAAAGATATGGAATTGATAGATCCGACATACGGCATTATTCACTATTTTGTGATGCTGGGTAGGAGAACGGTTCCTAATCCCATCGCTACACTTCCGCCCTTATGTATGAAGCATAGCATACTTCAATATTTGACGAGCCTGCCTCATAACGTGTATCATTATCTGCAAGGTTGTGACTATTTGCAGAGGGTGATGTTATCTGGTGCAAAAAGCGGATTAGAAGTAGATTTCATATTTAATGACTCTATAGAAGAACCGTCATTGAGCATGGTGCTTTCTAATGGGTTGAATGTATTCCTAATCTGCACCAATAACGATGAGGAATTGATTGAGATGAACATCAGCCTGTCGAGGGTGTGTAATAAGAATTGTCTTTTCTGGATAGACGAAGAAAAGAAGGAGAAGTTTATCATGCCGTCGGTTGTGACAACAGCTGAGGAATTTTGGGATTTCTTATTTGAGTATTCACAGCCGCTAATGAAAGATATTGAAGCTCCGCTTTGCGTGCCTCTTTGCGGTGGTAGTGTTGAATTCCCATATTTTAAGCCTGCTAACATCACTTTCTTTACCTTGGCATCTGCCTTGGGAAACTGGGGTATAGGTTCTAATATCATTAGCCACAAAGAAATAGAGATACTGAAAGCAAAGACGCAAGAGGCTTTGGCAGACATGTATGGATGGAAAAGGCAGGAAAAAGCCGTTGACATTTTAAGCCAGCTATACGGATTATGTCAAGATGCTTTTAGTACGGCTTCTGGCAAAACAACAGGGTTCTCAGATCAGAACTATCCCCCAATTGTAATTGCAGCACCATACACTACAAAGGATGTTAGGGATTTGTGCAAAATGATGGCCAAAAGCGAGAAACAACTTCAGTTAATAGACAAAGTGGTAGAAATGGAACAGACACCCAACTACTGCTATGATGTCAATGCAGAAAATGTAGGGAATGATTTTCGAAAGACAGACACCTTTATCAGACTCTTCCACGCTAGTAGGCTGGACTTTTTAGACATTGTGGCCAATTTGCATTGCTCATTCCGCTTTTCCCCCTATTTACGGTTACCTTTGGTCTGTAAAAGTCTCAATACAGAATTGTCGTTTGTAAGTGCAAAGAACAATGGGCAGTTGGCCTATTCTAAGGACCGCATGGTTTACAATAAAGCCATCCACAAAGTTGGAAAGACGATGGCGAAAAAGCTGTTGGCCTCTAAGACGGCAAAGATGCTGGAAAAGATGCCTGCACAGATAGTGGCCATGACAGACCTCCCGATAGAGTGGATGGAAGTGAATGGAATACCACTTGGCTTTACGCACGATGTTTGCCGTATGCCAGAAACGCCATCTTCCGGAATGTTGACCCATTACGGCATAGCAAGGTTTTCAAGTTTTTACAGGATACCAGAGGATATTTTGTCGAGAACTCTTGTGGTGTATGGTTGTAGGGAAGATGCGTTTAAGGAATGGCAAGACAAAGCGGATGTCTGTACCCAGGCATTAGGTGCTAAAACTGTTGTTTGTCAGAGCCTAGATGAGTTTGAAAAGGCTGTTAAGCAGCATAAGCCGGACTTATTGATTATTGATACTCACGGCGGAACTGATTTATCAAATCATCAGAGTTATATTTACATGGGTGACGAAAAGGTGTACCCCAAAGATATATCAATACGAGGGATTTCCGCCAGACTGGTGTTTATCTCTGCGTGTAACACAGCTCCATGCTATAATGATGTTAATACTGTTGCCAATGCACTTTTGGAAGTGGGCGCATCAGCAGTGACTTCTTCATATTTGCCATTGGATGTTGTGGAATCATCTACTCTGTATATACGTATACTTAATCAACTGAACCAAGCTGCTCAGCAAGATATACACCGAAACTGGCTGGCCTTTATTTCACATATGCTAAGGACGTCTTTTATCATGACACCACTTGTGGAAAATGCCCAAAAGGATAATCCAGAACCAATGGATCCGATGCTGACAGGTAAGGTAAACACGTTATCGATGTATTTCGAGAAGAGGGCAGATCTATACAGAAAGCTCAAGGCTGATGAGGACGTGGAAGGGCTGAAATATGATTTTTCGAAGGCAGTTCCTCATTATCTGATGTATACTACTATAGGTAGGGCGGATCTCATTATGTTTGAGTCGTCTATGAAGAAGAGGAAAGAAGAGTACGAGAAGATGATGCAAGGATTATGACGCAAGATCAAAGGTGGCAAATCTGGTTTGATGAGGTGATGAACTTCATGGAGAAAGAGCAAAGAAAGCTTTCTAAGTACTCTCCTAAGGAGAAGTTGATGTTTCACTTCATACACCATAATAAGGAGCAGTATAATGCTGGGACGATGAAGGTTGAACGTATGGAGACGTTTGAAAAGTTGCTGACACTGTGCGAAGAATACAAAAGAGTGAAAGGATATGTGTAGATAAGTCGATGGTACAATTTTTTCTTTTTATGGAATAAATGTGTTATTGGCTTCCGTATTTTTCGGAATAAATGTATATTTGCCAGTGTGGAATTATGGAATAAATGTGTGTAACATGCTTAAGCGTAAGATTTCAAAACAAATAGAAAACTATCTAAAGTCCGGCGGCGATAAAATGCTTGTTGTCGATGGTGCGAGACAAATCGGGAAGTCGTTTATTATCCGTGAGATCGGAAGCCGGTTGTTCCCGAACTTCATTGAGATTAATATGGAGAAAGACAAGCAGGGTGACAGGCTGTTTGCGGAAGCCAAGACAACAGAGAATTTCTATCTTGCGTTGAGTGCTGTTGCAGGGGATAGGATGTCCGACAAGAAATCAACGCTCGTGTTCATCGATGAGATCCAGGCCTATGACCACCTGCTTACCTTGGTTAAGTTTCTTATGGAAGATGGGCGCTTTACCTACATAGCAAGCGGATCTCTGCTCGGGGTCACATTGAAGAAGACACAATCCATCCCGATAGGAAGCATAACTCCTTTGCATATGTATC
>Ga0129314_1002381_pt1 | contig 10576 bp, 7 predicted proteins | sample O1111metagenome_FD_94431 | JGI IMG/M metagenome (GOLD analysis project Ga0129314, IMG submission 94431) | Orangutan individual fecal microbial communities from fecal samples from Wisconsin, USA - O1111 metagenome | ecosystem: Host-associated > Mammals > Digestive system > Large intestine > Fecal...
CCTTCAGCTTCAGTGCGCCTTCCAGGGAAAAGGCATAGTCGAGACCCCTTCCGATGAAAAAGGTATCCCTTTCACGAATCAGGTGGCGGATAAAGGATTTAATCTGGTCTGACCGGCCAATCATTGTCTCCATGGCCGGAATCACGGCCAGAAGGTCCTCCATGAACTGTCCGGCCTCAGCTTTGGTGCAGCATCCCCTGGTAAGTGCCATGCGGCAGCAGAGCATATAAAGGGCGGCCAGCTGGACAGAGTAGGCCTTTGTGCTGGCAACCGCTATCTCCGGGCCGGCGTGGGTATAAAACACATAATCGCTTTCCCTGGCAATGGTGGAACCCTTCACATTGACAATGGATAGCGCAGGCGCCCCAAGGGACCGTGCCAAACGCATGGCAGCCAGCGTATCAATGGTTTCGCCGGACTGGGAAATGACGATTGCCAATGTCTTTTCATCCACCAGAGGGTCTTCATACCGGAATTCCGATGCAATGGACACCGTAACGGGAATCCTCAGAAGGGGTTCCATCAGGGCCTTGGCCACAATCCCTGCATGCATGGCTGTTCCGCATGCAATGATGCGTATCTGGTTACAGTTAAGGAACAGTTCATCCGGAATGCCATCCGCGGTAAAGTCCGGCAGGTTCCCTGACAGGCGGGGGAGAATGGTGTTCCTGAGGGCCTCCGGCTGCTCATGGATTTCCTTCAGCATGAAGTGAGGGAAGCCGTTCTTCATGGCCGCATCCATATTCCAGCTGATCTCCAGCATTTCCGGTTCAATCCTGTTGTATTCCATGTCATATACCCTTACCTTATAAGGAGTAAGGCGCACGATATGTCCCTCAGGCACCACGAAGTATTCCTTTGTGTAGGAGATAAGCGCTGTCAGGTCCGAGGCAACCAGGGCCCCGGAACGGGTGTAGGCAGCCACCAGCGGGCTTACATTGCGCACAGCGTATATTTCCCCTGGCCGGTCATCAAAAAGAATGCAGAAGCCGTAAGAACCAGACAGCTTCTTTATGAATGTCCTGATGGCAGCTAAGGGGTCGCGGCCGCTGTCCTCATACACTGCGTCCAAAACCCAGGCAGCCACCTCGCTGTCGGTCTGGGATACCAGTTTATCCTGAAGTCCATATGCTTGTGTCAGCTGGTGATAATTCTCTATGATTCCATTATGGATCAGGGTCACCTGACCCGCCCTGTGGGGATGGGCATTCTCATCGGTCACACCTCCGTGGGTTGCCCAGCGCGTATGCCCGATGCCGCAGTGTGACACGTCCCCGGTCTTATTGACGCATTCCCTGAGGGCAGCCACCTTGCCCACGTTCTTAATGATCCTGACCTGGGAGTCTGTGTTAAAATAAGCAATCCCGGCGCTGTCATAACCTCTGTATTCCAGTCCTGCCAGACCGTTTAATAGCAGGTCCCTGGCCTCTAATGGTCCTGTATATCCAATGATTCCACACATAATATGATTCCGCCTTTCTATTCTCAATCGGTTTACAAGTAAGTGTTACATAGAAGTAAATGATAGGATGTAAATGATTCATTAAGCAGCACAAAAAGGCCGCACAAAAATAAGCTGCCGCCAAAGGACAGTTTTTCGAATCCGTATTTTGCTTTTGGAAAATCATTCCGGTTATGTTGCCTCTGTTTTGCAGTTACCCGCATATTTAACAACATATCACACGCCCGGACGGCATGGGAGAGTACCCGCCGAATATCTCGATTATCTCTCCACCTCGTTAACCTTTTCACCGGCAGCATTGGTCCTGCTGTTCACGGTCCCGGTAAAAGGTGCATGGCGCTTAGCTTTGCTATGGGTCCCTATTCCTCCTAAATAGATTGGGATTATTATATCTCACTCTATTTTATGCGTCAACCATATTTTGGGTGTTATGCCGGACAGGGGTTATAGAGGATGATTCAAAAAATGCATTGAGAATCCAAAAGAGGAAAACCGGGAAGCGTACAAAGCATGTCGGAAAAATATAAAATGAGGTCCTATGCACCAAGACGGAGGATTTTCCGGCTGAGGTGAGATGCAGCGGATATTATCCAGTGGCTGCTTTAATTAAGAGACTTTATTTTTGGGACTTTAATTAATGATTCTTTAAGAGTTTTGTTCTGTTTTTTCTTTTGTCCCTATGATATAATGGGGAACGGTGTAATTACATAGGATACCTGTGACAATAAGGATAAAACAATGAACAGACTGATACAGCTTTTCCTGAATTTTTTTCATACATATAAACAGCGCATATATAAGATATCGGCTTTGGCCCTTGTATTCCTGACAGGCTGCTTCCTGTCATTTACAACAGGCAGGCGCCTTGGACAGCGCAGTCTGGCGCCGGTTCCAAAGCCTACGGCCATCATACTCCATCCACAGCGGAAACACTGAATGGCACCCCCCATTTTGAATTCCCGCCATCTGCATCCTATTCAGATGCCACCCCTTCCAATGCTGACCTGATGAGTCCGGACATTTTAAACCTGGCTTATCTTTATGAGGATGGGGCAGATACGACCCAGCCTTCCTACAGTTACGCAGGCCGGCTTTATGACCAGCTTTCCGGAATGGATGCCAAATGGTCCTCCGGCATATATGATTTATATCACTATACGCCGGAACGCCTGGCAGGGCTGTTAGGACTTCCGGTTGAAACCGTGACCTCGCCTTCCGGAGTGATTCCTGAGTTTAAAAATGTGAACCTGCAGTTCCTGGATGGGGACGGACAGGCCTCCGGCAGTACTTCCAATGCAAGGAGCATTGTTTCCATGGCAGATATCCTCTACTATCATGGCATCCTCAATGATATGGGGCAGCTGAAGGCATATGTTTCAGATATGTGGGAAGCCTCCCACAGCTATTCGGTACATATGGGGGAAATCTATTACTGTGACGGAAGCTGCCTGGAGCAGGGGAATGAATCTGCGGATATATCAGCGGACGCCGGCACCTCCCTGGTCCCGGCTGCTTCGGAAAATATGGAATCAGCGGACCCTGCCCCGCCATCTGCCCCGCCATCCCCATCGTCACTTGAAACAGAAGAGACCGCCGGGTCAGCGCAGTCTGGTGGCGGTGATGGATCAGAGACTGGGCGGGCGGATGATAATGCGGCCGCCACGGCTGCCGGACAGGCTGCCGATAATGCGGAAACTGCAGCCGCACAGACAGACCCTTCTTCCAATCATCACAGCAAGGGACCTGGTGAAACAATAAGCACGGATGCAGGATTTGAGCCGGAAACCGCGGAGGCCCAGGAACCTCCGGTGAATCCATGCCCCGGTCACATGGATTTTTCCATCAACATCACGATTAAGGGGATTACGGAAGACAACGGACTCTTCCGGACGGATGAACTGGCCGGCAGCGCAGCAGGGCAGGGGACCTGGAATGGATGGGATGGACCTGCAATGGAACAGGTCCGGTATCTGAGCGCACAGGACTGGTACCAGGTATACGGTATCAATACCACGGACCTGTTTGTCCGCAATCCGCTGACATCTGCGGAAATAGACATTTACATGACCATGGTCCCCGAAAATACCAGCCGGCAGAAGAAGGATTTTATCCGCTATGCCCTTTCCTCTGTTGGGAAGATTCCTTACTACTGGGGCGGCAAGCCAAGTTCGCCAGGATACACGGGCAACGGCTTTGGCTCCATCACAGCACCGGATGAGGACGGACGTTTCCTGAAAGGCCTGGATTGTTCCGGGTGGATTAACTGGGTATACTGGTCCGTTACAGGCAGGGGACTGGGCGCCGCAAGCACAGGCACCCTGATTTCCAGCGGCAGGGCCATTACAAAGGCGGAGCTGGTTCCTGGGGATATCTGTATCCGCACAGGACCCTCTGCCCATGTGGTCATCTTCCTTGGATGGGCGGCAGACGGACAGATGTTATGTATCCAGGAAACCAGCGGCAATGTGAACAACGTGGAAGTAGGGATTGCCGCATCGGATTGGCAAAGCTACCGGCGTATCCTTGAATAAGCCGGATAAACAGAATGAGAAAGATAGATGAGGTGTATGTCATGAATTACAATGATGATGATGAGCTGGAACGCCTGCGTGCCAGGAACAGAAGAGGGACAAGGCGCAGCCCTGCTGCGGCCGGACCAGGGACCGGAAGGCAGATACCGCCTTCCAGGAATGGAAAACAGGACAGCCGCGGCCATTATGATGAGGAATACTACTACGACGAGGAATTCGGTCAGGAAGAATATGGGCGCGAAGCTTACGGCCGCGTGGAAAACCGATGGAACCGCCAGAGCCAGGACGGCTTTGGTTACAGGGACGGTTATGGTTTTGGGGGCGGGGAGGATTATGGGGACGGCGACGGGTTCGGGGACAGTATCATAGAAGATGAACCGGAATACCGGAGGTCCAACAGACGCGTTTCCCCTACCGCCCGGTCCTCCAGGTCCGGTAAGGCGGCCCGGGCTGTGGCGGGCGGCGCTGCATCCAAGAGCAGACGTCCGGTCCGTCCGGCAGCAGACACAGCAAAAGCCGGACAGCGCAGGCAATATGATGATGTTTATACAGACAGCAATGGAAGGAGCCGTGACGCCTCCGGGCGGCGGGGACAGGGACAGATGGCAAAAAAGAGAAAAAAGAAAGGATTCAGGAACATTCTTCTGATACTGCTGGCAGCGTTCATTGCATACGGGGCATGGCTGTTCATCCACAGGCCCACAGGGATATGGAACATAGCGGTGTTTGGCGTGGACAGCAGGGATGGCAATACGAAGAATGCGCTGGCCGACGTACAGATGATATGCAGCATAGACCGTTCTACCGGTGAAATCAAGCTGGTCAGCGTATACAGGGATACCTATCTGAAAATCAATTCAGAAGGAACCTACCACAAGATTAACGAGGCATACTTTAAAGGCGGCCAGAAACAGGCGGTTGCCGCCCTGGAAGAGAACCTGGATATAAAAATTGACGACTATGCCACCTTCAACTGGAAATCCGTTGCTGAGGCAATCAATATCCTGGGCGGTATTGATATAGATATCACCCCGGCTGAATTTAAATACATCAATGCATTTATCACGGAAACCGTTAACTCCACCGGAATCGGTTCCGTCCAGCTGGCCCAGGCAGGCCCCAACCATCTGGATGGGGTACAGGCAGTGGCTTACAGCCGTCTGCGGCTCATGGATACGGACTTCCAGAGAACGGAACGTCAGAGAAAGGTTGTGATGCTGGCGCTGGAGAAAGCAAAACAGGCAGATGTATCCACCCTGACCTCACTGGCCACCTACATGATTCCGCAGATTTCCACCAGTGTCGGGGTAAATGATGTGGTCCCGCTGGTAAAGGACATTAAAAAATACCACATCGGCGACACGGCCGGTTTCCCCTTCTCCAGGCAGACCAAACGCGTGGGAAGGATGGACTGCGTCATCCCAACCACCCTGGAGAGCAATGTGGTGCTCCTCCACCAGTTCCTGTACGGAGAGGATGCCAGCTACCGTCCATCCTCGGCCGTCAAGAAAATCAGCGCCCATATCTCAGAGGAAACAGGCCTTTATGAGGAAGGCAAGGCAGCGCCTTTTGGAGGCGGTTCATCCGGCGGTTCGTCCGGCGATTCATCCGGCGGAGGCCAGGCGCCGGTCCAGACAGCTCCTCCTGAAACAGTGCCGGAAACAACAGTAGAAGAGAGCACCCAGGAAGAGACAACAAAAACGCAGGAGACAACAGAGGCAGAAACAACAGAGCCGGAGGAAACACAGGAGGCAGGCCCTGGTATGACAAAGCCTTCCAGGGAACCGGATAAAACAGAGGAAGGAACCACCACCCCGGATGAAGGCGGCCCAGGCGCCCAGGACAATACAAAACCTTCCGTCAGGCCAACACAGCCGTCAGCAGCAGAAACATCCCCACAGCCGCCGGAAGCAGGAACCCCGGGGCCCGGAGGCCCTTCCGGTTCAGAAAATAATTCCGGCGGCCCAGGTCAGGCAGGACCGGGCGTATGACGGGAATCTGTCATCCGGTCATGATCCAGCCGTCATCCGGTCATGGTCCAGCCATCATCCGGTCATGATTCAGCCGTCATCCGGCTGAATCCAGCCATCCAACCAGGATTAAAGGCAGGATTCCCATGAAAAAAGGACGATTCCCATGAAAAAAGGCCTCAGGCGTTACTTAACCGCCTGGGGCCATCCCTTTATATTCCCATCCAGGATTGCGTGGAACATGCAGTCCTTCAGATGGGGATTATCCTTCTGAAGCTCTTTGATCAGATCCTTAATATATTGTCTCTTGGTGTATCCATCCATCGGGCATGGATTCTTGCACACAGGAAGCTGATACTTATTCTTAAATCCAACAATATCCGCCTCCGTCACAAATAAAAAGGGACGTATGACCGTCAAATCCATGCGGTCCAGGTACGTATGGGGTGAGAACGAATAGAACCTTCCCTCATAAAACAGGGACATCAGCATGGTTTCAATCACGTCGTCCCTGTGGTGGGCATAGGCAATCTTATTACATCCCAGTTCTTTCGCCGTTTCATTCAGGGCGCCCTTACGCATCTTGGCGCAGAGGGAGCAGGGATTGGACTCTTTGCGGATATCAAATAAAACCTTGCCGATTTCCGTGGGAATCACCGTATAGGGCACGCCAAATTCCCTGCACAGCTCCCTGACCGGTTCCAGTTCCATGTTCCCCAGTCCCAAATCCACCGTAATTGCACACAACTCATACTTTCTGGGATAAAACCGCTGCAGATGATGCAGCGCATACAGCAGCGCCAGGCTGTCCTTTCCTCCGGACACCCCCACTGCAATCCTGTCCCCGTCCTCAATCAGGTTATATTTATCCAAGGCCTGTCTTGTCAGGCTTAAAAGCCTCTGAAGTTTCATCCTGCCGTTTTCCTTCCTTCATAAAATTCGATTCTTACACACCAGCCTCTCTATTCTACATACATACCTGCCATCTTGTCAAGAAATCCCTTACCGGTTTGCAGATCATTGACTCTGCCATAAACCCTTGTGCACTTTCCCCAACTATGTTAAAATGGGGGGAGGAAAAACAAAGGATGATGATACGATGATTACTTACAAATATGTTATTTCAGACAAGCAGGGCCTCCATGCAACCAATGCCATGAGCCTCTGCCGCGCGGCTTGCGGGTATGAAAGCAGTATTTACCTGAAAAGTGATAAAAAGACAGCAGACTGTAAGAACGTCCTGTCCCTCATGAGCCTGGGGGCGCGCCAGGGCGAGAGCCTGGAGCTTGAGGTGGAAGGACCGGACGAGGTTCAGGCCGCCGGATTCCTTAAGGGCCTGCTTCGCACAATTTTATGATTTCCTAGCTGTTAGGAAATATCTTTACCTCTCTTTTTCCTGGTAATTGGTTATATTATATATAACATACCAGATAGTACAGGACTGGGAACCAGTCTTAATAAGAAAGAGGGGTATTTATTATGGCAAGATTAGGTATTTCCATTTATCCGGAGCATTCCACTGCCCAGCGCGACCAGGCGTATATCAGGAAAGCAGGAAGCCTTGGTTACAAGCGTATCTTTACCTGCCTGCTGAGCGTGGGGGATAAGAGCAGGGAAGAAGTGGTAAGTGGGTTCCGCCTGCTGGCGGACACAGCCCATGAGTGCGGCATGGAAATCATCCCGGATGTAAGTCCGGCCGTGTTTTCCAGACTGGGGATTTCCTATGAAGACCTGTCTGTTTTCAAGGAGATGCACGTGGACGGCATCCGGCTGGACGAGGGCTTTGACGGCATGAAGGAAAGCCTGATGACCTACAATCCGCAAGGGCTTAAGATAGAGCTGAATGCCAGCACACAGTTGGTCTATGTGGAAAATATCATGGACCACCATCCTGACCGGTCCAAGCTTGTTACCTGCCACAACTTTTATCCGCAGCAATACACGGGCCTGAGCCTTGCGCATTTCAACAAATGCAATGAGAAGATGAAATCCATGCACCTGCCGGTGGCCGCCTTCATTTCCAGCAACAGCGAAGGCACCTACGGTCCATGGCCGGTGAACGAAGGCCTCTGTACCCTGGAGATGCACCGGGGCCTGCCCATGGATTTCCAGGCGCGCCACCTGTTTGCCACAGGAATGGTGGATGATGTGCTGGTGGCCAATGCCTATGCTTCCGATGAGGAACTGAAGGCCTGCGCGGCCGTGAACCCGAGCATACTGACCTTTGGTCTGGTTCTTGAAAAGGAACTGACTGAAACAGAGCAGAAAATCCTGGATTACGGACCCAAACACGTGGTACGGGGCGATATGAGCGAGTATATGATACGCTCCACATGGCCAAGGGTAACCTTTGCGGATGCACCGGTCCCAGCCGCCAACACACGTGACTTAAAGCGGGGTGACGTGGTCATCTTAAATGACGGATACCTGAAGTACAAAGGGGAACTGCATATTGTCCTTAAGGATATGCCCAATGACGGACGCAAGAACGTCATCGGACATCTGCCGGAATACGAGCATGTGCTGTTAAATTATGTAGAACCGTGGAAGGTATTTGCCTTCTGCAAAGCATAAGCAAAAGAGATAAGGAGTCTAACCATGCAGAACGTGAGACAGGAACAGCTGCTTGCCATACTTTCAGAAAGAGGGGACTGGATGACCAGCAGGCAGCTGGCCGGCCTCCTTGGAGTATCAGACAGGACCATCCGCTCTGATGTGGAGGCTGTCAACAGACGGATAACCCCGGCACCCATTGAATCCAATGTGCGCCAGGGTTATCGTGTTATGGAGGATGCCAGGACAAGCATTCCGGCGCCCGAGAAAAATCCCTCCGGGCCTGAGGTTCCCCAGACCCCGGGAGGCCGGTGTATATACATTATACAGAAGCTTTTGTTTGAGACCAGGGAACTGAACCTGGTCTCTCTTCAGGACCAGATTTTTGTCAGCGGCTACTCCATTGACAATGATTTAAAACGCATACGCAGGATGCTGGAGCCTTACGCCAACCTGAAACTGGTGCGAAACAGGGAATGCATTTCCCTGAAGGGGGATGAGGCCAGCAAACGGCGGTTTTACAGGGACCTGCTTGTGGCTGAGGTCCAGGAAAATTTCCTCAACATGAACCTGCTGGCCGGCCTTTATAAAAGCTTTGACCTGATTGCGGTCAAGGATATCTTTGTGGATGTGCTGGAGGAGTATGATTACTCCATCCATGAGTCCATGTTCCCCATGGTCATCCTCCACGCAGGCACCAGCATTGAACGGATGAACTGCGCCAATTATGTGAATATGGATAACAGCTCCCAGGGCCTTGAGGATACCATTGAGTACCAGATTTCCCTGACCTTTTTTGACCGTATCTCAAAGCGCCTCCACATCGAGGTCCATGACGGCGAAGTGGGGATGTTTGCCCTGGTCATCATGGGCAAGCGGGCCTCCAACTATACAAGTGATTTTGTGAACTTTGAAGGTAAATGGCTGAACACGAAAAAGCTGGTTGCCGAAGCCCTGGATGGGATTTATTCCCTGTTCGGACTGGACTTCCGGGAGGACGGGGACCTGATTGCAGGGCTTAAGATGCACATCCACGGCCTCATAGACCGCGTAAAGGCCAAAGCCCATATGCAGGATGTGTTTGTGGAAGAAATCAAGCGCAAATACCCTCTGGTGTTCGATATGGGCATCTATGTGGTGGAGCTTTTAGAGGACAGGCTGGAGGCTTCCATATCCGAGGTGGAATCCTGCTACATTGCCCTGCATCTGGGTGCTGCCAGCGAGCGGATCAACAGTGTCAGGAAGTACAGGACCATCATGATCATCCCCCATAACCAGACATTCTCCGATATGTGCGTGAAGAAGATATCGGAAATGTTCCGGGAGAGGGTGGATGTGGTTGGGACGTTCCGCTATTTTGAGGAAGAGACGGTTTCCTCCCTGGACCCGGATCTGATACTGACCACATTTCCCCTGGAACATAAGCTGGACGTGCCAACGGTTCCAATCAACCTGTTTGTGGATTCAGAGACAGAGTCAAACATCCTACAGGCCGTCAATAAGCTGGATAAAAAGCAGTTCCAGCTGGAATTCACCTCCCATATCGGCAGCCTGATACGCAAGGAGCATTTCCATGAAAACGTGACCCTTGGGACACCGGAGGAAATCATACGCCTGTTGTGCCATGGCCTTGAAAAGGAAGGCATCGTGGAGCCGGGCTTCAAGGATATCGTACTGAAAAGGGAACAGATGTCGCCCACCTCCTTTGTGAATGCATTTGCGATTCCCCATGCCTTCGGCGCCTTTGCCAGCCATTCCACCATTGCGGTGGCCCAGCTGAAAAGCCCGGTGCGCTGGGGGAACTTTGACGTGGGACTGGTCATGCTTTTTGCCATCAATGAAGGGGATGAGCGGATGATTAAGATTTTCTTTGACTGGGTCAGCAATGTGGTGAACCGGCCTGAGGAGCTGGCAAAAATAGTATCGTCCTGTACCTATGAGGAATTTATTGACAGGATAATGGGTTGAATTTCCTAACAGCTAGGAAATCCGATTAATGAAAAAAACTGAATAAAGGCCTTATAATAAAGGCAACTTAATAAGAGATGCAGCAAACAGAC
>Ga0129314_1002382_pt1 | contig 10571 bp, 6 predicted proteins | sample O1111metagenome_FD_94431 | JGI IMG/M metagenome (GOLD analysis project Ga0129314, IMG submission 94431) | Orangutan individual fecal microbial communities from fecal samples from Wisconsin, USA - O1111 metagenome | ecosystem: Host-associated > Mammals > Digestive system > Large intestine > Fecal...
AGGCTGAAAATTATTCCACATAGGAATCGAACGTTCCCTTCAAATCCCCCAATTGGATCGTTCCGTCTCCAATCTCTCCAACAGCGGCCCCCCGGTCCAGGTCAGAATCGCCGCCACCCGTCGTGGCCGGCGCCGGGGACGTTTCCGGCTTATCCGTTTGGGTATCGCTCCCGGTCAGGGCGCAGCCTGCGGCCAAAGAGAGCAGCATCAGCGCCGCCAGGAACAGGGCAAGGTATTTCTTCATCAAACTTCTCCTCACATTTTTTGAGATCATGGCAATGCCCGCAGTACGCGGGCCAAAACGCCATGCTTATTATATCATCAATTTGCCTCAATACAATCGGCAAGGGTGTAAACAAACTGTGGCAGCATGCCACAAAGTTTTTCGGCATCCGCGCGCGGCATGCGGACCGAAAGCGCCGGAACCTCGCCGTTTAGGAACTGCGCACCCGGGATCTCGCCGATGGCCTTCAAAAGTTTTTGCCCGTTCATGGGCGCGTCCTTATCAAACGTAAAGCGCACTTCGCCATCCCGCACGGAAAGCTGGGCAATGTGTGCGCGGGACGCCTCCGCTTTGATGAGCGCGATGTCAAGCAGGTTCTTCGTTTCCGGCGGGATCTCCCCGTAGCGGTCGATCAGCTCATCCTGCACATCGTAAAGATCCTCCCGCGAGGCGATGAGCGCGATGCGCTTGTACATCGAAAGCCGCTCCGTTTCCCGCGGGATATATGGATGCGGGATTGCCGCCGAAAGCGGCACATCCATTACCGTTTCTACGGCACGCGGCTCAGCTTCCCCGCGCGCCTCCTTCACCGCGCTGTTGACAATCTTGCAATACAGGTCATATCCGACGGCCGCCATGTGCCCATGCTGTTCCGGCCCGAGCAAATTGCCCGCGCCGCGGATCTCCAAATCCCGCATGGTAATCTTGAACCCGGCTCCAAACTGCGTGAACTCCCGGATGGCCGAAAAGCGCTTCTCCGCGACCTCTGTAAGCACCTTATCCCGCATGAAGGTCAGGTATGCGTAGCCCAACCTGGCTCCGCGCCCCACGCGGCCGCGAAGCTGATAGAGCTGGGAAAGCCCCATCCTGTCCGCCTCATAGACCAAAATGGTATTCACGTTTGGGATATCCAGCCCGCTTTCGATGATCGTACTGCACAGGAGCACATCGTAGCGCTGTTCCATGAAATCGAGCATCGTCTGTTCAAGCTGCTGTTCGGGCATCTGTCCGTGGGCATACCCGATGCGCGCTTCCGGCACAAGCGCGCGCAGCTGCTCTGCAAAGCGTTCCATGTTGCGCACGCGGTTGTAAACGAAATATACCTGCCCGCCGCGGCCGATCTCCTTCAGGATCGCTTCCCGCGCCATGCCGTCGCTGTATTCCATCACATAGGTCTGCACCGGGTAGCGCTGTTCGGGCGGCGTTTCGATGACGGACATGTCCCGGATCCCCGTCATCGACATATGCAGCGTGCGGGGGATGGGCGTAGCGGACAGGGTCAGCACATCCACGCTTTGCTTGATGTTTTTGATCTGCTCTTTATGCCCCACGCCAAAGCGCTGTTCCTCGTCGATGATGAGTAGCCCAAGGTCCTTGAAGCGCACGCTTTTGCCAAGCAGCTTGTGCGTGCCGACCACCACATCAATGCTGCCCTTTGCAAGCCCCTCAAGGATGGTTTTTTCGTCTTTGCCGGCCTTAAAGCGCGAAAGCAGCGCTACGTTCACCGGGAATCCCGCAAAGCGCGCGGCGAGCGTGTTGTAATGCTGCTGCGCCAGGATGGTGGTCGGCACAAGGAACGCCACCTGCTTGCTGTCCATCACAGCCTTAAAGGCCGCGCGCAAAGCGACCTCTGTTTTGCCGTAGCCCACGTCGCCGCAGAGCAGGCGGTCCATCACGCGGGAGGACTCCATATCCTTTTTGATCTCCGCGATGCAGGTGAGCTGATCCGGCGTTTCTTCATATGGGAAGCTTTCCTCCAACCGCGTCTGCCACGCGGTATCCGGCGAAAACGCAAATCCCTTACGGTTCATGCGTTCACCATACAGCCGTACAAGGTCAAACGCTAGCTTTTTCACGCTTTCCCGCGTGCGGGAAACGGTGCGCTGCCAGTCGCCGGAACCGAGTTTGGAAAGGCGGACGCTTTCCTCTTCCCCACCGATGTATTTCTGTACCCGATCCAACTGATCCGTCGGGATATAAAGCTTTTCTCCTCCCGCATAGGCAAGGTGCAGGTAATCCCGGGTCACACCGCCCACGGTAAGCGTAATCACTCCGACAAAGCGTCCTACGCCGTGCAGTTCGTGCACCACAAGGTCGCCCACGGAAAGCTCCGAAAAGGCAAGCTGCGGGCGCTTTTTATGTGCGGCAGCCGTCTTTTTCTGCACCGCGCCGTAAAGCTCCGCCTCGCTTACGGCCACAAGCTTGATCTCCGGGTATTCAAAGCCCTTTTCAATGGATTCACCCGTAATGATGACCTCGCCCGGCACAAGCGGCCGTGTGAGCGCATCCGTTACGGCAGCATGCACATCCATATCGAGCAGCTGATCCTGCAGGCGCACCGAATGGCTTCCCGCATAGATGACTGCCGTCGTTCCCGCTTTTCGCCAGGACGCAACATCTGAAGCAAGGATGTCCTGCGCTGCGAGGTATTTTGTCGCAGGGCGCGTTTCAAAGCGGAACAGGCATTTGGGGGCGATCAGGCCGTATGTGCGCGTAAGCGCAAACAGCGTCGCCGTGCGCGGCGTATCGAGCTGTGCAAGGAGGACAGAAGGCCGCCCAAGCAGCTCTGCCTGCTCCGGCTCTGCGTTTCCGTCCGCAAGCAGCGCGGACACGGTGTCAAGGTGCTCCATGTGCGCCACCTTCGCGCTTTCCTCCACGCGCTGGGGCTCATCGATAAGGAGAATGGCATCCTCCGGAAGATAATCCTGCAAATACGCATCGTCATAGAACAGCGGCATGAAAAGTTCCGCTCCCGCAGGCGTTCCGCCCGCAGAAAGCGCGGCAAATTCTTCCGAAAGGCGCGGCTTCTTTTTGAATGTGCGCAAAGCCCGTGCACGCGCCGTTTCCGTCAGGGGCATCTCGCCTGCGGGGGGGACGGTGACCGCCTCCACGTTTTCAATGGAACGCTGCGAAAGCGCGTCGTAGGTGCGCATGGTGTCGATTTCATCATCAAAAAACTCGATGCGCACCGGGTTTTCCGCGGTGATTGGAAACACGTCAAGATACCCGCCGCGCAGGCAAACCTGCCCCTTCGCCTCACAAACCTCCACGCGCTCATAGCCCGCATCAACCAGCCGTTTGAGCAGCGCCTGCGGCTTGACCACCTCTCCTGCGCGGATCTCTGTCGTCATCGCGCGAAGCGCCCCCGGCGGGGTAAGGCGCTGCAACAGCGCGGCTGCGGAAACGGTGACGAGCATGTTTTCCCCGCGAAGCAGCCCGGAAAGCGCCTTTACGCGGCGCGCCGCAAGCCCGGCCGACGCCGTGAAGCCACGTCCGGCAAGCGGCATATCACGCGCGGGCAAATGGATTGCGGCAGGCGCATAAACCGCCGCCTCTTCCCGGATGCGCATGGCGGAAGCTTCGTTTGCCGTAACCACAAGCACGGTTTTTCCCGTATCGCAAAACAGCGCTGCCGCCATATGCGCGCGGTGCGCTTCTCCAAGGCCGAATACGGCTGCGGCACCTTCATTTTTCATCAGCGCTTCCCGCAGCCGCCGGTATTCCGGGTGTCTGCCGAGAAACTCAATGAGCGGATGCTTATTCATTCGCTTCCCCTTGTCCGGCTTTGTTGGCCGGCATGAGCACGAGCGGTTCTTCCGCCGGTTCTGCCTTTGGTTTTTCCTTCTTTGGGCGTTTGTTGAAGCGCGCCTGTGCTTCCTTGAGTTCACCGCGCACAATGAGTTCCACTGCGTCCGCAGCGCTGCTCATCGCGGCAAGCAGAAGCTCTTTTTCCTCTGCATCCGGCGCGCCGAGCACGTGGGATACCAGGTTCTGCTGCCCATCCGGGCGTCCAATCCCCACGCGCACGCGCGGAAAATCGTCGAACCCCAATTGGTAAATGATGCTGCGCATGCCGTTGTGCGTGCCGGAAGACCCGCCTTCGCGGATGCGCAGTGTGCCGATGGGGATGTCGATGTCGTCATAAATGACGATCAGTTCGGAATTCTCACATTTATACCAGTTCACAAGGTCGCGTGCCGCCCAGCCGGAATTGTTCATAAAGGTATCCGGCTTCGCAAGCACCACCCGCTCGGCGCCGATGCGCCCTTCCCCAAACACGCTGCGGAAGTTGGAACGGCAAACGTCGATATTATAGCGGTCCGCCAGAATATCCAGCGTCATAAAGCCAACGTTGTGCCGCGTGCTCTGATATTCACGCCCGGGGTTTCCCAGGCCCAACACGATAAACATGGTCCCTCCTTGTTGCTTTCCCTGCACGTAATGATGCCCTCATGCCGTTCCGGCATGGGGGTCGAACGCTCCACATTTGGGCTTGATTGTTTTTCCGATCCGGCCCTGCGGCATGCCGGGCGCTACACGCCCTGCGGAAAGCCGTATGTGCCTTTCTCTCGGGATTCATTATAAAGCTTTCCCGGCTGCCACGCAAGCAGGGGATGACAAACCCGTCCGCTTACGGTATACTTTATTTTGTGTTATTATGGTGAATTTTGCGGAAAGTGGCGAACGGATATGGATTTGTTTGGAGTTCTGACCTTATTTGGCGGGATTGCACTGTTCCTTTATGGCATGCGCGTTATGGGGGAAGGAATCGAGAAGCGTGCCGGGAAGCAGATGCGCATCATTTTGGAAAAATTGACTGCAAACCCGCTCAAGAGCATTCTCCTCGGCGCGGCTGTGACGGCCATCATTCAAAGCTCGGCCGCAACGACGGTCATGGTCGTGGGCTTCGTCAATTCCGGCATTATGAAGCTGTCCCAGGCAACGGGCGTCATCATGGGCGCAAACCTTGGAACGACCATCACCGCCTGGATCTTAAGCCTTTCCGGCATCGAAGGCGAAAGCGTATTCGTTCAGCTATTGAAGCCTTCCTCCTTCTCCCCGGTGCTTGCAATGGTTGGCGTCACCTTCCTGCTGTTTTCCAAAAGCAACAAACGCAGGGATGTCGGCACGATTCTGCTTGGTTTTTCCATCCTCATGTTCGGCATGCAGACGATGAGCGGCGCTGTGGAACCGCTTGCGGATATTCCGGAGTTTACGCGGATCCTGACGCTGTTTGAAAGCCCCATCCTCGGCGTGCTTACGGGCGCCGTTATCACCGCAATCATCCAAAGCTCCTCCGCCTCCGTTGGCATTCTGCAGGCGCTTTCGGCAACGGGAAGCGTTACGTTTTCTTCTGCGATTCCCATTATTCTCGGCATGAATATCGGCGCCTGCATCATCACGCTGCTCTCCTCCGTCGGCACCAGCCGCGAAGCGCGGCGCACAGCGCTTGTGCATCTGTATTTCAGCCTGATCGGAAAAGTGTTAGTGACCACGCTGTTCATGCTCGCCAATGCGGCATTCCGTTTTTCCTTCATGGAAACATTCGTCAATCCCGTTAGCATCGCCGTTATCCATTCAGCGCTCAACCTCATCAGCATCATTGTAATGCTGCCGTTTATGCGCCAGCTCGAACGCCTCGCCTGCTTCACCGTCAAAGGCAATACGGCTGCTGACGAGCAGGCCGTACTGCTGGATGAACGGTTCATGGCCACCCCCGGCCTTGCGGTTGACCGCAGCCGCGCATTGACCAAGGACATGTCCGATTGCTGCATTTCCATGTTCCGCGACGCGCTTTCGCTCATTCGGAATTATGACGCAAAAACCGCGCAAAGCATTGCAGAAGCGGAAGAAAAAATCGACATTTATGAGGATCGCATCGGCACCTATCTCGTTGAACTTTCCGCAAAGAGCCTCACGCAAACCGATAACCGCGAAACGCAGAAGCTGCTGCACGCAATCGGGGATTTTGAGCGCATCGCCGACCATGCTTTGAACATTTCGGAATCCTGCGGCGAAATGCATGAAAAAGGGCTCTCTTTTTCAGCCTCCGCCCTCGATCAGCTTGATGTGATCATCGCCGCCGTCACAGAAGTGCTGGATCTTTCCACGCGCGCCTTCTTCAACGACGACGTTGCGCTCGCTGTGCGCGTTGAACCGTTGGAGGATGTTGTTGATGATCTGCGCGCGGAACTGAAAACACAGCATATCGAGCGCCTGCAGCGCGGTGGCTGCACGATTGAGCTCGGCTTTATTTTCACCGATCTGCTTACAAATTTTGAACGCATTTCCGACCATTGCAGCAACATCGCCGCTTATGTGATTCAAACCGCAATGCACACCATGGCCATGCACGAATATATGCATGTGCTCAAGGATATGGACAGCGGCAGGTATGAAGGAATGCGTAAGGAATATTTGGAGAAATACAGACTGAATTGAATAAACGGAAACAGGATTTTCAGGAAGCGCCCCATTTGGGGCGCTTTTTGTACCATAAAAAGCCAGATGCTCACCCTTCCCGCACAACGGCGCTGCCGCCGACACGGATGGAAACCACGCCGTTTTCGCCTTGTGTGAGGCGGGAATAAACTTTTGAAGGCTTCCCCATGGCCTCCCCCTGCACGAACAGATTGGTTTTGTCTGGGAACACGAGGTCGCGGCGGTATAGATAATAGGTCAGTGCGCCGTTGGAGGTGCCCGTTGCAGACTCTTCGTCGATGCCGTAAAGCGGAGCAAAGTTGCGGCAATGCACCGCATCCTCCGCGCAGGCAAACACATGCACCCCAGTGACCGAAAGCCGCTTTGAAAGCAGAGAGATCGCCTCCATATCCGGTTTGAGCGCAGCAAGCAGCGCCGGGCAGGCAAGCGGCATCATGATGTCCGGCAGCCCGGTATCCACAATGGCGGGCCGGAGCGTGCCGAATGCATCCGCAGGCAGGCCGTACATCGCAAGCAGAGCCGCTTCGTCCGCTTCGGAAAGAGCGCCAAGTTCGCGAGGCGAAGCCATGTCAAGCCAAACGAGGCCGTCCGCGACATCCACGCGGATATCGCCTGCGCCGGTTTCTGCAATATAGGTGCGTCCGCCTTCGATCAGCCCTTTCTGAAGCAACAGCGAGAACGAGCCGACCGTCGCATGCCCGCAAAGCGCGACCTCTTCCACCGGTGTAAAATAGCGCACCACAAAGCGCTCCGGCCCAATACGGCGCAAAAATGCGGTCTCCGAATAGCCCATCTGCGCGGCTACACGGCGCATTTCCTCCTCATCCGGCAGCGCGCCTTCAAAAAGCGCAACGCCGGCAGGGTTGCCGCCAAGCGGCACATCCGTAAACGCATCAACGGTGTAAAGTTTCATGAGTCCCTCCTTAGCCAAATGAACTGTTTCACCGATATAAGTTTATCATAAAAGCAGCGCTATTGACAGTGAAATGCGATTCCGTTATTATTGAAATTGAATTTGATTGAGCTAACCCGGCCCGAAGCCCGGGCTACCCAGCCATTTGGAAAGAGGCGGAAAACCGAATATGGAACAAAAAAAGAGAAGGGCTCTGTGCGATCTAAAAATTGGTGAAAGCGGGCATGTATATGCCGTAAATGCGGCGGATCAACGGATGCGGCGGCACATCGTGGACATGGGGATCACGCCCGGTACGGAAATTCGCATCGTAAAAGCTGCGCCGATGGGAGACCCGATTGAGATCGCTCTGCGCGGATACTCCATGTCTCTGCGCAAAGCGGATGCGGCCACCATCCTTTTGATGGAAGAAGCGGAGCATGAAACATTTCATAAAAGCGTGGAAAGGGCGCGTGCGGAACATGAGGCGCACGCGCATGCACTGCTTGCGGAAAAGCAGCATCCCAGCAATACGGACAAAGAAGGCCATGCCCGTGCGGCAATGCTTACAGGCTTCATGTTAGAGCACGGTACCTGCTGTGATCTGAAGAACGGTGCGCTCTGTTCCCGGGAAGTATTTGACGATGGCGAGCCGGTTCGCCTTGCGCTTGCTGGCAACCCGAACTGCGGAAAAACGACGCTCTTTAATGCGATGACCGGCGGAAAGGAATATGTCGGAAACTGGCCGGGCGTAACGGTTGAAAAAAAAGAAGGCAAAATCAAGTCCGTTGCAGGCACGGACGGTGAAACGCTCTGCACGCATGGGCACGAGATGACGCTTGTAGACCTTCCCGGCATCTATTCGCTTTCCCCTTACTCAATGGAAGAGGTCGTGGCACGGGATTATATCATCAATGAAAGGCCGGATGCCATCATCAACATTGTGGACGGCACAAACTTGGAGCGCAATTTATACCTGACCGTGCAGCTTCTCGAATTGGAGCGGCCGATGATCATCGCCCTGAACATGATGGATGAAGTGGCAAAAAACGGGGATACAATCGATTGCAAACGCCTTGCGCTTGAGCTTGGCATCCCGGTGGTGCCAATCAGCGCGCGCACGGGGCAAGGGATAGACGAACTCATCAAAAGCGCGCAAAAGCTCATCTATGCCGCGCATACGCAGCTTCACGAGGGCTTCCATATCGAGCCGGACGACGTATACGACGATTATACCCACATGCAGCACCACCGCATCGGCGAGCTGGTTGAGCCCTATGCCAAAGCGGCGGGGCTTCCCCTTCACTGGACGGAAATCAAGCTCCTTGAAGGGGATGACCGCGTGCGCGATGCGTTAAACCTGCCGGAGGACAAGGCGGAGCAGGTCGATGCAATCGTGCGGGATTATGCGGCCGCAAACCCGGTGGGCGACAACGAAAGCACCGTAGCAGACAGCCGGTACCGCTACATTGAACACGTAACGGCCGCAGCGCTTACGCGCGGCAAAAAGGATGCGGCACTTGAGCGCAGCGCGAAAATCGATGCGCTGCTGACCCACAAGGTATGGGCAATCCCCGTGTTTATTCTCATTATGGCCGCAATTTTCGCGCTGACGTTTTCAACGCTTGGCGCATTCCTTTCCGACGGCGTCGGCATGCTGATCGACGATGGCCTTGCCCCGCTTGTGCGCACGGCGCTCGCATCCGCGCCTGCGTGGTTCACGCGCCTTGTGTGCGATGGAATCATCAAGGGCGTGGGCGGCGTGCTTACGTTTCTGCCGCAGATCGCGCTGCTGTTCCTCTGCCTTTCCATTTTGGAGGACAGCGGCTACATGAGCCGCATCGCGTTCATTATGGATAAGCCCATGCGCCGCTTCGGCCTTTCCGGGAAAAGCTTCATCCCGCTGTTGATGGGTTTTGGCTGCACCGTTCCGGCCACGATGGGCGCGCGCACCATGGATAACGACCGCGACCGCCGCATAACCGTGCTCCTGCTGCCGTTCATGAGCTGTTCCGCAAAGCTGCCGGTTTACGGCCTGCTTGCGGGTGCGTTCTTCCCGCGATATCGTGGAATCGTGATTTTCAGCCTGTACATCCTCGGCGTCGTGCTCGGCATCCTTTCCGGCCTTCTGTTTAAAAGGACCATGTTCACCGGCGAGGAAGCTCCTTTTGTGATTGAACTTCCACCCTACCGCATGCCGAGCGCAAAAAACGTGCTTACACATGTTTGGGAGCGCGTTTCGCACTTCCTGGAAAAGGCGGGGACGATTATTTTTGCCATGAGTGTGCTGCTCTGGTTCCTTGAAAGCTTCAATTTTTCGTTCCAGATGGTGGAAAATGCGGGGGACAGCATCATCGGCCGCATCGGCTCACTGATTGCCCCGGTGTTTACGCCGCTTGGCTTCGGCACCTGGCAGGCGGCCGTCGCGCTGATCACAGGCATCGTGGCCAAGGAAGCGGTGGTCAGTTCCCTTGCGATGTTCTATGGTTTCTCTGTGAGCGCGGAAAGCGCTGTTGTGGGCAGCGCGCTTGCAGGCACGTTCACACCGCTTGCCGCATACAGCTTCCTCGTGTTCGTGCTGCTGTACACGCCCTGCATGGCCGCTGTTGCCACCATGCGGCGCGAGCTCGCCAGCCGCAAATGGACGGCCTTCGCCGTGGTTTACCAGATCGGCATTGCGTACATCGCAGCGCTTCTGACGTATTTTATCGGCAGCTTTTTCGCAGGCTAAGGCTATGGAATTCATTTGGTATCTTCTTGCGGGCGCAGCGCTCGTTTACAGCATTTTCTGCCTGATCCGGCATCTGCGGCGCAGGCGCCTGGGCTGTTCCTGTGCTTCCGGCGCATGCAAAGGTTGCAGCCGTGCCGCAGAGTGTTCACAAAAAAATCCAAATGGAAGCAGGAATTTGTGCTATACTAAACGAAAGAAATAAGCAGCACAGGACATTGGATCCGGTGCGTGAAAGGGGTAAGAAGGATGCGTATCACAATCACCGGCAAGAACATCGAAGTTTCTGATTACCTGAACGATCTCGTCATCAAAAAGGTAAGCAAGCTGGACAAGTATTTCCCCGAGGATACCGAGGCACATGTCACGTTGGCGGTGGAACGCAACCGCCATATTGTAGAAGTCACCATCCCCTATACCGGCGGCATCATCCGCGGCGAAGAGACTTCCGGCGACATGTATGCTTCCATCGATAACGTTCTCGCCAAGTTGGAAAAGCAGATTAT
>Ga0129314_1002384_pt1 | contig 10562 bp, 13 predicted proteins | sample O1111metagenome_FD_94431 | JGI IMG/M metagenome (GOLD analysis project Ga0129314, IMG submission 94431) | Orangutan individual fecal microbial communities from fecal samples from Wisconsin, USA - O1111 metagenome | ecosystem: Host-associated > Mammals > Digestive system > Large intestine > Fecal...
CACGCCGTTTGGAATGGAACGGCTACGCCGTTTGCGTTGGAATGGGCGCACCGTTCCTCCGGAACGGGCGCGCCGTTTGACTGGAATTTGCAGACTTTTGTGAATACAATTGAGTTCTGCATTACATTAGGTCTACATTATGCGTAACAGAAACGCTATGTAGAGTTATGAATACGTTATACGTAAAAATGGATGCACTTTGGATGCGAAGAATAAATAGGTTGAAAAATAGCTATAATTGTGATAGGCTATGAACGAGGTGAAGCACCATGATGATTGACACTGCCCAGATTATCACTGTTACTGAGGCCAATCAAAATTTCTCCAGAGCTACGCGAATCGCAGACGAAAAGGGTGCAGCGCTGGTGTTTAAGAATAACCGCCCCAAATATAAGCTGACCAACCTGGAAGTAGAGCCAGATCTACAGCTGACGGATGATGAAAAAATCGATGTTGTGGCCCGCAGGATCATGGCACGGTTTAAGCCTGCATTTTTGGAGTTGGCGAAATGATCAAATTTTCAAAAGAAAAAGTTTTGCTGCTCCATAAGCTGATTGCGGAAGAGACTGGCGGCAGCATTGGTGTGCGAGATGAAGCGCTTCTTGAATCTGCCTTGGAGGGGGCCTTTGCCGTCTTTGGCGGCAAGGAGTTTTATCCCAGCAAGGAGGAAAAGGGTGCTCGTTTGGGATATACTCTTATTTCCAATCATGCGTTTGTGGACGGTAACAAGCGCATCGGTATGTATGTTATGCTCACCTTCCTTGAGGTAAACGGCATCCATATGGACTGTACCAATGAGGATGTTGCCACTGTCGGCCTGAGCGTCGCCGATGGCTCTATGTCTTACGAAGAACTTTTGGCGTGGGTTCGAGACCATGCGTCATTCTGAATGGTTGGACAGAGGAAGCCAGCAACCTGATTCAAAAATAATAACGCACCAAATGAAAACTCCTCGTTGCTTCATAACAACGAGGAGTTTTTTACTAGGATGAACTGTGTGTTTAACCTTACCCTATGCGGATATTTGCAACGCACTGCGCTGCATGAGTCCGGAATCCTACACGCTGGATTAGTGGAAGAATGCCGCGAATTATCTGACGGGAGAAACAACCCAGTTGGAGTCGGTGAAAGAGATCTACGATTACCTGTTGCTGTTGTCTTGCTGAACCAAAACATTGCAGAGAACCCGATTATTTCGAGTTCTCTGCTTTTATATTGCGTAAAATATTAAGAAGCCGCTGTCCGTCCAGCAAACCGAATTGATGAGGATATAACGAAAAATGTTGATGATGCAGAAGGATATAATTTAGTGCATCTTGATACGATTTATGATTTGTTACGCCACGTTTACGTTGATGCATCGGTCCGATCCCAAAAATCTCAAAATGAGCACGAGGCTCTTGTTTCTATGATCGATCTAATCTGCCTCGAAATGTTATCCTCATGGCTGACCGAGGCTATGCCGCGATTTATTTGGGTGTCGAATAACACGCGATAATAAACTACAAAAACGAAAAGGGAGGGGCAAAGAGATGACTGCGGCAGGACAGACTATCTCCTTGAATTGTGCAATGTAGATATATTTTTTAACGAAAATCTGGCGACTTTTCTTGATTGACTTTATATATATTGATAGTGTATTATTATAGTACTTTAAATATAAAGTGCTATTTAGTTATATCTAAAGGGCCGAAGATAGCAAAGAGGGCTCTACCGGAGGCTGGCGGAAACAGAAGAAAAAGGAGGCTAATATGGAAAGCATGAAAAAGGTGATCGTTTTGGGCGCTGGTACAGTGGGCGAAGCAGTAGCTAAGCAGCTTCTGAATCGCGACTGTTCTGTCTTTCTCTGTGACGATGACAGCGCCAAGCTGGATGCGGCGGGGAAGCGCCTGGATGGGGTTTCCACTCTGCTGATCAAAGACCTGAAGGCAGATGCTGCCAAAACCATCGCTGTTGCCGTGGAGACCATGGGTGGTCTGGACGGCTTTGTGTGCGCGCTGGACAACGACGATTATCAACCCTTCGAAACGCAGGAATTCACCTATTGGCGCAAGCTGCGTGAGCGTTTCTTGGATGTTCCTTTCATTTGGGGACAGGCCGTGGGCAACAAGCTGAGCGAGACGCAGGAAGACAGTTTCATCATCTATATCCTCCGGGATCTGTGCACCCGTCAGGACCCCGATGACCCCGCTTTCTGCGCTGTGGAATCCGGACTCAAGGGTCTGCTGCGTACCATGGCTCTCACCCTGGGTAAGCACCGCGTCACGGTCAACGGTATCGCCGTCGGCACGCTCGACACTTCCGAGGACCTGGAGCGGCTGGGCAAAATGGCTGCCTTCAAAGGAATCACTGCCGAGGCTATGGCGGAGGTCAAAAAGGCCGAAACCCTCACCGGTCGGTTGCAGACCGCAGAGGATGTGGCCCAGCTGTGCGAGTTTGTGATTTGGGAAGCCATCAACATTTCGGGTCAGGTGCTTCTGCTCAACGGCGGCACATGCTTTAACTGACCTGCGTGTAAGGAGGATCGATATGTCTAAATTTGAAAAAGTCGCGTTGGTCACCGGCGGAGGCAGCGGCATTGGCAGAGCTGGGTCCAAGCGTCTGGCCCAGGACGGCATGGCCGTATGCGTGGCCGACATTATCGCGGATAAAGCGCAGGCTGTTGCGGCCGAGATCAAGGAGGCGGGGGGCGAGGCCATCGCCATTCAGGTGGATGTCACCAGTCCGGAATCTCAGGACAAGATGTTTGCCGCAGTTCTGGAAGCCTACGGACGTCTGGATTGTGTGGCTTCCAACGCCGGTATTTTGCGCAACGATCCCTTTACCATGATCTCCTATGAAACGTGGGATCGCCTGATGTCCATTAATTTGGACGGCTTTGTCCTCTGCGCCCAAAAGGCGGCGGAGATCATGATCAAGCAGGGCTGGGGCGGCAAGATCGGCTTCACCTTGAGCCAGGGCGGTTTTGCCGAGAACGACAACGCCACCGTTTCCTATCTGGTTTCCAAGTGGGCGGGCCGCGGTTTGCTCCGCTCCCTGGCTGTGAAGCTGGCTCCCTACGGTATCAATGTCAATGGCATTGGCCCCGGCAACATTCCCACACCCATGCTGGATCAGATCATCACCGACTTTGCTCAGGCTGCCGGTGCGCCGACGGAGGCGATCGCTGCCAGTATGGAGACCATGGCCCCTCTGGGCCGGCTTCAGCCTGCCGAGGAGATGGCTGCGCTCTATTCCTATCTGTTTTCCGATAAGGCCAAAAACATGACCGGCTTTACCATCATTGACAACGGTGCCGGATTGCTTGGCGGCTAAGGCCCAACGACCTTTGTGATCCCTGTCCGCGGGGCGGATAAACCATAAATTTAAGCGATTGAAGAAAGAAGTGATTACATGGAAATCGTAACTATGCCCAAGTTCGGTCTGATCATGACCGAGGGTACCATCACCGAGTGGTACAAGAACGAGGGAGACCACGTGGAGGCCGGTGAGCCGCTGCTCCAGATCGAGACCCAGAAGCTGACCAATGACGTGGAAGCGCCTGTGAGCGGAACTCTGGTCAAGATCTTGGCACAGGTGGACGACACTGTCCCCTGTCAGGAACCCATCGCAGAAATTCAGCCGGACTGAGACCGGCAAAATTTTAAGGAGGTGCCACATGAAAAAAGAAGACATGCTCGAGCTGTTGGCTCGAATGGCAAGAATCCGTGAATTTGAGCAGATGGCCGAAAAGATTTTCCTCAGCGGCGAGATCCAGGGCTTTGTCCATGTGTATCGCGGTGAGGAAGCCACTGCCACCGGTATTTGCGCTGCTCTGCGCAAGGACGACTACATCACCAGTACCCACCGTGGCCACGGCCATCTGATCGCCAAGGGTTCCGACGTGAACAAGATGCTGGCCGAGCTGTGCGGCAAGGCCACCGGTTATAACGGCGGCAAGGGCGGATCCATGCACATCGCCGACATTGAAAACGGTGTTCTGGGCGCCAACGGCCTGCTGGCCGCCGGCCTGGCTCTGGGTACCGGCGCTGCTTTCTCCGCTAAGTACCGCGGCACCGATCAGGTCGCCGTTTCCTTCTTCGGTGATGGTTCTAGCTGTGAGGGCGAGTTCCATGAGGCCATGAACCTGGCCAGCCTGTGGAAGCTGCCCCAGATCTTCGTCTGCGAGAACAACGGCTATCAGGTCACCGTTCCCATGTCTCAGACTTGTGCCATTGACTCCATCGCCACACGTGCCGCTGCTTATAAGATGCCCAGTGTGACCGTGGATGGCAACGACGTTCTGGCCGTAAAGGAAGCTGCCGAGGCCGCTGTTGCCCGCGCAAGAGCCGGCGAAGGCCCCACCCTCATTGAGTGCCTGACCACCCGCGTGGGCGGTCACTACACCGGTGACCCCTCTCTGTATGTGCCTATGGAGATCCGCAAGACCTGGCCCGAGAGAGATTGTATCGAGAACTTCAGCAAGAAGCTGGTGGCCGAAGGGATTGCCACCGCCGAAGAGGTCGACGCTGTCCGCAAGGCTGAGGCCAAGCGCCTTCAGGACGCTTTGGAATTTGCCCGCAGCAGCCCCTACCCCGACGTCGCCACCGCCGTTCAAAATGTATACTCTGATTTCGTGGAGGAGGGACGCAACAGATGAAGACTTTAACTATGGTAGAAGGCCTGAATCAGGCTATGCACAAGGCCATGGCAGAGGACGACAAGGTCTTTATGCTCGGCTTGGATATTTCCACCGGTTCCATGGGCGTTTCCCTGGGTCTGCAGCCCGCCTTTGGCGCCAACCGCGTCATTGACTGCCCCGCCGCCGAGTCCGGCTATGTGGGCGCCTGTATCGGCGCCGCCATCACCGGCCTGCGTCCCATCGCTGAGATCCAGTTTGCTGACTTCGTTACCTATTGTATGGACTCTCTGGTCAACCAGGCTCCCAAGATGCACTACTGGTTCGGCGAGAAGCGTTCCGTGCCCATCACCTTCCGCCTGCCCGGCGGCAGCGGCGGTCAGGCTGCCGCTCAGCACTCCCAGAACCTGGAAGGTCTGTTCACCCACATCCCCGGCCTGAAGGTGGTCATTCCCTCCACTCCCAAGGATGCCCGCGGCCTGCTGCTGTCCGCCATCCGGGATAACGACCCCGTCTGCTTCTTCGAGCACAAGTTTGCTTACGGCATAACTCAGGAGATCGAGGACGACGAGTACGAGAACTGGGAAGCCATTCCTCTGGGCGTGGCCGATGTCAAGCGCGAAGGCACCGATATCACCATCGTTGCCACCGGTCCTGCCATGGTCCCCAAGGCGCTGGCCGCCGCTGAGGAACTGGCCAAGGAGGGTATCCAGGCTGAAGTCGTGGATCCCCGCACTCTGTATCCCCTGGACAAGGAGACCATCTATAAGTCCGTCAAGAAGACCGGCCGTCTGCTGATCGCCACCGAGGAACACAAGCGCGGCGCCTGGTCGGCCGAGCTGGCCTCTCTGGTCGCTGAAGAGATGTTCGGAGACCTGAAGGAGAAGATCGTCCGCATCGGCGCCCTGAACACCCCCCATCCCTTCGTCCGCGTTCTGGAAGAGTACGTGCTGCCCCAGACCGTTGACATCGTGAACGGTGCCAAGAGCATCTGCAAGTAAGTTCCCACCATCATAAAAGAAAGGAAGCATGTAATATGGAATGGTATGAAGAGTTGTATCAGACTGATGCCTGGCGCAAGGAAAGTACTCTGGCACGCTTCCGTCTGGATGGCAAAAAGGCCTTCATCACCGGCGGTGCCGGTGGTTTAGGTCGTGAGATCGCCGGTGCGTTTGCCGAAGCCGGTGCTGACGTAGCCCTTGTGGACCTTGCCGCAAAGCAGGAATACGGTGAATCCGTAGCCAAAGAAATCTCCGACAAGTTCGGTACCAAGACGATTTATGTCCCCTGTGACATCGGCAGCGATGACGATATCAAGGCTATGATCGCCACTGTCCGTAAGGAATTCGGCACCATTGACATCTCTGTTAACAACGCCGGCTTCGTCTACCCCCACGATCTGGTGGATATGCTCCCCCTAGAAGACTGGAACCGCTGCGTCTCGGTCAACCTGACCGGCTGTATGCTCTCCGCCCGTTATTCCGCTCAGGTCATGAAGGAGGACGGTCACGGCGGCGCCGTGGTCAACACCTCCTCCCTGATGGGTTTTGCGGTCAGCGAGATGTTCAACCAGCAAGCCGGCGCTTTCGTATACGGCGTGACCAAGGCCGGTATCGTTCAGATGACCAAGACCATGGCCTCTGCCTGGGCGCCTAACAATATCCGCGTCAACAGCATCGCTCCCGGCTTTGTCTGGTCCGGTATCCATGCAGGCGTCGTGCCTCCCGAGGGCCACCAGTATATGTGCGATCACGTGCCCATGAAGCGGTTTGGTTCCACCCAAGAGCTTGCCTCGGCCTACCTCTTCCTGGCTAGTGATGCAGCATCTTATATCACCGGTACCAACCTGATGGTGGACGGCGGATATTTGGTTTACTGATTGACTTTGCGGGCACAAAGTAATAAGATATTTAAAATAATCTTATTCCGTTAAAAAGCTATTTCCCTATGAATCGTCTCTTCCGGGGACGATTCAGAGGGAATGGTTATCACCTTGTACTGAGTCAACGGAAGAAAAATTCAAGTATCTTGGGGGTTGCCCGCATGCTTACACCTGCCAATACATTTTTGCTCGGATTGATCGCAAATGGCCCCATCAATCCCTATGACATTATCTCTCGTTTTGCTTACAACAGGTATAATTCCATCCTGCAGATCCCGGATTCCACTATTTACAGCAATATTCGCACCATGTGCAAAAAAGGCTATATTGAATATACCCTTTCACAGGAAGGCGGCATGCCGGCCAAGAAGATGTATACCATTACAGAGACTGGGCTGGCGGAACTGAAGGATACCATCAAAAAGTATCTTAGTGACTACTCTCCGGACTGGAGCGGTTTTACCACGGCTCTGCTTCTGATGCACCACTTTTCCAAGGAGGAACTGCTGGGTTTTCTGCATCAGCGCAAGCGGGTTTTGAAAGAGCACCAGCAGTACCGTGAAGATGAGTGCCGTTTCTGTGATGCGATGCATAAGCAATTTCCCTGTGTTCCCAATGTTGCCAGTGCGCTCCACGTTTCCATCCACATCCGCGAGGAGCTTTATGTGACCATGACGGTCATCTCCATTCTGGAAAAGACGGAGGTCTGGCCGCAAAGTACCTTTGATGCGGATGCCGTGTATCAGGCGAAGTGGGAAGAGAGCATTGCAAAGGGACTTTTGCATTGCGAATAAGGTCAGTTTCATGGTGTGCTTCGGGCTGTAGGGGGAGAAAACAGACTCATCCCACAGCATCATGGATCTCGAACGATGGGGTCGGTCTGCTTTTGCAGGCCGACTTTTTTATACAATAAAATGCAAGGAGGCACACAAACATGGAAGAAAAGAAACTTATTCCCATGGATGGAATGCGAAAGCTGATCGCGGAGCGCATGAAGGCCAGCCAGGATCAGACCGCCCAGACCACGCATCAGGTCTATGTGGATATGCTGGCTGCCGGTCAGCTGCGCCAGAAGTTGAAAGAAGAGGGAAAAAAGGTCTCCTATAATGATATGATCCTTGCGGCGACGACCCATGCTCTGATGGATCATCCCTTCATGAACTGCGAGATCACCCCCGACGGTATCTGGGTCAAGGACTTCGTGAATATGGGGATCGCAGTGGCCCTGGAAGAGGGATTGATCGTCCCCAACATCAAAAACGCCCATCAGATGGATCTTTTTGAGATCTCTGCAGCGGCAGCCGACCTGTCCAAGCGTGCCAAGGAGGGACGGCTGAAGGCTTCCGAATACCGCAAGGGCACTTTTACCGTCAGCAATTTGGGTATGATGGGTATCGACAGCTTCGTGGCCATCATCAATGTGCCCGAAGCCGGTATCCTGGCTGTAGGAAAGATCACCGATACCCCTGTGGCGCGGGAGGGTGAGATCTGTATTCGTCCCATGCTGTCCCTCACCCTTTCCTATGACCATCGGATCAACGACGGCGAGCCCGCCGCCCGTTTCCTGGTCTGTGTCAAAAACTATCTGGAAGCACCTGAAAAGCTGCTGAACGCGAAGGAGGCCAAGGCATGAAGGTAGTTGTTCTGGGCGGAGGTCCCGGCGGTTATGTGGCCGCCATTCGCGCCGCCATGTTGGGCGGCGAAGTGACCGTGGTGGAGAAAGGCTCCATGGGCGGTACCTGCCTCAATGTGGGCTGCATCCCCACCAAAGCGATGCTGGCTTCCTCCGGTGTTCTGGACACCGCTCTGGAGGCCGGGAAATTCGGCGTCACCATTTCTGGAGAGATCGGTCTTGACTTCCCCGCGGTGATGGCACGTAAGGATAAAGTGGTGGAACAGCTGGTGCAGGGTATCGAAATGCTCTTTGCCGCCAGAGGGGTCTCTGTGCTTCGCGGCACAGGAACTGTTATGCCCGGCGGAAGCATTTCCGTGGCTCTGAACGATGGGGGCGATGAGACACTTTGCCCTGATAAGATCATTCTGGCCACCGGTTCTCTCCCTGTGGTACCCGCAATGTTCCCCTATGACGGGGAAAAGATCATCACCAGCGATGAAGCCCTTTATCTGGAGCAGGCACCCAAGTCCCTCATTATCGTAGGCGGCGGTGTCATCGGCTGTGAGCTGGGACAGTTCTTTGCCAAGGCGGGGACTGCTGTATCCATCGTGGAGGCTATGCCCCACATTCTTCCTTCCGAGGACAAGGATGTGGCATCGGCTCTTGCCCGTTCTTTCCGCAAAAACAAGATTAACGTTTCCACCGGTCAGAAAGTGGTACGTTGCCAGATCGTAGACGGTGCCGTGCAGGTAGAGCTGGAAAACGGAAAGATCATGGAAGCGGAAAAGCTTCTGGTCTGCATCGGCCGCAAGCCCAATACAGCTTTCCTGCCTCTGGATGAACTGGGGATCGAGCATAAAAACGGCAAAATCTTGGTGGATGAGCATATGCAGACCGCCTGTCCCAATATCTATGCCATCGGTGATATTGTGGACTCCGCTATGCTGGCCCATGTGGCCTCTCAGGAGGGCCTTGTGGCGGTAGAGCATATGTTCGGCAAGGATCGCAGCATCAGCTATCGCGGCGTTCCCCGCTGCGTCTACACCACCCCCGAAGTGGCCGGCGTCGGTATGACCGAACAGCAGCTGCAGGCCAAGGGGATTGCCTATCGTGCGGGCGTATTCCATTTTATGGGTCTGGGCAAGGCCAAGGCCGCCGGCAAGACCGACGGTTTTGTCAAGGTGCTGGCAGATGAGAATGATGTCATTGTCGGCGGCTGCGTCGTGGGTGAACACGCCACAGAGTTGCTGGCGGAGCTGACTTTGGCTGTGGAACTTCAGCTGACTGCTGAGCAGGTGGGCAGGGTCATCCATCCCCATCCCACCATGTGCGAGGCTCTGATGGAGGCCCTGCATCAAATTCATGGAGCTTGCGTACATGCTCTTTAAGCTCTTACAGGAACGGCAAATACTGTGGAGACAGGCTGCATGAAAACAAAAATCTTTCATACAGTCAATGCCGGACTTTATCTTTGGGGAGCCAACACCGGGATTCTGGTGGACGGGCTTCATCGGGGTAAGGCTGAAGGATTTTCTACTACTCCTCCCCAAATTCTTCGCCAAATGGAGGTGGGGAAGGGAATTTTCTCCCATTCCCATCTACAGGGAATGCTCTTCACCCACCTCCACCCCGACCATTTCAATGGTGCGGAGCTTTCTGTCGCTGCGCATAACATTCCCGGTGCCGCCGTTTACCTGCCCGGCCTTGTCAAGACCTGTCCCGCGGCTTTGGAACACATTACATTTCCCGTTGGAAACGCCACGGTGACTGCGGTGCCAACCACCCACGATGGCGCTCTTTTTGAGGCAGATCCCCATTGTTCCTTTTTGATTCAATTGGGAGAAGAGTGCGTCTTTATCGCCGGAGATGGGCAGCCGGATGAAGAGCTGGCTCGGGTCGTTATGACCTTGTGCAAAGCACCCATTACCGCAGTGTTTATGAATGTCTATCAGCTTGCCTCTCTGAAAGGACGCGCTTTTTTGCGGGGGGTTCAGCCTGAACGAATTTTTCTCTATCACCTTCCGTTTCCGGAAGATGATACCTATTCTATATCGGCGCTTTCCGAACAGCTCCTTCGGAGATTTCCTAAGGACCTGCCGTTGGTGGAATGGCCTGAGCACATGGCGTGGATCGATGATGCAGCACCGGGTTGGTGGGAGAAGGAGGAAGCGTAATGCTTGTTTTTCTGGAATCACCAAGCAGAGATCCCTATTTTAATTTGGCGATGGAAGAGTACCTGTTCACCCGATATCGGGGGGAACGGGAATTTTTCCTGCTCTGGCAAAATGACAATACCGTCGTTGTCGGAAAACATCAAAATACGGTGTAAATTCCGGGCAGTGAGCCACACGTGCACGGAGATTTAGCCACAGCGTCACGGGAAAATAGCCGCACCATCACGGAGGGTGTGCCTCATTCTTAAATTGGCCTCTATAATAATTGCAGCA
>Ga0129314_1002386_pt1 | contig 10556 bp, 5 predicted proteins | sample O1111metagenome_FD_94431 | JGI IMG/M metagenome (GOLD analysis project Ga0129314, IMG submission 94431) | Orangutan individual fecal microbial communities from fecal samples from Wisconsin, USA - O1111 metagenome | ecosystem: Host-associated > Mammals > Digestive system > Large intestine > Fecal...
GTGTTGTGATACCAGCCTTTTCAAATACTGCCTTGTTATAAACAACACCCTGTGCATTGGCAAGACACGGAACACCATAGCTGATTCCATCATACTGCCATGCATCTGCGAAATTGATTTCCTTCTGCATATCTTCCAGTGTGCCGTAAGGAACGAAATAATTCGGCAGTTCAGCCTTATCTACAGCGGGAATCAGCATGATATCACCCCAGTCACCTGTAGAAAGACGAAGAAGAGCATCTTCCGCATAATCAGTAATACCTTCTGTTTCTACAGTAATATTGGGATATACCTTATTGAATTCTTCCACAAGTTTTGCAAACGTTCCATCTTCTTCACGATCCGTTCTGCAGTGAATATACTTGATCGTTGTTGTAATATCTGTGTAGTCTTCTCCTAATTTAATAGAAGAATAAGTAAGTGCTCCATCTTCAGCAGGAGTTTCTACTTCCTCTGTGGGTGCTTCTGCTTCTTCTTCAGCAGGAGTTTCTGTTTCTGTGTCTGCTGATGTGTCAGCAGGAGTTGTGTCTGTGCTTGCGCCGCCACATGCTACCATAGAAAATGTCATAGCTGTTGCAAGACAGACTGCTAAAGCTTTTTTCAGTTTCATAATAACTTTTCCTCCGTTTTCTGGATATTTTAACTATATTGGTTAAATTAATAACCTGTTTTTAATTATATTTTATTTATTTTTATAAACATCATTCATTATTGCTATTGCACACACATTATTGCAATTTCCATTCATTTCTTCCTTTCTTACAATTTCAAAGTATCTTTTTTGTTCATTTCTTCTATATTTTAAGATCTTTTTTTAATTTTTCTCCTTAAAGTAATGCTAATTTTAGTTAATTTTCTTTCAAACAGGCTAATTTATTTGTATTTATATACAAATCCTTTTGTATTTTCGTTTATCTTATGTCATGTCTTTTACTAACATTTACTTATCCTAATAAAATTTTAGTGCATTGCATAATTCCCATATCTTTTTTATAATAGATATATGAATACAAATGACTTTTGCGCTTCCTTTAAAGAAGCCTTATTATCCCCACCTAAAACTTCATCTTCCATGCATCCGGAAAGTTTTCTCGGACAAATTTTTTCAGAGGATTCCTTACTTGCTGATAAGACAGCTTCGCATTTTTATTCCGGGGGAATCATATCAGTTCGCAACTCATGGTCTTTTGCTATTCGCAAACTTGATTGTTTTATGCTTTTATACACCTCTTCCGGATGTGGAAAATTGCTTATCAACCAGCATGTTATCTCTTTAACAGAGGATTCCCTGCTGTTATTAGACTGTAGACAACGTTTCCGGATCGATGTTGCAGTCAGCCCATGGAAATATCAGGTTCTGTTCTTTAACTGTACTTATGCTACAAATTTGTTAGATCTTATTACAGATGAACCTTTTTGCATTTTAAAGACATCTGCTCATTCTGAATTTATTTTACATATGGAGAAACTTTTACACCTGAATTTCGAGAAAACAACGATTTCACAGCTTCGTGCCAGCGACCTTCTGAATCACCTGCTGACCGAATACACTGTCGAATTTTTAAAGAAAGATCAGGAATTCCGCAAAATTCCTTCTTATATAGAAAAGATCCACGATCTGTTTGAGGAACACTACGAAGAAAATTATTCACTTGACGACCTGGAAGTGAAATTTAATATCAGCAAATACCGCATTTGCAGGGAGTTCGGTGAATATTACGGCATTACGCCGCTTCAATACCTGAACCGGCGCAGAATCCGTATTGCCTGCCATCTGCTCGAAACCACCTCTTTACGCATTCACGAGGTTGGCAGCGCAGTCGGCATTGACAATACGAATCACTTTATCTCTTTATTTAAAAAATATGAGGGATGCACCCCGCTCGAATACAAGTCCGGAAAGCTGTTACCTTAACTTATTGCTTACTTAAGAAACAGTCATTCCATCCAATTGCGCCTCATCTTTAAAGTCTGCAAAGGAAATATGATCTGCTGCTTCTTCCGCAATTCCAATACAGTTGTCTGCAATCCGGTCAAGGCTGTCAAGGATTCCGGAGAAATCAGAAGTAAGGTTCGCGTCACAGTCTCTCTTTTTTACTCTTGAAAAATGAGCCTTGCTGGCTTTCTTATACGCCTTTCGCATTTTTTCCTTGTCTCTGGCCACTTTTTTCACCATATCCACATCCCCATTTTCGACCGACAGAATGGCTTTCCGGAAAAGTTCATCTGCAATATCAAAGCACTCTCCAATCTCCGAAACCGCTGTCTGTGAAAAGGTTTTCTTCTTATCGGACAGCTTATGAAGTGTCTGTGACATATCCAGACACCGGTCACAGATTCGTTCAATATTATTGGTCACCACCAGAAGACCCGCTGTCTGTTCAGACTGTGCTTCGGTAAGGGCACCACTTGAGAGCATCTTAGTAATATATGACGAAATATTTTCCTGAAGCTGTTTCGCCGTTTCATATCCGCGCTCAAAATCCGAACATGCCATTTCCTTCTTATCACCATAAAAGAGCACCCTTGTTTTCTTAAGCACATCAGATCCATAATCTGCAAGACGACGGATTTCCCGAGAGGCAAGATACATGGCAGCAACCGGTTGCGCAATCAGTTTTTCATCAAGGAAACAGGGCCTGGATTCCACAAGTTCATTTTTGTCATCACCCTTAATAATAAAGGTAACAATCTTAACCATCAGGGGAAGTAAGGGCAGCCAGATCAATGTACAGACCACATTAAACGTGGTATGCGCATTTGCTATCTGCCTTGAAATAATAGTTACTTCGTCTCCCTTCGGCGAAATAAACTGTACAAATTTTGTAAACACCGGAATCAGGAACATGAAGAGAACAGTTCCGCTTATATTAAAGGTCGTATGTGCCACGGCCGTTCTTTTCGCATTCTTGGATTGCCCGATGGATGCCAGCAATGCCGTAATGGTTGTTCCGATATTATCTCCGAGCAGAATTGGAATTGCACCTGCAAGCCCAATCACACTGGTAACTCCATCCGGTCCCGCCTGTGATGCAAAGCTCTGAAGTACCGCGATTGTCGCCGAACTACTCTGTACAATTAAGGTCATCACCGCACCAAGCACTACTCCGAGAATGGGGATATCTGAAACTCTTTCCATGAGGTCCGTGAACACCGGACTTTGTGCCAGTGGTTTCATTACGTTTCCCATAATCTCAATTCCTTCAAAAAGCAATCCAAAGGAGAAAATCACCATTCCCAGATTCTTAATCTTTTCTCTTTTTCCAAGGAAAAACATCAGAAATCCGATAAAAATAATCGGATAAATATAATCACTGATTTTAAACGCCATCAGCTGCGCCGTCATAGTCGTACCGATATTAGCTCCAAAAATAACCGAAATACCCTGAGGCAGGGACATCAGCCCTGCACTTACAAATCCGATCACCATTACCGTTGTTGCAGAACTGCTCTGTAAAACAGCCGTAACCAGCGCTCCTGCCAACGCACCCATAACAGGATTTTTCGTAAGGAATTCCAGAATCTTTTTCATCTTTTCGCCTGCTGCTTTTTGAAGCGCATCACTCATGTTGTTCATTCCAAAAAGGAAAAGCGCAAGACCACCCAACAGCCCGAATGCAATCTTTAAATTTTCACTCATTTGTTTTCCGTACCCTTTCTCTGTAGTCATACTCCCACAAAGTAATTGTAAGTCTCCAATGTATAATCCACAGCCATGTTTTGGTAAAATCCATGTAAAGTCTGTTAACAATAACAAAAGCCGTGCATTTCTGCACGGCCCGGGTACTTTATTTCTTCAAGACAAAATTTCTTTTAATTAAGCTTCTTAACACTTGTTTTAATTACCATATGCCCTTCAATGGTGGTAATTCCCTTCTTATAATGCTCACCAACCATCTTTTTCAGCAGGTTATTGATAGTCTTGCGCGCCATTTCCTTAATATCTACCTCATAGGTTGTGATATCCAGATCCCCTCTTCCCGGAACCTGATAATTATCAAAGCCCACAATCGAAATATCCTCCGGCACACGGTATCCCTTCTGTTTCAGATATCCAACCAGTTCAATTGCCGTCACATCATTGTTGCAGGCAAATGCTGTCGGCATATCCTTCGGAAGGATAAAATCATAATTGACTTTACGCGCCCTGGTATCCTTGGAACGGTCATCGATCACATAATCCGGCGGCACTTCCTGCCCATGCTCCAGCATTGCTTTATAATAACCCATGTAACGGTCGGTAATACTGTTCGTGGAAAGCAGCGTTCCCACATAAGCAATCTTCTTATGTCCCATTTCGAACAGATAATTTACCAGCTTATACATTCCATAATAATTATCCGTAATCACGGCATCAAATTCATGCCGCCGGTCATAAAAGTCCAGACAGATATAAGGCACTTTGATGTTACGTTCGATCAGGGACAGATATTCGGAGGATAACATACCAATGATGATCAGCCCGTCAATCTTTTCTTCCTGAAGGAGCTTCGGAAGTACCAGTTCCTTTTCATTCTGCATGGAAAGCACTTCAAGGAGGGTAAAGCATTCCTTGGATACCGCCTTCGTTGCCACAGCCTGATACATCTGCCAGTAAAAAGACTGTGACTGATCAAAGTAAATTTCTGAAATTAAAACCCCGATATTATAAGTTCGCTTATTACTGCTTAATCTTGCAGCCGTCGGTGTCTGATAACCCATTTCCTTGGCAAGCTGTTTAATTCTTGCCCGCATTTCCTCACTAACCCCTTTTTGGTCAGAAAGCGCTTTGGAAACAGTCACCGTGCTCACATTCACGATTGCAGCAATATCTGCCAGTTTCACTGTTTTTGCCATTTGCTTTTGCCATCCCTCTTCTGAACCTGTCTGTTTATCTTATGCTTTCACCACATGGATAAGACGTGCTTTATAATCACCCCAGAGATTCTGTACAAGATATCCGGCTTTCATCAGGACATCACCGGTATAGGTTCCTTCTTCTCCCTCAATCTGATACAGCTTCTCCGGATCAAGTCCCTTGAAGAAAATTCTTCTGCTGTGATAATTCGGGCGATTCAGCACCTGTACATAAGTAAAGAGTGCTTCCTCCTTATCCTTGCGGACAACACCATAACAGTCAAACATATGATTCCGGCTGTAGGATGCAATTCGGTAATAATCACCTTCCCGGACGAGATCGTTATATTTGTGATACATCGCAACCTGTTCCGGAATCATTTCACGGTCTTCCTGCGGAATCTTCGTTACGTCAAGCTCATAGCCGAAGGTTCCGGCCAGTGCCACATATCCTCTTGTTTCAAAAGGCGTTACCCTTCCTACGGTATGGTTCGGGCAGTCGGATACATGTGCACCCATTGCAGAAAGAGGATAAACAAGAGAAGTTCCCTCCTGAATGATCAGTCTTTCAATCGCATCGGTATCGTCAGAACACCAGATCTGCGGGCTGTAATATAACATACCGGGATCGAATCTTGCACCACCGCCGGAGCAGTTCTCTAACAGCAGATAAGGGAATTCCTTCATCAGACGCTCCTGCAGTTCGTATACAGCAAGGACATACCTGTGATAAAGCTCACCCATCTGATCTGCCGGAAGGACAGCGGAACCGATATCCGTAAGCTGACGGTTCATATCCCACTTCACATATTCGATATTTGCACTTCTTAAAATCTTTGCCACGCTCTCATAGGTATGCTCTAAGACATCTCTTCTGGAAAGGTCTAAGACATACTGGTTACGGCTGCGGGTTCCGACACGTCCCGGAATGGCAATGGCCCAGTCCGGATGTTCCTTGTACAGGTTGGAATCCGGGGAAATCATTTCCGGCTCAAACCAGATACCGAACTTCATGCCAAGCTTATTTACTTCATCTACCAGATACTTCAAACCACCCGGCAGCTTCTCTTCATTTACTACCCAGTCACCAAGCGCACGGTTATCATCACAACGGTCACCAAACCAGCCATCATCCATAACCAGCATCTCAATGCCAAGTTCCGAAGCCTGCTTTGCAATCGCAATCAGCTTCTCTGTATTAAATTCAAAATAAGTAGCTTCCCAGTTATTAATGAGGATCGGACGCTTCTTGTCCTTATATTCTCCACGGATCAGATGATTGCGGTAGAAGTCATGGAAGGTTCTGGTCATTGTGCCAAGTCCGCCTGCAGAATATACCATAACTACTTCCGGAGCCTGGAAAGCTTCTCCCGGATTCAGTTTCCAGCTGAAATCCTCAGGATGAATTCCCATCATCATACGGAGCTTGCCAAACTGATCATTCTGTACCATAGCCTTAAAGTTACCGGAATATACGAAATTCATCGCATAAACTTCACCATGATCGTCGTCAGCGCCCTTCGTCTTTAACGCCATGAATGGATGATCCTGATGGCTGGACTCGCCTCTGACAGACTCTACGGAAAGTTTTGCATGGCTTACCGGAACCGTCTGGATATGACGCTCTCTTGCCCAGGAACCATGAAGGGTAATCGCTTCGAAATCACGGTTATCCATATCCAGGCAGGCACTCATCACCTTCGTTAAGAATAAGGTCTTTTCGGAAGGGTTCACCACCTTCACACTTCTGGTAATGACATCCACATCTTCAAATACGGTATACATCAGAACTGCTTCCAGCCCGGTATGGCTGTCCCTGCAAGTAATTTCCAGGGTTTCACATTCCTGCTCTGTTCCAAAAGAAGCCGGAAGTCCTTCTAAGGCAGGCTTTCCTGCTATAATCTTATGAGAAACATAATTTAAGGAAAGACCGGAATTTCCCTCTTCGGTACGGATGCTGATACAGTCCTCGCGATAATCACCAAGACCATGTGCCGGATATTCCATCGGAAAACTGTCAAGGAAAGATCCGCGGTCACGATTGTTGCGGGAAGGAACAAAAGGTCCCTCCTGAATTCTCAGCAGATGATCCAGATGATAATCGTTTAATTTCTGTCCATAATACACGTGTCCCAGAAACTGCTCGTCATCCACAACGGCAATGACATAGCTGGTATCCTTCGTGTCCAGCTTAAACAACTTCTTTACATCTTTAGAAAGATTTTCATATTGCTGTACGCCCATAATAGCCCTCACTTAAATTCTTTTTGTCATTTTTAACAATCATTTTTGTCACTGTTTAGCTAAATTTACCAACTTAAAAAGTGATTAATTTAATTAAATTATAAATTAAATTAATTAATTGTCAAGGTTGAAAACCAGCTTACATATCTAAAAATTCCTGTTCTTTCAGGATTTCATCCGGCACGGATTTCCCGCAGTTCCTCTGCTTTTGAATCAGATTATCCATACGGTGCTTCTTCTGACCCTGTTTCACGTAATAGCGTGCGATCATTTCTTTATACATGGGATTAATTTCCAGTTTATCACGGATCTCCTTTGCAAAAGTACAGTAAGTAAACAGAATACCTCTTACTACCTTGTTCAGTCTCGGAGAGCCGCTGCTTTCATACAGCACCCAGACACAGTAATCCCTCACGAACATCTCCTTGAAGTTATTCTTTGCACGTACCAGATCATTCTTAATCTTCTCCTTGGCATCGGAGGAAAGCTCGTTATTCTTTTTATAAAACTGTGCATAATCAAAGTATTCACTGGTAAGAGAACGTTCCGAAACATCATTCCATCTGGCTCCCTGTTCACGTTTGCACATCTCCCAGCGAAACTGTCCGGTTAAACGCAGGACTGACATCTGTAAATCTTCCAGATGGAACAGGGAAAGCATCATTCTTGCCGGTGTTGTTCTCCTCTTTCCCTCAATTTCCTGCCACATAATTCCCCTGGTTCCGATATTCGGCATCAGAATGAAATCCGGAAGTACCTCTACATGAATATATTCCTTGGAAATTCCCTCATCCGGATTGGTATAAATCGTTTCCCGGTAATATGCACTGTAATCCGCATTCCGGATCCCGCTCATAATCTGTTCTACACGGTCCGCACTTACAATCGCCGAATCCAGTGTTTTCAACAGATTATGTTCTGAGAAGATCGGACAGTAGGTACTGATATGTCCACTCGTTGTCTTATTCACCGTCGGGAATACATTCTCCAGCTCATACATAACTCTGGATTCCGGTGTCCGTAATAAGATTGCCTCTTCTTCCTTGGTAATCTTTGCAAGGCGCTGCTGCTCATGCAGATAATCCGCGTAGTCCATGTCGAATTCATTACGGCTCGGCTCTTTTTGTCCATGATAAATCGCCATCAGCCATTCATAATAAGAATAAACACCACGCTTGGGGTCAGTCGGAATCTGTTCCGCCATACGGTACAGGGCAACTGCATTCTCCATTCCTGCCAGTTCCTCATCCATATAACCGAAATTAAAGAACATCTTCACCACCTTGGGAATAGCGGTATCCTTCACGCTTTTCTGGAACGCCTGAATATAAATTTTATTGAAGCCTTTCGTAATTCCCGCACGCAGCATACGTGCATCGTCCTCGGTGCTGTTCTTATTGACCAGATGCTTGTAGGCCTCTACACGCTCCCGGTATTCTGCTGCAAACTCCGGCTCACATTCTGCATATTGGAAGATCTGGTCAAGAGAATTCTTGATTTTTCCAACAATATCTTCATCAAGCTGTGCCGCTTCCTCTGCCTGCTTTTTCACCAATTCACCAATCTGTGCCATCCTGCTCTCGCAGTCTTCTTTTCTTGCCGCAAAGAACTCCTTCTGTGTATAGCCCTGTTTTTGGAGCTGACTTAAGGTTCCCGTCAGCATTTTCTTTACCAGCATTACGGAAACATCCTTTAAGCCGTTCTTCTTTACAATTTTTTCATAAAGGGATAGATACAGCTCCAGAAGATCCAGACCGCTTTCATTCATCAGCAGCTCACAAACCTCCTGAATATGATCTTTCATTCTTCCATACAGCCCTGCCATGCGATTCATGTCATCACAGGTCTTCGACATAAAACCGATTACGAAGTTCATATCCGTATTGTTTTTATCCCACACGGAAAGCATCTGCTCCATCGTGCTGTAATATCCTGAAATCCAGTCCGGAATCTTCTCCTCCTGCGGAATATCCAAAAACTCCTCATAGCGCTCAAGTTCTCCCGGCGAAATGTGGTTGTTCTCACAGATACGCATATAATTCTCATAGCTTCCGGTCAGATAATCCTGCATCATATCACAGGTTGTCTGCACTTCTTTATAGCGAAGCAGAAGTTCATTGAACTGTCGGAACAGGGACGACTGAAAATAATGGACTGCCTCTCCATGCTCCTTAAAAAACTTCCGCAGCTCCGGTACCTTCGACGGATAATCCACAACTGCCAGATTTTCTTTTGCCACATATCGAAAATTCGCTTCCTTATGAATCAGGTCCGGAAGACCAATCACATCTCCGTTATGCAGCTCATAAAACCCGCCGTCAAAAGCAACGACCGCCGTTCCTCTCATGATCATCATTAGTCCGTTCAGCTTCTGACCGCTTTCATAAATCACTGTTCCCTTTAAAATTTCTCTCATACCCATAGTAATTCCAACACCTCTCCTTTACCCCTGTAAACTAGTCTTCATCATCTGCCCAGGCCAGCGCACAGCGAACCGCTCTCCTCCAGCCCTTCAGGAGCTGTCTGCGATGCTCTTCTCCCATCTGATGGGTAAACTCCGTTGACAACTGCCAGTTTTCTTTAATTTCTTCCTTATCCTTATAGTAACCGCAGGCAAGTCCCGCGAGATATGCCGCACCAAGCGCCGTTGTCTCAATGCATTCCGGCCGGTAAACTCTTGCCCCCAGAATGTCTGCCTGAAACTGCATCAGAAAATCATTCGCGCTCGCACCTCCATCCACCTTCAATCCGGCAATGGATACCTCCACATCTTCTTCCATGGCATGCAGCACGTCCGCTGACTGGTAAGCAATGGATTCCAGCGTTGCCCGGATAAAGTGTTCCTTCTGGCAGCCTCTGGTAATTCCAACAATTGTTCCTCTCGCATAAGGATCCCAGTAGGGTGCTCCCATACCTGCAAAAGCCGGAACCAGATAAACTCCTCCGGTATCCTCTGCTCCATTCGCATATTTCTCGGTTTCCGATGCCTTTTTAATCATCCGCATGCCATCGCGCAGCCACTGGATTGCCGCGCCTGCCACGAACACGCTTCCTTCCAGTGCATATTCCACCTGATCAGAGGTGCTTGCCGCAATCGTAGTAAGCAGTCCATGCTTTGAAGTAATGGCTTCCCGTCCGGTATTCATTAACAGGAAGCATCCGGTCCCATATGTATTCTTCACCTGTCCCTTTTCAAAGCAGCACTGTCCGAAAAGTGCCGCCTGCTGGTCTCCGGCAATTCCTGCAATCGGGATCGTGCCGCCTAAAACCGAACTCTCCGTATAGCCATAGATACAGCTTGACGGCTTTACCTCAGGAAGCATGCATTCCGGAATACGGAAAAGGGAAAGCAACTCCTTATCCCAGCAAAGCTTATGAATGTCAAACAGCATCGTTCTGGAAGCATTCGTATAATCTGTCACATGAACCTCACCCTTCGTGAGATTATATATCAGCCAGCTGTCCACGGTTCCAAA
>Ga0129314_1002388_pt1 | contig 10545 bp, 11 predicted proteins | sample O1111metagenome_FD_94431 | JGI IMG/M metagenome (GOLD analysis project Ga0129314, IMG submission 94431) | Orangutan individual fecal microbial communities from fecal samples from Wisconsin, USA - O1111 metagenome | ecosystem: Host-associated > Mammals > Digestive system > Large intestine > Fecal...
CGCTACCTCTTGATCCATGAGGTCTCGGGGCGGCAGATGAGGCGGGCGTTGTTGTAGGCCATCTCGATGGTGAGGCAGGTGCGAGCCGAGTAGAAGCCGTCCTCACGCTGCACGGCGAGCGCCAGCTCGGGCTTGTCGCCCGTGAGGCACAAAGGCAGCAGCAGCTGGATGCGGCCGCCGTAGAACTGCGGCACGGCAAGGGTGTAGTTGGCGGCGGCGCGGCGTGCAGCCTCGACCACGGCTCCCTCGAAGGCGCGGCGCAGCAGCAACGAGTTCTCCTCGCCCATCAGAGCCTCGGGGATGCGCGTGAGATTCTCCTCGTCGCCCAGGATATGGTCGATGTTGCAGCGGATGGGCAGGCGGTAGTCAAAGACCAACTGGGAGGGGTCCTCGGCAAAGTGCACGCGGCACGGCAGGTACTCGAACGCCACCAGCGCGGGGTCGCTCTCCTTGAAGAAGCCCTTGAGGAACCACCGCTGGCGAGCATCGGGCCTGGTATTGGGCTCAAAGAGAGCATAGATGGTCTCGTAGCGGCGAGTGTAGAGGCCGGTGTTAAACAGGCAGCGCTCGTCATCGAACACAAGCGGCAGCGCGGAAGGCACGGCGTGGTCGGCATCGCGTCCCACGAGGTAGACCGCGCGGCTGAACGAGAACGACAGGTAGTTCCTGAGAATGCGGTTGCCGGGCCCCCAGTCTTCAGGATCGGCCAGGTCGACCAGCCGGTCGTAGCAGGGCTCGGGACAAAACGCGAAGTCGAACAGATTGCTGCAAAGCGTGTTGGGGACAACCATGGTGCATCCTTCTTTCAGGGGCGGCAGCCGGGCGCGGGCGCGATACGCACGAGCGGCAGCCGGGCATCCGGGGGTTTCCGACTAGAGAAAACTATAGCGGTCACGGGGAGGAAAAGACGCTGAGAAATGAAGCAGAGGGCACCTGAGGGAGACTGGGAGAACAGGCGTGTTCGCCGCGCAACTGTTGGCGGCACTGCTCGAGGCGGCGACGGCCGTCATCGAACTCGCCTTGCTGCTCAAGGGAAGAAAGTCGCCCAAGGACAGCAAGGCCGATACGGGAAGGGAGGAGTAGAGACACACGGACGGCACTAAAAAGGCCATTAGCTCGCAACTAATGGCCTAAGCCCAATAACGGCGCCGCCCGCGGACAGAACGCGGAACGACTCGTTGACCTTAGTATAACCCGATACAGGATGCATAACCAGAGTCATCGGAAATCGACAGACTTTCACGCAAGGCAAGCAGAAAAACCCAATCGCAAAGCAGCCCAGGCAAAGACAGCCTCAAATCTATCTCCAAACCAAGGCCCGCAGGCGAGTCTCATTCCCTAACCCACAAAAAACAAGGGGTGCTCCTTTGCAGAAGCACCCCTCCAAAACGGAAACCGTTTTTCGTATGCATGCCATAATACGGGAAAACAAGCCTCCGGTCAAAACTTAAAGCAAGATGGGCCCTTTAACAATCGGCCCCACCTAAATCTGGTTCATCGCAAGCCTGCCCACGTTTGAGGTCACAGGAACATGACCATGTACGCCGGCAAATAAGTCACAGGTCCATCGACTTCGACGTTGCCTTCGCACAAGACATACGCTTCGGCTATACCCCAGTTCGCGGTTTCAAGCGCATGGGTCAGCGCACTATGACGCTTGTAGCCCTTCCCGGACTTCACCTCGATTGGCACGACGCGACCAACCTTCGTCTGGATAACGAAATCGAGCTCGCCAATATTACGCGCCTTGAAGTAATACAGTCCGTGCCCATGCGCAGCCAACTCTTGCGCCACAACGCTTTCGTAAATCGCACCGAAGTTGATGTCAGGGCGTCCGCCGACCATGTCCCTCACCACGTCCATCCCACATTGGTAGGTCAGCAGGCCGACATCGGAGCTGAACAACTTGAACTTCGGGGACTCAATGCTCGTCGCAAGCGGATAGCGCGGTTCACGCACGTTGTAGGTAGGGAGCGCGACGCTTGCGTCGGCAAGCCACATGAAGTCGTTGTCGTAGCGGTCAAAATGGGAGTCGCCTGCGACGTCGCGGACAACGAACCGCTTGTCCTGCTGGCTTATTTCGGACGGCATAAGGTCGAAGATTCTACGCACGATTCGGGCCCTATCACCTGCGTACTTGCTGATGTCCCAGCGGTACTGCGTAACGATGGCCTCCTGCGCGGTCCTTGCCCGCGACACGTCGTCCGACTCAACGAACGACACCACGGCATCGGGCATGCCACCACTTATGAGGTAGCGGTGGAACAATCCGAGCAGCCTGCCATGCACGAACTCATCCACCGGACGACGATCGTGCAACGCGTCCCTCGCCTCGTCGAGCACTTCCGGCGCGACCCCGTTTGCCCAGCAATACTCCTCAAAGTCAAGCGGGTACATCTTCACGGTACTCAGGTAGCCAACGGGGGCCGAAGCTATGCCTTTCAGCTCGACACCAAGAAGCGAGCCAGACAGGATGTAATCATAGTCGGCGCGCTCCATAAGGAACTTGATGGCTGTGACAGCTTCTTTGCACTCCTGAATCTCATCGAGGAACAGCACCGTCTCGCCAGGCACCAGAGGGGCGTTTGCGAATGCCGTCAGGCGCAGAAACAGTTCTGCGGAGCTTTTTGCCGACTCAACGGCAGCACGGGCCTGCGAGTTCTCTAAAAAGTTAATCTCGATCACATGGGCCCAATGCCTCGCAGCGAACTCACGCACAAGAAACGTCTTGCCTACCTGGCGAGCCCCCGTGACGAGGAGCGCTTGCTTCGTCCGCGTGCGGTGCCACTCCTCAAGTCTGGCCATGGCTTTTCGTTTCAGCATATCGGCTCCAATTCAATACTTAAACTGGTGTTTGTCAATCTGCTAACCGAATTATAGGATTGATTTGTCAATCTGGGACCCAAAAAACTGCTCTGTTTTGTCAATTTGCTAACCAAAAATGGGTGCTGCTTTGTCAATTTGCAAGCCGCTACGCTAACCGCACCTGGAAGGAATTTGACTTTTGCCTCAATGTGACCCGATTCCAGTACGGCTACTGCGCGATGTAACTTTTGGGCCCCAGAAACTTACATCCAACCCAGTTTCGCCGCCAAATCACAGCCTTTTCCGGCTCGCATGTGAGTTTACTGACGCTCCGATTGCCGCCCGCCCCCCCAACCGAAAAACGGCCGCGGGCGCGGGGGCGCCGGCGGCCGCTTCGGTGTCGCGAGGCTATTCGGCTCGCGCCCGCGCGCCTAACCCTGCGCCAGGGGGGTCTGGTGGTACTCGAGCTCGGAGGCGCCGGGGGCGACGGTGACGCTGTAGGTCACGGTGGCGCTCTCCTGGGCGTAGAGGTTGACGCTGCCCACCCAGACCTCGTGGCCGTAGAGGGTCGACTGCACGAACTCGCCGGTGCCGTTGCTCACCGCGGCGCCGGAAATCGAGCCGCCCGCGGGGGCCACCAGGAGCACCTGGTTGTACATGTCGTCGCGGCTGCGTTTGAAGGGGCCGCTGCCGGCGACGTAGCCCGGCGCCACCTCGGCCTCCTCGGGCGTGAGGGAGTTGGTCATGGCGGTCGCCATGTCGTAGGTCACCGTGCCGTCGGGGTTCTCGGTCCTGCCCACCACCCGCGTGTCCATGAGCAGGTACCAGGACATCTTGGCCCAGGTGTTGTCGTTGAGGTACAGGCCCACCACGGGCTCGAGCGGGTCGGAGCCCAGGGCGCCCGTGATGCCCTCGACCGCGCCCAGGGCCTGCTCCACCCCGGCGTCGGGCGACCACACGAGCAGGCGGCCCTCCTTGGCGTTGGCCGAGATGGTGCCCGCCAGGCCCATGAGGTCCGCCGAGCCGAGGTTCTCCATGACCTTGCCGGCAGCCGCAGCGGCCACCTCGCCGAAGAAGGCGTCCTGCGAGGCGTTGTCGTCCCCGAAGCGCCAGTACGTGTCGCTCGAGAGGATGCGGGCGGCGTTGGTGCCGTCCACGAGCGTGCCGTCCTCGGTGGTGACGCTGCTGCCGGTGACCGCCATGAGGCGCTGGAGGAACACCGGGTCCACCGCGATCACGCCGTCCACCTGCTGGCCATGGTAGGCGAGCCACGCCTGGGAGAACAGGTAGCCCGCGCGCGTGAAGTCGGGCGTGTCGTTGAGGTTGCAGGCGCTGATGCCCATCTCGGCGCCGAAGACCGCCTGCTCCTCGCCCGTGATCTCGAAGGTCACCTCGCGCTTGCCCATGGAGACAAAGTCGCTCAGCGACACGTGGCCCCCGTCCACCGTGAGGGTGCCCCACGCGCCGGGGAAGCCGCCCGTGGCGCGCAGCTCGGAGTTGCACTGGGCCACGAGCAGGTAGGTGCGCGGCCCGTCGCAGCCGAGGAACTCGGGCAGCCTCTCGAGGAGGGGCCCGTAGGCCGCGAGCATGTCGCTCGTCTCGTGCAGGGGCTCGGACAGCTTGTCCACCGCGTCGTTGAGCTGGTCGATGCTGAAGGTGCCCAGCGCGTCGAGGTCCTGCACGGCCTTGTCGAGCGCGGGCTCGATCTGGGTCACGAGCGCGCTGTAGCGCTGCAGGGCGTCGGCGTTCACCGCGCCGTCCGTCATGAGCGAGGAGAGCGGACACGCCGCCATGGTGTCGGACAAGGGGGTCAGGACCTGGTCAACGAGGTTGCCGGCGATGTCGAGCAGGGACTTGGCGCCCGTGACGTCGCTGCCGTAGACCGGCACGAGGGAGGCGAAGCCCCACAGCGGCCACTCGAGCTCGGAACGCATGGAAGAGACGGCCGAGCGCATATCGTCGGTGCAGGCCTGCATGGCCGCGCCGTCTCCGGCCTTCACGGCCGTCTCGAGCTGGCCGACCGTGGTCGAGAGCCCCTGCGCCTCGGCCACGAGGGCCTGAGCCGAGCCCACCAGGCTCGTCCCACCCGCGGCAAGCGCGACGGCGAGCGCCGCCAGCGCGCTGAGCACGGCGATCAGCACCGCGTGCCCACGACGGGGCTTGCGGGCCGCCGCCTCGCCGACACCCTCCCCTACGGATACGCCCGCCGCATCGTCCGCGCCGGCGCCATGTGCAAAATGCTGACCCATCCAAAGCTCCTTCGCACCCCGCTGAAAAACAAACCACTACGGCGCCAGGCAGCATGCAAGCACCGCTCGACACGCCACAAAACGCCCGCACCCACACTACCGCCATCCAACCAGGCCTGTATAACCAACATGTGCAGCCATCACAAAAGCAGACGCAGAGGGCGAGACACCACGGGCTCCGGACACGCAGCAACTAGTCGGCAGATACGTCTTTTGAAAGATAGTCGTGAGCTATCGCGCAGGGAGAATAGAAGGAAGCGCCGCTGCCCCATCAGCGAGAGCCCCGTGATGGTCATGAAGCAGGACTTGGCGTGAACATATGCCATGGAGACTGCGCTGGCGTTCGCTGTCACCGTGGACGGCCTTTCAATCGGCCCGTTTTCCCACGGCGTCGCTCGCGGCACGAACGCAAAACGACTCGTTGAGCTTAGTTGGGATGCACAAACCACAGCTAAGAGAAACAAGAACGCCGGTGCGCACCTCGGTGGTACGGCCGGCGTTCTTTCGCGCGCATAATCGTCATTGTGAGTAACTAAACAGTTTGCTATGTAACGCTGTAAATGTTACATTGCAAATTACCATGTTACAAAAGGAGGAGAGGCATGCGGGAATACGTTGAGAAAATGCTGCACACGAGAGTCGAGCACGAGCCCGTCGCCATCTCGGGACTCCCGCTATACCTGAGGGGGCTGTACTCCCTGGAGCGGTGGACAGTCTTCGGTGTGCCGCTCGCCCTGGCCTCCCCCCTCGAGAGCCAGACGGTGAAGACCATGGCGAAGCACCGCGACGCGCTGGAGGCGGCCCTGGGGGTTCCCGTGGCGTTCGCCCTCGAGGACGCCACGAGCTATAGAATCAGACGGATGCTCGAGACCGGCCTCCCCTTCGTCGAGCGGGGCGGGCAGGTATACCTACCGTTTCTGGGAATCGTGTTGAGAGATGGAAGAGCCCGTGCGAGCAACCGTCAGCAGGCAGACGTCGTGACCTTTTCGCCCCAGGCACAGCGCCTCGCGCTCATGGCGCTCTACAGCGACCTCGACGGCGCCAGCGTCACCCGAGCGGCCGCCTTCCTCGGCGCGGCGAAGATGACCGCCTCGCGCGCATTCGACGAGCTCGCTGCCGCCGACCCCTCCCTCGTCGGCACCGAGGGGCGGCGGCGGGTGCTGCGTCCCGGCAGAGACAAGATGGCGCTGTGGCGTCGCCTGGAGCCGCGCATGTCGAGCCCGGTCGCAAGGGAGCACTGCCTGGCCTGCATACCCGCCGAAGAACTCCCGCTGGGAGGAATCTCGGCGCTGTGCGAGCTCTCGATGCTGCAGGACAACCCCTGGCCGACTTACGCTGCGACCAAAGCGCAAGAGCGCGCCCTAGGGCTGGCGGCCGGCGCGCGTGGGGCCGACGTCGACGAGCCTGTGTGCGTGGTGCAGGTGCTGCGCTACGAGCCCGTGCCGGCACTGGGGTGCACGGTCGACCCGCTTTCTGCCATTCTGTCCCTTCCCGACGAAGAGAGGGACGACCCGCGCGTCGCGGGTGAGATCGAAAACGTCTTGAACCGAGTGCTTGGAAGCGATTATGAAGGGAATCGATAAGTTCAGGGAGCGTTTCGCGGGCCACGAGGGCGAGTACGTCCTAATCGGCGGCGGTGCCTGCGACCTGCTGTTCGGCGAAACCGGGCAGGACTTCAGGGCGACGAAGGACCTAGACCTGGTCCTTCTGGTGGAGGCGCTGACACCCGAGTTCGGCCGCGTCTTCTGGGACTTCGTCCGGGAAGGCGGATACGAGAACAGGCAAAAGAGCGGCGGAAAGCCGCAGTTCTACCGGTTCTCCAAGCCGAAGGACCCGGCGTTCCCCACCATGCTTGAGCTGTTCGCGCGCACCGACATCGACCTGCGCGACGCGGAGTCCGGCCTCATGCCGATTCACATCGACGACGAGGTGTCCAGTCTGTCGGCGATCTTGTTGGACGAGGAGTACTACCGGCTGCTCATCGAAAACAGGACGTCAGCCGGCGGCGTCGCCGTCCTGTCGGTCGAGGGACTGATCCCCTTCAAGGCCAAGGCGTGGCTCGACCTCTCGGCCAGGCAGGCGGGCCGCCAGGCCGTCGACGAGAAGAACGTGAAGAAACACCGAAACGATGTCTGCCGCCTAGCCACGCTGCTCGCGGGCGACGAGCGCCCCGCCATGAGCGACGGAGTCCGTACCGACATGCGGCGCTTCATGGAGGCCTACGAGTCGGACCCCGTCGATCCCAAGGCGCTCAAGATCAAGGGCGTCGGGGCGCAGCAGGTCGTCGAGGTGCTGAAAAGCGTCTACCTGCGGTAGGCGGAACTCGGGGTCGACCTTGGATGCGCTTACGGCCGCAACGCGGTGATGGGGAAGACGTAGACGTCGTGCTCGGCGTCGTGGCGGCAGAAGGGCGAGGTGGCTGTGACGACGGCGGAGAACTCTGGCTCGGGGTTTCGGGCCGCCGGGTTGGACGCGACCTTCTTGCGCAGACGCTCGATGTTCCTGATGCCATCGGGCACCTTGGCCTCGCCGAGCTTGACCTCCAGCGCCGCCCATCGGCCGTCGCGAAGTTCGATTATGACATCGACCTCCAGCCCGTCGGAGTCTCCGTAGTAGCGAAGCGACCCGGGGTGCGTGCCTGGCAGGCAGGCCGCGTAGGCCCGCAGGTCGTAGACGCACAGCGACTCGAACAGCAGCCCGAAGGTCTGCCCGTCGGACAGCAGCCGCCCGGGCCCCATGCCGAGCGCAGCGGCGGGGATGGAGGGGTCGGCGAAGTACCGCTTCGGCTTGGTGCGAAGCCGAGACTTCGCGCGCACGGGCGCATCCCAGCCGCGCAGGCCCTCTATGACGTTTGTTTCAGGTGGTCATACTTTGTTTTCGAGGGATATTGTGCTCGATTTTCGAGGAGAACGACACTTCGTTTACGAGGGAAACAGTCATCTGTTTTCGAGATGCGATGGGTCGGCGCATCGCCCAGATAGCGGTGGCGCTGTGCGTCGCCGATGGGTCGCTGTCCGCCTATTTCGAATTCCTCTTCAAGCTCATTGACATCTGGACGCCGTGTCGGCCACAGTGTCTTTGGATGTAAAACCGAGGGGTTTTGTAGGGGCGTGTCCGCGAAATCAGATGCGCTCCAGTTTTATCTAGCGCATTTTACACAAGGACCCGGCGTGCCAAGCCGTGTCGCCTTCGCGCACCGACTGTCGGATCGAACCGTTCTTGTCAATGAAGTAGCGTGCACTCGCAGAGGCACTTGAGCGCGAGAAGTACATCACTCATCCGGATCACCACTGCCACCTCGGACATGCTCGTGCGCGCCTGGGCCCGCACGTACGGCCTGAGGACGACCATCTCCAACGGCTCGAACAACTACGGCCCCCACCAGCACGTGGAGAAGTTCATCCCCCGGCAGATCACCAACATCGTCGACAAAAGCAGAGGAAGAGGGCGGGCACCGCGATCGCGCCGGACACAACGTTCACTGATCTCCATGAAGGCAGAACCCAGGCCCCCTTCGGTGGGTGGGCCGCCGCATGCGTAAGAACCTTCCGACACCCATGCAAAGGACCCGGGTTTTATCCCCCGGGCCCTCGGCCGAACCATAGGCACATCTCTCGATATCACGCACTACCAGCGTAAACAGCGCCGTGGCGCATGGCAACTAGTCGTAAGATACTTCTTTCGAAAGATAGTCGTGAGCTATCGCGCAGGGGAAACGGAAGGAAGCACCACCAGGTCGGCCAGCATCTTTTCTTCGCCATCGTTTTCTCTATCGGCCAACGACGTGCTCACGCTGAGGTCCATGTCCACGCCGTACTCTTCATTCGCTCTCGTCAGATTCAACGCACTTGTATGGAGTCTCCGAAGAGAATGCCGGCTCGGAGCTGAACTCAACACGGATGCCAAGCGCGAGCGCGAGTTGCGCAACGGACTTGAGGGTCATGTTCGGCTGGGTGTTGAGCATGTTTGCAAGGCGTTGAGGGCTCACGCCCATCCGCTGCGCCAGCTCTTTCTTCGTCAGCCCCTGCTTGCTCATCTCACTAACCACAAGGTGAGAAAGCTCGAGAGCATAGTCATACGCAAGCGTATCTGCGCTTTTTGTCTCTTCCATAAATTTGGAGAGGTCCACAGTTTCCATTTACGCACTCTCCTCCATTGAGTCGTTTACTAGTTTCACTGCTTGGCGGCCTCAATCGCAAGCTTGCTGGACAAATCAATTTCCGCCTGAATATTACACAAAACCTGGTAGCCGGCCAGGCAGTTTCGAGAGACACTCCGTCGTTATCAATCTTGCCCGCATCAAGGCTCTCTCGATTGATAAACTTTACAGGTAGACCCTATGAGGGTATAGTGTGGGTATAGCTTGGGTACAGAAAGGGGACTACTATGCCAGCGACAATGGTTAGAAACGCCGAAGGGAAGTTCCGCACCAGCTCGGCCGTAAAGGACCGTGCGACCGAGATTTACTCCCAGTGGGGACTGAGCCTGTCGGATGCCATAAACGTCTTCCTCGTAAAGTCGGTGCAGGTCGGCGGTCTGCCATTCGACATGCGACCTGAGGAGCCAACCTACGAGGACATCGCGGCATTCGCCTACAAGGCACCGCTCAACTCCGACGGCATTGCCGTGCTGCCCGCCGACTGGGACGACTATGACGAGTGACACCGACCCCCAGATGTGGGAGATCTGGCACGCCAGGTTCAACTACGACGACAAGAAGGGCTACAAGTACAGGCCTGTCATCATTGTCGGTAAGCACGAGGACGGCTCATTGGTGATGGTGGTCACAAGCTCGACAAACAAGTTGAGCTTACCCCATGACTGCCAGCTGCGTGACTGGCAGGCCGCCGGCCTGAAGAACCCCTCGCTGGCCAGGGTCGACCGCGTCGCCGTGATCCCTCAGAGCTACATCGGTACCGCGGGGTGCATAGGCAAGCTGTCTGAAGCGGACAGGGCAGCCGTATCCGCGATGATAATGGCAAAGAAGCGAGACGCCCTAGCCTCCAGGCCCGAGGACGGGCTTACCGGCCATTAGGACAAAATCAGGCAGGAAATATCACCGCAAAAGAGGTGCAGTGACCGACACGGTCACCGCACCTCAACAAGAATTCCCAAGTCTCTCATGGGTCGGTTTTCGACACCGATGCAAGAGGGACTTCGACGAAGGATTACTGTTTATTGTCTAGACCTTTTCGCGGCCCTTATACCAAGCATCTGCCTCCACAACCTTTTTGAGCATCTGCAAATGCAGGTCAAGATACCTTAAAAGGCGCTGGCCACATCCAAGTAGCCTTGAATTGACCTCTTCGTTTGGCACTGCTCCAAAATTGAAACTCTGTGTTAGACCACCGTTGACATGGCGCCCCTCTGCTCCCAGTACCCCCAGAGGGGCTGCGGCAGGGCCTGGAGCGCCGCCCTGGTGTGCTCGTAGCGCCCGACGGAGGCCTGCCCCGAGAGGGTGCGCGACGGCCTCGAGCCGGACCGCCTGGCC
>Ga0129314_1002396_pt1 | contig 10512 bp, 7 predicted proteins | sample O1111metagenome_FD_94431 | JGI IMG/M metagenome (GOLD analysis project Ga0129314, IMG submission 94431) | Orangutan individual fecal microbial communities from fecal samples from Wisconsin, USA - O1111 metagenome | ecosystem: Host-associated > Mammals > Digestive system > Large intestine > Fecal...
CTCAGTCACGGCTTTCAGCCGTGCCAGCTCTCCCAAAGGGAGAGCCAAGGGGCGGGCGAAGCCCGCCCAGCGCAGAGGGTAAGACGGTGCGAACCCGGCGGCGTAGCCGCCCTTGGCTCCCCCCGATGGGGGAGCTGGCGAGCGATCAGCGAGCCTGAGAGGGCGTGGGCAGTGGCAGGTTTGGGAAAATGCGGTGATTGTGGCTGGGTACCCTCTCAGTCACGGCTTGCGCCGTGCCAGCTCTCCCAAAGGGAGAGCCAAGGGGCGGGCGAAGCCCGCCCAGCGCAGAGGGTAAGACGGTGCGAACCCGGCGGCGCAGCCGCCCTTGGCTCCCCCTATGGGGGAGCTGGCGAGCCAACGGCGAGCCTGAGAGGGCGTGGGCAGTGGCAAATATGGGAAAATGCGGAGATTGTTGCCGTGTACCCTCTCAGTCACGGCTTGCGCCGTGCCAGCTCTCCCAAAGGGAGAGCCAAGGGGCGGCTTCGCCGCCCAGTGCAGAGGGCAACACAGCGGGAATCCGGCGGTGGAGCTGCTCTGGCGATCCTCATTGCGTTTTTTCCCTGCACTGCAAAATGTCCGGGCAGAGAAAACAACCGTTTCTTCCAGCAAATACAAAAAGTGGCAAAATGAAACGCATAATTGCATATCTTGCAAATTTTCTTACAGAACGAGAAAATTGAAGGAAATCGGCATAAATAATGCACAGAAATTGATATCAGGAAGTCACAATCTTTGTCATGTTGCCAAAAATGAAAAAATTGCTAAAATATCTTTGCTTTTTTGTGAAGTGTGTGCTAGAATTGGGACAAGTTCTTCTGGTAGAGACAATGGTCTACCGCAAAAGGACATCCAAAAAGGAGGAAAAACAATGAAAAAGATCATCAGCTTAGCAATGGCAGCTATCCTGGCCATGAGCCTGTTCGGCTGTGCGGGACAGACCGCCGCAGAGCCTACTGCTACCACCGCCGCAGCGGAAACCGCCGTCACTGAGACCGCCGCTACCGTTGCCCAGTCCGCTTCCAATGACAACTGGAAGGTCGCTGTTCTGACCGGCACCGTCTCCCAGGGTGAGGAAGAATTCCGCGCCGCCGAGAAGGCCATCGCCACCTGGGGCGCTGATCACATCGTTACCGCCACCTATCCCGACAACTTCATGTCTGAGATGGAGACCACCGTTTCCACGCTGGTCGGCTTCGCCTCCGATCCTGACGTCAAGGCCATTGTTATGTGCCAGGCCGTTCCCGGCGCCAAGGCTGGTTTTGACAAGATCCGCGAAATGGGCCGTGACGACATCCTGCTGATCGCCGGCACCCCTCAGGAGGATCCCGCCGTTATCTCCGCCGCTGCTGACATCGTCATGTACGCTGACGAAGTTGCACAGGGCGACACCATTATGGAAACCTGCGCCAAGTGGGGCATTGACGTTCTGATCCACTACTCCTTCCCCCGTCACATGGCTATGGAGCTGATTGTTGGCCGTCATGACCTGCTGAAGAAGAACGCTGACGCTCTGGGTATCGAGCTGGTTGACGTTACCGCTCCCGACCCCACCGCAGAGGCCGGCCTGTCCGCTTCCCAGCAGTTCATCCTGGAGGATGTTCCTCAGGAGATGGCAAAGTACGAGGGCAAGAAGGTCGCTTTCTTCACCACCAACTGCGGCATGCAGCCCTCTTTGCAGACCGCTGTTCTGGATCAGCCCAATGCTTACTATCCCCAGCCCTGCTGCCCCAGCCCCTACCACGCATTCCCCGCTACCCTGGGTCTGGAACTGGAGATCGGCGGCGATGACGAGGCCGCTCTGAAGCAGATCGCTGCCAAGCTGGCTGAGCACGATGCCGTTGGCCGCTTCTCCACCTGGGCACACCCCGTGGCTATGACCATCATCGAGATCGGTGTTGAGTACGCCAAGGCCTACATCGACGGCACTGTTACCTCCAAGAACGATGCCGATGCGCTGAAGGCCATGTTTGAAGCCAAGGTTCCCGGTGCAAAGGTTGCCACCTACACCGATGCCAACGGCACCACCTTTGATAACTACTACACCGTCCTGCTGGCCCCCGTTGATTTCAACGACTACCTGGACTAAGGGGATCACACCCCACGCTTTCCTGGTGTAAGTTCTGGTCGGGTCCGCCCGGGTTCGCCCGGGGGGACCCGCTTCCCCTATTGCCCCTGCACAGTACGCTGATGCACAAGGAAAGCCATCGACCATCTAAGGGAAGGGAATCCCCCAGCAGATGGTTTTCATTGGACATCAGACAAATAAAGGAGGAAATCCGGAGAAATGCAAAGCGAATTTGTTTTGGAAATGAAACATATCACCAAGCGCTACGGCGGCAACACCGTGCTGAGCGACGTTTCTCTTTCCGTAAGACCCGGCGAGATCCATGCCCTGCTTGGCGAAAACGGCGCCGGTAAATCTACATTAATGAATACCCTGTTCGGTATGCCTGTGATCCACGATACCGGCGGATTTGAAGGAGAGGTGTGCCTGGACGGAGAAAAGGTGCATATCGCCTCTCCGCTGGATGCCATGCGCAAGGGCATCGGCATGGTGCATCAGGAGTTTATGCTGCTGCCTGGCTTTACCATTGCCGAGAATATCAAGCTGAACCGGGAGATCACCCGTTCCAACCCGGTCAGCCACCTGCTGGGCAAGAACCTGGAGACCCTGAACATGAACGCCATGGCCTCCGATGCCCGGAAGGCGCTGGACAGCGTGGGCATGGGCATTGACGAGTATACCGCCGTCAACGGCCTGCCGGTGGGCTATATGCAGTTCGTGGAGATCGCCCGGGAAATCGACAAGACCGGCATGAAGCTGCTGGTTTTCGATGAGCCCACCGCCGTTCTGACGGAGTCCGAGGCCACCCAGCTCATCGCCGTAATGAAGCAGATCGCCGCAAGCGGCATCGCCATTATCTTTATCACCCACCGCCTGGACGAGGTCATGGCCGCCTCCAACAGCATCACCATCCTGCGTGACGGCAAGCTGGCCGCGACCCGCCGGGTGGAGGACACCAGCATTGTGGAGCTGGCAGAGCTGATGATCGGCCGCAAGGGGGAATCCGTGGTGGAAGCCCAGCCCCGGGATACCCACTCCGACACCGTGGCCCTGCACCTGGAGAATTTGCAGGTGGATATGCCCGGCGAGGCTGTCCGGGGCATCGACCTGGATATCTATGAAGGGGAGATCTTCGGCATCGGCGGCTTGGCCGGTCAGGGCAAGCTGGGCATCCCCAACGGCGTTATGGGTCTTTACGACACCCAGGGAACCGTTCAGCTCTTTGGACAGACCCTGAAAACCGGTGACACCACCGCCGCCCTCCATGCCGGCATTGCCATGGTCTCTGAGGATCGCAAGGGCGTGGGTCTGCTGCTGGATCAGTCCATTGAGGATAACATCGTCTTCAACGCCATGCAGGTTCACGGGGACTACCTGAGAAGGTTCGGCATCTTCACCCTGAAGGATACCAAGGCCATCCGGGAGGAGGCCAACGAGATGATCCAGGAGCTGGACATCCGCTGCTTCGGCCCCACCCAGGCTGCCGGGACCCTATCCGGCGGCAACCAGCAGAAGGTCTGCATCGCCCGGGCCCTGTGCATGAAGCCCCGGTTCCTGTTTGTCTCCGAGCCCACCCGCGGCATTGATATCGGTGCCAAGAAGCTGGTGCTGGAGACGCTGGTGAAGCTGAACCGGGAAAAGGGTATGACCGTGGTCATCGTTTCCTCTGAATTGCAGGAGCTGCGGAGCATCTCCGACCGGATTGCCATTGTTTCCGAGGGCCGTCTGGTGGAGATCCTGTCTCCCCATGCCAGCGATGCCGACTTCGGTCTGGCAATGTCCGGCATCAAGCCCTCCGAGCATAATAAGAAAGAAGGTTAAGCGCAATGACAACAAGTAAAGTAAGACGCGCCATTGCCGCTGTGCTGTGCCTTGCCTGTGTGGCGCTGATCCTGGTAGGTGCGGTGAACCTGCCGAAAAAGAACGCCCAGGCGGGGCAGACCATCCTCAACGACCTGCGCACCCGGGCTCTGCTGAATGTCACCGGCGAGGGCGTTGTGGAAAGCTATGTCAACATCGCCAAGAAGCAGGCTCAGGAAAAGGCCAAGGCGGAAAACGCCGGAATGGCCGGGATTCGTGAGGCCGTTGCCAAGGCGGAGGAAGACACCCGCGCCAAGTACGCAAATGCCGAATTTACCTCCGGCGTGACGGCAACCCCGGAACTGGAAGCAGCCGCCACCCGGTATAACGAACTGCTGAGCACCTACGGCGGCATTGAAGAAGCTGCCAAGCAGGCTTACCGGGATGAGCACTATGACGAGGCAGTTGCCGCCATGGAAAAGCGCCACGAGGAAATGCTGGCCGCCGGTCAGGAGATCCCGGAAAATGACGAGCCCCAGGTGGATATGACCGGCTTTGTCCCCTCTGATGCAATGCTGGAGGCAGAGGCCGAGGCGGCCAAAGCCTACGATGTGATGTGTACCGAGCTGAAAAAGCTGTATTCCGTTCTGGATGACGATGCCCTGGAGGCTCTGGAAGGAACCATGCGGGTGGTGGTGTATCAGGAGGGAGATACCTTCGATACCCAGTACGACCGGTATCTGGAGCAGTGCGGAGAAAAGAGTGGCTTCGGCGGCTATCTGATCCGCCACGGCGACGACTTGATCTATGCAGGTCTGGCTCTGCTGTTCACCGCCGGTCTGGTTGCCTTCTATGAGCTGCTGGTGGATAAGCTGGGCATTCCCAGAGTCATCATCGGCGTGTTCTTTGTGCTGCTGTGCTTCATGTGCCTGTGGTACGATCTGTCCCTGTCCACTCTGCTGAGCAACACTGTGGTGCGTATGGGCATGAATGCCATTATGGTTCTTGCCATGGTTCCCGGCATTCAGTGCGGCATCAGCCTGAACCTGGGCCTGCCCATCGGTCTGGTTGCCGGTCTGATCGGCGGTCTGCTGACCATCGAGCTGGGGATTCCCGGCTGGCTGGGCTTCCTGTTCGCCATTGCCGTGGGCTGTGTCATTGCCGCCATCTGCGGCTACCTGTACGCCCAGCTGCTGAACCGGCTGAAGGGCGAGGAAATGTCCGTCACCACCTATGTGGGCTTCTCTATCGTGTCTCTGATGTGCATCGCCTGGCTGGTGCTGCCCTTCAAGTCCCTGAAGCTCCGCTGGCCTCTGGGCACCGGCCTGAGAAACACCATCGGTCTGGATTCCACCAACTTCAAGCAGCTGCTGAACAACTTCCTGTCCTTCAGCATCGGCGATTTCTTCGTACCTACGGGACTGCTGCTGTTTATGGCGCTGTGCTGCTGGCTGGTGTGGCTGTTCTCCCGGAGCAGGACCGGCGTTGCCATGCAGGCGGTGGGCAACAACCCCCGGTTTGCCGAGGCGGCCGGTATCAATGTGGATAAAATGCGGATCGTGGGAACCACCCTGTCTACGGTGCTGGGCGCTGTGGGAATCCTGGTGTACTCCCAGAGCTACGGCTTTATGCAGCTGTACACCGCACCCCGGCAGATGGGCTTCGTGGCGGCTTCCGCCATCCTCATCGGCGGCGCTTCCACCTCCCGGTGCAAGATCAGCCATGTGCTGATCGGTACCTTCCTGTTCCAGGGCGTTCTGACCCTGGGTATGCCGGTGGCAAACGTGCTGGTTCCCGGCTCCACCATTTCCGAAACCCTGCGTATTCTGATTTCCAACGGCATCATTCTGTATGCCCTGACCAAGTCCGGAGGTGAGTCCCGTGCGTGATCTTCGTAAAAAAATCGACGTATCCGGTCTGCTGCGGGCCAACGCCGTTACCATCATGTTCATCGTGCTGTGTATCGTGTGTCTGGTATTTTCCGGACAGACAGTTCCCTATGTCCTGTATGAGCTGTTCGGCCGTCTGAGCCGGAACGCCTTTATCGTGCTGGCGCTGATCCTGCCCATCGTGGCAGGCATGGGCATCAACTTTGCCGTAACCATCGGTGCCATGGCGGCCCAGATTGCCGCACTGTGGGTCATTGAGTGGGGCATCAGCGGCCTGGGGGGCTTCCTGGTGGCCATGCTGATGACCGTCCCCATTGCCGCCTTCTTCGGCTACCTCATCGGCAACCTGCTGAACAAAATGAAGGGCCAGGAAATGATCGGCGGCCTGATCCTGGGCTACTTTGCCAATGGATTGTATCAGCTGCTGTTCCTGTTCATCTTCGGCAACCTGATCCCCCTGAAGGCCCCCGGCCTGGTGATCAAGGGCTCCACCGGTGTTGCCAATACCATTGACCTTTCCACGGATCGGGGCTTCAAATACGCTCTGGATGGTCTGTGGCGGGTACCCTTCGGCACCGGCCTGTACATCCTGTGCGGCGTGCTGGCAGCGGCGGCGGTGGCGGGCTTCCTGCTCAAGAGAAAGAGCCGCAACCGCACCTTGGCTACCCTGGGCTGCTGTGCCGGCCTGTGCATCGTCTATCAGATCCCCGGGGTGTCCAATCTGTTCTCCATGGTGCAGATCCCCATGGTCACCTTTATGCTGGTGGGTCTGCTGTGCGTGTTCAACAACGCCCTGATGCGGACCCGTCTGGGTCAGCAGTTCCGGGCCGTGGGTCAGAACCGCACCGTGGCCAATGTCTCCGGTATCAATGTGGATCGGGTTCGGGTCATCGCCATTGTGATCTCCACCGTTCTGGCAGGCTGGGGCCAGCTGATCTTCGTGCAGAACATGGGCTCCTTCCAGACCTACGGTGCCCACGAGCAGGTTGGCCTGTATGCCGGTGCTGCCATCCTGGTGGGCGGCGCTTCCATCCGGAAGGCCACCAACGCCCAGGCACTGCTGGGCTGTGTCCTGTTCCATCTGCTTTTCATCGTGGCGCCCTCGGCTGGCAAGAACCTGTTCGGTGATGCCGCCATCGGTGAATACTTCCGGGTATTCATCTCCTACGGTGTCATTGCCCTGGCACTGGTGATGCACGCCTGGAGCGGTGTTCAGACCAAGAAGAAAAAGGCAGCATAACCCCTCCATTTGTGCTGTATTATTTTTCAAAACAGCATTTTTCCTCCAATCGCATATTCCCCCCAAAAGGCCCGCAGCGATCTTCCCACGCTGCGGGCCTGGCCTATTTGCAAACCCTATAGATCTATCGGGATTATTGATTATTGCTATTTTACATTCCCGCACTTCTGTGTTAGACTGAATACAGCGAGAACGGATGACGGAATTTGCCAGCTTCCGAAAAGCTCCGTTTTATACCATGCAGACCTACATGTCACCTCCTTTCCCTTTTGCAAAAACCGCCCACGGGGGGCGGTTTTTGCATTTTTAGACAAAAATAAAAGGATCCGTCAACACAGTTGGCGGATCCTTTTTGCAGTTCTTTCTCCTTGCCGATGGGCAAGGGGAAAGCTGCTGCTTTATTCGTCTTTTTCAAATTTTTCAAAGATCAGATCCATTTTCTGGATATGACCGGTTCCCCGCTGCCGCGTGGGGATGTATCCCACATAGCGCCAGCCATGGGCGGCCCGCTGGTCGATCAGGGAGCGGTAATCCTCAATATCGTACACATTTCCGGAGCCAAGCCCCCAGCCGCCAAAATCACAGCTTATGGTTTCGTATTCGTATCGGTACATGGCAGATCCTCCTTGTTTGCGCCGAATTTCCCTGGTGGATAGGGTCAGTATAGCACACCCTGCCTTTCCGTGCAACAGGTTGGAAAGGCAAAGCTCCAACAAAAAACCGGAGTGCTTTTCACACTCCGGTTTTGCGGAAATCTGATTATTTGGCGTATTCCACAGCCTTGGTCTCCCGGATGACGTTGACCTTGATCTGACCGGGGTATTCCAGCTCGGACTCGATCTTCTTGGCAATGTCCCGGGCCAGCAGGATCATGTTGTCCTCGGTGACCACCTCGGGCTTGACCATGATGCGGACTTCCCGGCCTGCCTGAATGGCGAAGGCCTTTTCCACGCCGGGGTAGGAGCCGGTGAGCTCCTCCAGCTTTTGCAGACGGCGGATGTAGTTCTCCACGTTCTCACGGCGGGCACCGGGACGGGCGGCGGAGATAGCATCGGCGGCCTGAACCAGAACGGCAATGGTGGTCTTGGGCTCTACATCACCGTGGTGGGCTTCAATGGCGTTGACGATCACGGGATTTTCCTTGTACTTCCGGGCAAGGTCAGCACCCAGCTGGACATGGCTGCCCTCCACCTCATGGTCGATGGATTTGCCCAGGTCATGCAGCAGACCGGCCCGCTTTGCCATGGCCACATCCAGACCCAGCTCTGCGGCCATTAGACCGGCAATGTGGGCAACCTCGATGGAGTGGTTCAGCACGTTCTGACCATAGGAGGTGCGGTACTTCTGACGGCCCAGAATCTTCACCAGCTCGGGGTTCAGGTTGTGAACGCCGGTCTCGTAGCAGGCGCGCTCACCCTCTTCCCGGATGGTGCGGTCCACTTCCTTGCGGGCCTTTTCCACCATGTCCTCAATGCGGGTGGGATGGATCCGGCCGTCCACAATGAGCTTCTCCAGAGCCAGTCTGGCGATCTCCCGGCGGACGGGATCAAAGGAGGAGACGGTAATGGCCTCCGGGGTGTCGTCAATGATCAGATCCACACCGGTGATGGTCTCCAGGGTGCGGATGTTCCGGCCTTCCCGGCCGATGATGCGGCCCTTCATTTCGTCGTTGGGCAGGGTGACCACAGAGACGGTGACCTCTGCGGCGTGGTCGGCAGCGCAGCGCTGAATGGCGGTGGCAATGACCTCCCGTGCCTTGTCCTCGGCCTCGTCCTTCAGCTGCTGCTCGATCTCCTTGATCTTCATGGCGGCATCGTGACGGACTTCTTCCTCCACGCTTTCCAGCAGGCACTGCTTGGCCTGCTCCTGGGTCAGCTCGGAGATCTTTTCCAGGGTAGCCATCTGCTGGGCCTTGATCTCATCGGCCTGGGCCTGAGTCTCGGAAACCTTGGCAAGCTTCTTTGCCAGTTCTTCTTCCTTGCGCTCAAAGGCTTCGGTCTTCTTGTCCAGGGTGGCTTCTTTCTGTTCCAGGCGGCGCTCCTGCTTGCTCAGCTCGGCGCGGCGCTCTTTGACTTCTTTGTCGTGTTCCGTGCGTGATTTATGGATCTCATCCTTGGCTTCCAGAAGCATTTCCTTCTTGCGGCTTTCGCCGGTGCGAATGGCTTCGTTGATCAGACGGGTCGCTTCCAGTTCGGCAGAGCCGATCTCCTTTTCGGCGGTCTTCTTGCGAATGGCAATGCCGATCAGCGAGCCGACACCCAAACCAACGACCGTGCCAACGATGGCAGTAATCATTTCAGTAACCATAAATTAGCGGCACACCTCCTTCTTAATAATAAAGCATCGAAGGGGTGGGCGCATTGTCCCTATATGAAATTCAGCATGACAACCGGCAGGAGACCCCTGCCGGAGAAAATCATAACAAAAAACCGTAACGGTACAAAACGCTTCCCCCGGCTCGAATGGCCGGTTATCAATGAAACGCTTTGGCAGCTGCCAAAAGCGTACACCATACCAAAGTTATTTTAACCAGATACGCACCGAATGTCAAGGGCAAATTCTCCCCATTTGACGAGTTTTTGGGTAGAAAATCCCCGCCCATTGGATTGACAAGGAGGGGGTAGCCATGATAAAATGATTTTCGCCCACAATGGGCCCGGCAAAAGCAGATTTTCCTGTTTTTGATACAACGCAAATCTGCCCCAAGGGCCGACCTCGGATGCCTCCTCCGTGAAAAAATCGGAGGCACAAATGAACATGCGGGCGTGGTGGAATTGGTAGACTCGGTGGATTTAGGTTCCTCTGCGAAAGCGTGCAGGTTCGAGTCCTGTCGCCCGCACCAAACCAATATAATCCGAACCAGATCTTCCCTGTGGGAGATGGGTTCGGATTATTTGTTTTCTTTGGAAAGTTTGAAGAAGCCTATTTCCGAAACGGTGTTATCAAGCGACCGGAATCAAAGCCCAGAGGCCCAAGAAAAAAGAAACAGCTTTAGGAGGACACTGTTATGGATAAGAAAGTTATTTCCTGTGCGTTCAATATCGACGCTGCCTGTGTCGAAGTCAGGTTTGTAGACGGCAGCATGATCTCCGTTGACTGCACTCTGGTAGAAGCGGAGGTTGCACGGAATATGTACGAGAGCAGCGAGCTGGAGTGGCTGGTTTATAATGCGCCTGTGGACTATGTAAACCTGCTGCTGCACGGGGATTTTCGGGAGTATCTGAGAACTGTAACGGAGTATCATTCGCCTGATAATTTAATCCCCATTGATTATTAGTTATCATCTTGCTATTTTTTGTATTGTTTTTTATAATATGAGAAATAATTACAAAAAAGGGCATGATTATATGATTTCGATTAATGACTATCTTGATATCATTCTGAAGGATTTTGAAGAATATTTGCGTTCAGACCCATACCTTTGCCATCTCAAGGATGTTCATTTCGATGCGGGAAAAGTTCCTGATTATTCGGATATCCATGTACAACAATTGTATCTATTGCGATATGCATATGCC
>Ga0129314_1002397_pt1 | contig 10509 bp, 10 predicted proteins | sample O1111metagenome_FD_94431 | JGI IMG/M metagenome (GOLD analysis project Ga0129314, IMG submission 94431) | Orangutan individual fecal microbial communities from fecal samples from Wisconsin, USA - O1111 metagenome | ecosystem: Host-associated > Mammals > Digestive system > Large intestine > Fecal...
TAGTTGTCCGTCAGCTTGCCGTCCACAATCTCAATGCCGTACTGGGCGACACATTGGATGGCCCAATTTTTGGGGTCTTCCATGCCGTTGTTGGTTTCGAACAGCATATAGCCATGCTGAATAGAGGCTATCATGTCCTCCAGCTTATCCGTGCCCCGCTCAAAGAAGGTATTGGTCATTCTGGAATAGGCCTTCCGGCGGGAGGACTGCCGCCGCCCGTTTCCGGTGGGGGTGGTGCCCAGCTGGGCAGCGGAGGCCAGGTCGGAGATGCCGGTAACCAGGATGCCGTCCTTGATAATCTGGGTGTCGCCAGCCAGTACGCCGTCATCATCAAAGAAATAGGAGGCAACGCTGAGGGTGGAGGCAGCGCCGTCACGCATATTGCAGATGGGGGAGGCCACATATTTTCCCACATATTGCTTTGCCAGAGCCCGGTCCTTTACAAACTGGTCCATCTCCACGCCATGCCCGAAGGCCTCGTGGGCAATCAGACCGGTGATGGAGGGGGCGGTAATCACATCATAAACCCCCGGTTCAATGGGCTTGGCCAGGGTGAGATGGTGTGCCTTCTCCACCAGGGCATCCAGCTTGCCGGGGAGCTTGGCCATCACCTCTGCCATCTGGTCAGAGTCGGTGAGGGCAAAGACCTCGACGGTCTTTTCGTTTTCCTGACATATCAGGGCGGCCATGCCGTTAATCCAGGTATAGTTCTGGTCCAGCTCCCGGTTGGGGGAGATGAACAGCTTGGAAACCTCCAAAGTGCTGATACGCACAAAGGCGTTGCGGATGTGCTCACTTCTGCCCTGCAAGTCCTTTTGGGTATTCTGGCAGAAGGAGAGTACCTGCCCATCGGTATATTGGCTCAAATCCGACGGACGGAGAAAGGACTGCACCAGGGGAGCGTCCTCCAGGTGAATGCCCTGGATGGGCTCCTGCCGCAATGTGCCGCTGACCACAAAGGCATCCTTGATTTGTGCAGCGGTCTGCCGGACGTCCTCGCCGATGTCATCCAGAGAATATTCGAAGAAGCATCCGCCATTGTTCAGCTTTACCACAAACCCGCATTCGGTGTCGTCTCCGTTGCTGAGGCTGCTGGTATTGCTGTCCACACGGATGGATTTGGACTTGGTGTCCACACCCAGAACACTGACGAAGTCAAATTCTTCCTTCAGAATTTTTACCAGGTCTTTTGCCCGGGCTCTTCTGGAATTGAGAAATACAGAAAAAGCCATGTTTACGCCTTCCTTCCTAAAACGATTCCGGCGTAGTTTTTGGAATCGCTTCAATATCTAAGAAAATTATAGCACGTTTTTGTACCATTGCAACCAAAAAAGCGGGGCTGCGAAAGGCAGCCCCGGAAAATTTACTTTTGGGTGTGACAGGAGCCATGCATGGCGCAGTGGGCGCAGTTGCAGCCGCAGGAGGACTTTCCCTGCTTCCTCTGACGCAGAAGAGACCGAACAATCAACGCAACCACGGCCAGCAGCAGAATACACAGCACCAGCGTCCCGGCATTGGCAGAAAACCATTGCAGCATATCCTACACCTCCCTTCCGGAAAATTACACCTTGGTCAATTTTGTGGCTTCCTTATAGGGCCGCAGCAGCATATACAGCAGGTATACCAGCACAGCAGCGGCGGCAACCAGGCCCAACGCATTGGGGCTGCCGGTGCAGGCATTGCCAAACTGGTTAATCATCAGGGCAATGGCATAGGCGAAGCCGCACTGATAGGCGATGGCGAACCAGGTCCACTTGGCGCTGTTCATCTCCCGCTTGATGGCGCCGATGGCGGCAAAGCAGGGAGCGCACAGCAGGTTAAACACCAGGAAGGAGTATCCGGTGATACCGGTAAAGGCACCGGCAATATTCTGATACACCGTGTTGTCTCCGCCGCCATACAGGATGCCCAGGGTGCCGACGATGTTTTCCTTTGCTACCAGGCCGGTGATGGAAGCCACGGCGGCCTGCCAGTTGCCCCAGCCCAGGGGCTTGAAAATCCAGGCAAACACAGAGCCGATCCGGGCCAGGATGGAGAATTCTACCTCGTCCTCGGTGAGCATACGGAAGGTGCCGTCTGCCCAGCCGAAATAGGTGGTGAACCACACGAAGATGGTGGACAGCAGGATGATGGTACCGGCCTTCTTGATAAAGCTCCATCCCCGCTCCCACATGCTGCGCAGTACATTGCCCACGGTGGGAAGGTGATAGGCGGGCAGCTCCATTACGAAGGGGGCAGGCTCCCCGGCGAAGGGCTTGGTTTTCTTCAGGCAAATGCCGGAGACGATGATGGCAGCCATGCCGATGAAATAGGCGGAGGTAGCAACCCAGGCGCTGCCGCCGAAGAGGGCACCGGCGATCATGGAGATGAAGGGCACCTTCGCGCCGCAGGGAATAAAGGTGGTGGTAATGATGGTCATGCGGCGGTCCCGCTCGTTTTCAATGGTACGAGAGGCCATGATGCCGGGGACACCGCAGCCGGTGCCAATAAGCATGGGGATAAAGGACTTGCCGGACAGGCCGAACTTCCGGAACACCCGGTCCAGAACGAAGGCAATCCGGGCCATGTAGCCGCAGGCCTCCAGGAAGGCCAGCATCAGGAAGAGCACCAGCATCTGGGGCACAAAGCCCAGCACAGCCCCCACACCGGCTACAATGCCGTCCAGAATCAGGCCGGAGAGCCAGTCAGCCACGTTTGCCTTTTCCAGTAGATTGCCAACCAGCACGGGAATGCCGGGAACCCATACGCCAAAGTCAGCGGGGTCAGGCTCAGTGCCATAGGCATCCAGAGCTGCCTGAATGGCGGCATAGTCGGCGCTTTCGGTGGTGACCTCCAGGGTCTCCTCGTCTTCCAGAGTATAGTCGATGGAAGCATCCGCAGGAACGGCAGCCCGCAGGGCCTGGATGGCCTGGGCGGCAGTCTCCTCGCTGTAATCCGGGCTTTCGGCATCCAGAGCCTGGGCCGTGGCATCGTCGCCATACTCGGCAACCAGGGCCTCAATAATCTGGTTTGTGTCGCCGTAGGCTTCGGCAGCCTCTTCGTAGCTTCCGGTGCCGATGCCCAGCAGGTGCCAGCCGTCGCCGAAGACGCCGTCGTTGGCCCAGTCCGTGGCGGGAGCGCCGACACCCACCATGGCCACCCAGTAAACCAGGAACATCACGGCGGCAAAAATAGGCAGGCCCAGCCAGCGGTTTGTCACAATCCGGTCGATTTTATCCGAGGGGGAGAGCTTCCCGGCGGCGTGCTTCTTGTAGCAGCGCTGAATCACTTCTCCGATGTACACATAGCGCTGGTTGGTGATGATGCTCTCGGCATCGTCGTCCAGCTCCTTTTCGGCAGCCTGGATGTCGGCCTCAATGTGGTCAGCCACGCTCTTGTCCAGCTGCATCTTAGCCAGCACCTTATCGTCCCGCTCAAAAATCTTGATGGCGTACCAGCGCTGCTGCTCCTCCGGCATGGTGTGGACGGCGGCCTCTTCAATGTGGGCAATGGCGTGCTCCACCGGGCCGGAGAAGGTGTGCATGGGGACGGTTTTTCCGCTCTTGGCGGCCTGGATGGCTACCTCGGCAGCCTCCATGATGCCGTCGCCCCGGAGGGCGGAAATCTCCACAACCTGGCAGCCCAGGGCATCGGACAGCTCCTTGGTATTGATTTTGTCTCCGTTCTTGCGCACCACATCCATCATGTTGATGGCAATGACCACAGGGATGCCCAGCTCTGTAAGCTGGGTGGTCAGGTACAGGTTGCGCTCCAGATTGGTGCCGTCGATGATATTCAGAATGGCATCGGGGCGCTGGTCAATCAGATAATTCCGGGCCACAACCTCCTCCAGGGTGTAGGGGGACAGGGAGTAGATGCCCGGCAGGTCGGTGATAACCACGTCGCTGTGCTTTTTCAGGCGGCCCTCTTTCTTTTCAACGGTAACGCCGGGCCAGTTCCCTACAAATTGATTGGAGCCGGTGAGTGCATTGAACAGGGTGGTCTTGCCGCTGTTCGGGTTACCAGCCAGAGCAATTTTCAGTTCCAAAGTGATTCCTCCTCTTTCTGTTAGCATTGGCTAACGATAAAACAAATGAAAATGGGGCAATGCCCCGGGGATGCTGTGTTTACTCTACCTCAATCATGTCTGCGTCCCCCTTGCGGATGGACAGCTCATAGCCCCGGACGGTGATTTCCACCGGGTCTCCCAGGGGGGCAACCTTGCGCACATAAACCTGCACGCCCTTGGTAACGCCCATATCCATGATGCGGCGCTTGACAGCACCCTCGCCGTGAATCTTCACGACCTGGGCGGTCTGCCCAACCTGTACCTGCCGAAGTGTTTTCATTCCCATTTCCTCCTTGTATTCTTTGGGCAAAAATCAAACCATGACCTTTTGCGCCATTTCTTTGCTGATGGCCACCCGGGATTCCTTCACCTTTACAATCAGATTGCCTCCCATGGTGTTGATAACCGATACACCGGCCCCTACCACAAAACCCAAATCCTCCAGGTGCTTCTTGACCTCCGGGTTCCCGCCGATTTTCTTGACGATGCAGGTTTCGCCGGAATCTGCAAATGTAAGCGGCATCATGCATTCCACCTTCCTTTTTGAGTAATTAGCACTTGCTAACTTTTAAGGCTCTAAATGGTTAGCTCTCGCTAACCATCGGTAATATAGCACGCCTGTTTTCCATTGTCAAGGCGGACTTAAAAATTTTTTGGGATTTGATGTAGAATGCCGAATTCTCCCCGCCGGAGCGGCAGGCCGATTGTCACGTTTGACAAGGGGGCTTGCTTTCTCCGGCTCCGGGGCGAAGCTCCGGCAGAGGCTTTCTCACCGGAACAGGGAGAGACTGACCTTTACCACCTGGGTGACAAAGTGGATTGTCTCCTCTTTGCTGTACTTGTCGTAGCCCTCTACCACCACGTGCATCAGCCCGTTGGACAGGTGGGTATACATCATTTGAAGCTCTGTTTCGCTGGCCCTTGGCAGCTCCTGCCGCCAATAGGCAAGGCTGTTCTCCTTGGCTACGGCAATCATCTTCATCAGAATGGTGGAGCCTGCATTCCCCAGGATGAGCACCCGGCAGGCCTCCCGGTTCTGCTCCACCATATCGTAGATGGCCTCAATCAGTGCGGTCACGTCAAAGGAGTTGACGTAGCGCAGGGACTTCTCGAATGCGGCAAGGAGCTCGTTTTCGATGCACTCCATCAGGGCAAAGCAGTCGCTGTAATGGGCGTAGAAGGTGGCTCGGTTCAGCTGGGCCAGAGCGCAGACCTCCTTCACGGTAATCTTGTTGACGGGCTTTTCCTTCAGCAGTGTCAGAAAGGACTGCTTGAGCACCATCTGGGTATAGCGTTTTCTGGCATCCGGTCGTTCCATACACTCGCCTCCATAAAAAGTTTACAAAATTGGGCAACATTATTGCCGGGGATGTTGCTTATCTTTCAGCTGTGCCGGGTGTGCTGATTGTTTCTGCCTTCCATTCCCAGTATACTGTACTTGTGAAAAATAATCAACACTTGTCTGCTTTGAAAGGAGGCAGCGGATATGTATACTCAATATTTGTTGACAGGGGCCACCGGCTTTTTGGGCCGGGCTGTGGCAGAGGAGCTGGTCCGCCGGGGGGCCCGGGTGCGGGGGCTGGTGCTTCCGGGGGATCCGTACAGCGATTTGCTCCCGGGGGAGGTAGAAAGGGTTTCGGGGGATGTGTGTGATGAAGATGCCCTGGGGGCATTCTTCGCCCAGGCTGACAGCAACACCTGCGTGATTCACTGCGCCGGCATTGTCTCTGTGGCCTCCCGGCCCGGGGCGAAGCTCTATCAGGTCAATGTGGGGGGCACGTGGAAGCTCCTCCGGCGGTGCGTGGAGCGCAATGTGGGGCGGCTGATTCATGTCAGCTCCGTCCATGCCATTCCGGAAAAGCCCAGGGGCAGCGTAATGACGGAGGACTGCATCTTTTCCCCCGGGCTGGTGGATGGCGATTATGCCAAAAGCAAGGCCGCTGCCACCCAGCTGGTTTTGGATGCGGCCCGGCAGGGGCTGCGGGCCAATGTGGTGTTCCCCTCGGGAATCATCGGGCCGGGGGACGTGCAGGGGGGCAGCTTCACCTCCATGGTGGGGGCATTCCTCGCCGGGAAGCTCCCTCTGGCGGTTCGTGGGGGATATGACTTCGTGGATGTGCGGGATGTGGCCCGGGGAATCCTGGCCTGTGCCCATAAGGGCACCCCCGGCAGGGGCTATATCCTGTCCGGCCACTATATCACCATTGGCAGGATGCTACAAATTGTGGCAAAGGCAGCAAAACAGAGGCGTCGCTCCCTCTGCCTGCCTTTGTGCCTGGCAAGACTGGCAGCGCCCTACTACGAAAAGCGCTGCCTGAGAGAGCATAAGCCCCTGTTTTTTACGCCATATTCAGTGGATGTTTTGGCCTCCAATGGCCAGTTCAGCCATGGGGCTGCATCAGAGGACTTTGGCTATCAGCCCCGAGGGCTGGAAGAAACCCTGGGGGACATGACCTCCTGGATTCAGAAGATGCAAAGCCTCTGACGGTAGCTCTGCTCCCCTGGGGGAGCAGAGTCCCTTTTTCAGCGGGAATGCCGGGGGTTAGCCTGCATCGGCGGCGATGGCCTGGTCGATGAGCTTTTGCAGGGTGGCTGCCTGGCTCTCTTCGGTGACGGCGCCCAGAATGGGCTCGCCCACGATATAGCCGTTCCGGTCTACCACATAGGTGGTGGGGAAGGCAAAGATGTTGGTGGTGAACTTACCGGCCTCGCTGTTGGAATCGAAATACACGTTGGGATAGGTTGCGCCCTTCTTGGACAGCACTTCCTTTGCATCGGCAATGGCAGTCTCGTCGCCGTCCAGGGTGAAGCTGTTGATACCGATGAGGGCACCGCCCTTTTCGGCCAGAGTCTTGCTCAGAGCTTCCAGATCGGAAAGCTCACCCACGCAGGGGCTGCAGGTGGTGAACCAGAAATTCACCACAGTGACGGCGTTCTTGGAGAACAGCTCGTCGCTCTTCACCACATTCCCCTCCAAATCCTTACCCTCAAATGCAGGGAACTTCTGCATGGCGCTGTCAGCGGGAACGCTCATGCCGCCGCCCATGCTGGTGTCTACAATGTTGGGGTACTTCTCTTCCAGGGCGGTGAGCTGGTTTTCAATCCGGCTGATTTCGGCGGCGCCTTCCTTCAGCATAGCCAATTCGTCGTCGGTGAACTCCTTCTTGGCAGATTCAATGGTGTCCAGCAGGAAGTCACCATAGTTCTTGCCGTCTTCCAGCATGGCCATACCCTTGTCTGCGCTGAGGAAGACCTTCTCCCACAGGGCGGTATTCTCGGAAAGAATCTCATTTTCCCGGTTCATCAGGGAGTTATACAGGGCGGTGGCCTCCTCCTCGTTCTTCGGCTCCTCGCTGTCAGCGGCGGTGGCAGCTTCGGTGGCAGCTTCGGTGGTGTCGGCTGCGGCTGCCTGGGTGGTTGCGGTTTCGGGGGCCTTGGTTGTGTCCTTAGCGCCGCAGGCGGCCAGGGCCAGTACCATCAGGGCAGCCAGCAGCAGTGCGGTAAGTTTCTTAATGTTCATGTTCATTTTGTTTCCTCCGTATTTGATTTTGTGATTTTTTCTTTTCCGTCTCCAAATCCGTAGCGGAAGCGGATGGCATTTGTGGGACAGGCCCGGATGCACATGCCGCAGCGGATGCATTCGGTATGATTGGGACTTTTGGTTACGTCCACGTCCATTTTGCAGCTCCTGGCGCATTTTCCGCAGGAGATGCATTTATTGGCATCCACCTTGATTTGGAAGAGGGATACTTTGTTAAGCAGGGCGTAAAATGCGCCCAGGGGGCAAAGCCACTTGCAGAAGGGGCGATAGAACACCACACTCAGCACCACCACAGTCAGAAGAATGCTGAATTTCCAGGTGAATAGCTTGCCCAGCGCCGTGCGAATACCGGAATTGACAATGGATAGGGGAATTGCTCCCTCCAGCACGCCCTGGGGGCAGAGGTATTTGCAGAAGAAGGGGTCGCCCATGCCCACATCGTTTACCGCCAGAGCCGGCAGTAGGAAGACCATCACCACCAAAACCGCATATTTCAGATAGGTCAGGGGCTTGAGCTTCTTGGTGGAGAGCTTCTTTGTGGGGATTTTATGCAGCAGCTCCTGTAGCCAGCCAAAGGGGCACAGGAAGCCGCAGATAAACCGCCCCAGCAGCACCCCCAGCAGAATGAGAATGCCGGTGATATAATAGCAGAAGTGGAATTTCGATGACCCCACCACCGCCTGAAACGCCCCAATGGGGCAGGCCCCGGATGCTGCGGGGCAGGAGTAGCAGTTCAGTCCCGGCACGCAGACGGTTTTTCCGGGGCCCTGATAAAGCCGCCCCTTCCAAAAATTCGGCAGGTGCCAGTTGGTGAGCAGCGTTGCCCCTGCCTGAATCCACCCACGGAAGCGGGCCAGGAACTGGGAAATTCCGGAAACTTTCTTATCCAATACCTACACACTCCAGACATAATTTAATGGCCTTGCTCAGCACCGTTGCCGCCTCGCCCCGCAGGGCGCCATAGCACACCATGGCCACCCCGGCAGCCAGGAGCACCGCCTGGGCAACGGCTTTTTTTGATAGAGACAATTTTGCTCACTCCTTTCGTTACGCCCCCATTGTAGCACACAGATGTTAAGATCTTTGTTAAGAAAAGAAAATTAACAGAAATCTTATGTTTCTGTGCTATAATGGAACCATTACTAGATTACAGTGCGGGAGGATAGTATGCGTATTCTTGTGGTAGAAGATGAACGTGCGCTTTGCCAGACCATTGTCCGCAGTCTGCGCCGTCTTGCCTATAGCGTAGATCCCTGCTATGACGGAAACACGGCAATGGATTTGCTGGGCTCAGAGCAGTATGATTTGGTTCTTTTGGATTTGAATTTGCCGGGGGCGGATGGAATGACGGTGCTGCGTACCCTGCGGCAGACCGACCGGAATACAAAGGTGCTTATCCTTTCGGCACGCAGCGAGGTGGCCGATAAGGTGGAGGGCCTGGATGCCGGGGCCAACGACTATCTGGCCAAGCCCTTCCATTTGGAGGAGCTGGAGGCCCGGATTCGCAGCCTGACCCTCCGGCAGTTCACCCAGAACGATGTGGTGCTGACCTGCGGGCCCCTGTCCTTTGATACCAAGTCCCGCACAGCCAATGCCGCCGGGCAGCCTCTGACCCTGACCCGGAAGGAGACAGGGATACTGGAATACCTGATGCTCCATCGGGGCCGCCCAGTGAGCCAGGAGGAGCTGATGGAGCATGTGTGGGACAACAGCGTGGATAATTTCAGCAATTCCATCCGGGTGCATATTTCCGCCCTGCGGAAGAAGCTACGCACGGCGCTGGGGTATGACCCTGTCCACAACCGCATCGGCGAGGGGTATGTAATGGAGGAGGAAAAGCCGTGAAGAAGCTGTCTCTGCAATGGCGGATAACGTTAATGACGGCGCTGCTCATCGGCCTCACCTGCGTGGCGATGAATTGGCTGATTGGCTGCTCTGGCAGACACTATATGGATTCCATCGGAACCCATCTATTCGCCTCCGGCGATATGGCGGAGGGGAATCCGGACTACTTTGACCCCGGCCGCAGCGGGCCGGATCAGGATTTGACCATTGTGATTTATGGGGCGCAAACCTCCTTTACCGCCACCAACTGGTACATCACGGCAGCGGTGACCCTGCTCAGCGGTATTCTTGCCTATTTTGTCAGCGGCCATGCCCTGCGTCCTCTGCGTAGCTTTGTGGCAAAGGTGGAGCGGGTGCAGCCCAACAATCTGGCGGATATGAAGATTACCGAAGAGGTGCTGCCGGAATTTCGGCAGTTTACCGATTCCTTCAATCAGATGCTGGACCGGCTGAGTGAGGGCTTTGCCGTCCAGCGCCAGTTTGCCGGAAATGCCGCCCACGAGCTGCGTACCCCCCTGGCACTGATGCAGGCCCAGCTGGAGCTTTTCTCCGCTGAACATCCCAATGTGCACCCGGAGACGGCGGATTTTCTCCGCCTCCTGGGAGAGCAGACAGAGCGGATGACTCAGATGACAAAGACGCTGCTGGAAATGAGTGCCCTTCGGGCCGTGCCCTGCAACGACCGGATTGAGATAGCTCCCATGGTAGAGGAAATCTTCACCGACCTTGCCCCGCTGGCAGAAAAAAGGGGAATTGCGCTGGTGCAGGAGGGCGACGGTGTTCTTACCGGCAGCGACACCCTGATTTACCGGCTCCTGTTTAATTTAACGGAGAATGCCATTCGATACAACCGCCCCAACGGAACGGTGTGCATTTCCACATCCGAAGAGGAGAAAGCGCAGGTTATCCGAATTGCGGACACTGGATGCGGCATCCCGGAGGCCCACTGGCGGAGTATTTTCCAGCCCTTTTTCCGGGTAGACAAGTCCCGCAGCCGGGAATACGGCGGCGTGGGCCTGGGGCTGTCATTGGTGTGGGAGATTGCCTCCCTCCACGGCGGCTCGGTGCAGGTGGA
>Ga0129314_1002398_pt1 | contig 10505 bp, 8 predicted proteins | sample O1111metagenome_FD_94431 | JGI IMG/M metagenome (GOLD analysis project Ga0129314, IMG submission 94431) | Orangutan individual fecal microbial communities from fecal samples from Wisconsin, USA - O1111 metagenome | ecosystem: Host-associated > Mammals > Digestive system > Large intestine > Fecal...
GCTTCTATGTGCCGCCGGAACTCCCGGCGCAGAAGAAGGAAATCGAGGAATGCCACCAGGCGCTCATAAAGGTATTGGATAAACCGGAGCGCCGACTGGTGCTTCAGGTCATCGACGCCAAAGATCAAATCGTGGAGGACACCTCCATCGACAGCTTTATCTCTGGATTTACGCTGGCGTGGAAGCTGTCCGCAGAACTGAACAATTACGAAAACGAGCGCTTAGTCTCCTGCCGCACCGGGAGACTGGGCGCTCGTTTCACAATCAAAAAGGAGGAGCCAAAATGAAAAAGAGATTCATCATTACCGCTGCAATTGGCGCCTGTCTCGCCCTGTGTGCCGCTGTGTGGCCGCAGGCTGAAACAGTAGAGAAATCACCACTGCCGAGTGAAACGCCAGCCGTGACCGCCTCACAGCCGACACCTACGGAGCCAGAGAAATTGGTGTTGACTGTGACAACAGAGAAAGAAGTGGTCGAAATACCCGAAGCCGGGCCTGCCCCGGAAACAACCTCCGAGGAGCCAACTACTCCTGAAATAGAAAAGCAAGCTGAAGCGGAGCAGGAACCCGCAACGCCTGCGCAGCCAGAGCCTATCCAGGCACCGCCAGCACAATCGGAACCTGAACCGACACTGGAGCCTGAAGCCAGCGAGAACAGCTCGGAGGATATGGTCTATGTCGAGGGCTTCGGTTGGATAGAAAGCCAGGGACCCAACCAGGTCGAGTATGCCGAGGATATGTACGAGAACGGCAACAAAATCGGCAGCATGGGCTGACCTCAAGAACTGCGCCGCATAAACAATGAAAAAGCCGCGGGAGCGAATCGGAACGCTTTCGTGGCTTTTCGTCGCAACCGAACAATCTGAAATCTTCTCTCTGAAATTAAAATCACAAATCTGAAAACTGGATTTTCGATAGACAAAACGGCATCTTTGTGCTAAGATTATACTGTATCATTGTAAACTCAGTGCATGAGGTGTTAATTATGACTGTTTGCTACAATAAATTGTGGAAGCTCCTGATCGATAAGAATATGAAGAAGAAGGATCTGCGTCTGGCTACTGGTATGTCCACTACCGCCCTTGCCAAACTGGGCAAGAACGAGCATGTCAGCACAGAGATCCTCACAAAGATTTGCAAAGCGCTTGACTGTGACTTCTGCGACATCATTGAACTGGTGAAGGAGGAGCAGCATGATTGATTTTTCTAAGATAGAGCAGTATCGGGAGAATAACCGCATCGAGGCCAAGAAAGCCCTTGGCGGTCTGCCCAAGAGTATTTGGGAAACCTATTCTGCCTTTGCGAATACCCATGGCGGTATTATCCTGTTGGGCGTGGAGGAACTGGCCGATAAATCCTTCCGCACGGTGGATCTGCCTGACCCGGAGAAACTCATCAAGGAGTTCTGGGATATCGTCAATAATCCCAACAAGACCAGCGTGAATGTGCTGTCTTCCAAGGATGTGTTCGTTCAGGAGGTGGACGGTGACCATATCGTGGTCATCAATGTACCCCGTGCGGAGCGATCCTATAAGCCGGTCTATGTAGATGGCAATCCCCTCTGTACCTATCGACGTAACGGCGAGGGTGATTACCGCTGCACCAAGGAAGAATATCAGGCCATGGTGCGGGATGCCTCCGTGAAAACCCAGGATATGCTCGTCCTCGACGAAATGGATATGTCGGTATTTAACAAGGAGAGCGTCCGCAGCTACCGCCAGAGAATGCGTCTGTCCCGTCCCGGTCATATTTGGGAGGCTCTGGAGGATGAAGATTTCCTCCTGAAGCTGGGCGCCGTTGGCATTGGCTCCGATGGAAAGAAACATCCCACCTCTGCCGGGCTTCTCATGTTTGGCAACGAATACGACATCGTGCGGGAATTCAACGCTTACTTCCTGGACTATCAGGAACAGTACGATGCCGACACCCGCTGGACTGACCGTATCATCTCTTCTTCTGGTGACTGGAGCGGTAATGTGTACGACTTCTATTTCCGGGTCTACAACAAGTTGATTCAAGACGTCAAGGTTCCCTTCAAGATGGAGGGCGGCACCAGAGTGGATGATACCAATGTGCATAAAGCCTTGCGCGAAGCACTGGCAAACTGCCTGGTCCACGCTGATTATTACGGCAGACAAGGCCTGGTCATCATCAAAAAGCAGGATTCCATCACGATGGCCAATCCCGGCGGATTCCGCATTGAGGTCGATGCTGCAAAAAGCGGTGGTGTGTCTGACCCCCGGAACGGAACGATGCTGAAAATGTTCAACCTGATCGATATCGGTGAGCGCTCCGGCAGTGGCATCCCTCTCATTTTCGGTGCCTGGCGCGAGCAGGGCTGGGCAATGCCTGCTGTCACAGAGCAGCTTGAGCCGGAGAGAACAATACTGACACTCATATTCGAAAAAATCGGCGATAAAAAATCGGCGATAAAAATCGGCGATAAAAAATCGGCGATAAACGCAAAGATGAAGGAAACCATCATTGTGTATCTTACCGATCATGCAGAAGCAAAGGCTTCCTCGATTGCTGAGTATATCGGTCTCAAACCGTCCCGCACAAGAGATTATCTGAATGAGCTGATTGCGGAGGGAATCGTTGTTGCCGATGGCAGTAACCGCAACAGAACCTATAGATTGAAGGCTTAACGGTTCTGTTATTAGCCAAGAGAATGAGAAAAGCCGATTTGCGCTATGCTGGATACAATCTCTGGATTGTTGTTGAGCAAGTAACAGTCGAACAGTATGTCCGTTTTTTGGGACACATAAGCCTGTAAAATACGAATATGGGAGATTATAAATGTCTCCAGAAAACGGAGGTAGCGATTAATGGCAAGAACGATTACTGTAAAAGGCATCGGCAAGGCATCCGCAAAACCCGACTATGTGGTACTTTCCATGACCCTGGAATCCAAACATAAGGATTACGATAAAGCAATGGAAATGGCTGCTGACCATATCCAGCATCTCAATGAAACCCTATGCGGCGCCGGTTTTGAGAAAGGCTCTGTGAAAACTACGAACTTTAATGTCCGCACCGACTATGACCGGGTAAAAGACCGCAACGGTAATTATCAGAGTGTATTCTGTGGATATGAAGTGACCCACAATCTGAAACTTGCTTTTGATTTTGATATGGGCAGACTGTCCTTGGCGCTTTCCGCTATTGCCGGTTGTCTGTCTCACCCGCAGCTTTCGGTGGCCTTTACTGTGAAGAATGCGACTGCTATCAATGAGGAAATGCTCCGTTCCTCCACCGCCAATGCAAAGAAAAAAGCCGAGATCCTATGCGAAGCATCCGGCGTTACAATGGGTGACCTCATTGCCATTGACTACAATTGGGGAGAACTGGATATCTACTCCCATACCCGTTATGAGTGTTGCGAGGACACCATGCCTTTGATGGCAAAATCCATCGATATCGATCCTGAAGATATTGATGTCAGCGACACTGCCACATTTGTGTGGGAAATCAAATAAGCGGAGGAAACCACCATGTCTATGAACGAACTGCAAAAGCAGACAAATGCAAATATACAGGCGAAAGCCAATCTGATCTGGGAAATTGCGACCCATCTGGTGGGTCTGTTCAAGCCCCACGAGTACGGCAAGGTTATTCTTCCCATGACCGTCTTGAAGCGTTTTGATGATGCTCTGAAGCCTACCAAGGCAGCTGTCGTGGAAATGGCAAAGAAGCTGGACGCACAGCATGTTGAGGGTGCTGCCCGTGACGGTATTCTGTGCCGTGTATCCAAGTATGATTTCTACAACACCAGCAACTATGATTTTGCAAAGCTGATCGCTGATCCTGACAATGTGGAGAGCAACTTTGACGCCTATCTGCAGGGTTTCTCTTCCAATATCAAGGACATTATCGAAAACTTCGACTTTGCCAATACTGTCAAGTTGATGGTCAAAGGCGGCGTTCTGTTCGTGACCCTGCAGGAGTTCAACTCCGCAAAGGCCGATATGTCCCCGGACAAGATCACCTCTGCCGATATGGGCTATATCTTTGAGGAACTGATCCGGAAATTTTCCGAGTCTTATGACGAACAGGCTGGTGCTCACTTCACAAGCCGCGACATTATCTATCTGATGACCGAGCTGTTGGTGGCTCCCGAAAAGGCTGAGATCATGGCAGAGGGCTGCACCAAGACTGCCTACGATATGGCGATGGGTACTTCCCAGATGCTTGGCTGTCTGACTGAGCGACTGCAGGCAATCAGCTCCGATGCTACTTTGACCTGCTTCGGACAGGAGTTCAACCCCGAAACTTACGCTATCGCAAAGGCTGATATGCTCATCAAGGGCGGCAACGCATCCGGCATGAAGTACGGTGACACTCTGAGTGATGATGCGTTCACCGGCTATGAGTTTGACTATATTATTTCCAATCCGCCTTTCGGCATCGACTGGAAGCGCGAAAAGACTCAGGTTGAGGCGGAAGCCAAGCGCGGCTTTGACGGCCGCTTTGGTCCTGGTCTGCCTGCAATCTCCGACGGACAGATGTTGTTTATGCTGAACGGTGTGAAGAAGCTGAAGGAAGGCTCCGGTAGAATGGCGATCATTCAAAACGGATCTTCTTTGTTCACGGGTGATGCCGGTTCTGGTGCATCTGAGATCCGCCGCTATGTCATTGAGGGCGATCTGGTGGAAGCTATCATTCAGTTGCCCACCGATCTGTTTTACAACACGGGTATCTCTACATACATTTGGGTGCTGACCAAGGGAAAGGCAATGCACCGCAGCGGCAAGGTTCAGCTGATCGACGCGAGCAAGTGCTTTGTAAAAAGACGGAGGAATATCGGTTCTAAGCGGGTTGATTTGGATGATGTCAGCATCGATATCATTCTCCGTGCCTACGAAGGCTTCGTGGATGAAACCTACGAGGAAAACGGCCTTGTGGTGGAATCCAAGGTGTTTGACAACAGCTTCTTCGGCTTTACAAAGGTGACGGTTGAAACCGCACAGACAGATGCCGGCGGCAAGCCTGTTCTGAAGAAGGGAAAGAAGCAGCCGGTCAAGGGAGCGTCTGATACCGAAATCATCCCGTTGTCCGAAGATATCGATGCCTATATGGAGAAGAATGTCCTGCCCTATAATCCGTTGGCCTATATTGACCCGTTGAAGGACAAGATCGGCTACGAAGTGCCGTTTACTCGCCTGTTCTATAAGTTCGAGGCTCCGGCATCCTCTGCGTCTATCTTTGAGGACATCAAGGCATTGGAGGCGGAGGAAACAATTCTGATGAAGGAGTTGTTTGGTAATGCGTGATATGAAAGATAGTGGTGTTGCATGGCTGGGCGAAATTCCTTCACATTGGGAAGTTGTATATCCTAAAGCTTTATTCCGGTTAAGAAAAGAAAAAGCTAAACCAGGAGATCGACAGCTTACAGCGAGTCAGCAGTACGGTGTCATTTATCAAGAAGATTATATGGCATTAACTGGAAGCCGAGTAGTTGTTGTTGAAAAAGACTTTGACATTTTGAAGCGAGTCGAAAAAGGCGATTTTGTCATTAGTATGAGGAGCTTCCAAGGTGGCTTGGAGTACAGCGAAAATGCTGGTTCAATTAGCTCTGCCTATGTTATGCTTATTCCTAACTTGGAATATGTTGTTCCTGAATTCTACAAATGGGTATTGAAATCTCCTACATATATTACTGCACTGCAATGTACCTCTAATCTAATTCGTGATGGACAGGCAATGAGGTATTCAAACTTTGTACAAGTCCCATTATGTATTATTCCGAAGGAAGAACAAAGGAATATTGCAAATGCGCTAAGTAATGAGTGTGGGAAGATTGATGCGCTCATTGCAAATGTACAGGCGCAGATTGAAAAGCTGAACGCCTACAAGCAGAGCATAATTACCGAAGTTGTCACGAAGGGCCTTAATTCCACTGTGTCGATGAAGGATAGTGGTATAGATGTTTTCCCATCCGTTCCCGAACATTGGAATGTGCAAAAGACACTTACAACATTGACCATGCCAATTACAGACGGTCCGCACACAACCCCAGAATTACTTCCGGAAGGTATTCCGTTTGTTTCCGCAGAGGCCGTATCCTGTGGAAACGGTAGCATTGACTTTGACCATATAAGAGGTTTCATTTCACAGGAATTCTACGATGAATGTAGCAAAAAGTATGTGCCGCAGATGCACGACATTTATATGATCAAATCTGGTGCAACAACTGGCAGAGTTTCTGTGGTTGACACTGAGAGAATTTTTACGATTTGGTCCCCGCTGGCGGTTTTTCGCTGCAATCCAGATGTAGTACATTTTAGATTTTTATATTATTTCCTGCAATCAACAGCCTATCAGAGACAGGTTCAATTTGGTTGGACTTATGGCACACAGCAAAACATCGGTATGAGAACATTAGAACGCCTAAAGGTTTTTGTGCCTCCACTTGATGAGCAATATGCCATTGCGGAATACTTAGATGCCAAATGTATTCAAGTAGACCGGTTGATTGCCATCAAGCAGGCAAAAATCGAAAAACTGGAACAGTATAAGCGTTCTCTCATTTACGAATATGTCACTGGAAAGCGGGAGGTATCATGAAGAAAGATAAGAAGCATCCAGAAAAGATACATTTCTTCAAGGCGGCTATTCCGGCAATGCTGTTTGGAATCTATGTAATTCTTGACTATTTGAATGTGCCGCAGTTGCTCGGCCTTTCCAGTGACCGGATCAACATGGATTTCTTCGATGTGTTTCTGAATTCTGTGATTGTGGTTGTTTTGTACATCATCACATACTACTTCGTGGACAGACGGCAAATTCAAAAGGATGCGAATTCCAAAGATACGGCAGATGTATTGCTTCTGTATACATACAAAGAGTGTCTGGATAATTTGCGGATGGTTTGGAACAGCGAATGGGTTAAGAAATACATTGTTCCCAAGGTGGATGGCAACAAGCCTGTGACGGAAAACAAGATTATAATGAATCTTCAGCGCCTTCCGTTTTCTTCAAAGGGAGAAATTCTGGAATTATCAAAAAGCGGTTATGTGGAAAAAGAAGTATTGGCTCGGTATCTCCACATCCAGCAAGAATATAACCATATCATCAATATGAAAATCACTTTTTACGACCTGATCAATCCGCAAACTGCTGATCAACAGGCACTTTTTATGGATATCAATCACAGAAGTGACGAACTGATGTCCTTACTCGGCGAAGAAATCAAAAGATTGGAGGGAACATCGTGATGGATAAAAGCGAGAAACGATTTGAATGGGATATAGAATCTTTCCTGATTTCCCCGGAAGGCGGCTACACCCAGTTCTGCGGACAGGATGCTGAGGGCAATTGGGTACATACCCGTCAGCACGATGTTTCTAAGTGCATCTATATGGATGTACTCTGCGAGTTTATCGCTAAGACCCAGCCCAAGGAATGGGCTAAGTACACCAAATATTATGGTGCCAATGCTGCGGACAAGTTGTACCACCGGCTGGAGACCACTATCTCCAACCAGGGCCTGCTGTATGTCCTGCGCAATGGCATTGAGGATATGGGCTGCAAGCTAAAGGTATGCTTCTTTAAACCGGAGTCCGATTTGAATCCAGTTGATGCCGAACGCTACGAAGCAAACATTCTCGGCTGCGCCCGTCAGTTCCGCTACACGATGGCAAACACTAATACCATCGACATGGTGCTTTCCGTGAACGGTATTCCCGTGGTGGCTCTGGAACTGAAGAACCAGTTGACCGGGCAGGACTATGTCTGTGCCATCAACCAGTTTAAGCACGACCGCAGCTCCAAGGAGTTTGCATTCCGTCTGAACCACCGTTTCCTGGTCTACTTTGCTGTTGACCTTTACGAAGCATGGATGACCACACAGTTGGCAGATGGCAGCACTCGATTCCTGCCGTTTAACCAGGGCTCTAACGGCGCTGGAGTGACCGGTGGCGCAGGTAACCCGCAGAATCCCAATGGTTATGCCACAAGCTATCTGTGGGAGGAAGTTCTGCAGCGTGACAGCCTTCTTGACCTGATCCACCGCTTCATTTCCTTTGTGAAGGAAAAAGAGGAAGTAGTTAAGAACGGCGTTACTAAAACAGTCACCAAGGAAAAGATGATTTTCCCGCGTTACCACCAGTATGATGTGGTGCGTAAAATTATGGCCGATGTGCGCCAGAACGGCGTCGGTACGAACTATCTGATTCAGCACTCCGCAGGTTCTGGCAAATCCAATTCCATTGCATGGATCGCATACCGACTTGCATCTGTTCATGATGCCGAGAACAATGGTCTGTTCGACTCTGTTATCGTGGTCACCAACCGTGTGGTGTTGGACAGCCAGTTGCAGGATACTATTAACAGCTTTGAACATCAGGTCGGTCTGGTGGAAGCGATTGATGATAAAAAGAACTCCCGCAGCCTTGCGGAAGCTATCAATGATAAAAAACGTATCATCATCTGTACTATTCAGAAGTTCCTGTTCGCCAAGAAGGACATGGAGAAGTTCCGTGGGCGTAAGTTCGCCATCATTATTGACGAGGCGCACCAGGGACAGAATGGTGAAAGCGCAAAATCCCTCCGTCGCAGTTTGATTGATATTGGTATCGCCATCAAAGAGTATGCAGAGGAAGCTGGTATCGAGGAGGAAGAAGTGGATCTGACTGACGATTACATCAATGCAGTCATCGGTCAGGGCAGACACGATAACCAGTCCTTCTTTGCATTCACCGCAACTCCGAAGGGACAGACCCTTGAGTCCTTCGGCACTGTGGTCGGCGCGACTCCGGAGGGTGAACCCATCAAGGCTCCGTTCCATGTGTACTCCATGCGACAGGCCATTGAGGAAGGTTATATTCTGGATGTGCTGTCCAACTATACTACGGTCAAGGAAGCATTCAAGCTGATTCGCGTATCCGAGGACAACCCGGAGCTCATCGAGGGGCAAGCCTCCCGTGCGCTGTTCAAGTATTACAAACAGCACGGGTATACCATCGCTCAAAAGACAGAAATGATCATGACCAATTTCTTGGAAAACTGCCGTTATCAGATCGGCGGTAAGGGCAAGGCCATGGTCGTGGCAGACAGCCGTGCAAACGCAGTCCGCTATTATCTCGCAATCAAGAAGTACCTTGCTGACCATGCCGAGCAGTGTGTTGGCTGTGATGTTATGATCGCATTCTCCGGTGAGGTTACTCTGGACGATTATCCCAGCGAGAAGCCGTTCACCGAGGCTACTATGAATCTGGACGAGAACGGCAAGTACATCACCACCGATAAAAAGTTCCGCAAGGCGTTCCACAGTAGCCAGTACAATATCCTGGTCGTTGCAAACAAGTATCAGACCGGCTTTGATGAACCGCTGCTTCACACCATGTATGTAGATAAGAAACTGCGCGATGTAACTGCTGTCCAAACTCTCTCCCGTCTTAACAGAACTACTTTCGGTAAGAACAGCACTTTTGTTCTGGATTTTGAAAACACCGAGGAGGACATCAAGGGAGCGTTTCTGCCGTACTATGAAACTACTACCCTTGAAGGCAGCACAGATTTGAACAGAGTCTATGACCTCCGCAACAAAATCCGTGACTTCATGCTTTACAATTATGAGGACGTGGATGCATTCAATAAGTTCATGGCAACTCAGGCGAACAGAGAGCGAGATGCAACTGCTCTGGGGCGACTGGCAGGTATGTTCCGCCCTGTCATCGCACGCTACATGGATCTAAGCGACGAGGATCAATATGCCGCCCGCGACTATGTGCGTAAGTTCAACAAGGCGTATGCTTTTATCACACAGTTGGTGCGTCTCCATGACAGGGATCTGTTCAACGAGTACCAGTACACTCTGCACCTCATCAGACTTCTTCCGAGAACTGGCGGTGAGGATATTGGCAATATCGAAGATAAAATCAAGCTGGAATACGCATCCCTTACTGAGACCTTCCGTGGAGCAATCGTGCTGGACGAGAAACCGCCTGCATTTGTTCCTGGAGGCAGCACTGCTCCGAAGGTGCCGAACAAGAAGAAAGATACGCTCCAGAGTATTATTGACAAAGTGAATGAACGCTTCAGCGGTAATTTCACTGATGCCGACCGCGTTATTATCGAGGGCATCTATCAGATGTTCATGAAGGACTCTGAGGTCAAGAAGTTCAGAAAATACGCCAAGGACAACAGCACAGAAATGTTTGTGCGGTCTTTGTTCCCGGATAAGTTCCGTGATATCGTGACTCAGTGCTTCCTCGACAATAACGACTCCTTTGCAAAGCTGTTCAATGACCCGGACTTCTACCAGAAGGTTCAAGAAGCAATGGCACAGGAATTGTACAAGGCATTGAGAAAAGAGTAATACGATGTACCATTTTACACTTGCAGCTTTGGTTGCTGTTGGAGACCGAATATAAGGCCAATTTTTAGAGCAAAGAATGGGGGTATGGATATGCAGATACTTCAATTAGATGAGTTTTTAAGGTCAATAAAACAAAATATAGATACTCCACATTCTTTGCTACTCGGTGCAGGTGCATCTATTGA
>Ga0129314_1002400_pt1 | contig 10503 bp, 5 predicted proteins | sample O1111metagenome_FD_94431 | JGI IMG/M metagenome (GOLD analysis project Ga0129314, IMG submission 94431) | Orangutan individual fecal microbial communities from fecal samples from Wisconsin, USA - O1111 metagenome | ecosystem: Host-associated > Mammals > Digestive system > Large intestine > Fecal...
CCTGCCGAACAGCACGATGGCCGAGCGCCCCTTGAGCTTGCCGACCACGCTGCTCACGGCGTGCTTGGGCGCTATCCTCAGGCATATGTGGATGTGGTCGGCACACGCCGACCCCTCGACCTTCTCCACGCCGTCCATCTGCTCCACCAGGGCCGCGAGGATCTCCCCCAGCTCGCGGCGCAGGTCGCCGTACAGCCTCTTCCTGCGGTACTTGGGTATCCAGACAATGTGGTAGAGGCATTCCCAGCGCGTGTGCGATAGGCTATGATTCTCCATCGTGCCCCGCCTTCCCCTCGTCTCGGTGCAGCCGCCCGCCGCACCGCCGATGTTAGGCGGGGCATCCCGATATTACAAAGACCAGAGTGGTGGAACCGGTGCTTGGACCACAGGCGGAGCCTATGGTTTTCTAAGACGAATAACATCTCACGTGCCTACAGCCTATCATGTGGGAAGCTACATGCTCGCGGGGGCAATGCCATCGGTTGTTACACGAAGGGAGCCGTCATGGAAACAGGACCATCCCCATGGGGGTCTTCTCCGCATAAACCATTTCCATGTGTGTCGGGCGATATTGCTTTGTCTCGCCAAGCTCGATCGCTCTGGGGTAAGTCTGATGGCGGCGAAGGTGCCCGTTGGCTTCCGCTTTACATGCAGATAGATGCGGCCGGATAAAGAACGCTCGACGCCGCCTGTCGGCCGTCGCCAAGCATCATTGCTGTTTTTATACCTTTTGTGTCTGTATTGGATACAAAGGCGGTAGTTATGGCAAGGACACTCTCAAGGGGGCTGGTGCCCGTGGTCGAGCGGCTCGAGCTCGACCGCCCCGAGGTCGTCACACTGCGCGACATTGAGGGGATCTGCGGCGAGGAGGGCATCGGCACCGAGCCGCGCGTCGTGGTCTCGCGCCTGAAGAAGGCGGGCTGGCTAATATGGCTCGCGATTTCTGGACACGACAGAGCCCTTCGAAGGAAAGGCCTGTCTGTTCTCGATACATGCGGAATAGGCGCATTTGCATGAAGAGCACTTCATCGAGCATGCGGGCCTCCCTGGCAAGCTGGTGAACACGGTATCACTCGGTCTGTAAGATACCACACCAGTCGTCCCAGAGGGTGCGGGTCAGGTCCTTGACCTGTTGGGTGCAGTCGGTCTGATGGGCTTGCTCAAGCGCGCGTATGAGATGCGTCGGGTTATCGAACAGGGCTAGGAGGACCTCGGTGGGGGAGATGTTCAGGAGCGCGGCGACGGTCTCGACCAGGTTGGGCCCTTGGGCGATGTCCTCTGCGGCATGGATGTTCACCCAGTACGAGACGGCTTCAGAAGCCCGCCGAGACATGAGTTTCGTGGGCCATCTTTGATAAAGGGTCGGGCTTCGTGCGTTGAGCGAAAAGACAGGTCGTTGGGGAGCCAGCAATGGGATTATTGCTGTAGAATCCCAAAAGCTACAGAAGAGGACAGGGCTGAGGAAGGTTTCCATGGGCTTGCGGAGAATGTTTGCTGACATGTTTGCGGCACGGCGCCGCCCAAGCTTCCATGGTGGCAACATGACACGAAGCGATGACCTTTCCCAGTTCTTTGATGAGGACGATGCATATGGGGGGACCCGGGAACCACTCACTGCAGAAGTGCCACTCGATGGACAGGTTATGTCTGCCCTGGAAAGCGTCGATGCGAATCTGGCAGCGGACGGGCCATTGATGACAGAACCCAATCTGACAGACGACGCAAATGGAGACAAAGGCAATCCTACCGACGAAGCTATGAAGATTGACGAGGAAAGGAGCCCCGCTGATGTGGGGTGCCAACCTGTTGCGTATGCGGAAGTCTCGGAAGCGAAAAGCGACGAATTGTATTTGAACTCTGCCGTTGCTATGGGGTCGGTTTTTGACAAGCTCCAGGACCACGGGGATATATCGAACCGCGTGGCGTGCGCGGCGTCCAACAACGCGGGCTTTGTGTCAGGGGAAAAGACGCGCGCTGAGGCCGCAGACTCTGTCGTGTCTGACTCAAATGAGGCAATCCCCCACGTACTCCCGAAATGCGGGGGGGGGGGCTCCAAGTGATCAAGATGGCGCAGAGGGTTCGGTAGACGAACCATTTACGAACGACCCTGCCGGGTTCGTATGCTGGCTCCTTGCGGAGAAGATTAAGCCGACGAGGTTCTGGGCAGAACTGTATGCCCAGGCAATCGGCAAGGTTGAGGCATTTGCAAAAGAGCGCGGGCTCAATGCAAGTTGCTTCTATGGTAATGCAGACGAGAAATCTGTTGAGGCACAGATAAGGCTCCTCTTAAAGAGTGGGGCCTTTGTTGCATATGACGCCCGATGGGATAAAAGGTTCACGCAGGCCCTTGCATGTTTTCTGATGTTTATCAAGGTCGGGCGAGTGGCGGGAAGGCTGGTGCCAGAGGACATCAACCGGTTGAAGCAGCCAAAACCGCTCGCTGAGCTTATGGCCCATGAGGCTTGGGGTGAAGCACCCGATAGTGAACGGTCATGGACTGGGAAGCCGCAAATCGAACTTTATCAAGGCGAGAACCAGAACGAGAAACATCAACCCAATCAGCCGCAACTCGACGAAGACCAAGTTGCTCAATCCCAAACTAATGGCTCACAAAGCAACGAACCTGCGCGGTGGACAATCGTGCCGGAGGAACTGGTGCCGCAAGCTCCCTCCTATAACGTTGAAAAGGCGGAAGCTCGCATTTTTTCAAACGACCCCGATGGCTTTAAAAAGTGGCTTGTGAAGGAAGGAATCACCTCCTCGCTCGCAGAAGCAAAGATATGTGCGGAGGAAGTATGCTTCGCCGAGGACTTTGTGGCTGGCACCGCTTTTCAGGGCTTTAAGCTCTATGGGGTCGATGATGCAAAGACTCTTGAGTTTCGTATCAACACACTGCTTAAAGAGCCGCTTTTTGCATCGTATAACGCGCGCTGTGGCGGTACCCCGCGTCGGGCGCTTCGCTGTTTTCTGGCGTTTATCCAGGCGGCGCGCGTGTCGGGCTTTCTGATGCCATCGGAGATCGAGCAGCTCAAGCGCGCAAAAACGATAGGCGCCACAGCCGCACGCTCTTCTCAGACCATGCGGACTGCTCCACAGCCGAGAAAGACACCGGCACGGGCGGCGCGTTCTGCGCGATCTGCTCAAGCGGCCAAGACAAGCAAATCCGTTGGGCCAGATAAGCCTGCCACACCCGCTGCACCTGTCAAGCAAACCGTGCCCGTCAGGCCCGCCAAGTCGGTCCTGCCCGCCAGACCGGCCGCACCCGCCAAGTCCGTCTCCGCTGGGCAAAAACGCCGCGATCAGATAGCAAAGCTGGTTGCAGACGGTTTCCCAAACGGCGTGCGTGCCGATTCAATCATTGACCGCAATAGGATTAAGCGCCTGTACCAGGAGCGTTATAGTGCGGCTGAGCCTCTGAGCGACGAGATGATCGCTTCGGTTTTGGCTGCGCGCGGATTTGTGTACAACGGCAAAACGTACATGCTTTCCGAGGATGCGGAGCAACGTCTGCGCACCAGATGCGCCTCCCTTGTGTCGGGCGGGCAGAACATGCTCTTCTATGAGGAACTCTACAAAGCCCATGAGCAGGAGTATGCCCAAGGCAAGATATTCTCCGCTGATGCGTTGCACTGCGCCCTGCAGTCCATCGATTCGGAGCTGTTCTTTTTCAAGAACTACTGCTCCTCTGAATCTGGAATCACGGTTGAAAGCGAGTTGCTGAGGGCATTTGGCGACGACACCGTGTTGTCCATCAGTGAGTTGCGCAATCGGTTGCCGTATATCCCGGAGGATGAGATGAAACAGGCGTTTCTACACAGTGAAGCTTTCGTCTGGGTTTGTCAGGGACAGTATGCACGGCTCGACGGGGTTGAGATCGACCCGACGGAAGTGGAGAAAGCACGCCAGGTAATCGAGGATTCCCTTTCCCGCGATGGTTTTGCCTCGCTGGTAAATGTTTGCATCGACCGAACGCTTGAGGACAATCCCGGCCTGTCGGAAAGCGCCGCCCGCAATGCTCTGTACGCGAAGTATCTGGCGAGCGTATACGGCAAGAAGAGGGGATCGGTTATCACCCGGCGCGGGGACCACTCCTCCACCACTGACATCATGCGATCTTGGTGTCGCGCGCATGACGAACTGACGTTGGAGGAAATGGACGACTTCGAGCAGGACTTCCTCGGACGTGTCGACACGGTCCTGCTTGAGGTTGCCTTTGACACTATGCTGCGGATAGATGCCGGTCGCTTTGTTGCAGACTCGGTCGCGCATTTTGACGTTCAAGCCGTGGACGAGGCGATTGCGCTGTTTGTGAGCGACGGCATCGTCCCTGTTGCGTCGGTCACAAGTTTCAGCTCATTCCCTGACGCCGGCTTGCCGTGGACTCCGTACCTGCTTGAGAGCTTCGTACATCGGTATAGCCTCCGCTATCAGATTGACGGTGGGCCAACCAGGAGCCTGAGTGTTGGTGCGATATATCCCAAGAGCTTGAAGTTCAAGGATTACGGCGAGCTCTTATCGCATGTGCTTGCGGACAGTGGGATTGATTTGGAGGAGAGGTCGGCGGGCGATTACTTGGTGAATAAAGGGTTTGTCGCGCGCCGATCAAAGCTTGTGAGGCAGGCGTCCGTTCAGGCCCGCAAGATTCGAGACATGAGGAAATAACGCGTGTACGATTATGCCTATGACGCGCAAACTGGTGGCATTGTTTTAAGCGACCGGATGACGCAGCTGTCAAACGAGCCCCGCCCTGTGTATGCGCCCGAGATGCGCCTGCTCGGCATGGACCGACATTGGATTTTCGCAGCTCAAGACGATGTGCCCTACCTGTGGGCCGAGGCGAACAACTACTTCTACCATGGCGTCAAAGTCGCGAAAATCAAAGGCGGCTCGCTTGTTGAGGCACCTGTTCTTGAACTGGTGATGAGCGAGGCGGGTGAAGACGGCCGGCCCGTTCCCGTGGTGCCTGTCGGCACCGTGCTCGAACAAGTTGATATCCCTGCCATGCTTGACAAGAACCGACAGCTTCTGGCGATTCTTGAGCAGATTACCGTCAAACGGATATATGACTACTACATCAAGCACAAGGAGAGTCTCGACTGTTTTCATGTGGCGTTTTCCGGCGGCAAAGACAGCATGGTCTTGCTGGAACTCGTAAAGAAGGCTTTGCCGCACAATGCGTTCACGGTGCTTTTCGGCGACACGGGCATGGAGTTTCCCGACACGTACCGCGCAGTGGACAAGGTTGAATCGCGCTGCAAGGAAGGGGGCATCGGGTTTTATCGCGCTCAAAGCCATCTCGACCCGATGGACTCCTGGCACCTGTTTGGCCCTCCTTCGAACGTCTTGCGTTGGTGCTGCACGGTGCATAAGGCCGCCCCGCAGACACTCAAGATGCGCGAGCTTTTGGGGAAAGGCGACTATGTGGGAGCCGACTTCGTTGGCGTTCGTGCCCAGGAGAGCCTGCGCCGCTCTACATATGAGTTTGAAAACTATGGTAAGAAACAGCGAGGCCAGTATTCGCTCAACCCGATTCTCGACTGGTCGTCAGCCGAGGTATGGCTCTACATCTATGCGAACGGTCTTGTGGTCAACGATGCCTACAAAAAGGGCAACTCACGTGCCGGTTGCCTGCTGTGCCCCATGGGCGGCGGGAAGGCCGACTATTTTCGCCGTGCGGCGTATGGAGAGGATATTGAGCGCTACACCGACGCCATCCGCGACACAATCGAAGACGAGTCAATCGACACATATATAACCAACGGCGGCTGGGTAGGGAGACGCAACGGGCGCGACATCCGGGGCAATGTGTCTAACTACACCGAGAAAGTCAAGGCAGACAAGCTCGTCATAACGGTCGCCCACCCTCTCACCTCCTGGTCGGAATGGATGAAAACGGTGGCTGACGTGCCGCCTTCGCTTTGCGTCGAGTGCCAGGGGGAATCCCTCGTTGCGTGTATGCCTGCCGAGCTTGATAAGACTCCCGTCGCCCGCCAAGTCAAGCAGGTCTTTCATAAGGTCGCTTATTGCAAGGCTTGCCGCGTGTGCGAGGCGAACTGCCCCCATGGATGCATCAGCTTTACGAGAGACGGCCTGCGTGTGGCCGACTCATGCGTGAAATGCGGCCAGTGCCGCGCCGTTGAAGACGGCTGCCTGCTCTACCACTCTCTGCAACTTCCCAAGAACGGAGGAAGAGTCATGAAAAAGAGCCTCAACAGTTTTGCCGACCATGCCCCTAAGCCCGAGTGGGTGCAGGAGTTTTACGAAGCCGGTGACGACTTTTTTGAGAACAATACGCTTGGCCCCAACCAGCTCAGCGTGTTCAAACGCTTTCTTAACGACGCGGGGCTTGCCGAAAAAAACAAGACGACGGATTTCATGCGCCTGACAAAGGACCTCGGTTGGGATTCCGAGACGACGTGGGGCCTTATTTTAGTGAACCTCGCCTATTCAAACCCCCAAGTCAGGTGGTATGTAGACAACATGCCGATTGGTGAGCGCTTCCTTCGTGCCTATTTGGAGGAAAAACTGCAGGGCGAGGGGCTCAGCGCGAAGGACGCCAAGTCCGTTGCGAAGGCGTTCGCCCGCCTCTGTGGGCTGCCTTTGGGAACTGCGCTCGGTTTCGGCACCGTGGAGATGAAGGGCAGGGTCTTGGATGCGCTCGTCCGCGGCAAGACCTCCGTGCACGATGACCGCGTTGTGCTCTATGCGTTGTACCGCTTTGCGGAGGCATGCGACGGCTATTACCAATTCACGCTGTCGCGCTTGCTCGATGAAACGGTGGTTTCCGAGGGAATCTGCCTGTCGAGGTTGTTTGGCTGCTTGCCCGACGAACTGGAACGCACAGTGCGCGGCCTCTCCGTGTCGCGCCCGGATTTCATCTATGCAACGTTCACCCATGGTTCGGAAAAGGTGCAGCTACGCGAGGACAAGACCGCACTCGATGTACTGGCCCTGTTCTCTGAGTAGGAGGCGACGATGGAAAACAAGACGTACAGCGACTACTTTGACATTGACGACAGCTATTATCCCGAGATCAACCCGAACTCGATGAAAGACCCCAACACGCGCTGGAACCAGACGTTCCCGCACCCGACGTTCGTTAAGCTGCTTCATGCGACTGAGCGTATGCTGGCGCGTGAGACAGGCGAGTCGAAGAAGGGCATTTGGATCGAGGGCGCATACGGCACCGGCAAGTCGCGCGTGGCATGGACGCTCAAGAGTCTCCTTGAGTGCTCTCCCCATGAGCTTGACGAGTACTTTGGGATGTACGATGCGCTGCGAGGCGAGAACGACCTGCGCTCCAAGCTGATTGCCGAGAAGCAGGGTCGCATCGTGGTGGTGTATCGATATGGGTCGGGCGAAGTGACAACCGTTTCGCGCCTTGTCATGGCGGTGTTTGAGAGCATCACGGCCGCCTTGAAGGATGCGGGCTATGACTATCGTGGCGAGAGGACGATCAGAGGCAGGATGGCCGCCTGGCTCGCCGATGACGTTCATCGTCAGATGTTCGAAATCATGGCGGCAAAGCCGGAGCATTGCGGGCGAGGCAGCCTGGCAAACAAGTCGGTTGACGACATCATTGGCCAGCTCAGCGATTTGGAGCGCGACGCATCCGAACTCGTCGCCGATATTCTTGCGGTTGCGGAAGCCGAGGGCATCAAGGCGTTCGAACTCAGCATGGAGGACTTGACCGCCTGGATCTCCGAGGTCATTGAGGAAAACCGATTGACGGCGCTTGTACTTGTATGGGATGAGTTCTCTTCGTTTTTCAAAAACAACCGCACTTCGCTCGACGAGTTTCAAAAGCTGGCGGAGCTGGCGAGCGAGAAGCCATTTTACCTGATGATTGTCACGCACATGTCGGGTTCGCTTGCCAGTGAGGGCGACCAGTCGTTCAAGATTGTACGCGACCGTTTTGTGCGCCGCGAGATTGAGCTGCCGGATTCGGTGGCCTTCGACTTGATTGGTCATGCGTTGACGGTGAAGCCTGCGGCGCGGCAAGACTGGGAGGAGCTGTCGGGCGACCTCAACAGCCGCATGCCCGAGGCGCGCAGGGCGGTCGCTGCTGTAGTCAGCGGGTCGACGGACCGCTCGCTGTCTAAGCTCCTTCCCATCCACCCCATGGCAGCCCTGCTGCTCAAATACATATCGACCACGTTTGCCTCAAACCAGCGCAGCATGTTCAGCTTCATCAAGAACGCCGACACCGACGGCCTCCAGGCCTTTCAATGGTTCATCCACAACCATGGCCCGGAGGACGAGGACGGTATTCTGACCATAGATTACCTTTGGAACTTCTTCTATGAGAAGGGGACCGACGACAACACGCTGCAAAGCGGTAGGAGCAACCTCGATTTCATAGTTGCTGCGACGCTCGACACCTATCCGAGTCACGAGCGCGAGCTCAACACGGAAGAGCGGCGCGTGCTCAAAGCCGTTTTGATGATGCAGGCAATCAGCCAGAAGCTCAACAACAGCGTCGAGATACTGCGACCCAACAAGAAGAACCTTGACCTTGCGTTTCAGGGAGATTCAGCGCTGGAAAACGGAAGGGCGTCGAGCATCGCAACGAACGTTCTGGTAGGAAGGCAGAAAATACTCTATATCAACCCCACGGCGAAAGGTGACGAGTATGCGGCCTCTGCCGTGTCGGGCGACCAGGTCGCAATCGATACAATCAAGCAGCGCAAGCTTGACGAGACGAGAACCCGCCGTTTGATTGAGGACGCGGGGTTGGGGGTCGGCATCGAGTCGCGCTTGCCCCCTGCTCTCCAGATGCGTTTCGAGATACGGGTCGCCTGCGTGGACGACTTCAGAAAAGCTGCCAACGACGCCGCAAACAAAGAGGGAGGCTATCAAATCCAGGCCGTGCTATGCTTTGCGCGCAACGAGGACGAGCAGATTCAGCTGCGCAGAACGATAAACGAGGCTGCCGCAAAAGAGCAGCACCACACGACGGTTTTCATCGATGCTACGACGACGCTTCTCGGGGTTGACCATTTCGATGAATGGGCCACATTCTCGGCTAATGAGGAGTACTGGCGCAACAAGGATGCGAACCAGGCGGACAACCAGAAGCGCAATGCCGACCAGGTTTTGGCTGCATGGAAAAGCTTTGTCGTGAACGGTTCGTTCGAGGTCAACATCGGCGGAGAGAAGAAGCACTGCACTAACTTCGACGCGTTCAAAGAGGCGCTGTTTGGCCTTGTGATGCAACGCTACCCGCTTGCTTTTGACCGGGCTCGCGTATCAGAGAGCTTCTTTACGTGCAACGGGCTCAAGAACGGAGCGCTGCGTGGTATAAAGCGCGAGTGCGGCGGAAGCTATCAGCAGGCGTCTGTCACCGCAATGCTTGGAGACGTTCTGCATGTTGAGGGCTACTGGGATGACCCCCGACTGCGCTCGCTGCCAGTGAGCAGACTGAAGAGGCGGCTTGACGACTTCATCAAGGAGTCTCTCAGCCGCGATGCGCGCGTGGGCATATGCGCCGTGTACGATTTCCTCGCTGAGCGCGGGTTCATGCCATGCAACATGTATGCCTATCTCATGGGCTTCTTGCTGCGCGAGTACACGGACGGCTCCTATCGCTATGGAGTGGGCGAGGCGGGCGAGGATGGCGGCGTCATGACGCCGGAGAAGCTCGCAGACTTCATCGACGAGTGCATGAAGCATCGGGGAATCAGGCAGGTGCCCCGCTATCGGGAGAAGTATCTCGAGGTAATGACGCAGGGGCAGAGAAGGTTCGTCGAGTTTGCCTGCGAGGCGTTCGGCGTGCCGGGCAACCTGTCGGTCGAGCAGACGGTGGCACGTGTCAGGAGCAAGATAACCGAACTCGGGTGCCCCATATGGTGCTTGAAAGATACCGGCCCGACGCAAGGGTTGGGTGTGTTTATCGATGGCCTGGCATCTGTAGTGAGTCCGCGTGCCGGCGAAAGCGTGCCGGTGCTTGCGGACGAGTTCGGCCGCAATCTTATCGGTGCCCCCGCAGGAACCCAGGGCCGCCTTGCGGGCCTTATGACCAGGGAAGGCGCGCTCGATGCTTTGAAGAGCTTCCTTGAGAGTTACGAGGGAGGCGCGCTGCTTGTGCTTGGCAAGGCAATCGGTGTGGCAAACGTGGTCGATGACGTGCGCCGCGTCATCGCTGGTGGCGCCCAGGCGTGGCTGTGGGATCAAAGCGTTGGAATGGAGCAGCTTGCTGCCCTGTTGGTTGACTATCGCATCATTGATCAGACAAACGCCATCGAGGGGCTGGGAGAGAAATCTCGCTCGTTTGCCTCGTGCGAGCGTGTTTGGGTGGACTTCGCTCGTTTCACCCATATGCCTTGCCAAGATTTGTGCGTCAAAGTTCCGCAGCTGGGCGAGCTGTTCAGGCATGTGAGGGAGATTGTGCAAAAGGGCGAGCTTGCACACGATAAACGCCCGAGCTTTCTCGACCAGCTCGTGGCACGGGGAGCCGACCTCGTCGAGTTCTTGGCACTCCGGGAAGAAATCTTTGCACAGACG
>Ga0129314_1002401_pt1 | contig 10500 bp, 11 predicted proteins | sample O1111metagenome_FD_94431 | JGI IMG/M metagenome (GOLD analysis project Ga0129314, IMG submission 94431) | Orangutan individual fecal microbial communities from fecal samples from Wisconsin, USA - O1111 metagenome | ecosystem: Host-associated > Mammals > Digestive system > Large intestine > Fecal...
AGATACAATATTGAGAGTGCATCATTTCACAAGATCCCTGTCTCGTTACGATAGGCCTGAACGGAGGCATTGCCGATGGAGTTTAATGAAAGGCTGCAGAGGCTGCGGCGCCGTGAGGGGCTGACGCAGAAGGAGCTTGCCGGGCGTTTAAACGTCACGCGTACGGCTATTTCTAAGTGGGAGTCGGGCCGCGGATACCCTACCGTGGATTCGCTCAAGGCCATCTCGCGGTACTTTTCGGTGTCGCTTGACGAGCTGCTTGCAAGTGACGACGTTCTCGGTGTGGCTCAAGCCGAAGCGCACGAGCAAGTCCATCGTGTTCGCGACGTCGCCTTCGGCCTACTCGATTGCGGCATGCTTCTGCTTGCGGTGTTGCCTGTGTTCGGGTCAAGTGTGGGCGGGGGCGTGCAGTGCGTGCAACTCTCTGCACTTGTTGGAGAGAAGGCGCCGTATGTGCCTATCGCATATGTGTGCCTGATAGCGGTGACCTCACTGCTTGGCATCGCATCCCTCAGTCTGCGGGCATGTGGGAAGGAAGCTGGATTCCGCGCCAGGACGGTCGCGTCTTGCGTGCTCGGGTGCGTGACGACCCTCGTTTTCATTGCAACCCAGCAACCCTATGCTGCGACCCTTGCGTTTGTGTTTTGCTTGATAAAGATGTCCTTGCTGGTAAAGCGCCTGTGACACGAAACGTATCGCGCATGTGACACTTCGTCTCTTGGCCCATGCCTCCTTTCTCATTAGCTTCGTAGACATGTTGTAGTGCAACGAGCGAAAGGAGCCGGGTAGATGGGTGAAACGCAAGGGCCAGGCATGACAGGCGGTCGCGCAAATGCATTGGCGGCCATTGTGCTGCTGGTGCTGTTTGCGCTGTGGACGTGGGCAGTGAGCACGGTGGACGTGCGCCCCATCGGTCCGGGTGGGTCATGCGTGGGGCTGGCTTCCCTCAACGAGGCTTTCCACAGGTGGACGGGCGTGCATATGGGGCTGTACCTGGCGACTGACTGGTTGAGCCTGGTGCCCGTGGGATGTGTGTTGGGTTTTGGCGCACAGGGGCTTGTGCAGCTCGTGCAGCGCAGAAGCTTGCTCAGGGTTGACCGCGATCTCTTGGTGCTCGGGGTGTTCTACGTGGTGCTTCTCGGTGCTTATCTCTTTTTCGAAGAACATGTCGTCAATTGGCGGCCCGTGCTCATCGAGGGCGTGCTCGAGGCGTCGTATCCTTCTTCAACTACGCTGCTCGTTACGTGTGTGATGCCCACGACGTTTATGCAGGTCGCCCGGCGTGTGCGCCCTTGTGTGGCGCGGCGTGCGGTCCAACTCTCCGTCGCGGCGTTTGCGCTGATCATGGTGGGGGCTCGTATGGTTTGTGGCGTGCATTGGTTGAGCGATGTTGTGGGCGGCCTGTTGCTGAGCGCGGCTCTCGTGCTGGCATATCGGGCGGCGGCGTTTAGCTGGCCTGCTAGGCACCGAGCTTAATGAGCGCAACCGCCGATGCGGTCTGGAAGATGCCGACAACCAAGTAAAAGACGGACAGGCCGTTGGGAATGACGACGAGCTCGACCACTGTCCACGCGATAAGGAGTATGCCTGCCAACAGGCACCACTGCGGCCATGAGGAAGAACGACGACGGCGCGCCACAATTGCCGCGATGTTGGGGGCGCCGTTTACGAGCAAAAGCGCCAAGCCCGGCCAGAAGTGGCTCGTGAAGAACACGTCATGCAGGGGAAAGGTGCCGTATATTGACAGCGGCATCCAATCATTCCAGCTCAAAGGCATGTCGATAAGGGCGCTGAGCATCATCCAAATGCCGCAAACCACTGCAGCGATCCCGTTGAACCAGTTGACGAACGTGGAAAAACCTCGTGCAAATGTGCCGACCTTACTCATGGGGTGCCTCTCTTTCCTGGATGGTGCCAGCAGGTATTGCATGCAGAGCCGCAAACAAGGCGATGTGGGCGCGCGCCCGGCGTTCGAGGTCGTCTTGGGTCTCACCGCAGTCGCTTGCCTCCATAAGCATGAGCAGGGGTGACCAGAACTGCAGGGCCATACTTGCCGCATCGCCTGGTTTGAACGCGCCGAGCTCGATGAGTTGCCCGAAGAGGCGTGTCTCATACTCAAGCGGGCCATCGATGAAAAGCTGACGGTATACCCGAGCCATTTCGGAACTGCAGAGGCGCTCCGCACTTACCAGGCGGCGAAAAAGCGCTGCATTGCCCGTGCACCAATGACGAAGCAGGCCGACTGCCAGGTCTTCCATGTGAGTACTGTCAATCCGTGCATATGATTGGGCGGCTTCCTGTGTGGGGGCCGGCATGCCGAGCCTCTGTGACGTCTGGGCATGTTCGTCGAGCTCTCGTTGTACCAGCGAGTCGAAAATTGCCTGTTTGCTGGAAAAATGCTTGTAGAGTGACGATGCCTTGATGCCGACACCTGCGGCAATCTCGCGCATGCTCGTGGCGTCGAACCCCCGCTGCGCGAACAACTTGAGCGCCGTGTCGAGAATGACGGTTTTTGTTTGCTGCGGCTCGCCCACAGTCTTTCCTTTCAGAAGGCTAACGATTGTTAGCCAGACACGATAGACTAACAATCGTTAGCTGTCAATGTCCTGCGGCACGCAAGGTGCTTCTGCTTCAAATGGTCCCTGGCGTTCGCAATCGCTCCCCCTACCCCTACGGCCTCTTGCGCTTGTTCGCATCTGCCCCATATCCCATTGAGCCTTACCTAGCGTGAAGGTTTACTATTGATGCAACCGACAAGAAGGGAGTTGCCATGGCAAACGAACCGGGTGGGGCGATGCGAGGAGTCACGCGGCGCGAGGTAGTGACGTTGGGCCTGGCAGGCGCTGCGGCGCTTGCGTTCGGCGGTATCTGCGGGCAGGCACGGGCGGCTGGCACAGGTAGTGCCGAGGCAGCTGCGACCTCGCAGGCGCAGGGCTCCAGCAAGGGGGCAAAAGCCACCTCCACTCAAGGCGCGGCGGGCAAGGCCGCGGCTGACACCGTGCAAGCAGGTGAGGCGGCGGGCTCTGGTGGCACTGCGACGAAGTCTGGCTCGGCCGCCAAGGGTTCGGGCGCCTCGTCAAAGGATGCCTCTGCCGACTCCTCTGCGGACAACACAAGCACGAAGTCCAACAAGGCGCGCAAATTCAAGGAGATCCCCGAAGACGCGCTCATCTCGGTTGATGACCTCTACGAGTTCTTTGACGCCGGGAAGCTCAAGAGCCGCGAGGTGTGCGTCATTGACATTCGCAGCCACCGCGATTTCCAAAACCAGCTCATCGAGGGTTCGCGCAACATTCCCGCTGGTAGGCAGATTGAGATTCGCATGAGCGAGATTCCCCAGGACAAGGAGGTCATCCTTGTCGCGCTCAAGAACAGCAACCGCCTGGCGGAGACCTGGTTCACGCTGATTGCCAATGGGTACGACGAGGAGCTCGTCAAGGTGCTCGACGGTGGCGTGAAGGCTTGGGCGGACGCTGGATATCCCACGCTCGAGGACCAGTTCCTGGGATGTTAGGGGAAATTGTCCTGTTGACGCGTAAAAAAGAAACCGGACCTTTGACTGATTGGATGTGATGATATGCCTATATGTATATCTGTATAGGCATATACATTAGAACGAAGGCCGAACGAAAACGGACTGCAACGAGTCAAAGGTGAGGTTGACGGGCGAGTGGCAGGTAATTGCGTGCAGGTGAAGGATGCGACCGTAGGTGGGCGTGCGTGTACACATGCCGGCAAGCAGGCACAATGTGCCCATCGCAGTGATGCATGGACATACTGAGGAGGTCTCATGATTGATATATCGCAAGACAACGGGGTCACGAGGGCGCAGGCCCTGGGTATGGGGGCGGCGGCCTTTGGGGCGGCGGTAGCAGGCGGTTTTGCAGCGAGTGCACCGCGGCCTGCTCGTGCCGATGGAGCTGCCGACTTCGACGACCTCGACGATTCAGCCGCAGACGAGGGCGATTACAACCCCTATTCGGGCGTGGCGGAGGACATCGAGTACATCTCGAGCGCCGACGGGCATGTGAGCGCCTACGCGGTGCCGCAGGTGACCTACGCCGACGAGCGCACGGCTAACCCGAAGCGTGTGCTTGTCGTGGTGGACTACCAGGTAGATTTCGTTGACGGCGGCGTGTTCGGTCGCATCGAGCCCGCCGTGGCCGTGGAAGACGCCATCTGCGCGAAGATTCAGGAGTATCGCGACCGGGGCGACTTCATCATCTACACGATGGACACCCATCCGGCCGACGAGTACGCCGCTACGCGCGAGGCCACGGTCAACCCGCCGCACTGCGACCCGGCGACTGAAGGCTGGCAGCTCTACGGCAAGGTCCGCGACCTGCTCAATCCCGACAACGCCACGCTTGTGATGACGGGCACCTATGGCGCGCCTGGGCTCGTCCGCGTCATCGAGGGCTACCGTGAGCAGGGCATTCAGATTGAAAGCGTCGAGTTCGCCGGCGTGTCCACCACATGTCGTGTGCTGCACAACGCCGTCATCGTGTACAACTTCTTCCCGGAGCTGCCCATGATTATGGACGCGGCCACCACGGCGAGCTATACCGACGAGCGCACAGAAGGGCAGCTCGAGGAACTTGAAGCTTGGGGCTTCATCGTCAAGAGGTGAGTGATATGAGCATGGTTGAGCGCAAGGAGTTTGTCCAGGATACGCTGGCATTGGGCGCGGCTGGTATCGCGTTCGGTCTTACGGCGGCGATGCCCGCATGGGCGCAGGGCCAGGCAGATGATGCGCATGAGGCGGCCGCAGCGGCCGATGCCGCAGAAGCCCAGACCGAGGAAGACGACGCTGATGATCAGGCGGCCGATTCAGACGAGGCGGCCCAGGCAGGCCAGCTTCCTCCGGCTGAACCCGACCCCGACAGCGACTTCGGTGTGGACCTCAACGTCAACATGGATACCATCGACGACTACCTGGGCATTCCCGGCGTGGCCTATCGTGACATGCGCCTGCTCAAGGACCCGGCCGACTACTCCGCCATCGGCGGCGACTCGGTGCTCTCCTTTGCCATTGCCGGGTTCAAGGTGGTGCCGTACCCGTACGTGGGTACCCTTCAGGAGCTGCCGGTTTCAGGTGCCTACGAGGGCGAACATCTTTTCGACGTGGAATGGGACGAGGCCGGCGAGATTGTCTCGGCAACTCCTTGCTACGAGCAGTCGCTGCTCATCTTGCAGGACCTCTTCCCGCAGGACGGCCCTGTGGTGCTGTGCTGCGGAGGCGGCGGCTACGCGGCGATGATGAAGAAGCTCCTTGTCTACCTGGGATGGGACGAGTCACTTCTCTACAACGCCGGCGGGGTGTGGGATTACACCGGCTACGAGGCAATTGAGCTCGCCCATGTGGACGATGCGGGCGAGACCCAGTACTTCTTCTGGCGCGCCGACGTGGCGCCCCTGGATTTCTCCCTGCTCACGGCCGTGTCGCAGAGTTAGTCGATCTGCCTGCTTATTAAAGAACGCCAATTGCAGCATTCGGGGCCTGTTTGGGCCCCGAATTTGTCTTTCGACAGGGCGGGCCAGGTTTGCATTGATCGCAGTCTGCCGGACCCTTCCCATCCTGAAAAATTATTCAAAAAATTTAATCAGACCCCTTGAGCTTGCCGTTGCGTCAAGGCTTAGAACAGCACCGTACGCGTTGCAAGGGACGCTACGAAGGCTCGGCGCATAGGTTCGAACCGATGCGTTGCAGCATAGGCAAGAATGGAAGGGGAGACTCATGGCACGAAATGTTGTTTCCAGTCGCAGGTTCGCGACGGTTGCATCCGCATTGGTGTGCACGGCGGGTCTGGGTTTGGCTTTGGTCGCGGTACCTGCGTTCTCGCAGGCTGAGGAAGGCGCTGACGCCAGCACCGTGCAGGCGTCTGAAGGTCAGTACAGCCCGGCGGTGCAGGCTCTGTTCGACGCTGACGCCGACAAGTTCGAGGGTACGGCCACCAACGACAACACGTTTGCCTCTGGCACCAAGTACGCGGCTGACCAGCCCGAACCTGCTCAGTCTGCGGCAAACGCCGGCTCCGACCCGCAGTCGGTGCCCTATACGAGCGACCAGTACATCGCTGACAACACCCCCACGGTCTATGTGGACGAGGACGGCACCCAGACCCAGCGCGTGCCCGAGGACATCGGCTACGACACCTACAAGGTGAACGACTTCATGCCCTCCTACAACCTCACCTATCTCAACGGCGAGAACCGCGGCTGCAACTCCTGCCATGACGATCTGGCCGAACTCGTGAGCACCATGCCCGATTTCGACCACCAGGACATCACGCGCTGCGCCCCCGTGCAGTACACCGTGCAGATGTGCATCGACTGCCATACCTGGCAGCCCGGCTACATCACGCAGCAGTACTCGTTCGGCGACCTCATGCACCAGATCCACCAGGTGAAGAACGGCGAGGCGTTCACCTCCATGGGCGGCAACTGCTGGAGCTGCCACTTTGCCTATGACTCCAACACCGAGGACACCCTGTCCACCAACGACACGACCTACGTGGGCCTCTACGACGTGGTGAAGCACGACATGTTCGGCGGCGTGACGGCCGTGTCCGACCAGAGCGACGTCGACGCCGAGGTCGTGTGGGATCAGGACAAGTCGTCTTGGGACAGCACCTGGGATTACAACTGGCGCGGCCCTGGCTTCTACTGGGATCACGACCGTTATCACTACCAGGAAGAGGGCACGCCGCTCGACAAGGACCTCTTCGCCAACTGGACCATCACCGTGGGCGGCTGCGTGGGCCAGGAAGTCACCTACACGCTGTCCGACCTCATCGAGAACGCTGAGAACGAGCACGTCACCAAGGCAATGGTGTGCACGATGAACCCGATGGGCGGCTCCTTCTTTGGCAACTACGACATCGACGCCATCCCGCTGTCGTGGATTCTGAAGCAGGCCGGCGGTTACACCGACGAGGCCAAGTCGCTGCAGATCATGGCGGCCGACGGTTCGCACGAGGACCTTACGCGCGACGTCTTTAGCCAGCACATCGACGACATTTACATCGTGTACAAGATCAACGGCCATCTCATCAACTGGGAAGACGGTTACCCGGTGTGGTGCTGGTGCTCGTTTGAGAGCGCGGGCAACAGCTGGAAGTCGGTCTCTGACTTCGTGTTCGCCGACAGTTCCGACCCGTGGCTGCCCAACCAGAACGGTTGGCACCAGCAGAGCGACGAGTGGACGCAGGACGGCAACGAGCGTTACCCCTCCAACAGCTTCTACAACAAGCCGCAGGTGGGCTTCCTCAATGTCAAGGAGGGCACGGTCATCGAGACTGGCCAGCCTTACACCATCGAGGGTTGGTCGCACGGTTACGACTGGACGGTCAAGGGCATCCAGGTGTCGCTTGACGGCGGCGCAAGCTGGACGGAGTACGACTTTGACGACGTCGACCCGCAGAAGGTCGTGAACTGGTACTACACGTTCACCCCGCAGGAGGACACCGCGTATGTCGTGCGTGTGCGCACTATCTGCGACAACGGCCGCGTTTCCGAGGAGCCGGTCGAGCTCATGCTCGTCTCCCACAACGCCGACCAGATCAAGGCCGACGCTGACGCAGCCGGCGCGCCCCTGCCCGCCTATCCCAGCTACGACATCGCCGATGACGCCGTGGCCGAGGAGAACGGCGTGACGTACGAGTCCGCCGCCGAGGCAAACGCTGCGGCCAACGCCGCGCATCCCGAGTGGGACGAGCAGCTTGAGAACGGCCTCAACGAGTACGACCTCGATCCTGCCACCGAGCCTTACCTGGCAGAGAACCTCGCGGCTGACGGCGGCGAGGCGGCCACCGAGGCAACCGATGAGGGTGCCGCCGCTGATGCAGCAGACACCGCAGAGCAGAGCGCCAAGGAGGAGAAGTAACCATGAAGACCTCGAAGACTACCGTTGCCGGCATCGCGCTGACGGGAACCGCCGCCCTTCTTGCTGCAGGCGCCGCGCCTCTCATGGTGCTGGCGGCTACCGATGCTGCCCCGCAGGCCCCCGAGGCCGTGGCTGCCACCCAGGAAATGCAGGCTGCGACCGTGTCCAACCAGGTGCAGCTCAGCACGGTTGAGGGCACGTTCGGGTTCAATCAGTCCACGGTGACGCCCAATGCCCAGATCAAGCACGACTTCCAGGGCGCGGACAAGTACCTGTGCGGCACGCAGGCCGGTACTGACCTTGCTTCCAAGCCGCTTGACGAGTGGACCCTCACGGTGGGCGGCGACGTGGACAACGCCTTTACCGCCACGCTTGACGAGCTTGCTGATGATTCGGCGCTTACCGTGCAGATGGGCTGCGCCTGCGCCGGCAACGGCGCCGACATGCGCGCCGCTGCAAACGCCCAGGTCACCGGCGTGAAATTCGTGGACATCATGAACCAGGCGGGCGTTGCCGCTGACGCCAACACCGTCACGTTCACCACGACCGACGGTTACAAGGTGTCGCTGCCCCTGTCCTATGTCAAGCAGCGCTACACCCTCGTGGTGTTCGGCGTGAACGGCGAGCCGCTGGAGAACTCCATGGGCGGTACCTGCCAGCTGTGGTTGGGCTCCACCTCGGCTAAGTATTTTGCCCGCGACATCGTGGCCATCGACTTTACCCATGAGGTCACACCGCCTGCGGCCCCCGGTGCTGCCGACGCTGCCAACACGCCCAACATCGGCGTGACCGCAAGCGCGACGGCGTAGGGGGAGCGAGCGCCGCGCGGTTGTGCGCGTGGACGAGTAGGGGTTGAAGAACAAGGGGCGCGTCACTTCTCCGTTGGAAGGCGACGCGCCCCTTTTGCTTGCGCGGATGCGGAGCGGGGCGCATTCTTGCCATGCCCCTGATTCTGTCGCCGGTTCTTCGCCTATACTCGCTTGCGCACGGGTACCTGGAGTTTTATGAGCTCGTCGCGACCAGAGAAGGAGAAGAGCTCGCTGTCGAGCACCACCTCGCCCACGTAGTCTCCCGTGATTTCGTACCCGGCCTCGGCAATGTGGTCAAGCAAGGTGTGCAGGCAGCGCGTTTCCGCGAGTTCGCCCTCGTCGCAGCTTCGGTCCGCGCAGTACATGGTCATGTACAGGCTTGCGGGGATGGTGATGGTGGGCACGGAGACGTCGATGTCGCGGTTGTCGATGAAGATGAGCGCGCTCGTGTAATCGATGGAGCCTGACTGCAGCGCGTCTCGCTTCACGTGGCAGGCGACGTTGCCGAAGTAGCTGGGCGACACGCCTGAGTCGATAAGCTCGCGTTTTACCTGGCAGATTGCCATTTGCCAGAGTAAGAGCTGTTCGGCCGAGCTGCCTTTGCCCTCATGAACCCAGTACTTTTCAGGCAAGTCATAGACGATGGCACGGCGCTGGGGCAGTGCCTCGACGCGGCACACGCCGCACTCGATGTCGGACTGGGCGGTCATACAGCGGTCCTTGAGGCGCCGCAGCAGATACTTGAGGCGCTTGAGCTCGCCGAGCTGCCGGTCGAGACCTTCTTCCTTGGCGCAAAGCCGGTCGAAAAGGCCCGGCACGTCACGGTTGGCGATGACGTCCTTGATTTCGTCGAGGGCGAAACCGAGGCGCTGAAGCAGCTGAATGGTGTCGAGTGTTTCGCACTGTGCGAGCGTGTAGTAGCGATATCCCGTCTCGTCGTCGCGACACGCGGGCACAAGCAGGCCTTTTTCGTCATAGATGCGCAGGGTGCGCGCCGACACGCAATTGAGCTGTGCCATCGCGCCCACCGTGAGCCTGTTTGGATCTCGAATCGTATTGCCTGGTGCAGGTTCCTGCTTATGCAAGGGGTCGGTCGGTGCGCATACATCCCCTGGCTGAGCCTCTCCGGGAGAGGTGCTCCTGCAAGTCTTGATTGTTTCGTTTTCCATCCTGCGCCCCCTTGGCGGTTTAGTTAGGAAAACTATAGCGCCCCGAAGGGCTCGCGCCTTTGGAAAAATAGGCGTACGTTTGCGTTTTAAGTCATTCACTTTCTATGACTGGATATTTCGGTTTGACATCACACCTGGTAGATACGGTGTGGTCCTATTGGCCATTTCGATACGTGAAATTAAAACGCAAACGTGCGGCGTTTTTCGGCGCTATGCGCTGGCGCTGAGGTAGCGGGTGGAGGGGCCGGCACCTTCGACTATAAGAAGACCCTGCGCGACCATGTCGTTAAGCAGGGCCTTGGCTTTTGTTGAGCCGATGCCGAGAAGCTCCTGGGCTTCAATGCGACGGATCTCTCCGTTCTCGATGACGAAATGCATGACAAGATTCCTCTCCTCGCGGGGCAGGCGACGCCGTTTGAGTTGTTTGGCACCTACGGTAACCTCGCCGGGCGCGACAAGACTGTCGCTGGAGCCATGGCGGGCAGTGAGATTGCCACCGTCTGCTGTCTGCAGCGTTGCAGCGACAGAGGATGGTGCGGCATTGATGGAACGTCCATGGCCTGCTTGTTCCCAAGCGTCCAAGATGCGTGCAGTGGCCATGTCGATGGGTCTGTCGAGACGTGAACCTGACTCGCAT
>Ga0129314_1002402_pt1 | contig 10493 bp, 11 predicted proteins | sample O1111metagenome_FD_94431 | JGI IMG/M metagenome (GOLD analysis project Ga0129314, IMG submission 94431) | Orangutan individual fecal microbial communities from fecal samples from Wisconsin, USA - O1111 metagenome | ecosystem: Host-associated > Mammals > Digestive system > Large intestine > Fecal...
ATATAACGCTCATAGTGCTTCAGCACAGCATTGATCGCGTCCACATTGCCGGACGCTGCCGCTTCGATGGTCGAGTAAGGCAGCAGAGATGCAGCGGCATTACTCAGATTGCGCGCCATCTTCAGTAACCTCCATTTCTTTTTTCAATTCCTTGAGGGACTGAGCGCGCTTGTATTGCACGGTACGGCGTACCATATCCAGCTTGTCCGCAATTTCCTGATCGGTCATATCAAGGAAATAGGCAAGCAGAACAATGTCACGCTTATCGTCCGGCAGCACCGTCAGGGCATTGGCGAGATCTTCGTTTTCGATTGCCACATCATAGCCCTGCACATGAAAATGCGTCTGCTCGAACGGATACTCGTCCAGCACATACATTTGGCGCTCCTGCTCCTCTGACAGCTCCGAAAGGGATACCTCGTGGTTGGAACGCCACGCGATATGACGCTCATAATCGCGGGCTTCTTCACGCAGAACCTTCCTACAAAAGCTGTCGAACTGATGTCTAACGGTTTTCTTTTGGGATGGTGTCAGCTCCAAGAGTTGTTCACCTCCTCTCATGCACCGAGAGGTCGGCTTTCTTCCCCTTTCGCTTCTATCCCGAATGGAAGGTGCGGTTTTGGCAAAGTTTCGGCAAAAATTTTCAAAAAAATTTTCCAACGGCAAAATTAGCCGTCGGAAAGAGTGCCTATAGGATTTTTCGCAAGGTAAAACGACACAGGCCTCATACCTAAAAGATTCCAATTAGCAAAAAGGCCTTGGTTACCCCAAGGCCTTTTTACTAATTAAATTGAGCGCAGCATTTTATACTTTAGGACTGCTATAAAGTTACCTGTTTTATAGAAACTTATTAATAATAAACTTCGCCAGAATATGAGGTCTTACTTTCAACAAGGCCGCCTCTTGAATTGTAAACTTTCGCAGTAGCGGCTACACGATAGTTATACTTACTCGCCACGCGATATGACCCTTTCACGAACGCATCCACGCTACCTTGCTCAGTCCACGTCTTAATGGTCTTCCAAGTCCCATTTTTTTGTTGCAACTCAACCACAACTGTTACGGTGTAATTATCCCTGACCGAAGCTGATCCCTCACAACTTGCGTAGCCATTACTGCTAATAGTAAGATCAGCGGTAACATCTTCCAATCCAACGTATAGCGGAGCAACCACATCCGAATAATCAACCGCAGCCACAGGAAAGATCATCAACGATACCGCCACACTCAGCGTTAGCATAATAGTCACTAATCTTTTAAATCTCATTTTGACCTCCATATTTTATCTGTTTTGCAGCGCCCAGAACAACAGACGCCGCCATACAGTAAGTGCAACGCAAAAAATAGAAAGGAAGAGAGAAATTTCTCTTCCTTTCTATCGGATCTCGACACTCTCCGAAATACGAAGCATATCTTCTTTTGAAATGTTATATCCTGTAACTCTAATGATCCAGCCTTTTTCCATATCTGTCCAAAGCACGGTTATTTTATTGCCATCTTCAGTTTCCATTTGGTAAATAGCAGCATCATTATTTTGAATCATCACCGACTCCTCAGTCGCTCCCTCAGTATCAAAACTATACGAACGACTCTTAGATATCGATGTAGCTGCAACATTAAGGCTTTCGTTACTTTCTCCCTTCGCCCTAACAGTCAATCTACTTTCACTAAACTGCTCAGAATCAACCTGATACCCTTTGGGCATCCATTCAAGCCTGATTTCAGACGTCTCAACACTATTAGCCTCATCATTAAAATGAATTTCACCATGGTCGTCAAACATTTCCACAAGAGCAGTTAGCGTCTGAGCGCGGAATGATGGAGATGCTGCAAACGCTATGGTAAATAGCAGCATCATAATCAAAGTAGCTGCCGAGATCACTCTAAAAACTCGCACCGCTCCACGTCTCGCAGATATAAAGTTTTTCTTTCTGAATTCAGTCCTAATTGTGCGAATACAGCGCTCATCCAACTCCCTTGGAATTTCTGCCGACGGATCGCGTTTAAGCTGTTCATTAAGCTCCTGCAGCTTTTCGCCTTCCGTCTCAGCTACATCTTCCATCATCAATGCGAACAAAGCATCTTCGTATCGTTCTACCAGCTTTTCATGATGGGTCATTCTAAACAGCCCCTTTCTCTTGCATCGAATATAATACCTTTCTTCTGACTCGAGTTAATTTCATTCGAATACTCCCCGGCGCACAAGATAGCAACTCCGACAACTGCCTGTCATCATATCCAAGAAAATACTTCCCCTCTAGCAGTAACCTTTCATTCGGTTCCAACTCATCAATCGCCTCGCGCAAACTTCTCTTGGCTTCTCGATCCATAATAATATCAATTATAGAATCAGGCTCTATGATACTCTCTTCGACCGATTCTGTAAATGATGTTATATTCTGGGCATCTCTCTTCTGCCGCCGCAGTATATTGATGGCCGTATTGCGTACAGTAGTTACAACATAGCTGGTCAATACTGGTTCTTCTAACGTGCGAAGCAGTTCGATCCGACTCATAAGTTTCAATAAGCTCTCTTGAACAGCATCCTCACATTCCTGTAGATCCATCAGGTACTTCTTTGCTGTGAAAAGCATCAGTCGATCATACTTCTTGTATATCTGTGTGATAAACTCCTGACTCGTTGGTGCTGCCCTATCACTCAAGCTGTGATTCATCGTGCGACTCACCCCTATTTGCTCCTTTGAGCCTCAACCGTTCTCTCTATTATTGATAAGACAATATCTATCAATAGTCGCAACAGGCACTCAGCCCCGCGCTGCTCCCCCATTTAACTTTTCGTTTCAAAAACTATGGTAAATCTAATTTATAACACGTAAATATTACAATTTCAATTCTTTTCCTAAAATATAAGCCGATAAGAAATCAGAAAATATATAATTCAAACATCAAGTGCAATTTCTTAGAGGAGTGGCTTATATGGCTCATTTGGGAGAACTCATTGCCGAATTGCGGCAAGATAAGGGGCTAACTCAAAAGGAACTTGGTGATATTCTCTGTGTTTCCTCTGGAACAATTTCAAACTATGAAAACGGTGTGCACCTCCCGGATGTTGATAAGGTCATTGCTCTTGCAAACTACTTTCATGTCACAACCGACTACCTGCTCGGTCGCACCTCGTCTAATCTCCCTGTTGAGTTATTGCAGCAAGCCATCACCAATGAAAAGACTCTCGGTGATGTGATGGCATCATTTGCTAAATTACCAGCTAATCGTCAAGCTGCGCTCAGCTTAATCATCTCTGACATGGAAGTCCGGCAAATGATCGACACATATAGCAAAACAGGTGACAGCAAATGATTCCAATCCCAGCAAGTATCCTAGCAATCGAAAACGAAAGTGATCGAGATTTTATGGAGAACATTTTTTTCTCCTATCAACGGCTCATATATCACGAAATCGGTTCAATACTAAACGATCCCTGGTCTAAGGATGACATTTTTCAGACCGTCATCGTTCAGCTTATTAATAACATTGATACACTGCGTCCTATGCCAGCCAAAGTGCTTACCTCCTACATTGCAACATCCGCAAGAAATGCAGCTCTGACTTATATTCGAAATATCAGCCGACGAAAAGAGATTCTTGCCGACGAATTTGATAATAGCAATGTTGATGACGATCATGACTCCGACCCCGAAGTCATCCTGTTAAAATCCGAGGAAATCAACTCTTTCGCAAAAATTTGGGATGAGCTCGACGATAAGACTAAGTTTTTGCTTAGTAGCCGATATATTTTAGAAAAGAGCTATGCTGAAATTGCCAGCGATCTCAATGTAAAGCCGGAAAGCGCGCGTATGGCGCTGACCCGCGCAAGGCGGGCCGCTCTGGCACTTTCTAAAAAAAGCCATACATAATTTCTTATTGATATTTCAACATGCCTTTTTTGATCGGAATTGGCAAAATTCTAGCTTGGAAAGTGCTCCTCTCAAAACTTTTATGGAATGCTAATAACGCCGCAGTAATGACAATCGCCCTGCCAGTATTTACGCTGACAGGGCGATTTTATATGCCATCAAGTTCGGTGTATCATTGCTCTATCACATCAGTGACTCCTACAAACATTTAACATTACTCAGGTGTATTGCCTTCAGGATCATGGAATTGAATATAGAGCAATTTGAGGCACCAAACCAACTGAATGCCAAAACACCCTGAAGTAACTCCATCGATCTGATAACTGCTAATTTGGGGTGCAAGGTAAGTAACAACCGGAAAGCACACAAAGAAAGCGACAAAATCGAATTTCTTTTCAATTGTCGTTGTTTCCTTGCCGGCGATATAAAAGTTGCGAATCCTCTTTAGCACCCACAAGGAGAATACCCAAATAGCAACTGAGACTGCCGTTCCGTAGTATTCTGGTAATGGATCATAGATTGATATCAGGAGTCCTACAATTGATGTTATAAGGATAACCGAAGTTACCACTTTGGAATGTAGTTGAAGAATTGTGTTCATAATGCCACCTGAGTTATTTTTCATGAAGGATGAATTCGGAACTATCCTTTAAAGTTGTCGAGTTCTCAGATTCGTACAGCTCATACTTTAAGCAAGACCATCGGTCAACAACGACGCGTTTGGAAGGGTCAAGGCTATCCACCTGATATTTAATTTTATCTCGAGCATAAACTTTGTAATAACCTGCTCGATAAGTCGGCGATTGAGGAAGTAATCTATCAAGCATGTCCGCTGTAAATTTTGTAACGGTTATATTGCCCCCAGCGTAATATCCTGCAAGTGCACCTATGCCTGTGGTAACTACTGCGCGAAACGCTGCTTCCTCAGCGGCATCGGAAGCGCTAACGGTGAAGCACTTTGGCCCTTTGTAGTTAGTGTATTCATACACATAATAATAGCGATTATTATTGGGCGTGACGACGCTATCATCGTTATAGACAGCCAACACCGGAGACGAGATTGTCAGACACATGACTACAAACAAGCACATACTTAAAAAACACTTTTTCATTATACTCTCCTTTTCAGATATTCATGATTGATATATCGGTTTTTGTTAGGGACAAATGGTCTTTAACCATAATAGCCGGTTTTATAGCAATTCAACAACAATAAATCCTATCGTCCGAAAAACCTTCTTAAACTTGACAAACTGAGCATCCTGCTCCTCTTCCAAAATTGAATATGGCTTAGCATAAAACTCTCGCAGGCAGATAGCTATAACGCCATAGATGATTGCCTCTTTATAATTATGGGTAAAAAAGACAAAATTTGTCTGTACGCCTCCTTCTATAATTAGAAGACATCTATTTCCCCAATCTGCAACAGCAAATTCTCTGTGTAATCAAGCGCAATTACTCCAAACATATCTCAAAATGCAACTTCGCGTAGAGTTCAGATTAGTAAAATGCAAAATACACTTCTTCCTTTGACGCTATATTCAAAAAAGATGTAATAACTACTGAATATTGTTTTTGTTTCGTATATCGGTTCGTGTTGCAGTTTTAAATTTCTACCGTCTTATATCTACGAAAGGCATAAATCAAGCAAAACTGAAAGATGGGAGGGATTTGATAGCAGATCATGACCTGCATTTAATAGATATATCCATCAGCTATGATCCCGCTTGTGACGAGGTCTATCATTGGGCAATCAGCGATTATCCAGTCGACGAGTTCTCTTATAGTGACAGCTTCTGGAACTCTGTTATTGCGTATGCCGAAAATCACTTTGAGGATTCCGATCTCGTTCTTTTCACTACGACCATTTATGATACGTCTGACTCGAGTGTAGATGCATCTCTTTCCAGTGAATCCAACCTACGTTAACGCCCCGCAAAAGTAACTTTAGCTCTACAATACTCACATCACAAATTTGAAAGGATGGATAAAATGAAAAAGTACTTGTCGCTGATTCTTGCGTTAGGGATTTGCATGAGCATGTGCGTTTTTCCAGCAGCAGCAATTTCTGCGAATGAGGCAGAAAATGAAGTGCTCACAGAGGACGAATTTACAGAGCTGCTTACTGCTGAGATGTCCAGCAACGAGTTTGGAGGCCTTTATTATGAAGGAGATACGCTTGTTGTTAATGTTATCGCGTCTCAGAAGGCAACATCTCTCAGGCCCCAGCTTGCTCAAAAGGCACCCGAAGATATTGACGTGGAATACCGCACAGTCACGTACTCCCTTTCTGAGTTGGAGCGCATAAAGAATTTCCTTACAGGATATATGTCTGATTATAGCATCATGATGCTTGATGCAAACGAAATTACGAATCAAGTGGATATTAGTCTAAAAGACTATAGCGACGATAATATTGAATCAATTAAGGCCGCAGTTTTAAGTCACGGCGGAAAGACGGATTATCTGAATTTTATCGATGACAGCAATAACGTGATTCGTTCGACTGTAGGCTATGAAACAGATAACAACGCTTCGCCTTTCTCGCTTTACGGTAAAGTTCCTGTTTCCTTTACAGCAAAGGCATCCACTACACAATATCTCACGGGTGGCAAAATCCTTATCGGAAATTACGCTTACACGCTCGGCCCGGCTCTTTCAGCTTCGAAAGCATATTCAGCGGGACATGGATTTAGCGGAACAGTTGATGTAAAAGATCTTATGGGCACAAAGATTGGAAGTGCTACTAGCCACCTCGGAAGCTTGTCCGGTGATTGGTCTAAAATCACACCGTATGGCGGCGAATTTTTCCCTGTCGTGGCGAAGGCGACCCCAATCGCTGGAAAACAGGTTTACATGTTGGGAGCAACATCTGGAGAGACCGTAGGCAAAATTACCAGAACGGGTGTTTCTGTCCAGTTTCCTCCGTATGTGACTCTGACGGATATGTGCGAAGGAAATTACGAATGCAATCCTGGCGATAGTGGAGCTGGATTATTTGACAGTGGAGCCAAGGATGTCCTCACGGCTTCATCCAACGCAAAGACTTATGGAATCCAAAGCTCGGGAAAGTTTAACGAAAAAGGCGAATGGATCGGACCCAGCTATTTTACGCCAATTTCTAATGTATCGTGACAAGAGAAATGCAGGTAACTAACCTCTAAATTGTCTTGCCGATTGTAAGCTCAGTAAAATACCCATAAGCCATAATCTTAAAAACAGTCTCAAGGCCCTACCATATCTGGGTAGGGCCTTTTCTGTTCAACTACTCGCCGTAGTATTGTGGTCTACCGACAGAGGTAAAGCCCTCCTTGCCGGTAATGACCACATTATTATATCCGCTGGCGCAGTGAATGATTAGCAATTCTCCGTTTGCGTCCCTGCCGCCAACGATGCCCACATGGGAATTATCCGGGTAGAACACCAAGTCACCGGGCTGTGCGTCCGCCCACGAAATATCGGTGCAATAGCTGTGCTGCATGGTGGCTCCACCGCCGTGGCCGATGACATAGCTGCCGCCAGACTGATTGTAGAAAACCCAATCCACAAAGCCGCTGCAATCCAGCCCGTAGGGCCGATAGGTACCAGTGGTGGAGCTGCCTGCCGCTGTGACCTGCCGCAGCTCACCCCATCGGGCGTCCCAGCCAATCACAAGAGATTTTCCTCCCCAAAAATAATTCACCTTGCCGACAAGAGAACAGGCGGTGCGTACCACTGCTTCACGCTCGGGTGACAGATCTTCCGGCAGGCCGCGGATCAACGACGCCGTGTCTCCGCTGACGGAGTACACATCTTCTATCAACTCCAGCAGGAGATCCCGCTGCTCCAGCAGCTCGTCCAGCGCTGCGATCTGGTTACGGTTGAAATGATACGCGGTTTTCATCTCCTCTGCCGTTTTTGCGGTAATGGTGATATAGAGGTTTCTTTCCGTCCAGCCATCGTCGTCACCGCTGCCGGGGTGGTCAATGACCTCAATGCGGTGGGCTATGGTAGTCATATCCCAAAAGACCGCTTTCAGGCGCGCAATGCGGTCGGCATCCATGGTAGCCACGTCCGCGGCGTCCACATCGTCGCTGCCCGCCACCTTCACCGCGAACACCGCCAGAACTTCCACCCAATCGACAGACCTCCCGGTCACGGAGATGGAGTCGTAGCTGTCCGCTGTTTGCAATTCCTCCAACCGCTTGTTGTACTCATAATTGACCTGCGCCACCGCAGCGGAGATCGGCACAACGCCTGCCTCTCGGCTCTCGTTGGAAAAAAGGATACCGAAGGGAGACGCCACGATAGCTGCCACAAGGATCACCGTCAGGAGCAGCACCAGCACTACTGCACCGCCGCCTGCCGACAGGATCGAGCTGACCGCAGACGCCACACCCCGGCCCACGACCTTTATCGCCTGCACCGCTGTTCCGCCCAGCTTCTTTGCGGCATTTCCGCCGTTCTTTACAGAATCCTGAAGCATCGCCCGCTGTGCCTTTCTCTGCGCCGCCGCCCTTGCGCGGTGCGTGATGATTGCATTGTTCGGCGCTGCGTGGTCAGTTGGTCGAACACGCATGGTGCGCGTGGCCTTGGTCATGGCCTGTCCGTTCTTGGGGGCAGGACTGCCCTTGGCCGACACCCCCGAATTGCCTTTCTGCGGAGTGGTCATTGTGCCTCCACGGTCGGACGGTGGAAGTACAATGTGCCGCTCTGCTGTTCTTTTCTCGGCAAGGTTCCGCCGATAGGCGGCTTTCGCGTCCCGCGCAGCTTTCTGCCGCCCACGCTCCTGCGGGGCAGCATTTGCACTTTTTGTGCCTCCGCGATTTTGCGGAGAAATGGTCTGGTTTCCGACTTTGTTTCGTGCAGCGTGTGATTGCGGCGTATCGGGCAAGTTTCTTTCTGTCGGCGTCACGCTGTCCATGGTTTCGAGCGTTTCTGCCGCGGTGCGGCTTCCCGACGCACTATTCTTACCTTGCCGCTTTTGCTCCTGATAGCGCTTTATCATACGCCGCGAGGCATCCGCCGCCCCAGCCGCACCCCGGCGCATATTTTTCTCCACGCGGTCGGTGGCGTAACGCACGGGATCGCGGCTTTCCGGCTCCTTTTCCCGCTGCCGTTTGTCCATGTGCTGTTTCAGAAGGGAATCCGCGTCTTTAGGCGCAGGGTTCTTCAGCTTTGCCTTGGGCGTGTCCATGCCGGGTCTAATCTTCAAGTCCCGCATGGCGTCAGTCCTCACCAGGGCGTGTTGACATTAGGCGGTACAGTTCTGTATTTTTGGGCAGCTCATTGGCGAAAGGCACGATGGCCCCGCCTACCTTGATGAGTCCATGACCGGCAGGAGCGTTGTCCACATAGCTCATCTGCGTATCCGATGCCCCCAGCAGGCGGGCGAGCTGCTCCCGGTCGGTGGTGGCCTGATTGAGCATCAGCAGAAATTCGGAGTTTGCGAACATCATACGCGCCGTATTGGACAGCAGACATTCCTCCACATTCTGTGTAATGCCGGTGAGCGTCGCGCCATATTTACGGAAGCGCTTCCAGCACTTGTAGAGAAATTCGCTGCTGTAATTGGTAATGCTGTGTCCGCTGCCGCTCCCATTGGCGAAAAACAGATAGATCTCGTCGATGTAGACATGGGTGTATTTTCCCTCTCTGCGGTTCTGGATAACGCGGTTGTAAATGGCGTCCAGCATCACCAACAGGCCCACTGATTTCAGATTTTCGCCCAAGTCCTGAATATCGAAGCAGAGAATGCGGCTTTTTGTGTTGATATTGGTCTGGTGGGAAAAAACATTCAAACTGCCCACCGTGAACAGTTCCAACGCCAGCGCAATTCGGTGCGCCTCCGGGTTGACCTGCTTCATCAGGTCGTCATAGAGGTCTTTCAGCGTAGGCGGCTGACCTTGGAAATTCTTGATGTACTCTCGGTAGATATTGCCCACGCTGCGGTCAATGATGGACTTCTCCTGCGGCTCGATCTTGTCCGCGCCCATAAGCTGCTCGTAGAGCGACATGATAAACTCAGACTTCATCACTAACGGCTCTTTGCCGTCCCCGTACCCCTCGGACAAATCCAGCGCATTGATGTGGCAGCCATTTGGGTCAGAGGCGGAGATGGTGATGACCTCACCGCCCAATGCCCGTACCAGCTCGCCATATTCACGCTCCGGGTCCACGATGATAATGTCATGGTCGGTAGAGAGCGCCAACGCGGAGACCTCCTGCTTGGCCGCCATCGACTTACCAGAGCCGGAAACGCCAGTAATAAAGCCGTTGCCGTTCAAAAGGTTTCCTCGGTTGCAGATGATGAGGTTATGCGATACGGCATTGACGCCGTAGTAGATACCGCCTGCGTCCTGAATCTCCTGCGATTTGAAGGGCATGAGAACGGCAGTACATTCCGTGGTCAGGGTGCGGGTGGCGTCAATGCGCTTGAGGCCGAGGGGCAGCACCGTGTTCAGTGCGTCCTCCTGCTGATAGCGCAGAATGTTAAACTGACAGCCCCGCGCCCGTCCGATGGCTTGCAGAGCCTCGGTGTCCTGATCGAGCTGTTCAAGGTTATCTGCCAGGTGCGTCAGCGTGACAAGTGCCAGCATCATACGCTGGTCGCGGCTCATGAGGTCGTCCATGAATTCC
>Ga0129314_1002405_pt1 | contig 10476 bp, 8 predicted proteins | sample O1111metagenome_FD_94431 | JGI IMG/M metagenome (GOLD analysis project Ga0129314, IMG submission 94431) | Orangutan individual fecal microbial communities from fecal samples from Wisconsin, USA - O1111 metagenome | ecosystem: Host-associated > Mammals > Digestive system > Large intestine > Fecal...
ACCCCGGCCTCTTATCGCTTGAGCGGATACACCCTAATGCGCGGTATCTATGTACGCCGCGAATAGATGTATTGGCACCGTAAAGGCGGGCGAAGCGGCCGCAAAATGTTTGAGTTGCTATTTTGGATAGCGCCCGATATAATGAAAAAGAGCAAGGAAATACTGCGGCGGTGAAAGGGAGAGCGTATGGAAACGGCAAGATGCAGAGCCTTTTTGGCGGCGGCAGAGACAGGCAGCTTTTCCAAGGCGGCGGATGCGCTCAGCTATACGCCGTCGGGCGTCAACCAGCTGGTGACGGCGTTTGAGAAGGAGCTGGGCTTTTCCGTTTTTCGGCGCAATACAAAGGGCGTTTCGCTGACGGAAAACGGAGAGCTGCTGCGGCCGGTCGTGCGCGAGTTTTTGCGGCAGGAGGATCGGATTTTTGAGCTGTCGGCGGAAATGAACGGACTGTTGATCGGCAGCGTGAATATTGCGGCCTATTCCAGCATCGCTACCCATTGGCTGCCTGCGGTGATCGGCGCTTTTCAGCGGGATTATCCTCAGATCCATATTAACCTGATGGAGGGCATCTGGCAGGAGGTTTCCAAATGGCTGGATGACAGAACAGCGGACATCGGTTTTTTCAGCTATCAGGAGGATATGCAGTATGAATGGATCCCGTTGGCGGAGGATCCGATGCTGGCGCTGCTGCCGCGGGATCATCCGCTGGCACAGGCCGAGGTCTATCCGCTGGCCAATTGTGCACTAGACCGGTTTATTATGCCGGCCCGCGGCTGCGACGATGACGTGATGGCGCTGTTTCGAAGGAACCATATTGTGCCGAATGTGCGTTTTACCACATTGGATAGCTTTTCGGTGATGTCCATGGTGGAGCAGGGGCTGGGCATGAGCGTCATGAATCAGCTGATTACGGAAAAGCGGATCTGTGATGTTGCCATGCTGCCTGTGGATCCGCCTGCCTCTATCACGCTGGGAATTGCCCTGCATTCCAAGGCGGATATTTCGCCGGCTGTGCGGATGTTTTTGAAATACGCTGTCAGGATGCTGACCAAAAAAGAGACCTGAGAGAAACACGTCGCCGCGGCGCGAAGGCTTTGCTCCGGTAAGTTAAAATAAGCGCCCTCCCATCGGTCATAAGCCGGTGGGAGGGCTTCTTGTCGAACCAACGCCATAGGGGGAGGCGGCGATAAAACGGATAGAGAGAATAGTTAAAGCTGTGCGGCGGGGGAGGCGGCGGGCAGCCGATATTCAGTCAGATAGCGCTGGAAGAGGTGCTGATAGGCGTCATCATTCTTGCGGATGGCGTGCAGCGATTCGTGCAGATTCAGATTGTGCTGGGCAGCGTCGATCATACACACGGCGATATTGGAGCAATGGTCAGAGGTGCGCTCCAGATTTGTCAGCAGATCAGACCAGACAAAGCCGGTTTCAATGCTGCAATGCCCCTGCTGCATCCGTAGAATATGGCGGGTACGCAGTTCCTCCTTCAAGGTGTCGATCACCTGCTCAAGGGGCTCTACCTGTGCTGCGCAGGAGATGTCCTGACGGACAAAGGCATTTTCCGTCAGCGTCAGAATATCCGACACGGCGGCACGCAGCGTCGCCAGCTCCCGCTTTGCGCTATCGCTGAAGCGCAAGCGTTTGCTGCGCAGCTCCTCGGCCGATTCCAGAATGTTTACCGCGTGATCGGATATCCGCTCGAAATCACCGATGATTTTCAGAAGCGCTGTGGCCTCTTCACTTTCATCATCTCCCAGCTTATGGGTGCTCAGCTTGACCAGATAGGTGCCGATCACATCCTCGTAGTGGTCGCACCGGTTTTCTGCTTTTCGGATATCCTCGGCAAGCTCGGGCGTGTAGCCGCTCAGGCAGGCCAGCGCCTGCTTCAGCGCCTGCACAGCGCATCCGGCCATCTCTGCCGTTACGGACCGGCACTGGCGCAGGGCCAGCGAAGGCGTGGCCAGCAGGCGCTCGTCCAGCTCCACACTTTTTTCGCTTTTGCCGCGCTCCGGTACCAGACGGATCGCCAGCTTTTCCAATAATCCGCCGGCAGGCAGCAGCATGGCCGTGCAGAGAATATTGAACAGGGAGTGGGCAATCGCGATGCCGTACATGGTGGCAGAGCGGTTCAGAAGCGCCGGGGCAAAAAGAGCCTTGACCAGACAAAAGACGAAGAGAAGCACCGTTACGCCGATCACATTGAACATCAGATGTACCACGGCGGCACGTTTTGCATTTTTGGCAGTTCCCACCGAAGAGATCATTGCGGTGACGCAAGTGCCGATATTCTGCCCCATGATGATGGGGATAGCGGCGGCATAGCTTACCTGTCCAGTCAGCGCCAGGGCCTGCAAAATGCCGACGGAGGCGGAGCTGGACTGGATGATTGCCGTCAGCACAGCGCCCACCAGCACACCCAGAACAGGATTCTTGAAGAGAACAAACAGCTCGGTAAAGCCCGGTACATCTTTCAGGCCCGACACCGCGCCGCTCATCGTCTCCATGCCGAACATCAGCGTAGCGAAGGCGAGCAGGATCATGCCGGTATCTTTTTTCCGCGCATCCTTGCAGAACATGTAGAAAATAATGCCGATCAGTGCCAGCACCGGGGTAAATGAGGTGGGCTTTAAAAGGCTGACCCACACGCTGCCGCCGTCAATACCGGCAAGACTCAGCAGCCACGCCGTTACCGTTGTACCTACGTTGGCGCCCATAATGACATTGATGGCCTGACGCAGCGTCATCAGCCCCGAATTGACGAAGCCTACCACCATCACCGTGGTGGCGGAGGAGCTTTGAATAATGGCGGTAATTCCCAAGCCTGTCAGAAATCCGGCAAACACTTTGCCGGTCATCTTATCCAGCAGCGTCCGCAGCTTGCTTCCGGCCCGGCGCTCCAGTGCCTGTCCCATCAGGTTCATGCCGAATAAAAACAGGCACAGACCGCCAATCATCGTCAAAACATGAAAAATATCCATCTGCCTTCTCTCCTTATGACATACATTTTACGTCCAATAGTAAAATAGCAGGGCAATGTCAAATCCACAGTCTCTTTTTTGTAAAATCCCTGTAAAATAAGCTGACAGATACCTGTATTAAGGCTATTGCCGCGATAGACTGTGCTGCAAAAGCAGCACAGATAAGAGGGGACGGTGGGTGTCACTTTTTCCGGAAAGAACAGATAGTTTTGCGAAAAGCAGAGAGAGCTTGTGACGCGCAATGGTGCAAAATTCCATGATTGTTATAGTAATAACGATCTCAAATTGGTCAAGATGCCGAATTTGATATTTTTTTAACAAAAGAGTTGATATTTTTTTAACGAAGTAGTAAAGTATAGCAGGAGAGGAAAAAGAGAACAGCGAAAGGATGCAGGCAGAAAGACACAAGGAGGAACCAGAGATGGCATACGAAGAATTTATGGGCATGTATCAATCCAAATTAACCACTGCCGATGAAGCGGTTAAGGTCATTAAGTCCGGCGACTGGGTGGACTATGGTTTCTGCAACACACATCCACGGGTGCTGGATGAGGCGCTGGCCCGCCGTGCGCCCGAATTGGAGGATGTCAAGGTGCGCGGGGCTATCGCCCTGTGGCGGCCTGCAATTTTCGATATTGAGGAGCCGGAAAAGCACATCATCTACAATTCCCACCACACCGGTGGTTTTGAGCGGAAATATATTAACAGCGGCGCCTGCTTCTACGAGCCGATGCGGTATTCTGAGCTGCCCCGCTACTATTATGAGCATATTCAAGCGCCGGATGTGGCCATGATCCAGGTGGCCCCCATGGATCGCCACGGCTACTTCAATTTCGGCGTGTCTGCCTCCCATTTGAAGGCTGTCTGCGATACGGCAAAGGTCGTGATTGTAGAGGTCAACCGCAATATGCCCCGCTGCCTTGGCGGCTTTGGCGAGAGCGTACATATCACCGATGTGGATATGATCGTTGAGGGGCGGAATGACCCGATGGGCACGCTGACCTCCGCCGAGCCTACCGAGGTGGACAAGGCGGTTGCCCGGCAGGTGGTGGAGCAGATCCCCAACGGTGCCTGTCTGCAATTGGGGATCGGCGGTATGCCCAACGCCGTCGGCAAGCTGCTGTGTGAGTCGGATCTGAAGGATATGGGCGTGCATACCGAGATGTATGTGGAGGCATTTGTGGATCTTTCGCTGTGCGGCAAGATCAGCGGCTCCAACAAGAGCATCGACCACGGACGCCAGACCTATTCCTTTGCAGCGGGCACACAGCGTGTGTATGATTTCCTGGATGATAACCGCATGTGCATGGCTGCACCCATCAGCTATACCAACGATATCCGCACCATCGCCTCCATTGATAACTTTATGTCCATCAATAACGCAGTGGATATCGACCTGTACGGTCAGGTCAGCAGCGAGACATCCGGCGTGCGCCATATTTCCGGCGCAGGAGGCCAGCAGGACTTCGTGCTGGGCGCTTATCTGTCCAATGGCGGCAAGAGCTTTATCTGCCTTTCCTCCACCTATCAGAAGAAAGATGGCTCGATAGCTTCCCGCATCCGCCCCACGCTTTACGAGGGCAGCATTGTCACGGATACCCGGGTGAATACCATGTATGTGGTCACGGAATACGGCTGTGTCAACCTCAAGGGCCTGACAACGTGGGAGCGGGCTGAAGCGTTGATTTCCATCGCCCATCCTGACTTCCGCGAAGAGCTGATCAAGGCCGCGCAGGAGCAGAAAATCTGGTATCGCAGCAATAAGAGATAACACTTCCAATAGGAAGCGTAATATAAGGCGGAAAAGCGCTGTTCGGAAGGGCAGCGCTTTTCCGCGCATTTTTTCAGTTGAGCGCGGTAAAAACGGAGGATACTGCGAAATAACCATTTTCTGCCTTGAAACGGTGGAGGCAATACGTTATACTGTATGTATATGCATGTAAAGGGAAAAGAGGATTGTCAGCAGTATGTAAGAATATTGTAGGAGGTGCGGTATGTATTCGGTTGGGGAAAGCATTGTACACCCATTGCATGGCGCCGGTGTGATTGCCGGTATTACGGAAGAACGCCTGCGCGGCGTCAACGTGCGGTACTATGTGTTTTCCGTACCGTTAAGCGGTTTGAAGTTGATGATCCCCATAGAAAGCAGCGGCGCTGTGGGTCTGCGCCGGCCTGTCAGCCACCGGCAGCTCCATGAGATCCTCTCTGCGCTGCGTGACGGTGAGGATGATACGGCGGAGAACTGGAACCACCGCTACCGCGAGAATATGGAGCGTATGAAAAGCGGCGAGCTGCGTCAGGTGGCCGGTGTGATCCGGGATCTGATGCGGCGCGATGCAGGCCGCGGCCTGTCTACCGTGGAGCGTAAGATGCTGCGCAGCGCCAAACAGATCCTGCTCAGCGAGGTGATGCTGATCGAGAATCTGACCTATGACGGCGCGGAGCGGCTGCTGCACCGCAGTATACTGGCGGAACAGGGAGACTGAAATAGAATGGCTTTTTGGAATAAAGTGCAGAAAATACAGGAAAAAAGAATACCCCGCTGCAGCGTAATCGTGGCGGCTGCGGGCGTCAGCACGCGCATGGGCGGACAGAATAAGCTGTTTGCCCAGCTTGCCGGCGCACCTGTGCTGATGCGCACGCTATGCGCCATCGACTGTGCCGAGCTTGTGGGGGAGATCGTGGTTGCCGCCCATGAAGCGTCTATGGAGCAGGTCGCCGACCTGTGTGCCCGTGCGGCGCTGCGCAAGCCGGTCAAGGTGGTTGTGGGCGGCGCTACCCGCACGGAATCGGTGCTGTCTGCGGCGCTGGCATGCGATCCAACAGCGGAGCTGCTGGCGGTTCATGATGGTGCGCGTCCGCTGGTGCGCGCTGAGCTGGTTGATGAAATGATCCGTATCGGCTGGCGGGTGCAGGCGGCAGCACCGGCCGTTAAGGTCAAGGATACGGTAAAGGAAATAGACGAGGACGGCTGGGTGCTGTCTACCCCGGTACGCAGCGGCCTGCGCGCCGTTCAAACGCCCCAGGTCTTTCAGGCGGATATCCTCAAGGCGGCGCTGCAGGCGGCGCTGCGCAGCGGAGAAACACTGACCGATGACTGCGCCGCTGTGGAGCGGTTGGGAAAGCGGGTTTGGCTGGCCGCCGGCGACGAGGAGAATATCAAGATCACCACCCCGCTGGATCTGGCGGTGGCGGAAGCTATCCTGCGGAAAAGGGAGGCCATGGAATGACAACACTGAGAATTGGTCACGGTTATGATGTGCACCGGCTGGTGCAGGGGCGTCCGCTGGTGTTGGGCGGCGTGACCATTCCGTGGGAGCGTGGGCTTGACGGTCACTCGGATGCCGATGTGCTGACGCATGCCGTAATGGATGCCCTGCTGGGAGCGGCCGCCGCCGGTGATATCGGCAAGCTGTTTCCGGATACGGACGATGCCTATGCCGGTATCTCCAGTATGCTGCTGCTTGGGCGTGTGGCCGCCTTTTTGCAGCAGGAGGGGTATGGGATCGTCAACATCGACGCAACGCTTGTGGCGCAGGCGCCGAAGGTGTCTGCTTACCGCGACGCCATGCGGCGGAATATTGCCGGCGCGCTGGGCATTTCAGTCGCTCAGGTCAGCGTCAAGGCCACAACGGAGGAGCGTCTTGGTTTTACCGGAACCGGACAGGGGATGGCGGCCCACGCAGTGGCGCTGATAGAAAAAATATGCTATAATTAAAAGCTTCCGTCCTGTGCCAGCGGCACAGGACGGAAGCTTTTTCAGTAATCAGTTACACCGAGAACAGGATATCGGCATAAGTGGGATAGGGCCAGTGCTGCGCATTGGTAATGCTTTCCAGCTGGCTGATAAGTCCGCTGGCCTTCTGGCAGCGCTCGTCGATCTCATCGCGGAAATAGCGGGCGGATTTGATACCACCGTCGGCGGCAGGCGCCTTGGCAATCGCCCGATCCAGCGCCTCACAGGTATCATACAGCTTGGCGGACAGCTCAGAGAGCTTACGCAGCGTGGCGTCCTCCATCTTGGCGGACAAGGGAATGCCGCAATTTTGCTTGTGGAACAGGGCCTGCGCCAGCTCATCAGAGTATTTGCTGACAGCCGGGAGAATATAGCGGCGGGCCATATCCAGCAGCGTGCAGCTTTCGATGTTGATGATCTTGCAGTAGTTCTCCAGATGGATAATGTAGCGGGCCTCCATCTCATCCCGGGTCAGAATCCCGTGACGGGTGAACAGCGCCACATTCTTTTCGGAGATGTAAGCGGGCAATGCGTCTACCGTATTGCTCAGATTGCATAGACCCCGGCGCTTGGCCTCTGCCAGCCAATCGCTGCTGTAACCGTTGCCATTGAAAATAATTCGCTGGTGGGCGACAAAGGTATCATGCAGCAGCTTCTGAAGTGCAGTCTTGAAATCATCGGCCTTTTCCAGAATATCCGCAAACTGCCGCAGCTCCTCGGCCATCATGGTGTTCAGAACGGTATTGGGGCCGGCAATGGACTGGCTGGAGCCCAGCATACGGAACTCAAACTTATTGCCGGTAAAGGCCAGCGGCGAGGTACGGTTGCGGTCAGTGGTATCCTGAGGAATCTCCGGCAGGCTGTCCACGCCGATTTCCAGACGGCGCTTGGTGATATCGACATATTCCGTTCCGCTGATGATCGCGTCAAGAATAGCGGTCAGCTCATCACCAAGGAAAACGGAGACAATGGCGGGCGGGGCCTCGTTGCCGCCCAGACGGCGGTCATTGCCGGGATAGGCCACGCAGCAGCGCAGCATGTCCTGATATTCATCCACACCCTTGATAAATGCGGCGAGGAAGAGCAGGAACTGTGCATTCTGGCTGGGGGTCTTGCCGGGCTTGAGCAGATTTTCGCCGGTGTCGGTTTGCAGCGACCAGTTGTCGTGCTTGCCGCTGCCGTTGATGCCGGAAAAAGGCTTTTCATGCAGCAGGCACACCAGGTCATGGCGCTCAGCAACGGTTTTCAGCAGCTCCATGGTCAGCTGGTTGTGGTCGCAGGCGGTGTTGGCATCAGAATAGATGGGCGCATTCTCGTGCTGGGCAGGCGCCACCTCGTTATGCTCCGTCTTGGAGAAAACGCCCAGCTTCCACAGCTCGATATCCAGCTCATGCATAAAAGCGGCAATGCGGGGCTTGATGGCGCCGTAGTAATGGTCATCCAGCTCCTGACCCTTCGGCGGCTTTGCGCCGAACAATGTGCGTCCGCACATCCGCAGGTCCTCGCGGGCCTGATAATCCTTCTTGTCGATCAGGAAATACTCCTGCTCAGAGCCGACCTGTGCCGTAACGTGCCTGGTCTCGGTGTTGCCGAACAGCCGCAAAATGCGGACACACTGCTGATCAAGCGCATGGATCGAGCGCAGCAGCGGCGTTTTCTTATCCAGCGTGTTGCCGGAGTAGGAGCAGAAGATAGTGGGGATACACAGCGTTTTGTCTTTGACAAAGGCATAGGAGCTGGGATCCCACGCGGTGTAGCCGCGGGCCTCGAAGGTGGCGCGCAGACCGCCGGAGGGGAAGCTGGAGGCGTCAGCCTCGCCGCGGCTCAATTCCTTGCCGGACAGCTCCATCAGAATATGACCGTTGCCGGTGGGAGAGATAAAGCTGTCATGCTTTTCGGCGGTAAAGCCGGTCATCGGCTGGAACCAGTGGGTAAAATGGGTAGCGCCAAGCTCGGTAGCCCAGTCCTTCATGGCGCAGGCGATCTCATCGGCAATGGAACGATCCAGAGGATTACCCTGAGCCAGACATTGCTGCCATGCCGCGTAAACATCCGCGCTGAGGCGCTGTCTCATTTTCTCCTCGGTAAACACCATGCTTCCGAAGATGTCAGGGATCCGTGTTGCATTCTCGTTCATTGTATGATACTCCTTTCACCGCGCCGTGCGCGGGTATGATCACATAAACAGGTCAAGAACCCGGGGTGTAACATAGACCTCCACAACGGCGGCCACTGTCAGAAGGGGGAGGACGTGCATCAAATAAGCGCGTGCGCAATTTTTCAGCAGCGGCACCATCATGCCCTTGGCATTTTTTTGGACAAACTGGGTGATCCGCTTGCACAGCATAAGCCCCATCGCAAAGGCCAGCAGCAGAGCCGGCAGCTCAAAGATGCCGTGAGGAACGATTCCGGCAAAGTAGATGGCAAGCGAGGTGCCGTTGTTGATATAATAGGCGGCCAGCACCCCCAGAATCAAGGCGTTCATGCCCAGTGCCAGCGCCGTGAGATAGATAAACGGAATAAACCCGTACAGCACACTGACCAGTGTGGCGCGAAGATTGTTGCCAAACAGCGCAAGAAGATTGATGGCGCCGTCCTCCGAAAGAACATTGCTGTTTTCCAGCATCCGCGAAAAATACGCCACGATGGTTTCCGGGATCGCTTTATTGATAAGCCCGACGCCGCAAGACAGCACCCAAATAATCAAAAATGCGGCGGAAGTGATCAGCAGCGACTCGCTGAATTCATCCCGGTAAAACTGCCGTAGAGAGCGGTGCTGCTGCTTGAGCCATGCCATTGGCCTTACCCCAGCTTTACGAGACCCGCCTTCAGGCGGCGCAGCGTCTCGTCGCGGCCCAGAATCTGGCAGATCTCCACAGCGCCGCCGGGGGTCACCAGCTTGCCGGAGGCGGCGATGCGCACCGGCCACATGAGGGTGGCATTCTTCACGCCCAGCTTCTCCGCCAGAGCGATCAGACCATCATGAATTGCGTCGGTCGTCCACTCGGGCAGCGTCTCCAGCATGGGAATGGCGGCCTCCAGCATGGCTTTGCAGACCTCGGGATTGGTCTTGGACTTCTTGTTGGTAAAGGCGTCCACGCAGCACTCGGGGCAGACATCAAAGAAATCCACCTTTTCGGGGATATCCGTCAGCTTTTCGCAGCGGGCCTGCAAAAGCCCGGCGATGGCGCAGAGGTCGAAATCACCCTTGACACTCTGGCGGATATAAGGCTCGGCCACCTTGGCAAAGGCCTCGGGGCTCATGCTGCGCAGGTACACGGCGTTGAAGTGATCCAGCTTGGCAATGTCGAAGATGGCGGGGGATTTGGAGATACCCGACATGTCAAAAACCTTTGTCAGCTCGTCCAGCGAGAAAATCTCCTGCTCGGCATACTCACCCTTGGGCGACCAACCCAGCAGCGCCACATAGTTGATGATGGCCTCGGTCAGATAGCCCTGCGCCTTCAGATCCTCGTAGCTGGGGTCACCGTGGCGCTTGGACATCTTGTTGTGGGCGTCCCGCATCACGGGGGAGCAGTGAATATAGGTGGGCACGTCCCAGCCGAAGGCGTGGTACAGCAAATCGTATTTGGGCGCGGAGGACAGATACTCGCTGCCCCGCACCACATGGGTGATGCCCATCAGATGATCGTCGATGACGTTGGCGAAGTTATAGGTGGGCAGACCGTCCCGCTTCAGCAGCACCTGATCGTCCAGCGTGCTGTTCTCCACGGTGATATCGCCGAAAATGGCGTCGTGGAA
>Ga0129314_1002409_pt1 | contig 10457 bp, 11 predicted proteins | sample O1111metagenome_FD_94431 | JGI IMG/M metagenome (GOLD analysis project Ga0129314, IMG submission 94431) | Orangutan individual fecal microbial communities from fecal samples from Wisconsin, USA - O1111 metagenome | ecosystem: Host-associated > Mammals > Digestive system > Large intestine > Fecal...
AATAAATCTGCCTTGTAAATGCTGCCAGATGTGGAATCATAAGCAGAATCCGGCTCTCCTGCTTCTGTTCGTTCTTTTGTCCCTTCTGCAATTCTTCCTCCAGTTCCAACACCTCCTGGCAACAAACCACTTCAGATTTTCCGATAAATCCGTTATATTCTCCTTCAGTGTCTAAAAGCAGAATTTTCCAGTCTGTAACACTTCTCACACTGATCAACAGGTTATCAATCAGACTGCTCTTTCCGGTCTGATCCACTCCGGATATCAGGAAACCTGAAAGCTTTTGAAGATCCAGCATTTCCATTTCTCCGGTTTCCCTGTTAAACCCCAGTGGTACGCAGTTACCTGTTCCATCATACTTCCGGCTCTTACGATAAACCGTAAGAAACTCCTTAAGTTCCGGGTATTCCGGAATCCGCACAATCCGGTCATAAAAAGGCTGTCCTTTCCGATAGACTGCACCATCCTTTTGAAAGACAAACGTCTGAAACTCCAGAACCCTCTTTTCCTTTTTGCATAGTCCTCTTCCTGCAATGCCCATTTTCGGAATCGGAATTCCCTGATATTGGCGCAGCACATCCCCATATTGAAAAGGATCGCTTAACTCAAGTGCCAGTGTTGTCTTAATCTTGTTCCAAAGCTTTGACTGAAAATCTGCCACCCCATTTCCGGTTACAACAAGAAATACCCCAAGACTGATCCCCTCTGCTGCCATGGAAAGTAAGAATTCCTCTTCGGATGCGATGTACAAAAACTTCTATAGTAAAGGCTCAACACTAAAACCTCTACGCAAAATATGCCCAACACAAAAACGGCTATAAAAGGATAGCACAAAAATATGCAAAAAGAAAGGAGAGAAAGCATATAAACCTCCTCTCCTGCAGTAAACCGACTACTCGCCTAGCATATCGCTATTTTTACCGTCATAGTCTTCCAAAACCTATTTTTTATTCCTCTCTTCAAGACTTCTTTATAATACTTTTTACACTCTTCCTCTGGAATGAGAAATTGAGCAACTATATTGAAGTTCCTGTCATCTTGCAGATACTTCGCATACTGCTCGTCATACCCCTTTATTCGGTACTTCAAACCTGAGCCTGTCGCATCTCCACTAAGGTTGATTACCCAAAGAAATTCATCGTTACCTCTATAAATAATACGCTCCACAAACATCTCAATCAGTTCATCACTTACTCTTTCCCGACTAAAATCAATGTAAGAATCAAGCTTTTGTTTGATTAAATCCAAATCCAAAATCTTACTTTGTACTCGTGCTTTCTGTAAGGCAAGATTACTAAGACTGTTTTCTATTTCTTCTACCTCTTTTCTAGCAGATACGGTAGCCTCTTTAAACTCAAAACTGGTTATTTCGCCATCGGCTTTCATAACAATATACTGCTTGAGCCGAGCCTCCAACTTATCCTTTCTAGCAATAAGGTCAGCCTCATTTTCACTATAAGTAGAAACAAACTCCTGCTGACGTGACTCTTCAATCAGTGCTACACTTTTAAGCACAGCGTCTTTGCCACTTCGAAAGATATGCTGAAAAACATACTTAGAAGTAAGCCACACTTTTCCTTCCATAAAAGCAGAAGTTCTGCAATGCCTGTCCTCTTCTTTTAAAAGACCACTGGTTCTTAAAACAGCCTGATTTATCTGCTGCCTACAACGATAGCGTATCTGGGCATATTTTCCGTCTTTTGCCACATGAGTATACTGAGGTGACATGGTATAACCGCAGGAACAGAATAACTTACGAGCATAAGCATCTGATGATATACGAATACCATTTCGTACCTTTGCTTTATTATTAAACAAATCATCAGACCTGCTCTTTCTTCTATAATAGGCTTTCCACCATAACTCTTCTGACACAATCGGCTCCCAGTTACCCCTGACAAGATTGCACTTCTGAAGCACATTACCATTTTCATCATAAGTAGTCTCTCGGACAGGTTCTATCTTGGTAAGTACTTTTTTCTTTCTCACAACGTCCACTACTTTAGACTTGCCGTACATTTGATACCCCATATACTTCTCATTACAGAGTATCCTTCTTACTTTACCTGCAGACCAGTTCAAGTCACCAACAAAAGTCTTAAACTCATTCCGTATCAGATACTGCACAAGACCTGTAGTTGATAGCATTTCCTCTGGGTCATCCGATGCATACTTCTCAAATATGGTACGTACCGTAAACGCTTCGGTAGGTTCTATATCTAAAGTATTGTTTACCCTCTCCACTGCTTTATGTAATCTGTAACCAAACAAATCTCCACCGAACAACTGCCCTGTTTCGCCAATCGTCTTCATGTGGTCTCTGACTCTTACCGAGGTCTGCATGGACTCTGCCTGAGCCAAACCTGCCTCAACTGCCAATCGCAGAATATCATTGTACCCCATATTGAATGTCCAATAGTTACCCTTCATGACTAGAACACCAACACCATACTCTTTTAAAGTATCAATACAAGTAAAGAGTTCGCCCACATTCCTTGCCAGTCTGCTGACAGCGTCTACTACCAGTATTTCAAACTTTTTCTGTTTTGCAGACTCCACCATAATCTGGAAAACATCCCGATAGGTCTGGCACAAGCCTGATGTTCCTTCTTCAATAAACTTATTGTTATCCGATATCACAAACTGAAAATGGGATTCCAAAAACCCCTCCACCATCTTTTTCTGAACCTGCAGAGCCTTTACCTGATCTTCATGCTTTGTAGACTCCCTGATTAGATAGGCTGCTGAAAAAATCTGTCCATAGTCTGTAACCATATCCAAAAACGTTGCTTCTTGCATAAAGATTTCTTTCGGTAACTTCTTAAGTTCCTCTTTCGTGTACTTCGATGCTAATGACATTTCTCTTCCTCCTTTAACTTTGCTAATGCCTGTAAATAGGTTGCATTGTTGATGTGACCATGACTTAATAAAAGTTTCAGAAAACACCGAACCATTACATCAGTGTCTACACGGTCAACTTTCATATCCTGCTCCATAAGACAGTACCTCCCATAAAATTTGATACTGTCCATCCACCAACTGAGCGACAAACTGAAACCGGTAAATGTACTCATAGCAACCCGGATAACTCGATACAAACATAGCTACTTCTTGCAAATTTAACTCTAATAGGAAGATAATGAAACATCTAAACTAGCCAATCTTTCAAGGAGCTATTTATCAACTTGTGACTATTGACTGGAAATCCAAACGAAAAACACCTACTCAAAGAAATTGTCAAAGAAAAAAGCTGTCATAACCTGACAACTTAAAAAGTAAAAGAGTACCCCTCTTTATCTTGCTAAGATTTTAAGACCAAGAATACAAAAGACAGGAGAACTAGGTGATACTTAAAGTAACTCACCGTTTTCCTGTCTTCTGAAACACTACCTATTTAGCTACTAACGAAAAGGATAATTTACAGGCTGAGGGGGCTGGTTAAAAAAATCTAATGGGGTAAAAGGCTTCTTTTTAATAGAAAAATCCTCATTTACTCTGTCAAAACAATTACTAAAATAATTGGTATCCTCGTCCTCAAAGTCACAAGACTCACCATAAAGGTAGGATACTGGCTTACCCTCTCCCAACTGAATATCCTGTACAAAGAAAACTGGAACAGCTTCTAACTCTGTCAAATCCAAAAAATCTTCTCTGACACCCTTCTTAATCATACCCCTTAATAACTCTGGTTGAATGTTACTAATCAGTATACCATCGTAACCACCGATTGCTATGGTATTCGTACACTCCGTAATACCCTCCGTCTGCTCCAGTACATAACGAACCCTCTTTTCACAAGGAACATGAATCTGCTGAAAAAAAGTAATACTCACTACATTTACATACTTATAATTAGGCAATAAACATCTCAATAGAACGTAACTCCTTTCTTATCCGCTACAAACTTTCTAAAAACTCTCTCTTCTTCTACACTGACATCAATTTTCTTAAAAGGTGACAAACAAATACATCGAATTACAAACCTGATTTGTGACGCTACCTCTTCTGTAATATTTAACCTACAACTTGCAGGAAATATTTCACTAAGCAGGCTTACACACTCCGCAATCTGTTTCTCTGATAACGTACTGACGAAATACCCCTCCTGACCACTCAATACAAGCTGACCATTCTGAATCCTATCCATCATACCCCTTTAAACAAGGAACTTTGACGTTGACGCTAAGGCTTCTTCCACCTGCTTCTTACCAATACCCAAATACCTTTGAGTGGTACGAACATCACTATGCTGCAGGAGCACTCTCACGAGTTCTATATCGTAGTCGCTCTCCAAATACACTCTCTGCGAGAAAAACTTTCGATAAGAATGACTTCCGTGATTTCTCAAAGAAAGGTTCATATACTGGAAAACCTTAGACAGATGCATCTCCACCTGTCTCGTACTGATAGGAAACAATTTGCAATCCTTTCCTATATTATTAGCGTAAGCATAGTCTTGAATAAATGTATAAACTTCGATAGGCACTGTAAAATTTCTGACTTTGCCAGTTTTCTCTTCCCTAATATCCAACTTCCAAAGAGAACCATCTTTCACAAAGCTGTTCATACGCAAATTCAGAACATCACCCAGTCTCAAACCAAGAACCGCCTGCAACATTTCTACTGAAGCAATCCTGTCGTTAGGTCTGATTTGCCTACCCCTCAAGACAAAACCACTACGAAGTAACTCGATACTTTGTTTGTACTCTTCCTCCGTCAATGCAATACATCGCTTGTTCAGTTTCTACCCTCCTCTCCTAAATCTCACCGACTTCGTATAAAACCGCCAAAAACTTCGGAATCTGAAATGGCAATCCCTAGAAACCGCATAAAATCGGCATACTTCGTATAATACGAAAAAAACGAACTTTTTCCGACAGCGTTAAAGCCACCTAAATGCCCCTGAAATGATAGCAGGCAAGACTTGTAGCCTAAACGACTTGCTGCCCTGTATGAGCCAAATACAAAGTTACGCAGTCTTTTTGGACTTACACGAACTTGATGGTGTGTATGTTATAACTCTGTATGGAAATGAAAGAAAGGTCTAAAAGTGCCAAAGCTTCAGCACAATTATTAGTACTAATGCTTTATGTCACAAAAAATAGAGCCAGTTAAGGCTCTATTAAAGGATTATTTCTTCTTAATGGTTACCCCTCTTTATTTTCCACCAATCCTGCTCACACAAATAATTGCAGATATAACTGAGCAGGAAAAAATCATCCAAACTACCCCGAAAGAATCTTGTAGAAATAATCCTACCGTTATTCCAAGAATACTCTACGCAAAGCATACCATCCATACTCGTAAACCAAAAGAAACAACTTGATATATTTCGTGGTGTCATTTTCACTTTTATATTCTTAATCTCTCCCAAACCATGCAAAGTCGCTAACATCTTAACATAAGCATCCGAATCCCCTAACCTATCTTCTTGAATCCTTATGGACTTGGCTGTAACAACTTTATCTGGATATTTTAACAAGAAGTACCCCAGACCTGATTGAAAACTGCAGGATACAATGCAGTCTTCAAATACAAACTCTTTCTCTAATATATAATCCATCTCTCTGTCCTCCAACTTATAAAAATTAAATACCCTCTCCCAACTCTTTAAGAGCTGTTACAAATTCATCTTTCGTATAAGAGGAAAGAGTCTTTTTCAAACCTTCTTCAGTAAACGCATAGAAAACCAGTTTCTTAATCTCATCCACATTCCTCGAATCTACCTCTGTACGAGTCCTGTCTCTTACCTTATCAAAAACATCCGTGAACCACTTATCTAAATGTGGTACTTCCATCTCTTTCATAGGCAAAGTAGGCAAAGCATCCAGTTTCTTAAGGATTTCCAACTTGGTCTCGTTTAGCTGATAATCTACAATCAAATTTCTATCCAGTACTTGTCTGATAAACATAAGCTTATCTATATCCAAGCCACGCAGAGCCTTACGCATATCTACTTTATGCAGAGTCTTTAATACTCTTAATTCCTTTTCCAATTCTGAAACCTTATAAGGTCTGGCAGGAGCAGATTGTATTCTCATACATAAGTCACTCTGAAACAAATCCGTAAACTTGGCAGATCCTAACTCGATAGCATCTAAAATCTCAGAAATATGGAATGGATTATCTGCCATCAAGTCATCTGCAAAGCTTTCCCCGAATATGGAATATAGAGCCATACTCGCTTGAGAAATCTGACTGCGAATCGTGTTTGAAGATTTGAGTACCCCAAACTCCTTTTCCCATTCCTTTAACAAATCCTGATTACTCAATCTGAAATTTGATGCTATAAACTTTGCACTTGGTGACTTAGTAAATAAACCATTCTCTACATAAGCCACAAGTCTTGCAGTGGTATTTCGTGTCTTCTGACTAAAAGCCTTTTCATACTCTGAAAAATCACTGTAAAGAATCTCGTCCTCACATACCCTAAGTCTTGTAAAAAAATTACGCATAACTCTTCCTCCTTTTGACCTTTCGCAATAATCATTTGCACCCTTTTTCCTGTTTTCGTAAACCCTAGAGAATACAAAGCGAATCAGCAAAATTCTAAAGCCAGTACATTGATTTTGATGCACTTTTACCGCAAAAGTTAATCAATTTCTTAATCAAATACAAAAGATTTAATTTGAACTTCGAAAAAGTCAATCATTCTGAAATTCACAGGGAAAAATAAGCAATGCTGCTGACAGAATCTGTTACACTTAACGCAGGCAAATGCTGACAAAATCAAAAGGAAAACAAAGTAAGAAAATGAAACAGTAAAACAGATACTCAAAGAAAATATAAGAATTTGATTTTAGTTACATAAAAGTAGCTGAAAACACTTTTTAAGAAATCTACATCAAATCAGCAATGCTGAAAACAAAATCTTCGAATAGTTACCCCTCTTCTAACACCTGTCACTTACACTCAAAACAACAAGTCACAGTCATACAGTTCGATAGAATACCTACTCAAAACAAATCTAATCAAAAAGCCGTCTCTTGAAACAGAATCAGTGTAACTAATAGCAAAATCAGTGAACATCAAAACAATTTCAGTGAAAGTTAAAACAAATTCAGTGAAACTAGGAACAGAATCAGTGAAGATTAAAACAACATCAGTGTAACTAAGAACAAATTCAGTGAAGCTAAAAACAGTATCAGTGTAACTAAGAACAAATCAGTGAAACTAAAAACAACATCAGTGAAGATTAAAACAACATCAGTCTATGCTTGAATCAAAATCAGTGGAGCTAAAAACAATATCAGTGTAACTCAAAACAATTCAGTGAAACTTTAAACAATATAAGTGAAGCTAAAAACAACATCAGTGAAGATTAAAACAACACCAGTGTAACTAAGAGCAAATTCAGTGTTTCTTTAAACAAAATCAGTCTAATATGAAAACAAAATCAGTTTACGCTTGGAATAAAATCAGTGAAACTAAAAACAACATCAGTCTACGCTTAAAACAATATCAGTGAAGCTTAGAACACTTTCAGTATTCCTCAGATAAAACAGACTATCTATGCAGGTAGCAGAAACACTCAAAAGAAATGTTAGAAAAACAGAATAGAGTACCCCTTTAACACTTTGAATCATCGAAGATTTCTCAACAAGAAAAATACCAGATACTAAATACAGTATCTGGCATAGTTGTCTCTCTTAAATTTCACTGTCTTCCACAAAATCCACGAAAAAACCCAAATCTACTGGTATACCTCTACACCACTAGAAGAAGATATCACTGTCTTTCAAATTTGTGAAAGGACTCACTGGAAAAGCAAAATATGCTTCACTCTGATACTCACTCAAATTCTGTAAAAAGAAAACACAGCTTTTTATATCCCTTACTGGAACAAAATCTCCCGAACTCTGGTAGCGTTCCAGTAAAACCTCAAGACTATATACCCCAAAGAAATCCTGTACAAATACTCTCGCTACACAATAATTCAGTTTTCTGAACAGGATTTGTAATTCTTTAGCTGCCTCAGTCTCATCTGTAAGACTTCTAATATCATAAATACGCTCACAAATCTCAAAAATGAAATCGTACCAATCCTGCTCTCTATTTATCAACGTCATAAAGCAAACCTCCATCTTGCATAGATAAGAGAAAGTTATTTCGTAGTACCCCTTCCTCTTCCTTTGTCAACTCTACCTTACTACTTAAAGACGTCATCAGCTTAATCCTGCTTAAACGTGGCTTCACTACACTTTCACTAGAACCAATGCATCTTATAAACAATTTGAAATAATACCACGACACACCCGTTTCAAGAGCCGATACAATTCTGTCACATTTATCGTAATCCTTCTTTTGCAATTTACCCAATTCCTTACAGACTTGGTAAAGGCTCATATATTCCTCGGGAACATACTGCTCTAAATCCAACATAACAAAACCTCCCATCATCTTTTATACTTCATACAGAGGTCACAGGAAATGTGATAATACGAAGTTGTAGTGTATCTATCACTCTAAAACCATAAAAAGTCAAGTAAAAAAAAAAAGAGGGATAGCCATTAAGACTACCCCTCTTACAAGGTTTATCATTAAATTTCTTTCGTATTGACTACTCGCTTCACTTTACCATCAAGGTTCAGAGAACGTAAGGTATATGCTCTGGAAAAACCAAACTGATCACTCTCTACATAAGTGAGAGAACCCTCTTTCACTTCCTCGGCAACCAAATCCATAACCTCATGCTTTGAAGAAAGTACCCCACTTTCGTCTTCCTCATCGTCTTCTGAATCAGGCTTCTGAGTAGGTTTTGCACTAGGCTTTACCGTAGGGCTAGGTGTTGCAGACGGTGCAGGACTAACTGATGGAGATACAGTCGGTGACGGAGTTTCTGTCGGCTCTACACTCGGTGTAGGACTAACTGACGGTGTCGGGTCTTCCGATGGAGCAGGTGTTGGGTCATCTGATGGAGTAGGAGTCGGATTACTCGGCTGTACTGGAGTAGTGGGTGGTACTGGGTTACTATCGTCTTTAAAGAAGTATCTGAAAAAGACTGCTACTGTACCCGGATACATCTGAGATGAAGCTAAATAACCTGCTGGAGCAATTTGCTCTGAAAACGGAGTGAAAAAATATATTTTATAACCACTGTCTACCCCTTCTGTTCCTCGTGCTGCATTAGAAGAAAACGGACTTGGTATACGTGCCATCTGTGTTGGGTCTGGATCTTCTACCCACTTTGCATAATAAAGCTTCTTCTTTACTATATGACTGGAATCCCAAGATATATCTGGATACCATCGTCTCCCTGTCTCATCTATCCTACCTTCCTTTTGCCTAGTTTCGTTATAACCATAATCGAAATAGAAATCGATAACTGTACCAAAAGCTAAAGGAGTCTTCTCAGCTTTAGCATATAAAGTAATATCCTCGGTCACTGGTTCAGTGAAATCGTAAGGAGTGGTATATGTTGCGTCTTTATACCATCCGTAAAACTTTAATAAATAAGCAGGATGAGGGTCGGTATAACCTACTTGAGGAATTTCCTTTACCGTCCAACTGCGAGATGCAGAATCATAGGTCATATATGAAGCAAGGTCTGTATATACCCCTCTTTCATCTGCTCCACTTATATTAATTGGTCTGGGGGCAAAGTCACTGTTATTTACAGAAACTATTTTATTATACAAATCTACTGTAAATGGAACGTTAAATGTAAAATTATCCTTTAAAAAATAAGGAAGATTATAAGTCACGTTACAAGTATTCTGTCTCCAAAAACCATACACTGTCATGTCAGAAGTAACTCGCCAATAATCAGAATATGGTAAAGGAACATAGTTATCTCTATCCTTAGACCAACCTATGAAAGTATACCCCGACCTTGTTGCATTATATATTCTTTCCAAATCAGATGGTGTATAATATATAGAATCCGCCTGATATTTTCTTGTAAATGAATATGAACCATCGTATCTATCATCAAATGTTATGTTATAGTCTCCTACAACTTCTGTATCATAATCAGTATACTCGATTAAAGCTATATTATATGAAGCTGCACCTCTCTGTACTATGGATGTAGATGCAGAGGAAGAAGATACACCCCAATTGCTACTACGAAAAATATACTTATAAAAAGGTTCAGTAGCGTCTTCTGATATAATTCCTAAAGCAGACTTAGAAAGTGTAGAGCCACTCAAACTAGCAGTAAATTTAATCACACTAGGTACAAAATCTTCATTATTTACATCCTTAAAAGACACCGTATAGTATGAAATAGATCTTATAATTTTGTCACCTTCTTGCCTACAGAACCAAGTTCTTAAAATATGTTCCATTTCATCTGATACAGTATTTTTTGTAATATCCACAGATACATCGTCTGGAATCACCCCTTCTGCTGCTTCGACCGTTAAACCATCAGAAGTCTGACTAAAAGCAGGACTCGTACCACCTGCCGGACTTCTTAAAGGGCTTCGTAATACAGGTGCTGCTACAACCTCTTC
>Ga0129314_1002413_pt1 | contig 10427 bp, 11 predicted proteins | sample O1111metagenome_FD_94431 | JGI IMG/M metagenome (GOLD analysis project Ga0129314, IMG submission 94431) | Orangutan individual fecal microbial communities from fecal samples from Wisconsin, USA - O1111 metagenome | ecosystem: Host-associated > Mammals > Digestive system > Large intestine > Fecal...
GGGTGGCGTACTCGCAGAGGTAGATCGCGCCGCCCACACCGATGGGGGTGGCGATCAAAATGGTCAGCAGAACGATGTAGACGGTGTTGAGAATGTTGGGGAGGATTCCATAGGTGCCCCGCAGTACGCTGGGCTTCTGAGAGAGGAACTCCCAGTTGACAAGGGGCAGCCCCTTGACCATGATATATCCGATCATTGAGAGAAGGATGGTCACCACCAGCAGGGCGGAACCGTAGATCATCCCCTTGAGGATGGCGTCTCCCCACCGGGTTTTGGTCCGGACGATGGTGCTGTTATTTTCCATCTTTGCTGCCAACCCCTTTCTTCACAAAGAAATAGAGAGCGATGTTGATGCCCATAATAAAGACGAAGAGAACAAGGCCGATGCCGAAGAGGGCCTGACGGTGAAGTCCCTCGGCGTAGCCCATCTCCGAGACGATGCCGGTGGTCAAAAAACGCACGCTGGAGAAGAGCCCAGGCATATTGACCACGTTGCCGGAGACCAGCAGGATGGCCATTGCCTCACCAATGGCACGGCCGATTCCCAGTACAATGCCGGCGGTAATGCCAGAGCGGGCGGCGGGAACCAGTACCTGAAAGATGGTCTGCACCTGGGTGGCGCCCAGGGCCAGGGAGGCCTGCTCGTAATCCTTGGGGACGGCCCGCAGGGCGGTCTCGCTGACGCTGATGATGGTGGGCAGCACCATGACAGACAGCACCAGGATGGCGCTGAACATGGTGGCGCCGCCGTTATACTGGGTCTGTTCCGAAAAGACCTTTGCCACGGTGGGCACAATGACCACCATACCGATGAGGCCGTAGATGACCGAAGGGATGCCCGCCAGCAGCTCGATGACCGGGCGCACGGCGGCAGCCACCCTGTCAGAGGCCACATTTGCCAGGAATACAGCGGCCAGCAGGCCGATGGGCACGCCGATGAGGATGGCACCCAGGGTGCCGAAGATGGAGGACAGGATCATGGGCAGAATCCCGAACTGGGGATCGGTGGCCGAAGCCGGGGTCCAGGTGGTTCCAAAAAGGAACTGGATGGGCCCGATCTCAGCAATGGCCGGGCCGCCCATGGCCAGCATATATACAATAATGAGTCCCACTGCGATGACCGCCGAGAAAGAGCAGGCCGCAAAAAGGAGCTCCATGCCTTTTTCGATGAAAGCTTTTGTCTGTTTGGATGTTCTCAAGCTTCATTCTCCTCTAAGATCGTTTTCCAGTACAATCTGATTCTTTGAACGGATGTATTTCATCAGAATAGCAGGGTGCCCTCCGCCTGTTTCGGCAGAGGGCGCCTACCTATGTAAAATTTGCTTATTTGATGGTGATCAGTTTTTTGGCAGCGACCAGAGCCTGGCCCTCGTCGCCCATGGCGAAGTCAAGGAAAGCCTGAACCTCAGGTCTCAGCTCGCCCTCTTTTACAACCATGATGAAGGGACGTTTCAGGGAGTAGGTGCCGGCTTTGGCGTTCTCCTCGGTGGCCTCTACGCCGTCCACCTTGACAGCGGTGACCTTGTCATCCACATAGGACATGGACACGTAGCCGATGGCGCCCTTGGTGGTCTCAACCGAGGTCTTGACCGAACCGGTCTCGGTCAGTTCCTGAGCGTATTTGGCCTGATCCACAATGCCGACGATCTCCTCAAAGGCGCCTCTGGTGCCGGAACCGGCCTCACGGCCCACTACGACGATGGCCATATCCTCGCCGCCTACATCCTTCCAGTTGGTGATCTCACCGGTGTAGATCTGGGCGATCTGCTCCAGGGTCAGGTCGTTTACGGTGTTCTCCTTGTTGACGATCACCGAGATGCCGTCGATGGCTACGGTGTAGGCTTTCAGCCCGGTCTCGCTGTCCTTCAGGTCACGGCTCACATTGCCGATGTCGGTCACGCCTTCCTGGGCATTCTTAACACCCACAGAAGAGCCGCCCAGCTGAACGTCTACGGTTACGCCGGAGTTGGTCTCCATAAAGGACTCCGCAAAAATCTTTGCGATCTCTTCCATGGAGGTGGAACCGCTCATGGATACGGTGCCGCTCAGCGCCGCCTGGCTGGAGGAGGGCTCGCTGCTGGAGCCGCTGTTGGCAGAGGAAGTGGAGGAAGAATCGCCTCCGGTGGAACAAGCTGTAAGGGAAAGCACCATCAGTGCTGCTGTCATTGCCGCAAATACTTTTTTCATTTCTTTCAAATCTCCTTTTCGTTTTCTGTCCCTATTTTATTCCCAGCCTGTGTAAATAAAAAGCATTCCGCTGTAAAAGGTGTGTAAAACAAATGTCAAGGTTCCGTTTTGTGCAGTATAGCCAAAAAAGGACAGAAAAAGGCCCGGAGGAAACTCCTCCGGGCCTTGGGTGATGTTCTATTGACAGAGCTCGATCAGTCTGCGATAGAGGGCCAGAAATTCAGGATACCGCTTACAGAGACATTCCGGATGCCACTGGACCGCGAAAATTCGACCGTCCTCGCTTTCAACCGCTTCGATGATCCCATCGGGCGCCTTGGCTGCGACCCGCAGACCGGGCGCCACCTCTTTGACCGCCTGATGGTGGTAAGCATTGACCTCCAGCCGGGTCTTGCCGAACAGCTGGTGAAGGTGGGTCCCCTCGGTCAGTTCCACCGAGTGGATCAGCTCCGACGGGATGGTGTCGTCCTGATGGTGGGAAATTTTGCCCCCCTGGGTGGGGATATCCTGAATCAGGGTTCCGCCCAGTGCCACATTAACAAGCTGCTGGCCGCGGCAGACGCCAAAAACCGGCTTGTTCTGGGCAATGGCCTCCCGGATGAGAGCCAGCTCAAAGTCGTCCTTCTCCCGCTTGATCAGCTTGACCTGAGGCACCGGCTCCTCCCCATAGAGGAAGGGGGTCACATCCTCGCCGCCGGGGATCAGCAGGCCGTCCAGGTTGTCTATATAGGCCTTGGCATTCTCTGCCCCGGCTGCCACCGGCAGCATGACGGGAAGCCCGCCGGCCTGTAAAATACAGTCGATGTGCTCATCCAAAAACGCCCAGGTGTTGATCAGTCCAATTTTCGGTTGCATACTTTTTCTCCTTTAATGGCTGGCTTTTTCCACCAGTTTTTTGAACAGTCCGCCAAACTCGGGATAGCGCAGATAGAGACACTCGGGATGCCACTGAACAGAAAAGACATTGCCGTCCTGAGACTCCATCGCTTCGATGATGCCGTCCGGGGCCCGACCGGTCACTTTAAAGCCAGGGGCAGCCTCCCGAACCGCCTGATGGTGGTAGGTGTTGACCTGAATGGTATCCCGTCCAAAGATCTCATGGAGGATCGAGCCCGGCTCCACCTGAACGCTGTGGGTCAGCTCGCTGCGGATCTCCATGGCCTGCAGATGGCTGATATTGCTGGTGTACTGGGTGGGGATATCCTGGATCAGGGTGCCGCCCAGGGCGATGTTGATGATCTGATGGCCCCGGCAGATTCCGAAGATGGGTTTCCCCTGAGCGATCAGCTCCTTGACCAACGCGATCTCAAAGAGGTCCTTGGTGCGGTTCATATAGTTGACCTGAGGCACAGGCTCCTCCCCGTAGACCAGAGGGTTCACATCCTCACCGCCGGGGATCAGCAGACCGTCGATCAGGTCGGCATAGGTTTTGATAAATTCCAGGTGATCGGTCACCGGCAGGTTGACGGGAATTCCGCCTGCCGCCAGAACCGCATTGACATAGGTGGCCTGTACTCCATAGAGATTGTTGTTGACTTTATTGGAAACAAAGCATACTACACCAATTTTGGGTTGCATCATATCGTCCCTTTCTTCTTGATTTCATAAGAACTCTACTATATTATAAGGGGTAAAGAGAGCACTGTAAAGAAACGGGAGGGAGAAATCTTTTGTGTACCATTTGTATGGTTTGCGGACGGGACTCCCCCTTCTCCCCTTTCCCCCGCCGCCCCCGCAGCCATTGGCCTGCTGCTTATGGGGCAAAGACCAGCGGCGGCGGGCTTATGGTTTTGTTTTACAAAATGATAAAAAAAGGGTTGACAGCTCAAATAATAAATGCTATAATAACTGAGCAATCAAGGTTTGGCACAACAACTGAATATGTGGGGGTGTAGCTCACTTGGGAGAGCGCTTGAATGGCATTCAAGAGGTAGTCGGTTCGATCCCGATCATCTCCACCACAGAAATGGCCGTGTAAACATTATGTTTATGCGGCTTTTGCTTTGCCTGAACCCCTGTCGTCTGTATCGCCCCGCCTTTTGAAAAAGTCCGGCAGATTCGAAAGAGAAACAAAATCCCCCTGGTTCCTTTACAAATACAAGCTACAAACGAAAAAGAAATCCCCCCTATTTTTTGCTATCCTTTCATTTGTAAGGCACACCAAAACAAGGAGGAAACCATTATGAAAGCCTACGAGACGATGACCCCCGCGCCCGCCATCCAAAAAGGGGTGGAGGATAAATTCTATTATGTTATCTCTGACGCCTGTGTCAAATGCGGCAGATGCCGCTCCGCCTGTCCGGTGGGAGCTATCCGGGAGGAAAGCGGCCGGTTTGTGATCGACCGGTCGGTCTGTATCGACTGCGGCAGCTGTTCCGCTGCCTGTCCCACCGGAGCCGCCCAGCGGGCCCCCTATCTGCGGGAGAGCATCTCCCTGAAGGGCATCGACTGGAGCAAATGCTATTTCAACCCCGGCTGTGCCATCAACCTCTACAAATCGGAGGTGGCGGACAAGCTGCTGGCCATGCTTCAGAAGCACCACCCCGCCATTCAGTATCACAACATCTGCTGCCGCCACGACCCCGGCCTGCCTGCCGGCTCGATCATTATCAACAACTGTGCCGGCTGTGACCGGCGGTTCCGCTCCCTCTATGAGGGTCTTGAGACCATCTCCCTCTGGGAGGTGCTGGACAGCATCGAAGCGCTGGAGCTGCCCGACTACGACGGAGTGAAGATGTCGGTACATGATTCCTGCGGCTACCGCCACAAGCCTCAGGTTCACGCCGCCATCCGCAGTCTGCTGGGGAAGATGAACATTGAGGTGGTGGAGGCCCCCTTCCATGGCAGTGAATCCATCTGCTGCGGGGACAGCTTCTACTGTCAGGTGAGCGATGAACAGGTGGCGCAGCGCATCCAAATGAGAGGGGACATGTTCCCCTGTGAGGATGTGGTGACCTACTGCATCGGCTGCGACCACGCCCTGGATGCCCTGGGCAAAAAGGCCCGCTACCTGCCCGATCTGATCTGCGGGTTGGCCCCCACCCCCTACACAGACACCATCCACGACTATCACAGCAAGCTGGCGGATTACATTGAGGCCCATTGACAGCGGCCTCACCCCTTCTTGACACGATTTGATATGAGGTGAATACCATATGGACCAGGCAGAGATGTGGCGGGCAGTTATCACCCGGGACCGCAGCTACGACGGAAAATTTTTCTACGGGGTCAAAAGCACCGGCATCTTCTGCCGGCCCTCCTGCCCCTCCCGGAACCCCAAGCCGGAAAACATCGTCTATTTTGACACCAAGCAGCAGGCTCTGGAGGCCGGTTTTCGGCCCTGCAAGCGCTGCCGGCCCGACCTGCTGTTCTTCGACCCGGCGGGAGATATTGTGGAACAGGCCAGGCAGGCCATCGACCTGTATTACAGCGACGAAGAAGCTCTGGAGCTGGAGCTGCTCTCTCTGGGAGTGACCCAGCGTCATCTGGCAAAGCTCTTTGAGCAGCGCTATGACATGCCTACGGGGGCCTATCTCCGGCAGGTGCGGCTGGAACGGGCCAAGGCGCTGCTGAGCGAGGGGAAGTCGGCCACCGACACGGCTCTGTCTGTGGGCTTTGACACCCCTTCGGCCTTCAGCACCTTCTTTCGCAAGGCCACCGGCATGACCCCCAGGGACTTTGCCAGAGGTATGCGGGACGTCACCCGGGCCTGCTGTATGGAGACGCCGGTGGGCAGCCTGATTCTCAGCGAAAGCGACCGGGGCCTGACCAAGATCCGTTTCGGCGGACCGGAGGAACAGCCCGTCCAGGCTCGTCCGGAGGGGCTCTATCTGAAAGACGCCGTGGATCAGCTTGGGGAATACTTTACCGGCAGACGCCAAACCTTTGACCTGCCTGTGGATCTGCGGGGCAGCGCCTTTCAGATGCAGGTATGGGACGCCCTCTGTCAGATCCCCTATGGGGAGAAGCGCAACTACGGCGCCGTGGCCGAGGAGGTGGGCAACCCCAAAGCCAGCCGGGCGGTGGGCATGGCCGCCAACAAAAACCCTCTGCTCATCCTTATCCCCTGCCACCGTGTGGTGGGCCGGGACGGGCAGCTGGTGGGATATGCCGGAGGGATCGAGCGCAAGGAGTATCTGCTTCGGCTGGAGGCGTCGGCCCGATAGCCATCAGCAAAACACAAGGAGAAAACCGAACGCAAATGCGTTCGGTTTTCTCTTTGTGTTATCTCAAAAACAGGAACCCTTCTCTGTAAAGACGGCCTGTCCGCGCCGCCCTGTGTACGAAAGCCTTGTGAGCCTCTTGATTCAGCCATTCAAAACTTCCTCCAGCCTGATCTCCTCGTGCTCCCGCTCAAAGGCCTCAATATATTTTTCAAGAAGCCGTTCCAGCTCCTTGTTTTTGGTTCTGCCATTGTACCAGGCGATATACCACAGCTTATCCAGCGTCTCCCGTTTGGTTCTCAGGGTAAATCTGCAAATCTGATCCTTCATGATACTACCTCCTCAGAGAGTAGTATAATCACAACCATCATTTTGATGTTACAATGACGTTTTTACGACGTTGCTTTTTCTTTGTTTCGACATTTTTCTCTCCCCAACCGGTCAATCGTCCGGAATCCCGCGGCCCCGGCCCTTCCCCCTTTTCTGTGTTTTCAAGAGCGGGCCCCTGTGATACAATAGAGAAAAGGACACAGACCCAACGCGCATAAAGGAGGACTGCCCCATGAAAAAGGTTCGGCTGGGAAAAACCGGCCTGATGGTCACCAAGACATCCTTCGGTGCACTGCCCATCCAGCGGGTGGACAGAGCCACCGCCAAAAGCATCCTGCAGAACGCCTACCACGCAGGCATCAACTACTTTGACACCGCCCGGGCCTATACCGACAGCGAGGAAAAGATCGGGGAAGCCCTGGCACAGTTCCGTCATTCCATTGTGATCTCCACCAAAACGGCGGCAAAGACCAAGGATCAGATGGTCAAGGAGCTGGACACCAGCCTGAAAAACATGAAAACCGACTACATCGATATCTATCAGATGCACAACGCCCCCGCGCTCCCCGACCCGGAGGACCCCAACTCGGTCTATGCCGGAATGCTGGAGGCCAAGCGTCAGGGAAAGATCCGGCACATCGGCATCACCGCCCACCGGTACGACGTGGCCTGGGAGGCGGCGGCAAGCGGTCTCTTCGATACGGTACAGTTTCCTCTCTCCTATCTGTCTGACCAGCGGGATCTGGATCTGCTGAACCGCTGCGAGCAGTACGATGTGGGGTTCATCGCCATGAAGGCCCTTTCCGGCGGGCTGTGCAGCAGCGCCAAAGCGGTGTTTGCCTTTATGCAGCAGCATCCCTATGCCGTGCCCATCTACGGCATTCAGCGGCAGAGCGAGCTGGATGAATTTCTGGCTCTGGACGCCAATCCCCCTGTTTTTGATGAGGAGATGAAAGCCCTGATTGAGCGGGAACGGGTGGAATTTGCCGGGGAGTTCTGCCGCTCCTGCGGATACTGTATGCCCTGCCCGGCGGGGATCGAAATTCCCACCGTGGCGCGGCTGCATCTGCTGGTGACCCGCTCACCCTATCAGCGTTATATCACCAAGGAGTACTATGAGAGTTTGAAGGTGGTGGATCAGTGTCTCCACTGCGGAGCCTGTTCCTCCCGCTGCCCCTACCAGATGGACGTGCCCAGTATGGTTCGCAAGCAGTATGACAAATACCTGAAGTTCTATGAGGAACACAAGGGAGAGGTCGAATAATCCAAAAGAGAAAGGCGGGGCGGGGAAATTTTCCCCGCCCCGCCTTTTTAAGGTCAAATCTGTTCTTCCAGCCACTGGGCCGCGGCTTCCAAACCGGCTTCATCCAGCGGGAACTCCTTCTCGGCCTCCACCTGGCAGAGATCAAAGCACAGATCACTGTGCCAGACAGACGCTTTCAGCGTCTCGCCTTCCGGGCTCAGCCGAAAGCGCATCCCCTCGCAGCTGCCGCTGAAGGCATTTTTATTCTGAAAAAAGCTGATATGCCGAAGCTCCATATTTCTTTTCATCTGCTTTACACCTCAGCTTCTATTGTAGCTGCACAGAGGGGGCCGGTCAAGTGCGGGAAAGAGACAAAAATTTCACGGCCGCTGCCGCGCTACTCTGTGACGTTGGTCATATCCACTGTGATGGTGTCGGTTCCCCCTGTTTTGGCCCGTTCCAGCACCGCCCGCATCAGCGCCTTGAAGTTCCGGCTGCCGGTGGTGGCCCCGGATACGCTCTCCACCTTGTCAATATCCTTTTCCTTCATATAGCGGCTGACCAGTTCCGGCTGCCACACCGAGGGCATTGGGTCCATCACATAGGAGGGGTCTTCGGTTTTCAGTGTTCCCTCGTCGTTGACCGAGTTGAAGGTGACTGCCGTGACCTCTCCGTTTGAGATGGTCACCTCCACAAAATCCTTCCAGCCGTAGGCGGCGCCGGCTGTATCGGCATCTACCTCCGCCCGGTATTTTCCGTCCTTCAGTTTTTCCTGGTTGCTGCACCCTGTCAAAAACAGCGCGGTACAGAGTAATAAGGCAATTGCCTGTTTCATGGTCCATCCTCTTTTCTATCAGGTTTACCATTAGCATCTGTCAAAACCGGCTCTCCTATACCTGGTTTTTCGCGGCTCACCCTTTGGCGGCGTCAAACCTGCGGCCGACCGTTCCAATTTTACCCTTTCTTGTCGATTTTTCCCTGAACCGGCTGAAATTTTGGAAAGAAATTTGATAAAATTCTTTCTTTTCTTGCTATATTGGACAAAACACTCTATACTAAAATTATATATAGAATTTTACAAAATGGGGGTTTTCCCGTGTCCAAAATTCGTGGAAACCAACTGCTTATCTCGGTCGTTGGTCTATCCATAGCTCTGGTCATCTTGATCTGCATTGCTCTCAACTACACCGGCGCCCTCAGCGATACCATAAAAAAGGAAGCGGCATCCCATCTGGAGGAGGCCGCTCTGCGAAGCGTGCTCTCCATCTCTGACCAGATCACCTCCGAAGTCAACACCATCCGGGATGTCGCCACAGTTATTGGCGCGGATGGTGCTTTTGATCTGCCGCAGCTTGTCCCGGTACTTGACCAGGTCGCCGGGGCCAACTCCTTTAAGGAGATGGGGCTCATTCTGCCGGACGGGACTGCCTACAACTCAAAGGGCCAGGTGCTCTATCTGGGGGATCGGGGCTATTTCCGAAGCTCCCTCTTGGGGAAAACGGTGAGTTCCACCATTCTGGCGGACAAGGAGGACGGTCAGCAGGTCAATATCTGCTCGTCCCCTGTCTGCCACGATCAAAAGATAAGCGGGGTGCTCTATGCCACCCGTTCTCTTGAAAGCTATCGAAGCAATCTGTCGGCCGATATCTTTTCCGGCTCCGGATTCACCTGTCTGGCCAACAGCAGCGGCGACATCATCACCGCCTCTTTCCATTCGGCTCCCGCAGAACAGCCGGCCACCATCACCGACCTTGGGGACTCCACCGAGCAAAACTTTGCCGCCTTCGAGGGGGTCCTGGCCGACATGAGGCTAAAAAAATCCGGCCTTATCACCTACACCCAGCAGCAAGAGGTCTGCTACCTCAACTACAGCCCCATTACCGCCAACGACTGGTATGTGCTCACCGCAGTGCCATCCTCGACGGTTCTCGCGAAATTCTCCTATATCACCACCTATACCATCTGTTTCTGTGTCGGCCTCGCCGCGGTGCTTCTGCTGCTTTTCTGGTACAATATCAATCTGAAAAACCGCAGCAACCGCCAGCTGACCCAGCTGGCCTATGAGGATTCGCTGACCGGGCTTCCCAATATGGCCAAATTTCAAAAGGACGCCGCCCAGCTGTTCCACAGGCATCCGAACCTGCCCTACGCGGTGGTGCGCTTTGACATCGATCAGTTCAAATACATCAACGACATGTTCGGCTATGAAGAGGGCAACCGAATCCTGGTTCAGATCGCTCAGCTGCTGCGGCAGCAGATCACTGCCAGAGAGGAGGCTTTTGCCAGAATCTCTTCGGATCACTTTGTTTTACTGCTCACCTATGTGGATGAAAACAACCTGATGAACCGGCTGCACAAGATCTGCGGAGCGATCGACCGAAGCCTGCGAAGCACCCGCTATGAGTTCTTCCTTTCGGTGGGGATCTACCTGGTGTCCGACCGGGAGCTTCCGGTCGCCATGATGATCGACCGGGCCAACATTGCTCAGCGCAGCATCAAGGGAA
>Ga0129314_1002414_pt1 | contig 10426 bp, 7 predicted proteins | sample O1111metagenome_FD_94431 | JGI IMG/M metagenome (GOLD analysis project Ga0129314, IMG submission 94431) | Orangutan individual fecal microbial communities from fecal samples from Wisconsin, USA - O1111 metagenome | ecosystem: Host-associated > Mammals > Digestive system > Large intestine > Fecal...
TACTTCCCCGGAATATTTCGGCTGGTCCGGGGAAATATCCCGGGAACGCCGGTAAAGCCGGACCCCGGCGTGGCAAAGGGCATTATGGAAAAGCTGGGGGCAGAGCCCGGCGAGACCCTGATGGCGGGTGACAGCGATGTGGACATCCACACCGGGCACAACGCCGGACTGTGGGCCTGCGGCGTAACGTGGGGCTTCCGCAGCCGGGAAAATTTAGTGGACGCCGGGGCGGATGTGCTGGCGGACACAACGGCGGAGCTGAAGGCGGTTATCTTGGGCTGAGGCTACAAGCTTCAAAATCACACAGGGCGGCGCTTGCAGGAAGCGCCACCCTGATTTTATTTTACGGGCCGACGGATTTCGACAGGAGCCGACCGGGTATTTCCTATAAAATGGAAGTGTGGAAATGGGCGGCACGGCGCCGCCGCCCATGCGCGGAAAATCAGGAAAAGCCGCTCTGAAATCGCGGAGCGGCAATCGTTGAGGTGATAGCCGGTTATAGAAAATAAACAGTAACAGTTTGTTCACAAATTGTGCTATACTCACAATAGAGGAGAGAGGAAACCAAACCTGTTTGTGCTAAGAGACAACTGAAAACCAAGAAGTAGCAACAAAATTGTGAAAGAACAAGAAGGAGGAACCCACATGGGCAACACTCTAAACAGCAAAAAAGCCAATGGTCTTGCGCTGATCCCGTTCCTGATCTTTATCGTTGTTTACATGGGCGCCGGCCTCATCTATCAGGCACAGGGCGTAGACATGGCATTCTATCAGTTCCCCTCTGTTACGGCAATGTTCCTTGCTGTTCTGGTGGCATTCATCATGTTCAAGGGCAGCATCAATGAAAAGTTTGAGACCTTCGCCAAGGGAGCCGCCAACGTGGATGTGCTCACCATGCTGATCATTTACATCCTCGCCGGTGCATTCGCCACCGTGGCAGCCTCGATGGGCGGCCGTGACGCCACCGTGAACATGGGCCTGAGCCTTGTGCCTGTCCAGTTCCTTGCGGCGGGCCTGTTCGTCATCGGTGCGTTCATGGGTACCGCAACCGGCACTTCCATGGGTACCATCTCCGCCATTACTCCCATCGCTGTCGGCGTTGCGGAAAAGGGCGGTCTGAACCTGCTGGTGGTTCTGGGTGCTGTTATCGGCGGCGCAATGTTCGGCGATAACCTCTCCATGATCTCTGATACCACCATTGCCGCTACCCGCAGCCAGCACTGCGAGATGCGCGATAAGTTCCGCGTGAACTTCCTTACCGCGCTGCCTGCGGCTATCCTCACCATCGTCCTGCTGCTGGTCGTGGGACGTCCCGAGACCGTGACCGCTGTGGGTGATCTGTCCTACAGCTTCATCAAGGTCATCCCCTATCTGCTGGTTCTCATTCTGGCTCTGGTGGGTATGAACGTGTTCCTGGTGCTGACCATCGGCATCTTCGCTGCCGGTATCGTCGGCATTGCCACCGGCTCCATGGATCTGGCCGGTTTTGCACAGGCGATCTACAACGGCTTCTGCGGCATGAACGAGGTCTTCTTCCTGACCCTGCTGTGCGGCGGCCTGTCCGAGCTGATTACCAAGAACGGCGGTATTGAGTGGATCATCGAAAAGCTGAGCAAGGTCATGAAGGGCAACAAGTCCGCTCAGGTGGGCATTGCCGCCATGGTCTCCCTCTGCGACTGCGCTACCGCTAACAACACCGTGGCTATCATCGTGGCCGGCGACATGGCCCGTCAGGTCTCTCACGAGTACAAGGTGGACCCCCGCCGCACCGCTTCCCTGCTGGATATGTTCTCCTGCGTGTTCCAGGGCATCATCCCCTACGGCGCACAGCTCTTGACCGCTGCTGCCCTGTGCAACGCCACCGTGACCGACGGTACCGTTATCAGCGGCGCCAACATCCTCGGCTCTCTGTGGTATTGCTGGTTCCTGGCCGCTTTCGGCATCCTGTCCATCTTCATCCCCTATGCCGATGGCGTCTGCCGCAAGGATCCCTGGAACTGGGAGTATGACTGCGCTGAGTCCAACGTGGCCGCCAAGAAGGCCCTTATGGAAAAGGAAGCCGCTGAGGCCAACCAGTAAAATCAGTTCAGCAAAGTCTGTAAAGGCTATTCTCTCCCCCGATTATACTCCGACTCTCCTACTCTCAAAAGCGCGGTACCGGCCAAATGGCCGGTACCGCGCTTTTTTAAGGCCGTATTGCAGCGGCCATCTTTTTTCATTATAAAAAGTTGTTGGATGTGTCAGCCCTTTTGGGCGGAGAGCTGCTCGTGGACCTGTGAGGTATAGGCGATAGAACGCTGAATTGATGCCTTCAGCAGATGAACAAATTCCTCGGCGTGGGAAGAGAGCTTCGCGTTCTTCAGGGCAATCCAGCCAAGACGGACCGGGTCCTTGGCCTCCAGCGGAATTGTCACTACACCGGCGGGCGACAGGTCCTTGACCAGAAGGCCGCTGCCGGTGCTGAAGGCGTCCGTATTGGCGAGGACGTTCATAGCGGTGGAGCGGTTGTTGACAATGATGCATTTGGAGGGCTTCCGCATGGAGACCATCTGGCACTCCTCAGCGAAATCCACGGCAACGCCCTGCGCCTGCTCAAAGGAGCTGTAGGGGTATCCGTCCAAATCCTCCTCCGTAACGTGCTCCAGCTTGGTGAGAGGATGTCCCTTCCGCACAAAGACGCAGGGCGGCACGGCCGCCAACTCATGAAAGGTCAGCTCCCGGGCGTCCAGCAGGCGGCAGATGATCTTTTCCGTCAGCTTTGTGAGGAAAATCACGCCGAGGTCTGCACGGTGGTCATATACATCGTCGATGACGCCATCCATGCCGGTTTCCTTGATGGTAAACTGATAGCTGTTATCCTGCGCCCGGCGGAGCATTTCCAAAAAGGCGTCCTCCGTAAAGGGATAGCGCTGGGTGGATACGCTGAAATGCACCGGCGCCGCCGTGGTGCGGGCTTCGCCGTACAGCCGCTCAATTCGCTGTTTCTGCTCCAGGAGCGACACGGCATAGCCTAAAAATTCCTTGCCCTCCGGCGTAAACTCCACGCCCCGGTTGCTGCGGACGAAAAAGCGGATGCCAAGCTCCTCTTCCAGCTCCCGGACAGCTGTGGAAATGCCGGACTGAGAAAGGAACAGTTTGTGGGCGGCCTTATTGATAGAGCCGCACTTGGAGATCTCCACCACATATGTCAGCTGCTGAAAGGTCATTGGATCGTCTCCTTTTTACAAAATTCATAAAATTTTCCGCAGGGTGCCGCAGGGGAACACAAGTCCGTCCGCCGGGCTCCTATGGATATAGTTATACATCGTTTGTTGAACCACATTATACGGAGCCTATCACGAAAAGTCAATCCATTATTAAAATAACTGTGAATGAATTGCGAAAAAGAGATACTAACACCTTTTCGCGGAACGTGATAGTATAATAGGTGAAATCCAATAAAAGTATCCGATGAGACTTTCTGGTTTACGGCAAATGTTTACATAAATTTTGCGTGTAAACACCTCTCTGCTCGACTCGCTCTCTCCTTTTGCCAGAAACGTGGAAAGTTCTTACAGATAACTGAAAAACGATAACAACAAAATTTGCCGGTCTCACCGGCCCCGGAACAAGGAAAGGAAGGCATTTATTATGGATTGCAAGAACATGGGCTTCGCTACTCGTCAGATTCACGCTGGTAAGCACGACAACGGTGTCGGCGCACTGTGCACCCCGATTTATCAGACCTCTACCTTCGAGTTTGATACCGTGCAGCAGGGCGGCGCCCGCTTCGCTGGTCAGGAAGAGGGCTACATCTACTCCCGTCTGGGCAACCCCTCTCTGACTCAGGTCGAGGAGAAGCTGGCTGCTCTGGAAGGCGGCGAGGCTGCTCTGGCTACCGCTTCCGGCATGGGTGCTATCTCCTCCGCCCTGTGGAGTTCTGTTGAGGCCGGTGACGAGATCGTTGCCAGCGATACCCTGTACGGCTGCACCTTCGCTCTGCTGAACCACGGCATGAGCAAGTTCGGCGTCAGCGTGAAGTTCGTTGACTTCGCCGATCTCGCTGCCGTGAAAGCCGCTCTGACCGAGAAGACCAAGGTTGTCTATCTGGAGACCCCCTGCAACCCCACTCTGAAGGTGGTTGACATCGCTGAGGTCGCCAAAATCGCTCACGAGTACAACAAGAACATCCGCGTCATCGTGGATAACACCTTCTGCTCTCCTTACATCCAGCAGCCCCTGTCTCTGGGCGCCGATGCGGTTGTCCACAGCGCTACCAAGTACATCAACGGCCACGGCGACGTGATTGCGGGCTTCGTGATTTCTGACGCTGAGTTCATCGGCAAGTGCCGTATGTTCGGCCTGAAGGATATGACCGGCGCCGTTATGAGCCCGTTCAACGCCTTCCTGATCGCCCGCGGCCTCAAGACGCTGGACATCCGTATGGAGCGCCACAGCGCCAACGCCATGAAGGTTGCCGAGTTCCTGCACGATCATCCCGCCATCGACAAGGTCTATTATCCCGGTCTGGAGGACTTCGAGGGCCACGAGATCGCCAAGAAGCAGATGAAGCTGTACGGCGGCATGATGTCCATTGAGCTGAAGGCCGACCGCGACGCCGTTGCCAACGCTCTGAACAAGCTGCAGCTGTGCACCATCGCCGTGTCTCTGGGCGATGCCGAGACGCTGGTCGAGCACGCCGCTTCCATGACTCACTCCACTTACACTCCCGAGGAGCTGAAGGCTTCCGGCATTTCCGAGGGTCTGGTCCGTATCTCCGTCGGTCTGGAAGATCCCGATGACATCATCGCTGATCTGAAGGCTGTCCTGGACACCTTGGTGTAATTTACACAAAAAAATTGACCCGCCGCTCCTCTTGAAGGAGGGGCGGCGGGTTTTTTGACCGGATCGGCAAGGGTTGACAGAAGCCGGATCCGTGTTTATACTTGAATCGTGGACGATTCAAGGAATTCTGTCTACGGCATGATTTGGAAAATCAGCACGAAACGATTTGGAAAGGAAGTACATTATTATGAATTACACCAATACTCCCGATGCCCCCGCCGCAATCGGCCCCTATTCTCAGGCTATCTCCGCCAACGGCTTCCTGTTTGCTTCCGGCCAGGTCCCCCTGATGCCCGGTACCGGTGAGATCGTCGGCACCACCATCGAGGAGCAGGCTGAGCGCGCCTGCCAGAGCATCAAGGCCATTCTGGCTGCTAACGGCCTGGGCTTCGAGGACGTCATCAAGACCACCTGCTTCCTGGCTAACATGGAAGACTTCGCTGCTTTCAACGGCGTGTACGGCAAGTATTTCACCGGCAAACCCGCTCGTTCCTGCGTGGCCGTGAAGGAGCTGCCCAAGAAGCTGCTATGCGAGATTGAGATCATCGCTGTCTGCAAGTAAGACATTTCTGACAACCAAAGAGCACCAAAAAGCAAAGCGTTTGTTTTGAAATGGACAGGCCGCTTTTCCGCTGAACGGCGGAAAAGCGGCCTGTAGTTTTTGAAAATAGTTTAATAGAGGAGAGAGTCCTGGCTGCCGGGAAGAAAAGGTATGTGTGCGGAAAACCCAGGGGACGCGCCATTGAAATCAAACATTTTCAGGACTTTTGTGAAGCTCTGAAAACAGAAGACAGAGTGTGTCGAAAAAAATTCAACACGAAAAAAGAGACGCCCGACCGGGCGTCTCTTTTTGTGCATATAGGGGGATTATGTGAAAAACGGGGATAGTCAAATGAAACCAGTCGCTATTTTCTGCGCGGTCACATCTGGAACAGGGTGATCATCAGCGGCATCGTGATGATGCAGAGCAGCATGGTCACCGTGTTGATCAGACTGGCATAGAGGGCATCCCGGCCGAACATCTGACTGAACTGGGGCACGATATTGGCGGAGGGCGCGATCACAGAGAGCAGACTGATGATGATCAGTGTTTCTCCGTGAGGAGCCAGCGCCGCCAGACCGCTGTATTTGGCAACGCAGACCAAAATAACCGGCAAAACGATCAGCCGCAGCAGCACAGGCTTCCAGAGCTGGCGATAGGAGCGCAGATGCTGCATATCCATATCCGCCATCAGCATACCGATGATCAGCATGGCAACCGGGCCCATGGTATTTCCGGCCATGGCGAATGCCGACCGAATGACTGCGGGCAGCCGGATCTGAAATGCAAACAGAAACAGACCTATGGCAATCGCCAGAATGTTCACATTGCATACCAGATCCCGCAGGGAGATCTCTTTTTTGCCGCTGATGAGGATTCGGGCATGGGTCCATACCAGAATGGTCTGCACGATAGAGTAGCAGGTCACATACATGACCCAATCTTCACCAAAAATTCCGATGACAAGCGGAACCACCATGTTGGTGCAGTTCGAGTACATGACAGAGGCTGTTTCCACTGTATTTAGGCAAAACAGCTTTGCCGACAGTCTTCCCAGCACGAGACTCAGCACGTTCATCATCAGTGCAGATAGAAGCGAAAGCTCCATCATGCGTACGGTATCCGTTGTGCGCTCGATCTGAAAAGCGTTCAGGATCACGCAGGGGATGATGACATACAGCAACAGCATGGACAGTACACGACTGTCCTCTGATTTCAAGATACCGGCCTTTACAATGGCCCAACCCAGAAAGATAATGATAAACAACTGGGCGATCTGCTGCAGCAGGATTAGACTCAGCATTTCTCCTCTACGTCTTTCAGACGGCCCAGATAGGGACTTTCCGTAGTGCTCATGCTGGAAGCGGCATTTTTAAAGCGCTCCACGCTGGCGGTGGATTCCTTGACAGGACGGAGGGTGCCGGCGCCGGCCACGCAGCCGCCGGGGCAGCCCATGCCCTCCAGCAGATAGCCGTTGCGCTTGCCGGCCTTAGCCATGGCCAGCATCTTGCGGCATTCCTTCAGACCGTCGCCGTACTCAATGAGGATCTCACGATCCGGGTCAATGTGCTTGATGGCTTCCACCACAGCGGCAGCCACGCCACCGCCCACGGCGAAGCCGCGGCCAAAGCCGCTGCCCTCGTCCAGGCTGTCGGCAGGATCTGCCTCAAGGGTCTTGAAGTCGATCTCCTTGGCGTCAAACATACCCAGGAGCTCCTCGAAGGTCAGCACGAAATCCACGTCGGAACGGACGGACTTCCGGTTGGCCTCCAGCTTCTTGGCGGCGCAGGGCCCGATAAAGACGATACGGGCATTGGGATGGTCCTTCTTGACCATCCGGGCGGTGATGACCATGGGGGTCAGGGCCATGGAGATGTTGTCCTTGAACTGGGGGAAGAGCGTCTTGGCCATCATGGACCAGGCAGGGCAGCAGCTGGTGCCCATCCAGTCCAGCTTTTCGGGGACTTCCTCCAGGAAGTCATGGGCTTCCTCCACGGTGCACAGGTCGGCACCAATGGCAACCTCTACTACGTCGGCAAAGCCGAGAATCCGCATGGCGGCCTTCAGCTTGGCGGGAGTAGCGTCGGGGCCGTACTGTCCCACAAATGCGGGAGCCACGCAGGCGATGACCTCTTCACCACGCTTGATGGCCTGGATCAGCTGGAAGATCTGGCTCTTGTCGGCGATGGCGGCGAAGGGGCAGTTCACCAGGCACATACCGCAGGAGACGCACTTGTCATAATTGATCTTGGCACGGCCCAGCTCATCGGACTCGATGGCATCCATGCCGCAGGCGGCAGCACAGGGGCGCTCCACCTTGGAGATCGCCCGGTAGGGGCACTGGTTAAAGCACTTGCCGCACTTGATGCACTTGCTCTGATCAATGTGGCAGCGCTTGTTTTCGTCCAGATAGATGGCATCCTTGGGGCAGACGTTCATGCAGGGGTGGGAAATGCAGCCCTGGCAGCTGTCGGTGATGCGGACCTGTTTGGGAGGGCAGGCGTTGCAGGCATAGGGAATGATATTGACCAGGGGCTCGTTGAAATATTTCTGATCCGTGGCGGCATCCTGGATATTGGCGCTGATGGGGGCAGAGGGGCCGTTGGGGTCCAGATCCATGCCCAGAGCCAGCTTGAGCCGGGCGGAAACAATGGCCCGCTCCAGGAACACGTCATGGCGATGATGGGCAACCTCTCCGGGAACGATCTTGTAGGGGATCATATCCACCTGCTTGTAATCGTCGCTCTCATAGGCCAGCCGGGCCACTTCTGTGAATACGCTGCGGCGGATATCGTCTACCGCGCTGTGTACACCTCTCATATCTTTCCTCCTGTGTCCGGCAGCAGTCGCATTCTACTCCGGCATCGTTAGTGTCATCTGTTTATGGGCAGATGCAGTCAAGCATATTATAAGCAAACGTTTTTTCCTTTTCAACTGCCCTTTTTCACAGCTTTTTTGTAATTTTTTTCCGATTTTGCACACACTTCTCAATTTCTGCCACAGGACTTCTTGAAAAATCCTGAAAATCCGGCAGCTTTTTAAAGTTTTCCTCGCTTATTGTGTCCGGCTGTGCTATAATATATGGCCGTAATTCCGATGCTTTACATTTTTGAGGAGGTCCGTCCATGGCAAATCGCCGCCGTCCCCGTTCCCGGCTCCACGCAGTCATGCGGTGGGGGCTGCTGGCCCTATTGATCCTGTTTGTATATTGGGACAATACGGCGCTGCGGACCGATTCCCTGACCTATACCTCCACTGCGCTGCCGGCGGAATTTGACGGGTTGCGGATCGTGCAGCTCAGCGACCTGCACAACCGGGAATTCGGAAAGAACAATCAGCGGCTGTATGCGGCCGTGAAACAGGCAGCACCGGACCTGATCTTCCTTACCGGCGATCTGGTGGACGAGTACGCCGAGGCCCCGATACCGTATGCAAAGGCGGTAGGGAAGGCCCTCAGTGCCATTGCCCCCACCTACTATGTGACCGGCAACCACGAATGGGCGCACGGCAACGCCGCCGTGGAGGAACTGAAAACAGCCCTGCGGGAGTCCGGCGTTACGGTGCTCTCCAACCAGTTCGTTCCTCTGGAGCGAAACGGGCAGACGATCTTCATCGCCGGGATCGACGATCCCAACGGCTACGCAGACCAGACTACTCCAGAGGAGCTGGCGGCGAAGCTGTATGCCCAGCAGGAGGCCCCCTTCTGGCTGCTGCTGGCCCACCGCAACACGTTTTTCAACGGCCGGTACTGCCGTCTGGGAGCGGACCTGACCTTCTGCGGCCATGCCCACGGCGGCATCTGGCGTCTGCCTTTTACCGACGGGCTGGTAGATACCAACCTGAACCTGCTGCCCTCCTTCACCAGCGGTTTTTATCACTGCAACGATGTGGACTGCGAGGGGGCGGAGGTGTTTGTATCCCGAGGGTTGGGCAACTCTCCCAAGTGGGCCTTCCGTCTGTTCAACCGGCCGCAGGTGGCGGTCATCACCCTGAAAAAAGGATAGAATATAACTATGATGGAAACTTTTTCTGCGGGACAATTTGATATTGCCGTCATCGGCGCCGGACACGCCGGCATTGAGGCGGCTCTGGCCGCCGCTCGCCTGGGGCTGGAGACCATCGTCTTTACCATCAATCTGGACGCCGTGGGCAACATGCCCTGCAACCCCGCCATCGGCGGCACCGGCAAGGGCCACCTGGTCCGGGAGCTGGACGCCCTGGGGGGCGAAATGGCCAAAGCCGCCGACGAATGCTGCATCCAGTACCGGCTGCTGAACCTCCGGAAAGGCCCTGCCGTCTGGTCCCTCCGGGCCCAGGCGGACCGCCGGAAGTACCAGGAGCGGATGAAGCGCACCCTGGAACGCCAGGCCCACCTGACAGTGCGTCAGGGCCAGGTGGTGGAGGTTAGGACGGACCGCGGCGCCGTCAGCCAGGTGGTCCTTGCCACCGGCGCGGTGTACGATGTGAAGGCCGCCGTTCTGGCCACCGGCACCTATCTCAAGGGCCGCACCATCATCGGCACCTGTGTGGAGGATTCCGGCCCTGACGGGATGCACGCCGCCGGTCCGCTGACGGACTCTCTGCTGAAGCTGGACCTGCCCCTGCGGCGGTTCAAGACCGGCACGCCCCCCCGGGTCAACGCCCGGACCGTGGATTTTGACGAGATGGAAGTCCAGCCGGGGGACGAGATTCCGGTGCCCTTTTCCTACTCTACAAAGGAGCCTCCCTATAACCAGGCGGTGTGCTGGCTGACCTGGACCACCGAGGAGACCAAGCGCATCGTCCAGGAAAACCTGGACCGGGCCCCCATGTACTCCGGCTTGATTGAGGGCATCGGCCCCCGGTACTGCCCCAGCTTTGAAACGAAGATCGTCCGATTCCCGGACAAGCTCCGCCATCAGCTTTTTGTAGAGCCGATGGGACTGAACACGGAGGAGCTGTATATTCAAGGCTTCTCGTCCTCCTTGCCGGAGGAAGTGCAGATCCAGATGCTCCATAGCGTACCCGGCCTGCGCCGCGCGGTCATGACCCGCCCGGCCTATGCCATCGAATATGACTGCA
>Ga0129314_1002417_pt1 | contig 10404 bp, 11 predicted proteins | sample O1111metagenome_FD_94431 | JGI IMG/M metagenome (GOLD analysis project Ga0129314, IMG submission 94431) | Orangutan individual fecal microbial communities from fecal samples from Wisconsin, USA - O1111 metagenome | ecosystem: Host-associated > Mammals > Digestive system > Large intestine > Fecal...
CGCGGCGCTTTTGATGTTGTTCATCGCACCTACCCACGCCATTTGATCCCGCGCCTTCAAGTCCTCGTTGATGCCCTGTGCTTCCGCCATCTGGCGTATGATGATTTTCAGCAGCTTGTCCTCTGTGGTGTCCGACTCCGGCGGCAAAAGGCAGGGATAATACTGCTCGCCCCGCAGCTCGTAGTAAAGACCGTTCTCAAAAATGACCGGCGGCAATGGCGGTAAATTCTGCTCCATAATCCTCGCTCCTTTCTGCCTCTATTGTACGGAAGAAATTTGTATAGTGCCAGTATACGAAAATCATCGCTCTCCCCTGTTCTTTGCGCGGTAACGGGCCTCCAGCAGCTTGATGATCTCCCGCTCCATCTGCTGCGCGGAATAATTGCGTGGGAAATACTTCCGCAGCGACTCGGTTTTGATGCGAACCTGCTCTTTCTGATTGGGCTTTTCCTCGGTGAGAATGACGTACAGTACCTCCGGCGTCAGTTTTGCCTCGCGGGAGAGCTGCTTCATGCGGAGAGCCTGTGACAGCGATGGTGTGGCGTCCTCCCGCCCGATCAAGTCCCACAGCTCCGCCTGCTCGTCGCGGGTGAGATAGGACAGCTCCACGGCGGGAGAAAAGGCGATGCGTCCATCGTCCACCATCTGAAGCAGCGGCGGAACAAGGTTGGTCAGGCGAATGTAGCGAAATACAGTATCACGGCTTTCGCCAGACTCATGGCCGATTACCGATGCGGTATCATATTTTGTCGCAACTTGCGACTGATTTTTCTTTGGCCTCCCCGCTTGCCGTTTCATTGCCTCCAACTTCATCTTGTAAGCAAACGCCTTTTCGCTGGGCAGCAGGTTTTCCCTCTGAAGATTGCTGTCCACCATCAGGATCACCGCTTCGTCGTCGCTCATCTCCCGCACCAGCACCGGCACGGTGGGCAAGCCCAATTTCTGCGCCGCCAAGCGCCGCCGATGCCCGCTGACCAGCTCGTAGCACTCCCCTTTTGGCCGGGCCAACAAGGGCGACAGAACGCCGTGGACACGGATGCTCTCCACCAGCTCGTCCATGGCGGCATCCTCCCGCACCCGATAGGGGTGCTTTGCAAAGGGCGACAGCTTGTCCGGTGGAAGCTGCGAGATAAATTCCTTCACCATACCGCCCCTCCCTCCGAAAGCGCGGCGGACACGTTCACATGGTAGTGAAGGTCGGAGCCGCGATAGTGGTAGTCCGCGTCAAAGGAATGGAGCCAACCGGCATTTTGCACATTCGCGTTTTCCCTCTCTTTTTCGGCCTGTAACCCTTGCAGCGCAAGGCTTTTTCGTACTTGTGGCCCTTGGGCTTCCACGGTCGGCACAGAGGAGCTGGGACATCTTGAGATGGTTGGTACCATCGTCCACCAGCTTACGCGTAATCTCACGGAGGAACAGATCCGCGAGGCGGGCTTTGCGCCCTATTTTGTCGACCACACGGTCGGCGTCTTCCCACAGTTTGCCTCCGGTACACCCTGGTCTGCCGGCACCATGCAGGTCACAGGCGACACCATCGCAGACCTGACAGAGGACCTTGCAGCAGATGCTGCGATCATGTAAGGACAACATGAAGATGAATTGGCACGAAATAACAGCGGTATTCATAATTGACATGAATACCGCTGTCATTTTAATAGTTGTAGGAAATGCTGCTGTAGCTTAGTTCTAAACCGTATTACGGTAGGAATGAAGGACTATAAAGGCTCTCATCGCCTTGAATCATTTCATGCCAGCGTTTCTGAATGAATTCTTCTTTCACCTTGCGGATGAAGTTTTGGTCATTAACTAAGCGGTACAATGTAACTGCAATACCGCCAATATCCAAATACTGTACAGCATTTTTTCCCATGCTTTCTGCCACAGCAACACCAATGACATTACTTGCTGATGCTATCATATTGGAATATAGCAAGACTTTCCTTGTCTTTACTTTATATAAATCCAACTGAATATATCCTGACACCTTGTGTGTTGTGATATTTCGATAAGATGTAAGTTTAAGTAGCTCGGCTTCTTCATGATCTTGTAGATAAAAGCACATTCCATGGAGCATCATAATTAGTAGGTTGATTGCTTGGGAGAGTATTGCTTGCTTCGCAATATCTATAGCATTTCCTGTATCGATGCCATAATCCGCTAATTTGGTCGCCAATTCGGGTGAAAAGCTACTAATTACAGGGATTGGCAGACTTATTGTAGAACTCATATCTGAACGCAAATGAACATATTCTTTGACCAATGATGCGGCTATAAGCTTCTTTCCATCGATGCCTTGATACAATAGCTTGTCGAACGTATACGAAAAAACCTTATGCGTATCGGCCTTACAAGCCAACATATCTATATTTGCAAATTTCTCTGGATTTCGTGTTAGTTTCTGACCGGTTTTAATATGATATGAGGACAAATCCCATGTCGTTAGTGTACTTGTTGCAATATTAGCAGTACCGAAGATAAAGCCTAATATTGGGTCATGCCCTAATGTAACATATCGATGATTTCCACCCTTTAGAGGTTTATCGCCCCGCTTCTTTAATAATTCAGAGTAATTATTTGCATCAAATGGAACAGGGCTTTCACATATTTCAATAAGCGATGGATTATATAGTTTATGTGACCGATTTGAGATTTCTTTTTTGTTGCCTTTTATAGCTTTAGCGGCTGTTTGGTCATCAACTCGCTGTGTAAAAGGCGTCAAAAAATATTGACGTGCACATTGCAATGCCGTAGCAAAAAACAGAAACGCTATATCCGTCTTGTTCAAGCCAGTTTGACATTCAAACTCTCGTTCAAGATCATCGTTGATCTGTCTGGCATTGTGGGCAATATTGGCCACCCGTTCAGTCTCGTCAATCAATGCCTGCGTATGATCTAAGATCATATCGCTGTGAGCATCGAGTTTTTCTCTCTGTGCTTTTAGTTCTTCAAGATTCATTGATGCTCGCCTCCAATGCTTTCAGTTCATTGCACTCCGCTTGCAGTCGCTGGATCAAAGGAGCCTTTGCTTCATCGTGGGTTGCCTCCAGTGCTGTGATGTAAGCCTCATAGCTTTTGAGCAATTCCCGATACCCAACTATGTCTTTAGTTAGAAGGGCCTTATCCTTTTTGAATGCCTCCGCTTGGCGCAGCAGTTTTTCTTCGTATTCATCTGATGCCATCTCATACGCACTCTGCATACCGATTACACGATATTTGGCACGCGTTTTTGCTTTCATACCAAAGATGCTCTTTGCTGCAGCAAAGCCGATTGCACCACCCATAGCCGCCGCTCCGCTGGTGAGAACTACTTCATGCATTGCAAGGGGACCTTCCGTAACAATGCCGCTTTTTCGATGGCCCGTGGTAAAGTTCCATGCTCTGTCAGCACAACGCAAACATTCGATCGCATTTGCTAATAAATCTTTGTAGTAAAAAGCATCGCTGATTATGTATTCGGTATTATCTCGAAAGGCGAGGGCAAGTTTTGCCTTTGACATATCTTCACTCTGCGTTTCATTCGGACGTATCTGCCAACGATCAATATCTGCGTAGTTAAAGTAAAAAGCTTTTCCTACCATTGGACGGATATATACGCCATGCATAGTAAAGACAATGCCATTTTTCATGCTACCAAACAGGGTAGTATCTCCAACGCAAAAGACTTCCTCGGGATTGATTCGATCATCAATATTTTGCAAAAGTTTTATTTTTAACTTCTCATTGATTTTCGGATAATACGACCAATTATCACTGCTGCTGATACTCGGCTGATTTGCCAGCAGGTGAGCAAAGGCCGACATCCGGGCCTGACGATGAGCGTTCAACAATACGGGATTTAATAGATCCTGATTAGTATGATTGATCAGATCGATCCACCATGCGGCAGTTTCGTCGCCGTTTTCCGAGGCTTTCTCAAACCATTCCTTTGCTGCAGCCCAATCTTGCTCTGCACCATAACCAAAATAGAGACATTTTCCTACCCAAGTTTGTGCCAAGGAATTATCCTGATTAGCGGATTTTTCAAACCACTCTACTGCTAAAGTCGGATCACTGACTTCAGCGATTCCAAAGTAACAAAATTCTCCCGCCTTACACTGAGCATCATCATTGCCTTGCTCCGCAGACTTTTGAAACAGTTCCCATGCAGACTTTTGCGACGCTTCTACTCCGTATCCATATTGATAGCATATACCCAATTCATATTGAGCCACATCATCACCTTGGGCGGCACCTTGCTGAAGCCAGTATACGGCTTGATTATCGTCTTCGTTTACCCCATGACCATACAGATAGCTCCGACCTAAGAACGCCTGTGCCCTGGCATTACCCTGCTTGGCAGATTTTTCAAACCACTTTGAGGCTTCACCCCAGTCCTTTTGCAGACCTTGTCCATAATAATAACATACTGCCAAGCTTTTCTGTGCGTCGGCATGGTTTTGGTCTGCCGCCCGTTTAAACCATAGAGAGGCGATAGATTCATTTTCTTTAACACCATTTCCAAGCCAGTAGCACAATCCTAAGTTGTATTGGGCATCAGCGCATTCCTGTATTGCCGCTTTCTTATACCAATCTACAGCTGCCTCTGGATTTGCATCTATTCCCCAGCCATAAAGATTGCAATCTCCAAGTCTATTTTCTGCGTCTTCGTCGCCTTGGTTAGCGGATTTTAAGAACCATTCTACAGCTTTCGCCTCATCTGGATCCACACCGTTACCCAGCAGATAGCACTCACCTATCCAATATTGTGCTTCAGAATGCCCTTGCTCCGCCGCTTTTTGGAACCACTCTGCGGCCTGCTCATAGTTTTGCTCAAGGCCATCTCCATCATAGTAGCATATGCCCAGCATATACTGAGACTCATCATACCCCTGCAGAGCGCTTTTTTGAAACCATTCTGCAGCTTGGTGGGAATCTTCTTGAATGCCCCACCCCCAAAAGTATGCCTTTCCCAAGTTACACATGGCTCTGGGATGCCCTTGATCTGCGGCAGCCTCCCACCATTTGACAGCTTCTGCTTGATTTTTTTCGACACCTTCTCCACGGTTATACCGAACGCCAAGGCGATTTTGCGCATCCGCATTGCCGCGCCACGCAGCTTTACGCAACCAATAGATTGCCTTTTCTAAATCCTTTTCTGTCTTTGCACTGTCATAAAAGCAGATCCCTAACTGACATTGAGCTTCTGCATCACCGGCTTCCGCTTTTTGGAGTAATTCAGAGATAGATATATTGCCGCTATCAACTAAGCCAACATTTTTTCTAAGTTCATCCATGATTTAATCCTCCCAACAATGTAATATATTCTCCCTGGCTTCTCAGCCACATATCGATTCCCTTGCCGAAGACCTCAGCTTTTACGATCCAGCCGTCTGCGGTTTCCTGCTCGATCTCTGCCGTGGGAAGACGGTCGAGCACGGCTTCAATGGACGGCCCTGTATACTTGAACCGGATCTTTTGCAGCCTGCCGCCATACATGAACTGCACCCGCTTGCGGAATTCGCCTTCCTGAAAGCGCTCCAGATACGGCACTTGAAAATGCTCGTCTGTTACACGGAAGCTCTGAATACGGTCCACCCGATAGATGGTCGGAAACAGATCATCCGGATTTTCAAACTCCGTTTTCCTGTCAATATTCCGGATGAAAGCGACAAGGTAGAAATAGTATTCGGAGAACATCAGGCCGACCGGCTCGATCACCCTTTGAACGGCTTCTCCGCCTTTGAGCTTTTCATAGGTGATCTCTGTCACCAGATGCTTCTGGATGGTGTCTCCGAGCTCCCAAAGGCCGTTTAACAGGTGCTTCCCGTGGTGTGGCTCGATGTAGAGATGCTTTTCGTTTGCTAAAAGCTCTGCAACAGCGTGCCGCTGTTCTGTCGGGACGCAGCAGCTGACCAGCTTGTCGAGAATGGGAAGCATTTCATCCCTTCGCAAGGAACGGCTTTCGAGCAAGATTTTGCAGACGGCCAACACTTCGCTGTTGTTCAGATGCGCATTGTCCCGTTCAATAAGCCGATAGACCTTCTGCCGTGCGTCATAGATGATCTCTCCCGGCGGTGTCTGCTCGGCAAAAAAACATCGAAGGTCTTCAATATCCCGCTGCAAGCTGCGCTCATTGACGCCGAAGTGGTCAGCCGCAGCTTTTTTCTGCACGCCGACTCCCTTGACAAAATCCTGATATAGATACAGCAGCCGTGCGCTCTTTTCAATTTCCATTTGAATCTCCTCCTGCCTGTCATACTGCACGCATACATGGACAGGATTTGTCTATCTGCACAAAAAATAAATCTTTCTGTCCAAAAGTATACACCAATAGTTCCAATATTTCAACGCTCAAAGTTATTATTGAGTGAGAACTTAACGGGGACGGGCGGCACTAAAATGCCGCCCGCTCTCCTTTACGGCTCGTATTCGTATACAGCGCCATCCGGATGGTGGGCATTCCAAGTCACAAGCCATTCCGAGCTCCCACTGCGAAGAACAAGGAGGTCCTGAAGCCCTGTATAGTCAGAGAACTGGAAATAGTCTGCCGTATAACCGCTGCACGAATAGGTATCTACCAGCGTAACGTCGTAGTGAAGTTCACCTTCTCCCAAAGCGTAGAAGCTCACCTCACCATAGCCGCCAAAATCATGCAGCGTGAGTTCGGCCAGTTCTTCTCCGCTATCATAGCTGCGGTAGTCACGGACTTCTTCTCCGTTGTAATGTGTGCTGGGATCGCCGATCGTGTAATTCCCACTGCTGAAGTCCTGCTGGAACTGCTCGTAGAGCTCATAGCCGCTGGAATTGCTCTGTCCGGTCGAGAAAGAATTGCTCTGAGAACCGCTGCTTGTCCTTCCGTCAGTCAACTTGATCTCGTACTCTACGCCGGGGCGGTCATCTGCAAACAGGTTATCGCCGTAGAGGTTGGAGACGACCAGTTTGACGGGACTGCTTGTGTCATGCAGATAGTAAGTGATGGAGTATTCACCGGTACAGCCGGGGGCCAGCTGACTGAAGGGATCGGTTTCAGAATTGAAATAATCCTGTGTCAGCTCACGCCCGTTCTGAGATGCGCTGAGAGAAAATGACCACATCGGATTTGCATCTTCATCCCGAGGGTTGGTCCAGCTGTAATAGATCGTGATGGTCTCATCGTAGAAGTCCACACTGCTGTCCTTGAGCTGAAAGGAATCCTCAAAAAGCTGCTGCTCCTGAGCCTCGACAAAACTGCCGATATAGGAGACAAGCGCCGCATTGGGCTCTGCATCGGCGCGATAGATCATGCCTTTTTTCACATAGTTCTGATAAAATGCGACAATGTTGACATCAACATTTCCTGCATAGTCCGCTTCACCGCTCTCGCCCTGATCGACATAGACCTTGACAGTACGAGTGAGGTTCAGGTACCTGACACTTTTCCCTGTCTTGATCACGTCAGAAAAATCCTCATTGTACATCATAAGCTGAAACGTCATAGCAGCCGGCCCACCGCCGTCGCGTAAATCTTTCCACGCGTACTTTTCTGCCTTTGGGATGTCGGAATCAACGGGCTCCAGCGAGAAGGAAATGCCCATGGAGGAAAGGTCGCTGAGTGCCGAGCGTGCCTGCTCCAAAGCGATATTGTCGATTTGCTCGCGGAACTGATCGGCGTAGTATTGCATGACACCGAAAGCGATGATGCAGACGAAGATGATATCCAGCAGCGCCGTCAGCACTTTTTTCACGCTGCGCTTCTTTGCCGCCGCAGCAGGAACATCGTGGCCAGTTTCAGAAGCAGCCTTCTGGGATTCCTCATTTGCAGTGGAAACGATTTTTTCTGCGTCGGTGGTCTCGAATAAGGCGGTATTGTTTTCTTTATTCTCTTCCATTTTTGCTCTCTCCTTTTTCTATTGATTTAGGCCTTTATCTAAATGCTGAGATCATTGTAGCCAAGAGGTTAGACACATTCTGTCTATTTGCCGGCATTCTAAAAGTTTATTTTTGCACCGCCTGAAAGTTGGTGCAGTAATCCCTTGATAGTTTATTTAAGAGAACAACTTGTGGCGATAAACTGATTGCATATTCACCACAGGAGGTTTCTGCGATGGACTGGAGTGCGATCGGCAAAAGAATTCGGCAGCAGCGGGAGTATATGGGCCTGACCCGTGAGCAATTTGCGGAGCAGATCGACGTGACGCCGAAGTTCTGCTCTGACATCGAAACGGGTGCCAAGGGAATGTCTGTTCCTACGCTTTGCCGGATTTCCAAGGTCCTTCGCCTGTCTACCGATTACATACTCTACGGAAAAACGGAACAGGAAAATCCAAATTCCGTTATGATGGTGCTGGAGAACTGTTCAGAGAATGAACGCGCTTACGCAGAACAGCTGCTCAAGACCTTTGTGACAGCGATGAATATGAAGGATGAAGAAAAAGCTCTGCTGTGATCAGCGGGGCTTTTTCGCCTTTCGGTAGAACGTCGTCTTCGTCATGCGCAGCATCTTCATAGCTTCTGCCGCACTGATTCTTCCTTCCTGCCACTGCTTCACAACGGCATCAAAATTCGGCCGCTCAATTGGCTTGCGGCCTTTGTACTTTCCCTGTTTCTTCGCAATGGCAATGCCCTCCTGCTGACGCTGCAAAATGTATTCCCGTTCCAGCTCGGCGACAGCCCCAAAGACAGTGAGCATAAACTTCCCTGTCGGTGTCGTAGTATCGATTGCCTCTTTCTTACTGACGAACTCCACACCTTTTTCAGACAGCTTCTCTACCAAATCCAGAAGATCTCGCGTGTTGCGGGCAAAGCGGCTGATGGACTCTACAATGACGGTATCTCCCTTGCGGACGTATTCCATCATCTTTTGCAGTTCTGGGCGGTTGGTGCTTTTGCCGCTCATGCGGTCGATATGGACTTCATCGACACCGAGAGATTCCATCAGGACTTCCTGCCGCATGGAATTTTGTTCCTGTGTACTGACCCTGATATATCCAATTTTCATAGAAAGATTTCCTCTCAAATATTAGGTTGAATTTCTCCTATTTTCTGTGTATACTATAAGTGGAAGGAGTGTGATCCGTATGCTGATCAATACCAATAATCTTGTTTCGATTACCGAGGCCAACCAGAATTTTTCCAAAGTTGCCCGATTGGTGGACGCAAAAGGCTCTGCCGTTATCTTGAAAAATAACACCCCGCGCTATCTGATCATCGAGTTCAGTCAGGCGGAGCAGCTTCAGGCAGCGGAGGACGAAGATGTGATGAACATCTCTGCGCGTCTGCTGAAGAAGAATCAGGAAGCGTATGAGGTGCTGGCAAAATGAAGGTGCTTACCAAGCGGCAGATTCTTCTGCTGCATCGGCAGTTGATTGAGCAGACTGGCGGTTCAGACGGCATCCGCGACGAGGGCCTGCTGGATTCTGCGATGGCAGCTCCGTTTCAAAGCTTTGACAACGCGGATGCTTACCCATCCTTACAGCAGAAGGCCGCACGGCTTTGCTTCGGTTTGGTCAAGAATCATCCCTTTGTGGATGGGAATAAGCGCATCGGCGCGCACGCCATGCTGGTGTTTCTGGCCGTCAACGGCGTGGAGCTGACATATACACAGCCGCAGCTGAGCGACATCATTTTGCAGGTGGCAGCTGATGAAAAGGACTATCCCGACCTGCTGGACTGGCTGCTTTGTCATCAGAATTGAAATATCAGTCCCATTAGGGTCCTCTCCGCAAATGGCACGTTCCAAAATGCGGAAAGCGACCCTAATGGGACTCTTTTTTTGTGTCTCGCTGGGGTATGCCCTAACGGGACGCCTTACAGGTACGGCAGGACGACGATAGCACCGTTGACCTTGATGAACTGCTCCGGCATCGCAAAGCGCTCCATGTAGGTCTGCGCCTGCTCATCGGTCAGGCTTTCAAAGCGGTCGCTGTCAGCAGGAGTTGCGCAGAGGAAGAAAGTCCCCGCCACGATGTCGTAGATAGCTCCATTGCTGTCCCGCAGCGCGCGGTTCAACGGCAGGTTCAGCAGCTTGCCCTCATCATTGCAGATCAGCGCAACCGGCTCGTCAAAAGGATAGACCGCCTGAATGGTTCCGCCGACGAGCTGCTGCATGGAAGTAAGACCGCTGTCGATGTTCTGTACGACCGGTTTCTTCTCAGGTTCCACAATAACAACTTGCATGAGCGATCCCCCTTACGCAATGACAAAACGCCGTGTGGTGGTGCTGCGGCTGAACTGAGCAAACAGATCTGCGTGCGTCAGCTTGAAGGCGGCGCTGTCAAAGCGGTTTGTAATGATGGTTTTCCAAGTAATGAGATAGTCCTTTCCGGACAGCACATCCGTGTTCTTTGCCAGCATTTCAGCTTTCAGGGAATCTTCAATGGCCGCGATGGAGGACTTTACCTCGGCTTCCATGTCTCGCAGTTCCTTTAACTCTTTGACCTTCGCGTC
>Ga0129314_1002425_pt1 | contig 10371 bp, 8 predicted proteins | sample O1111metagenome_FD_94431 | JGI IMG/M metagenome (GOLD analysis project Ga0129314, IMG submission 94431) | Orangutan individual fecal microbial communities from fecal samples from Wisconsin, USA - O1111 metagenome | ecosystem: Host-associated > Mammals > Digestive system > Large intestine > Fecal...
AGGGCTGTTCCACTACGGTGGTGGGGCCCCAGGGCATTCGGGTCACCGCTCTGCTGGGCCGGCCGGCCCAGCAGAGCGGTGACCCGAATGCCCTGGGGCCCCACCACCGTAGTGGAACAGCCCTCGTCAAAGAGGATCAGATAGAGCAGGGAGGCCGCCGGGCCGCCGATAAAGGCCACCACAAAGAGCACCAAAAACAGGTCGCCGCCCCCGGTGATGGGGTCGGTGGCCACCAGATAAAAGAAAAATATCAAAATAGCCAGAAGGGACAGAGTTGCCGCGCCCAAAAAGACGGTAAACCTCCGGTTGGGACGAAATACAGTGGGTTGTTGTTCCATGGGGTTTCTCCTTTTCAGCTATGCTCCGGACAAAGATCGGAGCGAACTCTATCTTCTATGATAGTACAAGAGCGGCTTCAAGGCAAGGAAAAATCCTGTGAGGCTGTGACCCGCAAAGGGGATGATCTTCTGCGCCCGGCGGTTGTCCCGGTGTGTGGGCCGTGGTATAATAACCGCGAAGCGGTTATTATGTGCGATGCGCGGGACGATTCGCCTGACGGCTTCCGTCCCAATGCGCCATTGTACCATAAATCCCCAGGCGAGCAGTTGACCGGGGCCAGCCGGATTTATGGTACAATAGCCGCGAAGCGGTTATTATACTTTTATTCTAGCGGCCCGGCCGGGAAGATGGCTCGTCTGCCGCCCGTATCGGCGGGGCCAGGCTCCCACAGAAAGGAAATTCCCAGATGAAGAATCAACACGGCAGAGAGATTGTGCCGACCCAGGGGGATCTGCCGCCCATGGCGACGCCCCTTCTTGACTGGTACGATGAGAATGCCCGGGTGCTGCCCTGGCGGCAGTACCCCACCCCCTATCGGGTCTGGGTCTCGGAGATCATGCTGCAGCAGACCCGGGTACAGGCGGTTCTCCCCTATTTCGCCCGGTTTATGGAGGCTTTGCCCACCATCGAGGCGTTGGCCAACGCCCCCGAGGACACCCTCACCAAGCTGTGGGAGGGGTTGGGCTACTACAGCCGGGTGCGCAACCTGCAAAAGGCCGCCCGGCTGGTGACCGCCCACTATGGCGGCCAGCTGCCCGACAGTTACGAGGAGCTGCTGAAGCTCCCTGGTATTGGGGCCTACACCGCCGGGGCGGTGGCCTCCATCGCCTATCAGATCCCGGTGCCTGCGGTGGACGGCAATGTGCTGCGGGTCCTTGCCCGTGTAGTGGCCAGCGAGGAGGATGTGGGCAACCCCCAGGTAAAAAAGGCCTTCACCGCCCTGGCAGCCCAGCTGCAGCCCCAGGACCGGCCCGGAGACTTCAACCAGGCCCTGATGGAGCTGGGGGCCACCGTCTGTCTGCCCAACGGGGCTCCCCTCTGCCACCGGTGTCCGGTAGCCGGCCTCTGTAAGGGCTATCAGCTGGATATTGCCCAGACCCTGCCGGTCAAGGCCCCCAAGGCACCCCGCCGGGTGGAGGATCGCACGGTGCTGGCGGTGATCGCCCGGGAGAAGGTGCTGCTCTGCCGCAGACCCTCCAAGGGGCTGTTGGCCGGCCTGTGGGAGCTGCCCAACCTGCCGGGGCGGCTCACTGGGCGGCAGGCGGCGGAAGCGGTGGAAAGCTGGGGCGGCGCTGTCCAAGGGATCGCCCCTCTGGGGCAGAGCCGTCACATCTTCACCCATATCCAATGGGAGATGGAGGGGTATGAGCTTCGCTGCGCCCCCTTCCCCCCGCCGGAGGGCTTTGTCTGGGCCAGCGGTGAGGAGCTGGCCCACCGGTATGCCCTGCCCAGCGCCTTGAAAGCCTATACCAGAGACCTGCCGGATAGGCTGTCCGGCCAGAGCAAGGAGGACAGAAAATGACCTATTCCCAACTGCGTCAGCAGATCGAGGACTTTCAGCCCTACAATCAGCAGGAGGCCGGGGATCGGCTGACCCTGCTGCGGTATTTTGACTGCTTTGACAATCTGCTCACCCGGGAGAACCCCTTCGCCCATCTGACCGCGTCGGCCCTGGTGCTGAACCCGGCCAGGGACCGCACCCTGCTGGCCTATCACAACATCTATCAATCCTGGGCCTGGCTGGGAGGCCATGCCGACGGTGACCCCGACCTTTTGGAGGTGGCCCGCCGGGAGGTGCTGGAGGAGAGCGGCGTTCCCACCCGCCCCATCACCACCCATATTCTGGCCGTGGATATCCTGCCGGTCTGGGGCCATGTGAAACGGGGGGAGTACCTCTCCAGCCATCAGCACCTCTCCCTCTGCTACCTGCTGGAGGGAGACGACACCCTGCCGGTGCAGGTTCGCCCACAGGAAAACAGCGCGGTCCAGTGGTTCCCGTTAAGGGAGATGGTCTCCCGCTCCACCGAGCCGGAGATGAAGCCGGTCTATGAAAAGCTGCTGGCAAAGGCCCAGCTCTACCGATAAAAAAACGGACGCCTCAGGCGTCCGTTTTTTTTCGTTGGGGTGCATTATTGACAGAGCATCAGCTGAAGGGCCAGCCGGGCGGTATCCTCCAGATTTTTCAGGGTAAGCTGTTCCTCCACCGTGTGAACCTTGTCCATACCGGTGGCCAGCACCACTGCCTTGATGCCGTGCTGACTCATAATATTGGCGTCGCTGCCGCCGCCGCTGGCCACCTGGCTGGGGGTGATGGAGAGGGCGCTGCAGGCCTCCTCGATCTGAAGGATAAAGGGGTCCTTCTCCCCCACCTCATAAGAGAGATAGCTGGTTTCCAGCTCATACTCCAGGGTGGCGCCAAACTGGTCGCAGGCCTTTTGCAGGCAGTCCACCATGTGTTGGCCCTGCGCCCGAAGTTTGTCGGTGCTGCGGCTGCGGCACTCGGCCTGAAGCTCCACCCGCTCCGGAACGATGTTGGTGGCCCCCTGGGCGGTAAAGGTTCCGATGTTGGCGGTGGTTTCGCTGTCGATGCGCAGCAGCTTCATCTGCGCCACAGCGTGGGCGGCCACCTGAATGGCGCTGATCCCCTTTTCCGGGGCCACTCCGGCGTGGGCTGCCCGGCCGATCACGGCGGCAGTCAGCTTCAGCTGTCCGGGGGCGGAGGTGACGATCTTGCCCACATCCCCGCCGCCGTCAAAGACAGCGGCCACCCTGGACTGAATGCGGCTGTAGTCCAGGTTTTTGGCGCCCCGCAGGCCGCCCTCCTCACAGATGGTAAAGATACCCTCCACCGTGCGGTGGGGCAGCTTTTGCTCAGATACCACCCGCATGGCCTCCAGGATGGCAACGACCCCTCCCTTGTCGTCTCCGCCCAGGATGGTATTCCCCTTGCTGCGGATGACGCCGTTTTCCACCACCGGTTCAATGCCGTTGCCGGGGGTCACGGTATCCAGATGGGAGCTCATGGCAATGGGCTCGCTGCCCTCCACACCGGGCAGGGTGGCGTAGATGTTGTAGCCGTTGGAACCGGCCTTGGCTCCCGCCTCATCGGTGGTGACAGTACAGCCAATGGCTCGAAGGTCTGCCACCAGACGGTCGCAGACAGCCCGTTCATTGCCGGTTTCACTGTCGATTTTTACATAGTCCAAAAAGGTGTCCAGCAGACGTTTTTCCTGAATCATTAAAAAGGAACCCCCGATTCTATAACATTACAGCAGGATGGTTGCGCCCGGCCCAAGAGGCAGGCCCAGGGTCATCCAGAGGATGAGCAGTGCCGACCAGCTGATCATAAAGAGCAGGCTGTAGGGCAGCATGGTGGCGATCAAGGTACCGATACCGGCCTTTTCGTCATACTTTTTGGCAAAGACCACGATCATGGCAAAGTAGGACATGAGAGGGGTAATCAGGTTGGTGCAGGAGTCGCCGATCCGGTAGGCCACCTGGGTCAGCTCGGGAGAGAAGCCCAGCAGCATGAACATGGGGACAAATACCGGGGCCAGAATGGTCCACTTGGCCGAGGCGGAACCCATGAACAGGTTGATAAAGCCCGAGAAGAGGATGAAGAGCAGCATCAGCGGAATGGCGCCGATACCGGCCTCTTTAAAGAAGTTGGCGCCGGCCAGGGCGATGATGGTGCCCAGCTTGGTGTAGTTAAAGTAGTTGATAAACTGAGCGGAGATAAAAGCCAGGGCGATGTAGCTGCCCATGGAGGCCATGCTTTTGCCCATGGCGTTGCAGACGTCCTTTTCCCCTTTAAAGATGCCTGCCACCTTGCCGTAGACCACAGCGGGCAGGAAGAAGGCCAGAGCGATCAGCACGATGATCCCGTTCATCAGGGGAGAGCCGTCAATGAGGCTGCCGGTGGTGGGGTTGCGCAGGAAGGAGCTCTGGGGAATGCAGAGGATGACAATGGCCAGCACAAAGGCCACCAGGGTCAGGTTGGCATACTTCAGGGCCTTTCTCTCCCGGTCGGAGAGGCTGTGGCTGCTCATATCCAGGTCGCCGTCGCCGGGGGTGAATTTACCCAGCCGGGGCTCCACGATCCGGTCGGTGACAAAGGTGCCCACAATGGTGATAAGGAAGGTGGACACGATCATAAAGAACCAGTTGGCAGTGGGGGCGATGGAGTAGGTGGGATCCACCATTTTAATGGCCTCGTTGGTGATGCCGGCCAGCATGGGGTCCAGGGTGCCGATGATCAGGTTGGCCGAAAAACCGCCTGATACACCGGCGAAAGCAGCGGCCAAACCGGCCAGAGGGTGCCGTCCATAGGCCATAAACATCAGGGCGCCCACCGGGATGAGCACCACATAGCCGGCGTCGGAAGCCACGTTGGACATGATACCCAAAAATACCACAACAGGGGTAATGATCTGGGCGGGGGTCATCTGAACGGTGCGCTTGAGCAGGGCGGAGATGTATCCGCTGCCCTCAGCCACGCCCACGCCCAGCATGGCCACCAGCACAATGCCCAGGGGGGCGAAGCTGGTGAAGTTGCTCACCGCGTTGGTGATCATATAGACAAGGCCGTCGGTGTTGAGCAGGCTGACGGCGTTGACGGTCTGGAACTCCACCGTATTGGTGGCCCGGTTGACCAGCTCGCCGCTGGCCGACACACCCAGGGCGGCACAGATGGCCGAAATGATGATGATACCCAGCGCAAACAGCGCGAACAGGGTAATTGGATGGGGCAGTCGGTTTCCTACAGCTTCTACTCCGTTGAGAAAGCGGTTAAAGAGGGAGCGTTTTTCTTTGTTTGTCCCTTTTCCCATAAAGTTGTCCTCCATAAAAATACATTATTTTCCCGTTTTTTTGTTTCCCATGCAGATAATTTATCATTCTCTGTTCCGGATACAGAGGGGAAACACCGCTGTATCAAAATAGCAGACCGCCTGAAAGTTGTCAACATTTCCGAATTATTTCGAAAAAAAGTCGGAGTTATGACCAATTCATCAGCTGTTTCTTTGTGCAGAACAGGGGTGAAAACTGCAATTTCGTAGACGATTTATGAATAAAATCCTGCAAATAATCCGTTAAAAAAGTGTTTACCCGTTTAAAGCAGGATATTATTCATTTTTCGCCCCGCAAACTGCATTTTATACCTCACTATCATTTCCAGTCAGAGGGCAGTTATGCCGGCCGTGCCGACAAACTGAAACCCCGGAGCAAAAAAACGGCCGACTGGGATGAAGGTCTGGGAAATGATATAAAAAATTTCTGGAAAAATGTCCTTATATAAAATACAGATATTGCCCCAATACAAAAAAAGGGGCCGCTGCCAGAAGCAGCGGCCCCTTTCTCACCCCCAAAAGCGGGGCGGGAAATTTACGGTCAGCGCAGTACGATATAGACAGAGTAGGCGATATAGAGGAGCACCATGGCCAGACCCTCAGGACGGTTGACATTTTTGCTCTTTAAGGCAAAGCCGTAGGAGATGAGGCTCACCACAATCAGCACAATGGTGTCGTAGATGCTCAGGATGTTGACGGTGATGGGGTGAATGGCAGCCGAGGCGGCCAGCACAAAGAGGATGTTGAAGATGTTGGAGCCGATCACATTGCCCATGGCGATGTTGTTTTCACCCTTGCGGGCGGCCACCAGACTGGTGACCAGCTCGGGCAGAGAGGTACCGATGGCCACAATGGTCAGGCCGATGAGGTTCTGGCTCACGCCGAAATCCGCGGCAATGCCGCTGGCGCTGTTTACCACCATCTGGCCTCCCGCCACAATGCCCACAATGCCCACAACGGCCAGCAGAATGCTTTTGAGCAGCGGAGGGGCGGTCTCATCCTCCTGGGGGAACTGATCTTTAAAGCGCAGGGCGGCAAGGATGCTGTAGACCAGAAAGGCCGCAAAGAGCAGCATCAGAATCACGCCGTCCAGCCGGGAGAGGTAGAGCCCCTGGGCGCTGCCGGTCAGGTTCAGACAGAGCAGCAGCAGAATTCCGGTAATGAGAATCGAGAAGGGAAACTCCCGCCTGAGCACCGAGGGTTCCACATCCATGGGCTTGATTATGGCGCAGATTCCCACCACCACCAGCAGATTAAAGATGTTGGAGCCCAGTACGTTGCCCACCGCGATGTCGTTGGCTCCGCCCAGGGCCGCGGTGATGCTGACCGCCGCCTCCGGCGCGCTGGTGCCCATGGCCACGATGGTCATGCCCACCACCAGGCTGGGGATCTTCAGAAATTTGGCGATGCCTACGCTGGATTCCACAAAGAGATCCGCCCCTTTGATGAGCAGAACAAATCCCACCAGTAACAGTAAATAGTTCAACTTCCGTTCCTCCCATTTGTTGCAGTCACAGGGCCTGCGGACCGTTCCCGGCAGAGACGCCGGCGCCGGTTGGGCCCTACAAAGCAGAAGCAGCTCTTGGTTTTCCTTTTATCCCAGCAAAAAAGACTTTTATTGCAGGTTTTGCAATAAAAGTCTTGCTATAATACCAAAGTATTATTCATGGGCCGGGCCACAGGGGCCGGGATTGTCGGCTTCCACGATCACCTCTCTTTGGAGAGGACAGCTACTCCCTTTTACCTCCGGAAATTATACCCCATCTGCCGGGGCTTGTCAAATCATGGAGAAAAAATGTTACAGGACAATCTGAAACCATTCCTTTAGTACAGGCTTCAGTTCCCAGTCAGCGATGTCCCTTTTTTGTACGCTGTTGTTTGTGGCCACTGTCAGCTGGTTCCCGGTCAGATCCACAAAACCGTCGGTCAGCATTTTGGAGACATGGCGCACCTCATATGCGGTATCCCCACTGGAGCGAAGGGCACTTTGACCATAAAAATCACAGAGATAGCAGGCGGCCGGCAGAATCTGCATCAGGGGCAGTTCCTCATGGTTAGCCGATCTGCGTATTAAGGTATACCAGCCAGCGTTATTGCTTTCATAACGGGGCGGTCGGGGGATCAGACTGCTTGTTTGAAGGGAAAAGGCATCCTCCCCTACATATTGTGTGAAATTTACGCGAAATTCCAGGCTTCCCCGTGGAACAGGTCCCCCGTATCCCACGTCACAGAACAGCACTTTTCCATCCAGATAGATTAAAATACCGCAGTGGGTGGCCGGAACGGGGCAGGGCTCCGAGTGGCGCAGCTGACGACAGGGACATATCCACGCATCAAAGCCAAGAGAGGAGAGCAGCAGAGAAAATGCGCCATTTAATTCGAAGCAAAAGCCCCCCCGGGACCGGAGAAGCAGTTTTTCCATCAGTTGTTCCGGTTCAATGCTGACAGGCAGCCCCAGGTCGGTTACGTCCAGGTTTTCAAAGGGGATGGTAAGCAGGTGGGCCTGGATCAATTCGTCCAAAAACGCACGGGAAACCGGTTGGCGCGAAACCCCCAGCCTTTTCAGGTAGAGCTCTGGAAAGGGTTGGGGGAGTTGATAGAATTTTGACCAGTCCATGTTTTTTGACCATGCCATACTGTTTTTCCTTTCTGTTTTGTTCTCCCTTTATTATAGAGCACCGGTACCGCCTGCACAAGGCGAATCGGCGGCAATGCGGCCCCAAACCGCCTTCAAAACCCAAAGGGGCGCAGGGGAACTTCCCCTGCGCCGCCTCTTACCGGGTCTCTTTGAGCTTGGCGTATTTGGTTTTGGTGGCCAATCCGCCGCGGATATGCCGTTCGCTTTTGTTCTGTTCCAGAATCGCTTTCACCTGCTGGTAGGTGCCGGGGTTTACAGCTTTTAACCGTTCCGATACGTCTTTATGTACAGTTGATTTACTGATATTAAATTCCTTGGCAGCCTGCCGCACAGTGGCGTTGTTTTCGATGATGTAAAGCCCCAGCATGACCGCTCGCTCTTCGGGCAACCCTTTCAAAACGCAGTTCCCTCCTCTGTAACATTCAACCATGTTGAATTTATCTTGTTCCCAGTATATGCGGGGACTTTGGGGAAATATGTTAGGGCTTTTGCGGGCCGGGGCGAAAAGCGGGAAATTCTGTCCGTTTGGCAGGGGCGCTCTGGCCCCCGGGCAGCCAAAAAAGCGGGACAGGCCATGATGCCTGTCCCGCTCGGTTATTTCGGTTATTTTTGAATCTGTCCGGCCAGTTGAAGCACCTGCTCCAGCACCTCTTCCATTTCCGGGTAGACAAAGAGACTGCCGTCTTCCATCCCCTGCCGGTAGGCCCGGGGGGTGACCCATCTGGCCTCGGCAACCTCTTCCGGCTGGAGGGTCAGCCGGGCGAGGTCGAGATCCCGGCAGAGGACATAGAGATCCCAGATGACCTCGGTGCGGAAGATCCGCCGCAAAAGGTGCAGGTCGCCGGGCTCGCAGCAGACCCCCAGCTCCTCCCGCAGCTCCCGCAGGCAGCCGGTCCGGGAGTCCTCCCCCGCCGTCATCCGTCCGGCGGTCAGGGCCCAGATGCCGGGCAGGATCTCGCAGGAGGCCGCCCGCCGCTGAATGAGCAGCTCACCGGCGCTGTTGACGATCCACACCTCGGCGGCCAGGTGGTACTCCCCCGGGGCAAAGGGGGCGTTTTTGGGTTTGGTTCTGCCGGTGAACCTGCCGTTTCTGTCGTATACATCCCAGAGCTCCATGGGGAATCGTCCTTTCCGCTGTTTTGAATGCTCCTATCATAACACAGGGCAAAAGAAAAGAAAAGGTGCCCCGGAAAGGAAAAAACACCGGCGCATGAACCCTCGTCCCCCCACATAAAATGGTGTTGTGGCGCAAACAGAAGGAAAAGCCCGGTCTTTCGGCAAAATAGAGGGAAAACCGCTGAAAAACCGCCGTCAGTGGGGAATACAACCGAAAATAGCCCGATAGAATGTGAACAAACCTTGAATTGAAGCAGAGGGAATGCTATACTTGTTCGGTAAAATATTCCTGTTCATACCATATGGAGGAACCTGTATGATAAAAAATTGCCCTGCAATTTTTTCTTTTTTCAGAGCAAAACTGCCCCTGCTGCTGACCGCTCTGCTGCTGACCGGGTGTCAGGCCCAGGAGCTCTCGATGGAGCAGCTCCAGCTGCTGGATGGGGAGGGGCGTCCCTGCCCCACCCGCCTGGTGATGCTGGTGGATGACACCCTGACCCTCTCCCCCACCCTTGGGGTGGAGGGGGAGGCCTTCACCTGTTCGGTGACCGATGAGGCGGTTCTGTCGGCCGGCCTTGCGGGGGATACCCTGACGCTGCAGGCCCTTTCGCCGGGCAGCGCCCAGGTGGTGCTGTCCTACACCGCCCCCGGCTACAGCCAGCAGTCCTTCCCCCTTGAGGTGGAGGTAACCCTGCGCCAGCAGTCCTTTGGGTGGACCCTGGTGCCCCTGCCTGATGAGGCGCAGGCCCAGAGCGCGTCTTTTGAAGCGGCCCCGGATGAGGAGATCCTTCAGGAGGACCGGCTCACCGTGGTCTCCGGCTCCACCCTGGCGGTGGCTCTGAACAGCCAGGAGACCGCCGACTTTTCGGTGGAGGTCACCGGCAGCGGGGTGGAGGCCCGGCTGCTGGATGGGGATGTGCTGCTCATCAGCGGCCTTGCCCCCGGCGAGGGCGCCATCACCGTCACCGCCAGCAAGGAGGGATATGAGCCGCTGGAGCGGACTCTGACGGTTCAGGTGAGCCTTCCCGTGCTGCCGGTGACCCTCTCCCCCCAGAGCGGCGGGAGCTTGGGGGAGCTGGTGCTGGAGCTGGGAGAGGAGACCAGTCTGGGCGTCGGCCTGCCGGAGGGTGTGACCGGCTCCATTACGGCGGAGAGCAATTCCCCGGCGGTGACGGCGGAGGTCTCCGGCGGCGCGCTGCGGCTTCTGGGCCGGGAGAAGGGGACATCCAAAGTGGTCGTCACCGTCTCGGCCCCGGGTTATGAGCCGGCGGTTCTCCCCCTTGCGGTGGAGGTGACCGGCAAGCGCGCTCCCCTGACCCTGGTGAGCGACCGGTTTGACGGCTACCGGCAGGTAGGTCTGACCACCGGAGAGACCCAGACCATCCAGGTGACCTATGAGGGGGAGCTGAGCTTCAGCTATGCCAGCGACCA
>Ga0129314_1002426_pt1 | contig 10366 bp, 6 predicted proteins | sample O1111metagenome_FD_94431 | JGI IMG/M metagenome (GOLD analysis project Ga0129314, IMG submission 94431) | Orangutan individual fecal microbial communities from fecal samples from Wisconsin, USA - O1111 metagenome | ecosystem: Host-associated > Mammals > Digestive system > Large intestine > Fecal...
AAGGTGGCCCAAACAACATATCTGCACGTCAGCTACGCCGATTTCGCGTGAAGAGGATGCAGAAAGTGAATTCATATGCTTCGAGCACACCTACAGCCATCCCGTTATTCATAAGAGAAAGGACCTCATGGAGTCCTCGGCAACCAACACAAGCCAAAAACAACGCCGGGTGGCCTGAGCGGATTGCCCAAGCCACCCGGCTTACTTACCTCTTTTGGCAGATTTCGATCTCTATGCCAGCAGCTCCGTCAGCGTAATACCCTTGCCAACCGCCTCGCCAACAAGCTGGCCGAACGTCACGCTGCGACCGTGGGAGATGCCGGGGCAATGCACCGGATAGTCCACGCCGAAGAAGTCACCCTGGGCGTTGCCAACCGCGTACAGGCCAGCGATGGGCTCGTCGTCAGCCGTGCAAGCCTGCGAGTCATCATTGACGTGAATGCCAAACGGAATGGTCAGAACGCTGCACACCAGTGGCGTGGCATAGAACGGCGCCGTCTGGATGCGGCTCAGGAACTGGGCGGGCACGTCGTAGTCGGAGTCCTCGCCTGCATCATACAGCGAGTTGTAATGTTCCACCGTTGCCGCGAACTTGTCGGCAGGAATGCCCAGCTTCTCGGCAAGCTCCTCAATCGTATCGGCCTTGACGAGCTCTCCGCTTTCGAGGCGCTTCTCCATCTCATCCTCGATGCCATCAAGCCACGTCTCGTACTTCGTGGGCCACTGCTGCTCGACGTATTTGGCGTAATCGGCATCAAAGATAGACCATGCGCGGTTGTGCGGCGTGTTCATGCGAGCGTTGGTAAGATAAGGCTCAAACGGAAGCTCGGCGCCATAGCGCTCGCCATTCTCATTCACCGCAAGCCAGCACATAATGAAGGCGGTCAGGTTGAACGAATAGCTGGAAATCGTGAACTGATGGACCATGGGAGCGGCCGGGCTCTTGCTGAACGTTCCACCTGCCCAGCAGGTCATGAGGATCGCGTCGCCCGTGTTGCCGCCAGCAGGGCCGTAGATATTCGCGTCGGGGCGATTGCAGATAGGCGCAAAGGCATCAATCATTTCTTGGTTACCGCAGATATCACCGGTGGCAAGAATGACGCCCTTTGCGGCATTGAACTGAATGTAGTTGCCGTCCGCATCGGTAGCGATGACGCCCGTAATGCCATCGGCGGCATTGCCGACGAGCTGCTCGGCATGCGTCTCGAAAACGAACTCAGCGCCATTGTTCGTTGCGGCGTTATAAAGGACCTCGCCGAGGTTGTAGTTGCACTCACGGCCATAGGGACGGGCAGTACCCAACTCGACACCGCGCACAAAGCTGACGGCGTCCTCATAGATGCGCCAACGCTCGGGAAGCTTGTACCAGCCGTACTTTGCGGTGCCAGACAAGGCGTGAACCATATGCACGCCTTGCTCGGCGCAAATCTCCTCGATATGGTCGAAAACCTGACCGGAGTGAGACGCCCAGACATCGATGAGGTTGGGGTTCGTGGTCTGATGGCTCCACAGGTGCAGGAGTTTGCGTGCCATGGCGGGCGTAGGCACGGCCTCGGGGTCGCTGTTTTCCTGATGCCATTTGCTGCCAAGGTGACCAACGTCAACGCCGCGCATCTGGAACTGATCCGTGCGCTCAAGTACGGCAACACTAGCGCCCGCACGGCTGGCAGCCTCGGCGGCAGAAAGGCCGGCGATGCCTGCGCCGATAATCACAACATCATAGTCCCGAGTTTCAGAAACATCAGTAATCGGATTGGGAGCAACCTCCCATGTATGCTTACCGATGGCTGCAGCCTTCTCCGCAGCCTCTTCTGCGCTGCTCATACGAGGCGCAGCAGCCAATGCGGCGGCGCCAGCAGTTGCGGCGGCAGTAGTAACGAACGAACGACGGGTCATTTCCATGAGAGCCATCCTTCCTCGTGCACATCGCGCCGGCCCCTTACCGGCGCGTCTGGCTCCAACCTAACCCACCGCCGTCCCATCGAACATCGCATGAATGGCATGCCACATAGGTGATTCTTCTCGAAGGATCAGCACATTATGCCTGGTCACAAACATCACGGGTTTCATGTGATGCGCCCGAATCGCCTGATAGAACATCTAGGAACTGCTGGCGTGTATGAACTCCCACCTTTTGGTAAATGCGTCGGAGATGCGTCCCGACCGTGTTTTGAGAGATGCACAGATAGTCGGCAATCCACTTTTGCGTACGACCATGGGTAAGCTGACGGGCAACGTCGGATTCTCGAGCAGTCAAACCAAGTTCCGCAAAACGCGCGTCAAGCCAATCGTTGACGTCAGCATCTGCAATATCGTCGGCATCGCCCGCATCGCCTGCCTGGGTATAATCAGAAGAACCCGATGCATAACGTTCTCGGAGAGACGAGACAACGTCCCTGAAGTCAAAATAGCCATTCGAAAGTGCGAAGACTTCTTCGCTACTCAACAGCAAAACGGCAGCAATAACGATGAAGTAGCCAGCAAACGTCGTCATTTCCGTCAGCATGGGCACCGTTCCAGCGTCAAAGCCAACTAGGCAAATTCCCACAACGGCCCCGATCGTGTGGCCAACGGCGCAAACGATACGCATGACTATGATGGTCCCCATGGGACTAGATGATTGGGTGCAAGCAATGGAGGAGAAGATGGCCCATACGAACAGGTCGAATGCTGTGTAGCCTGCAATGATGACCGCCGCAGAAAGCACAAACAGGCTGCTGTTGAACGTCAGCGTCAGAGACATGCAGCCCGCAATCATCATCGGCAAACCAACCCGATATACAAAACGCGAATGTCTCAGATTGTGCCAAATTACGAAGAAGATAACGACGGCGGCGACACCGCGAGCCGCTTGAACAAAGATTCCGTAAGCATGCCCGCCGCTTACTACTGGGGAAAAAGAAATAAGGTGCTGAAGATAGGCGAAGCCCACCATGACAAGTACGTAACCGAACAGTATGGTACACGGGATGCCTAAAGAGGCAAGCGGCCTCCGTTTGGCGGCCCGCATTCCAACGATAGGAACAGACGCATCAAGCACCGAGGCATACGTACGGTCCTCGGCATCGATACCAAGAAAAACAAGGCAGGAGATGAGGGGAAACAAGGCGTAGAACACGGCACACGCTGTCGGAATCATAAAAAGCAGCGGCACGTCAAACGCAATGGCACACGCAAATGCCCCCGCGACATATGGAGTGGCGGTTATTGATCCGCCCTGTGCATACACAGCGCCCCACGCAACCGTCATGAACGCCATAAAGAGGGCACACAACACGCACGCGAGTACGGCGAGGGGAAACATCCCCAACATATCCGCGACGACAAACAGCAGGGAGCCAGTTGCGCCCGCCATTCCCACTGCAATCATGCCTTGCCTTGATGACAGAAGAGTGTGGACATACGTCGGCTTTAGCAAGGCCGCCACAAGAAAAGGAATAGTGAGGAGGAACACCGCAGCGGCACACACCTCAGAAAGCATGCCAGCACCACTTGCCGGGAAAAGTGAGCTCATGTAAAAGGCATCGAACCATGCCCACATGAGACCAGAGCCCAAGATGGTCTTGACTCCCGTTTTCCCATACAGCTGCTCAAACACTAAATATCATCCCCTTGTCAGGTCGAACGGCCCTCAACCATCCACCCAGGAAACAATTCTTTGGCAAGCAGTATGGCACAGGCAAACAACGAAGAAGCGCGTCCGAACGGCAGGCTTTCTGCAAAGCAGGCTCACATTGCGGGCAGCGGCAAGTTCGATTCGAAACCAGTGGACATACGACCCCATGTGCTCATCGAGACCAGCACGGAACACGATTGTTGGCCGCAAGCACACAAAGAGAGGGGCGGGCGTCCATGGGCGCCCGCCCCTCCTGTTAGTCGTTATTGCCCGCCCTCGCGGGTCTTTTCTATCCCTACCCGTTGACCGTGTCGTAGACGTACAGCTCGATGAGCATGTCGGTATAGGCGGGGGAGTAGGCGCCGGGATCCATGTACCACACGATGCCGGCGTCGTAGGGGTTCTCGGGCGGGGTGAAGACGCAGCGTACGTTGGTGTAGCCGGCGTCATAGAGCGTCAGGATGGCGTCCTCATAGTTCATGCCCTGCACGTCGGGAAGCCACGTCTGGGGCTGGCCGGTGCTGGCGACGATGCGCACGTAGTCGCCAGGGTTCACGAGCGTGCCCGCCATGGTGCTCTGGTAGTACACGATGCCGTAGCTCACCCACTCGTCGGCCTGCCAATCTACCTGCACAGTCATGCCGAGCGACTCAAGATACTCCTGGGCCCCGTAGACATCCCAGCCGTACACGTCAGGCATGCTGAACGCGTAGCTGTCCATGGGCGCACCGCCAGAGGGTGCAGGATCCGGGGTCGGAGCAGGCGCAGGGGTGGTCGCCGGAGCGGTGGTCTGGGTGGTGCCGGCCTGCGCGGCAGGGGAACCCGGCGCGTACTCAACGTTGAGGGCACTCAGCGCAAAACCCCAGTCGATATTGCTTCCATCGGCAATCAGGCGAATCTTAGCCGCAGTGCCCTCGACCCTCAGGGTCTGGCCGGCCATCTGGGTGCCGGTGTAGGTAGCGACGACCTTACCGGCGGCGTCGCTTACCTCGATAAGGTCGAATTCCTCCTCAATGGAGCTGCGCTCGTCAAACGTCAGCGTGACAGCCACGGCATCCGAATGCTCGAAGGCCCACACGTCGCGCGTGTCATCGAAGTAGGAGTGCGGACTCTGAAGCTTGTCCATCTCGCTTGCGTCGTGAATCACCGTGAGGTTGTTGGTGACCGTGACGTAGCAGTCGCACGACGCCACAACGGAGCCATCGGCCGTGACAAGGGACGCCGTGATGAGCGCGCCTCCCATACCGATGCCATGGACGCGGCCTTCGTCATCCACAAGCGCTACGGTCTCGTCCGACGAAGCCCAGGCAATCGTTGTAGCTGGGATGCCGGAATCGGGAGCCACGTAACCCTCGGGCTTGAGCGTGCGAATCTGCCCAGCTTCGAGCGTGAAGAAGTCCTTGTTGAGGCTGATCGATGCAGCAGAGGCTACCGAGGAGGAGGACCCGCTGCCCCCAACCGCAAACTCGCCCGCAGTTGCGGTTGCATACGCGGCCGGCGAGGCGTCAGCGCGAGCCATCTGGGGCGCCACACCGCAAGCAAGCGCACTGCAACCGATAAGCGTCGCAAGCGCAAGCGAAAGAACCGCACGGGTACGATTGCCGCAGGCAGTCACGCCAGGCGGGGTATGCATGTCGCGCATGCTTGCAAGAATCGGCGTTTGCTGCGTTGTTGGCGTAGCCATGGTCTCTCCCATCTTCGGGCACGGTCAGGCGGCATGTTCGGCCTTCATGTTCAATCTACCCGACAGAGCGTCCATGCAAAAGACCTACCAGCAACTTTGGGACATGCGGCCCACCTGAAGGCCACCAAGCGGGACGTGCGGCCATACAGCCCGGTAGCGCCGGCGCCCCCGGCCGTTTCGGCTCCCGCTGCCCAACTTCGTTCTGGGACCGCTCACGGACCAACGCCAACTGCCAGCGGCTTCGCTGCCTCCCATCTTCGGCCTCACGCAGTTCGCGAGCCCGCTCCGTCGCCCCCTCGGCTTCGCTACTCCCCCAAGCCCTTCGCACTCGCCTGGCAGTACGCCCAAAACGCCTGCTCGGCGTCATCGAGTGCATGGGTGTCGAGGCAGACGATGGAGAAGCCCCACTGCGCGCCTTCGAGCACAACGGGCACAGTCCGGTGATCGCGAGAGAAAATAGGCAGGTTTACCAGGTGCTCCACCGAAAAGCCCACGCCGCGACCGCTTGCAGCGAACTCGTAGAGCTGGAATATCTCGCTCATCTGGTACACATGGCCCAGACTCACGCCTGCCTGCTCAGCCCCCTCCATGAGCCTGCGGTAGCAATCGAAGCCCGTGCCGGGGATGGCCACGTCGTAGCCGGCGATGTCGGCAAGGCCCAGCGAGTCGCGCCCGACCAGGGGGCTCTCCTCGTTGACCCAGAAGTACTGGCGGCACCGATACAGCTCGCGCGCCTGCATGCCCTCGGGCACCCGACCCACAAGCAGCGCCAGGCCACAATCCCCTTTCTGCAGATTGCGCACGACCGACTCGTCCGACGCCTCCCAATGCTCGAAGTCGATGTCGGGGTACCGCTCGTGAAAGCGCTCGAAAAACTCCGGGCCAAACGTGCCGAGCACACCCAATGAGCAGGCAAGACGTATGGTGGAGCGCTGGCCTCCGCGAATGGCATTGAACGCAGACTGCAGCAGGTGCGTGTTTGAGTCGAACACCTGGGCATATTGGAACAGCTCGTGGGCGTATTCGGTGGGCACGGGAGACCCAGTGGCGTCGTCGATGATGAAAAGGGGCACACCCAGGTCCTTTTCGAGCGTATGGATGGCCTTGGTAAGGCCCTGCGGCGACACGGGCACGCGGCGGGCAGCAGCCGAGAAGTTGCCCTCCATGTAGGCAAGCTCAAAGTAACGAAGGTATTCAGTGTTCAAGCGGCAACCCCCATCAAGCGACGCCGGTGTTGGTTCCTCCCCCCGGAAGGCCCCATGATTGTACGCGACCTGCGGATTCTTCGCCCGGTTGAAGCCCTCAACTTTTCGTTTCACTCAAACGGTTGTGACCCTCAAAAAGCGGTTGGCGGCAAAAATATTGCCGGACGGACGGACCAGATGGCATGATGCAGTCGTGCCGCACAAAGCTTCCAAAGGGGAACGCGGAGCGGCATACAACCAGTTCAGCGTGCATGTTTATGCAACCGGACGAAAGGGGAGAACCATGGAAATGACCCGTCGCAACTTTGTCGCCAGCGCCGCCGCAGCAGGCACGGCCGCAGCCGTTGCAAGCACACTTGCCCCCGAGGCCGCCCAGGCCAAGGTCATCGCCGAGTCGAGCAGCGTGTGGGACCTCGACGAGGTCGGCGAGCCCACCGAAGAGCTTGAGTGCGACATCGCCATCATCGGCGCCGGCGGCACGGGCATGGCGTGCGCCTGCCAGGCCAAGCAGCTCGGCCTCAACCCTATCGTCTTTGAGAAGCGCGAGGTCACGGGCGGCTCCTTCATCGGCACCGAGGGCCTCTTCGCCCTGGGCACCAAGTACACCGAGGAGTCCGGCTGCACCCTCACCGTGGAGGAAGCCATCACCAACACGATGGTCTACCACCACTTCATCCCCAACCACAAGCTCTACCAGCGCTTCTTCAACCAGACCGCTGAGACCGTGCAGTGGCTCGAGGACCTGGGCGTAGGCTTCCAGGGCGCCATCGCCATCGGTGCCGGCGAGAAGTGCTGGCACGTGTACGAGCGCGACCTTGAGAAGGGCCCGGGCGCCACGTTCCAGGACAGCATGCGCGCAGCCGCCGAGAAGCTCGGCGTGCAGATCGAGCTCTCGACTCCCGTGAAGAAGATCCTCGTTGAGGACGGCAAGGTCACCGGCGTGCTCGCCCAGCGCGAGGACGGCACCGTCGTGCGCGTCAACGCTCCCTGCGTCGCCTGCGCCACCGGCGGCTATCCCCAGAACAAGGACTTCCTCTACGCCGTCTCCGAGACGCGCAACGAGCTCATCCTGCCGCAGGGCGTGCCCGGCAACGACGCCGACGGCATCAAGATGGCCCGCGACGCCGGCGCCTACATGGCCGAGGGCCTGGGCACCGTGATGTGGTGCGGCCCGTGCCTCGACGGCGCCGTGTGGACCCACATGGACTACTGCGCTTCCGTGCAGCCCACCCTCTGGATCAACGGCGACTGCGAGCGCTGGATCAACGAGGACCGCTGGATTTCCGACTTCGCCGGCGTCGGCCTGGCTCAGCGTAACCAGGACAAGACGTTCACCATCTTCTGCGAGCGCGACCTGACCACCTGGGAGGAAGAGGGCCCCTACGGCATGGTCTTCTCCTTCACCTCTCCCGGCAACCCCATGGTAGGCGTGCGCGAGCAGATCGAGGACCTCATCGCCGGCGGCACCGTGTTCAAGTGCGACACCGTTGAGGAAATGGCCGAGGCCGAGGGTCTCGACGCCGAGGCGCTCAAGGCTTGCATCGACCAGTACAACGGCTACTGCGACGAGGGCCACGACCCCGACTTCGGCAAGGCCGCCGAGCACCTGCGCAAGATGGACGAGCCGCCCTTCTACATCGGCCAGATCGGCGACGGCTACTACACCACGTGCGGCGGCATCATGATCAACGCCAACTGCGAGGTTGAGAACGAAGCCCACGAGGTCATCCCCGGCCTGTACGCCGGCGGCTCCGACGCGGGCTGCCTGTACGGCGACTCCTACGACGTCTCCCTGGCCCCCGGCTCGCAGGCCTCTTGGGCCAACAACTCCGGCCGCATCATCGCCATGCAGGCCGCCGAGTACCTGGGCAAGTAAGAGCAGCACGAGGTAAAGGTGGGCCGGGCCCCATAGCCTGCCTTGCATAGCACGACCGAACCACCGCCCCCATCTCTTGGTAAAACAGGAGGTGGGGGCGGCTTTTTTGGTTGTGGGGGAGTACCCGATGCTGACAACAGGGAGAGCATCGGCAAACGCCGCCTTCATGCGTCCGGCTCCGGCGGAAGGGCGCAGACTCCCCCCTGCAAACACCGCCGCCATACTTCTTTCCTATATTTGGGAAAGATTTGGCGAAAACCTTCCCGTTTTGCGTAAAGTTTGCCTCGGGATGGCTGCGCTACAATTTGGCTGGACTGTCGAATTTGTACGAGGGCCTAAAACCCCGGCACAGAACTCACAGGCCGCCGGCATCGATGGCAAGGGTCACCAGTGCGGCGCTGCACGCAGGACGGCACTACCAGGGGGAAGGAACAGACCATGAAATCAAAGGCTGGCGTGACCGAACGGCCCTCCTATCAGCCTGCCCTGTTGTTCATCATCGGCCTGGGACTCAACAGCTCGTGGTGGCTCTGCCTGAGCGCCAACCCAAATGTTTGGATCTTCAGCAACAGCAATGTTTCCTGGGCCGCAACCGCCGTCATGCATCTTGCTTACCTCGCCACGCACCTCGCCTGCGTCGTGCTTGCACTGCCCTTAAGCGCCCAGCTTCGCCAGAGGCCCTTTCCCCTCGCCCTTGGAGTCATAACGGCCTTTTCCGCCCTGGCCATAGGGACGCTGTCGGCCGCCCAGCTTCCCATACCGCTCTATCTTGCTTGTCTTATCGCAGGCAGCATCACCAACGCGGTTCTCTTTTTGGGTTGGATGGCGTTGTTTGCCGAGGCGCTCTGCCTGAGCCTTCAGCTGCCCGCCATAGTCGCATCGATGGCCTTTTCCTCAGCGCTTTGGCTCATCACAACAAGCCTGCCCGGCTGGGCCATGCTCGCGACGTGCGCCGTCATGCCCATCGTGTCAGCTGGCTTTTTCTGCGCGCTGCGCTCGTATTCCGATGATTCGAACCTTAGCAAGACCACAGCGAATACCAGCGGCGCCTCGGAGCGGGCCGGCTCCGTCTTCAAGCTGCTGACACCGACGTTTCTCATCGGCATCGCCGCATACGAGCTTGTCCCCGGGTTTGTGACAAGCATCGCCCACGTCAATAACACCAGCGGCCTGTACGCGTTTTACGCCATGGAAATGTCGGTCGTTGCCGTCCTGTGCTTCGCCTTCGGGCGCAAGCCCGGTTTTCTTCGCGCCGTAAATCGGTTCGTGCTCCCACTGCTTTCAGTAGGGCTCATAGCGCTTGGCTTGTTCTCGGCAAACCAGGTAGACATTGCCCTGGCCGCGTCGCTGAGCGGCTCCATGCTGTTCGAAGCGTTTTTGTTCTGTCGCCTGGCACAGCTTGCACGGCTGCACAGGGCCGAGCCCCTGCACCTCTTCGCCGTAGGTGGAGCGGCCATGCAGGCGGGCCTGTGCATATCGTATCTTCTCGTCCCCGTGCTTTCCTCGCCCGCCCAAATCACGGTCGCCTGCGTGGCGCTGCTTTTGGTCGTCCTATTCGTCGTCGGCGAGCCCTTCTTTACCCGTCAGGAAGCAACCCAGCCAAACGGTTTGGGCTCAAATACCGCATATACGGCAGGAGACTGCGGTGAGACGGAAGAAGATTCCCGCCCCGCCGCAGTCTCCGCAACTAAAATGTTCCAAGAAACGTGTGCTGCCTACGCGGCCTCCATCGGTCTTTCGGCACGCGAGTCGGACGTCCTTGTGCTCGCCATGCAAGGCAAGAACATAAGCGTGCTTGCCGACGAGCTCAGCATTGCCCCGTCAACGGTCAAAACGCACCTGCGCAGCATCTACCACAAGGCAGGGGTCGCCGACCGACAGGAGCTTATCATGCGTTTCCAGGAGTTCCAGGCCTAGCAATACGTGGCCACGGCGTGCTTGACCGAGTAGCGGCCGCTCTCGAAGTTGACCGCCATGTGGCCGCC
>Ga0129314_1002427_pt1 | contig 10365 bp, 7 predicted proteins | sample O1111metagenome_FD_94431 | JGI IMG/M metagenome (GOLD analysis project Ga0129314, IMG submission 94431) | Orangutan individual fecal microbial communities from fecal samples from Wisconsin, USA - O1111 metagenome | ecosystem: Host-associated > Mammals > Digestive system > Large intestine > Fecal...
ACTTCATTACCGACAGATTTTCCGGAGAACGTGGTGACGGCAGTTGAAACCAATGTGTTGAGGTTGCATGGACGGTTAAGCCGAGAATACGGTAGTAAGTGAGATATGGGGTTTGGTCGTTGTTAATGAACAATCATGACCGCCAACGACTGGATTCTTCCTTGGTTTATACTGGTGCGCATAATGTATATTATGTTAAATTTAGTCCGCCGTTCATTTAGTTCATAACCAGCCACAGACTAGGATCAATCATACACTTACCTATTCCTCTATCTTCTTCTTGCATGACGTTATGTTTGTCGGTTACTTTGTTCATACCCACACCATTTACGATGGTTAAATGCCGCGTGTTCATACTCACACAACTCAATATCAACCAACGGCAGCGTTTATGGGCACTGATGGATACTCACACGCGCCAGCCGCTTTTATATCCGTTAATATATCTTATAGACCATCTTGCTTTGCGCTCATCAGCCACGCAATCCTCTTCACTTCAAGCGCTCAAGTTTTTCTATGAATTCTGGCACCAGAAACATGGCGTGACTTTTTAGTTCAGTACTCTCTGTTTATTAGTTACCGAAATGATAGTTGGTTATAGGTTTGTAAAATTCCGCTCGGGATGAAGCAAAGCAAACATTCGGTAAAGGGCTTTTTTATTATCGGTGACCCGTCCTGAATAACTACATATCAGCCAACAGCATCCCGGCCATCCCGTCCAGGCGTTTTTTTACCTTTTCCCATCCGGGCATAACCTGCCCCATCAGCCGGTAAAACTCCTCGCTGTGGTTGTGTTCAGCAATGTGGCATAACTCATGGAGCAATACATAGTCGATGCATTCCGAGGAAGCCTTTACCAGCCACGGGTTAAGTGTCAGGCAGCCTTTTACAGAACAGTTTCCCCATTGCGTCTGCATTGCTCGTAAACGTATCGGAGGACGCTCACTTATCCATAAGGTTTGCGGTATCAGTATATCCAGTCTGCGTTGAAACACATCTCTTGCACGTTCCCGATACCACTCAGCCAGCACCGCCTTAACGCGTTCAGTGGATTTGTGTCTGACGGTGACTTCCAGACGGCCCCGCAACATTTTCACTTTTTGCGGAACAGCAGCATCTTCTGTTACTTTCAATTGGTATTGTTTGCCAAGATAGTAATGGCTTTCGCCACTCACATACTGACGCGGGACGATATGCGTTTGTTGCTCCCTGAAGTCGCTTAGTTGCTGATATATCCAGCGCCCTCGCTTTTTCAGCGAAGATATCACATCCTGCTCCGGCGTTCCGGGTGGTACAGATGCGACTACCCGACAGTCCGGATGAACCTTGATAAGTATCCTGCCTTTAACAACCTTCCGTGGGACACACTGAACCACGATGGTTTCATCACCATAAACAAAACGTACAGCATTCATAGATAGTGACTTTTTCTCACTCATGATTTCATCAAACCAACGCGCAGGATCTGGATGATGGTTTCAACGATACGGTTTACCTGGTTCATTCCAGCACCGATCTCTCGACAGACAGTAAACAGTCGCGGCAACAGGCTTGTCTTAACGGCTTTCTCAATATCCTGAGGATTGAGGGAATTTTCCGAAACCGCTTTGACAATAATAGTGTCCACTTCGAAAGCCAGCTTCGTCCATTTATCCTGAACCTGATCATCGTTTACCGCGAAAACCTCAGGTAGCTCTTTTTTAAATACTCCGTAGTATGCTTGCGCATGTTTGTTTACGGCCAGCGCATCCGGGATGTCGCTGAGTTTGCGGGTTTCCACCTGCGCCTCAAACTCGCGGAAAAGAAGATATTGCTTCAGCGGATGGTCGAACAGTTTTTCTGCTTCTTCGATAGCCATACGCAGAAGTTTGGAAAATGCCTCCTGAGCATACGGGTCATCACGCAGCTCCTGCTCAATCATCTTCGTCACGCGGGTTTTAATGATGTCGGTTTCATTGCGGGTTTTGTTGCTGTCCCACTCTTCGGGCTTTTCGCTCTTGCCCATTTTACCGACTTCATACACGCCATCCGGTTCACGAACCTCAACGCCGGTGACATGCTTATCCAACAATTTTTTCACCTGCTCCGAGTAGTCGTCATAATTGACCTGCTCACCACTGACCTGCATCGCCCACTGGCGCAGGCTGGACATCTGTTTTACGGTTTCTTTATAGAGATTTCGGTCTTGTTCCGTAAAGCTCTTGTCGGTGAAGAAGGTGGCGGACTGCAGCGCTACTTTCAGGCATCCGGCAAAGGCCGTTAGCGCCTCGAAGAAATCATCACGGGTTTTCTGATGGATATCGACCATCTCTCCGTCACGTTCTTCCATTTTAGGCACCAGTACTGCACGTAACTGCTCAGTATCATTTTTGTTTTTAACACCGGCAAATATGGCCCACAACTGGTTATACAGATGCGGCAGACGTTTATATTCAGAACTCATGGCGCTGTACAACCCGTCAATATCCTTGATGTCGTATCCTCCCTGAGTTCGGGAGGCGAGATCCTGATATTTACCGATCGTCGTGTCCAGTTCAGCCAGAATGCCGCGATAATCAATCAGCAGGCCAAACTTTTTCAGTGGATGCAGTCGGTTTACCCGGGCAATAGCCTGAATAAGATTATGGGATTTAAGCGGTTTGTCGATATACAGCACGGTATTCTTCGGTTCATCAAACCCGGTGAGCAGTTTATCGACGACAATCAGCAATTTAAGCTTATCATCGGTATCGAAACGACTGATGATATCGCGGGTGTATGCGGATTCATCCTGCGTACCGACATTATCCTTCCACCATTTCGTTACTTCCGGCAGCTTACTTTCATCCACCTCGGTATTCCCTTCCCGGGTATCCGGGGGGCTTATCACCACCGCTGATTCAAACAAACCGGCTTCATCAAGATACTTTTTATATTTAATGGCAGAGATTTTGCTGTCGCAGGCAAGTTGTCCTTTCAGACCCTCATCAATATTTTTCGAGAAGTGTGTGGCGATATCCAGCGCAATCAGGCGAATACGATCATCTGCACTGTAAACCTCACCTTTACGAGCATACTTACGCTTGAGGTCAGCCTTTTGCGCATCGCTCAGACCATCGGTAATGCGGTCAAACCAGGCATCAATCGCCCGATCATTCACTTCCAGATCCGGAATACGTTCTTCATACAGCAGAGGCGTAACGGCTTTATCTTCGACAGCCCTCTGCATAGTGTAGGCGTGGACAATCGGGCCGAATTTATTGGTGGTCTTATCTTCTTTCAGCAATGGCGTACCGGTAAATGCCACAAAGGCGGCATTCGGCAGGGCCAGTTTCATACGTACATGGTTTTCACCGCCCTGACTGCGGTGTCCTTCATCAATCAGTACGATGATATCGGGGCTGGTATTGACGCATTCAGGGAGTTTTGTCGCTGAATTAAATTTCTGGATTAGGGTGAAAATGATGCGTTCTTTACCGGAACCAATCTGTTTCGCCAGCATCTGCCCGGATGTCGCCATTGCATTGGCTTTATCTTTTTTCCCGGCCAATTCGCCGCCGGACGCAAAGGTACCGCTGAGCTGTTCCTCAAGATCTATGCGGTCTGTCACGACAACGATACGACACTGCTTCAGGCTGTCATGTAGAATCAGCGCCTTACTGAGAAATACCATTGTATAAGATTTTCCGGAACCCGTGGTATGCCAGATGACACCACCTTCCCTGCCGCCGTCTGGTCTACGGGTACTGATGCGTTCCAGTAGTCTTTTAATGCCGAACACCTGCTGATAGCGGGCGACAATCTTCCCGGTCTTTTTATCAAACAGGGTGAAAAAGCGCGTCATCTCCAGCAGACGTTCCGGCGAAAGCAGACTGATGAGCAGTTTGTCCTGTCCACTAACGGCCAGTTCACCCCCGGCGATTAACTGCTGATACCAGTTGAGATCGGCTGACGGACGATGATCAAATAACGCATGAATCTGTTCAGTCGATAACGGATGGTTGCGCAGAGCATACATCTGCGCATCCGTAATATCTTCTTCCCGCCATGCCGCCCAGAATTTCATTGGCGTATGGCAGGTACCGTAGCGACCGTCATGCCCGTTAATTGAAAGCAATAGCTGGCTATAGGCAAACAGCTGCGGGATTTCATCGTTGAACTGGTTGCGGATACTCTGAGATATCCCTTCGTCAATGGTTGGCCCTTTCTTACCGTGACCTGCCGGGCTTTTCGCTTCAATGACTGCCAGCGGGATACCATTCACAAAGCAGACAATATCCGGTCTGCGGGTTTCGACACCGCCTGACCGCAATACCGTAAATTCTTCGGTAAAGTGAAACTGGTTATTTTCCGGATGTTCCCAGTCAATCAGCGCAATGGTGGGGGTCACCTTCTTGCCGTCGACAAACTCCGTGACGGCGATACCGTAGAGCAGATGGTTATACATCCGCTCATTGGCTTTCAGCAGTCCTTCATTCAGCGCCGGAGAACAGACCTGCGATATCAGGTTATCCAGCGCCTTTTCCGATAACTGGCAGATTTTGCCACCCGCCATAAAGGAACGCTTCGACAGCTCTTCACGCAGAACCGGACGCAGCACCACCTCATCCTGTTTATAGCCCCGGTAATCCATAATCTGTTTCGGGGATAAAAACGTCCAGCCGAGGCTGGTCAGTAACGTCAGCGCCGGGATTTTGGCGCTGTATTCTTCCTGGAATTTTGGCGTGTACGGCTGATTCATGAGTGTTCCTTGTTCTCCACGTTATGCGCTAACGGTTTCTTCCGATTCTACGTTGACACGGCGTTTCCCGGTCAATAACTGCTGCATCAGGGCTTTTTTCTCTTCTTTCAGGCAGGCGAGTTTTTTCTCCAACATGGACATTTCGGCATCGGCTGCGGACAGGACTGCGGCTATTTTTTGTTGTTCCATTAGTGTAGGTAATGAAAATGAGAAGCTACATAGCGCGTCAAATCCGACTGAGTCTCGCACAGAACCTTGAGTGCTACCTGCTATACGCTGCTTGGCTTCATTAGAGCTCATCCAGTTCAGGAAATAATCGCTATTTAGCCGTTCATGGTTAATACTAAAAACGACGTACATTGGGCTTAGCACACCTTCATCATAATTGTCTAAACGGGCGAAAGAACCAACGTTTAAACGAGAGGGGTTATAGCCATACTGATTTTTTTTCACTATTTTGTACGTACTAACATCTTCGCTAGCTACTCGCTTTGAGAACTGCTCCTCAGGTAAAACAAAACCGCTGTGGTTCGTTACACTAAGAACTCGCTGAATGTGGTTATCTCTATTACGTTTTTTTTCTTCATGTATTAATTGCTTTAACCGAACAACCTCCCACTCCCCACTAAACATCACGCCATTCTCATCCAGCAAGCGTTTTTTCCCGCTAAGCAACTGCTGCATCAGGGCTTTTTTCTGCTGTTGACTGTTGGTGAGAAGCTTTTCCGTCACCGAAATCGCCTTATCCCAGGTTGACAGGATTTGGGCGATTTTCTTTTGTTCAATAAGAGGAGGCAAAAGTAGATTGATATCATTCAATATTTGCTGACTTAAATTTGATATATTAGTCCCTCCACTCGCTTTTGATATTTGCGTCTGGAACTGGGAAGACCTTGCGACTATCGCCATATAGGCTGGAAGAGCTGCCTCATTTATTACTCGACCTCGAATTGTAAACCCTGAAAATGAAAGCCTCTCTCTTACCTCAGGAAAAAACATACAGCGACCAATTAAGTCTTTATTACCGTTTGATCTTACAAAGAGAAGATCACCATTATTTAGAAGTTCTTCATCTCTTATACGACCAGCAACGCTAATCAATTCTAAATGCTCTGTAGAACTCAGCTCAGTGAAGTCTTTAAAGTCACCGACGCCAACGATTTTTATAGAATCGCCATTATCTGTTTTTGTAAAATTCAGTCCATTTTTAAATGACATGATCTTACCGAGCTGCAAACTGGCCCACCCCTTAGGCACCATAACCCAGCTCCTTCAAATACCCTGCCATCTCCGTTTCCAGTTTCGCCAGTTCCGCTTTCAGTTGCTCACGCTCAGCACGCACGGCCAGCAAATCAATCTCGTCTTCTTCCTCGAAGGTATCGACATAGCGCGGGATATTGAGGTTATAGTCGTTGTCCTGAATCTCCCTCAGGCTGGCGAGATAGGCGTATTTCTCAACGTTATCGCCTTCACGATAGGTTTTAACGATCTTTTGGATATTTTCTGTGCTGAGCTGGTTCTGATTTTTACCAGCCTTGTAATCACGGCTGGCGTCGATAAACAGCACCTTGTCATCCACTTTCTGCTTTTTGAAAATCAGAATCGCAGCCGGAATACCGGTACCGTAAAACAGTTTTTCCGGCAGACCAATCACCGCATCCAGCAGATTTTCATCAATCAATTTCTGGCGGATCTTGCCTTCGCTGGAGCCACGGAACAACACACCGTGTGGCACCACTACACCCATACGACCAGTTCCCGGTTTCAAGGTTTCAATCATATGCAGAATAAAGGCGTAATCCCCTTTGGTTTTCGGTGGCACGCCACGACGGAAGCGACCAAACTTGTCGTGCTCGGCCTCATCATGGCCCCACTTATCCAGGCTAAACGGCGGGTTGGCGGTCACGATATCAAACAGCATCAGATCGCCATTTTTATCGAGCAGTTTCGGGTTACGAATGGTATCACCCCACTCGATTTTGTGGTTGTCTTCGCCGTGCAGGAACATGTTCATTTTCGCCAGCGACCAGGTGGAGCCAATCGCTTCCTGACCGAATAGCGCATAGTTACGGCTGTTATGCCCGGAGACGATTTTACGCCCGCACTTCATTAATAATGAGCCAGAACCACAGGCTGGGTCACAGATGGTGTCACCGGGTTGCGGCTCAAGCAGTTCAGCAATCAGGTCTGAAACTTCCGGCGGGGTATAGAACTCCCCTGCTTTCTGCCCACCACTGGCGGCAAAGTTTTTAATCAGATATTCGTAGGCGTTACCGATCACATCAAGCGTACCCACGCGACTCGGTTTGAGGTTCAGAGCCTCACCGGCAAAATCTTCCAGCAATTGTCGCAGAATAGTGTTCTTTTGTTTTTCTTCGCCCAGACGGTCGGTGTTAAACGAAATATCCTGGAACACGCTTTTCCCGGCATCTTTCAGTTTGGTGCCGTTGGCTTCTTCAATGGCATGTAATGCCTGATCGATACGCTCACCATTACCTGGCTCATGACGGCGCTCATACAGCGCATAGAAACTGGCACTTTTCGGCAACACGAAGCGCTCATTTGCCATCATCGCTTCAATCAACTCCGACGCATCACCATACTGCTTTTTATATTCGTCATAGTGATCCTGCCAGACATCCGAAATGTACTTAAGGAACAGCATGGTAAGGATAAAGTCTTTATAGGTATCGGCGCTAATAGTGCCACGGAAGGTATCGCACGCGGCCCACAGGGCTTTGTTGATAGTATCCTGACTAATTTTGTCGTTCATGAATCATCCTGCTAAGAAGGAAACCTTGCGATGTGTTGTATTCATCGTAGAAAATTTGGTGCAAATAATACCTTAAAGTGCCTCTTCAGGCACGTCAAAGCCGTATCGTTCGAAGTGGATTTTTCCTGAGGGGAATAGGACTCTTTTAGCCCGTAATGTGGTGGACTGGTCGATGAAACAAACACTAACGCGCGGCTTGGTACTGGATGCACTGTCGATGGCGGTCTGGTAGCGCCGACGTCATTGTGCACAGCGATGGCAGTGATAATGGTGGGGTTCTGCCGGGTCAATATGTAAGCGTACCTGTTTTAGTTCCACGCGTCGACGGAGAAATTGCTGGGATAACAGTCCCATGGAACGCTTCTTCCGTAGTCTGAAAACAGAATGGGTGACACCGTAAGCCTCGGGGTCTGTATCCGGAGCATGTCTGGGTCATGGATTTTGTCTCCGATGCGCTATTTTACGGCCGTTGGCAGCGTCTGCTGACTGTTATCGACCTGTATACTCGCGAATGCCTAGCAATTTGCGTGGGCCAGAATTTGCGTTCAACAGAAGTGGCAGTAATGCTGAACATCATCGCGCTCAGACGTCCCTTACCTCAGTTGCTGAAAAACGATAATGGTTCTGAATTTGCAAGGAAAACGCTGGACAGGTGGGTGTATGGAAGGGGTATCCGCATTGACTTCTCTCGCCCGGGAACACCGACGGCGGTAGGTTAAGGCAGGAATGTCTGAACGAGAACTGGTTCATGTCTCTGGAGGACGCACGGTGCAAAATCGAGGCCTGCCGCATACACTATAACCAGAGGCGTCCCCATTCTGCACTGGGCTGGATGACGCCATCCGAATTCGCTGAGAAGTCTGCCGGTTGGCAGAATATGCAGCCAACATGAAGCCGGTTATTCCTGATTACGACTGGATCATCTTCGGGGTCAGGGTCATGCCTCGGGTTCAGTTGTTTTGCTCAGGACTAAAACGCTTATCCAGATCAGCCGCCAGCTGTTCAATACTCTTTGTTGAGCCCGTATAAATTTTACTTAGAACAAACTCAATGATCCGATAGGCCTGATCAATATCAAAAACGCTGACGCTATCCAGTTCATGACTTCCTGCATTCCCCAGCCATTTGATTGCCATCAGAGCCGCTTTATGTTCACTGTATTTTTCAGGCAAGGCTCCGATTCTGCTATGAAGAGAGCGCATTGGCGGTACACCTAACGCAGTCATCAGTTCTTCGAGAGCAATGCGTATCGCGTTTGCTGCAGAACCAGGTGCGTTAAGAAAGAGTCCAAAAGACTGCACCACCGGCTGGGCCACATTTTGCGGGCAATTTGGAGGAACAGTAAACGCCGGTAACGCGGGCGTGAAGTGTCTGGCATGGAAAAGTTCGTAATGGGGCTCATCTCCATCTTCTCCATGGTTTTGATGAACACCACCGCTGCCACTGACAGCGACAACCGTTCCACAGCGGGCTCGTTCACATTTCAGCAGGCAACTGAAGACCAGAAGGATATCCTCATATTCACCCTCTGGTTCCTGCCAACGAGCGACAGACTCCGGAAGTGCAGCGTAATGAAAAGTCCCTTCCTGAATGGTCAGAGAAGTTGAGTGACAGGATGGGCAAACCCAGTTAGGGCAATTGTTTTCGGTAAAATGAGTCAGTAGTGATGGATTCATGGTTTTTGTCTTCTTTACTCGCATACTCACTGGTGTATCTGCTTACTGTTATTACGGTCACAGATGGTTTTCCACTATCGGGAGACCAGTAGCCATCGCTGCCATGGTAGGTTTCAGCGCCCAATACGAAATGTGTTCTACAGAAATTACACTCAAAGTGGTAATCAACTATACCACCCCATACTATCTTCTCAGCGCACTCGCGAAAGTTGTGCTGATTCAAGTTACTCGTTGATTTTATTCCAGACAATATCCCCTCATTGAGCACAATTCTGGCTATATGAATCACTGCACACAAGCCGGATAACATATTTAACGTACAACGCCTGGCAATATTCACAGCTCATTTGTGGTACCTCCTGTTTTTGACTACAGTTGCGTCAAATTCATACTCTGCAGGTTGATCGTCAGCCGCTTGCTGGCCATCAAGTGAAGACACTTTCGTTCCTCATCTTAATGTTTCTCCAGCTAAATCAGGATACCTGTTACATCACAATTTTTATCACAGGCTAAGAGAGGGCCTCACCTTCAATGGTCTTAATAAAAAAAGACAGGTCGGAAATCATGTATCAATCATTATAAACAAATTAGGGCAACATGCGGCTAAAACAGCTGGTATAGCGAATTGTAAGGGACTGATAAATTATTACGAAGCAATGTAAGTTAAAAACACTGCGGAGATTAGACTAAAGTCAGTCCGGTGAGTCCAAAACGATGTTTGCCGATCTCAGCCTTGAATGCCGTGCACTGAATGTCGTCATCGAAAAATCACCTTTTATCTGTTACTTCATGAAGTGATCTTTGTCGTTAGTAGAATTGCCAATCTAAATATTCATTAAAAACAATATGATATTAACGTTTTCTTTCATGAACTGAATTTCCGCACAACATAAGTTAAATCATGTCTGAGTGATGCGAAGTGCTTTTCTGGTAGTCGTTATTCGTTCAGGGTTCAAGAAATTAAGCCTCTCCTCTTTCATAATTGGCCTGTGCATGGAGAAATAGCCTGGTTATTCCCTGCCCCATGCTAAGAGCGCAGTGTCTGTCGCATAGACACTGCATACGAAAACACCAGAGGGTGCTGTTACTTATTTAAGGACGGATCAAGCGGGAATGAGTCCACTCCGGTATCAGAAATGGCTACGTCTCAATGAAGTCAGGCGACCGATGCTGAATGAACATTACGATGTCACCAC
>Ga0129314_1002433_pt1 | contig 10349 bp, 8 predicted proteins | sample O1111metagenome_FD_94431 | JGI IMG/M metagenome (GOLD analysis project Ga0129314, IMG submission 94431) | Orangutan individual fecal microbial communities from fecal samples from Wisconsin, USA - O1111 metagenome | ecosystem: Host-associated > Mammals > Digestive system > Large intestine > Fecal...
GTGCCGGACGACAAGCACGGCGTTTTGCAGGACAGCCACTGGTCGGGCGGCAGCGTGGGCTACTTCCCGTCCTACGCGCTCGGCAGCGCCTACGGCGCGCAGCTGCTGGGCAAGATGAAAGAAACGATCGACGTGGAAGATTGCCTGCGCCGCGGCGACTTTGCGCCCATCAACGCGTGGAACCGCGAGCACATCTGGCAGTACGGCTGCCTCAAAAAGCCGGGCGCGCTGCTGGAGCAGGCGCTGGGCGAAAAGTTCGACCCCACGGTCTACACGCGCTACCTTGAGGAAAAGTACGGCGAACTCTACGGCCTCTAAGCCCACAGTCATTCAAAAAAGGGATGTCCCGCGGGATATCCCTTTTTTTGTGCGCAAAATACAGAAAGTGCATTGCATTGCAGGGCGATTTTTGGTATAATAAAAGATAAAAGTGTAGCCGCATCGAAGCTGCGGCCGAAAAGAAAGATAGGAGAAATGACCATGGATTCTGCGCTTTACTCGGCTTATGTCGATATCCTGCGTGAAGAGCTTGTGCCCGCAATGGGCTGTACCGAGCCGATCGCCGTCGCTTATGCGGGCGCGCTCGCGCGCAAAACGCTGGGAACGTATCCTTCGCGCATTGAGCTCGGCGTGAGCGGCAACATCATCAAAAACGTCAAGAGCGTCATCGTTCCGCACACGGGCGGTCGCAAGGGCCTTCCCGTTGCGGTCGCGGCGGGCGCGCGCATCGGCGATGCCGACGCGCAGCTCGAGGTGCTGGCAAGCGTCACGGAGGAGCAGCTGCCGCTTTTAAGCGAATACCTCGATTCGACCGAGATCGTCGTGTCGAAGTCCCCGCTGCACTGCCCGTTTGATATTCAGGTGCGCGCCTACGCGGGCGAGGATACGTCCTTTGTCCAGATCGTCGGCAGCCACACGAACGTCGTGCGCATCGAGCGCAACGGCGAGGTGCTGCTCAGCAAGCCCTTCTCCGAGGAAGCGTCCCAGCCGCCCGAGAACCGCAAACTGCTGACCGTTGAGAATACTATTGCCTTTGCAGACGAAGTGAACCTCGACGATGTGCGCGAGCCCATCGCGCGCCAGATCGCATACAATACCGCCATCGCCGAGGCGGGATTGACGGGGGAGTACGGCGCGGCCGTCGGCAGGATCCTGCTCGACTCCTACGGCGACAGCGTGCAGAACCGCGCGAAGGCCTGGGCCGCCGCAGGGTCGGACGCGCGTATGAACGGCTGTGAAAAGCCGGTCGTCATCAACTCCGGCAGCGGAAATCAGGGAATGACGGCGTCGCTGCCCGTCATCATCTACGCCCGTGAGCTGCAAGCGAGCGAGGAGCAGCTCTATCGCGCGCTCGTCGTGTCAAATCTAGTCACGATCCACCTGAAAACGGGCATCGGCAGCCTCTCCGCCTACTGCGGCGCGACCAGCGCGGGCGCTGGCGCCGGTGCGGGCGTGTGCTACCTTTACGGCGGACGCTACGATGAGATCGCCCACACCGTAGTCAATGCGCTCGCCATCAACTCCGGGATGCTCTGCGACGGGGCGAAGGCCTCCTGCGCGGCGAAGATCGCCTCGGCGGTCGAGGCGGGCCTGCTCGGCCTTCAGATGTACCGCCACGACAGCCAGTTCTACGGCGGCGACGGCATCATTGTCAAGGGCGTGGAGAACACCATCCGCGCCGTCAGCAGCATCGCGCGCGACGGTATGCGCGAGACGGACAATGAGATCATCCGTCTGATGATCGGCGGGGAAACGGTGCGATGAAGATCCTTGCTACAGGCTTTACGCCCTTCGGCGGCGAGCAGATCAACCCCTCGTGGGAGGCGGTGAAGCGCCTTCCCGAGCGCGTCGGAGAAGCGGTGCTTTTGAAGCGCGAGATCCCGACGGAGTTTGATGCCGCCTGTGCCGCGCTGCGCGAGGCGATGGATGCGCTGCGGCCCGATGCGGTGCTGGCCGTCGGGCAGTACGGCGGGGCGAGCTGTATTCGCGTTGAGCGCGTGGCCGTCAACCTGCGCGATGCCCGCATTGCCGACAATGCGGGGGCAAAGCCTGTGGACGAGCCGGTCGTCCCCGGCGCGCCGGACGCTTATTTTGCGACCCTTCCCACGCGTCGGATCGTCGAAAAGCTGCGCGAAGAGGACATTCCTGCCCAGCTTTCGTATTCGGCGGGAACGTTCGTGTGCAACAATCTTCTTTACTGCGCCCTGCACGAGAGCGCGCAGAAATTCCCCGCCACGCGCTGCGGCTTTGTCCATGTGCCCTATCTTCCGGAGCAGGCGAAGGACGGCAGCGCCCCCAGCATGAGCCTTGCACTGATGGTCAGAGCTCTGACCGCCGCGCTGGAAACGATTGCCGAAGGATAACGAAACAATGCAAAAGAGCGGACTGATTTCAAAAGAAATCAGTCCGCTCTTCCTTTGTAAAAACGAGGCCGCGTCGGCGGCGATCAATCTGCGCGCGATGCGTGCTCGCCTGCGTCTTCCTCTTTCGTCAGTAGCACGGCCAGCACCGCGGCGAGCACGCCGCCGAACAGCTTCGTCAGCAGCAGTGGCAGAATCATTTGCGGCGCTGCGCTCAGCGTGAAGCCCAGATGCGCGGCGAGCGCGGATGCAGCGCAGACCGCAAAGGCTGCGTTCATCGTCTGCCCGCGCAGATCCATTTCCTTCATCATGGCAAGCACGGGCGTAATGCTCACAAATCCGACCAGAAGCGCTGCAAGGCTCGCATCCGTCATGCCGAGCTTCTGCCCCAGGCGCATCAGGGGCCTTGACAGCACGCGGCGCAGGACTTCCGCTGCCGGCAGGCTGCCAAGCATGACAATGCCGATGCCGGACACGGTCTTCATCGCCTCTTCGATCGGCGCAAGGTTCGGGATGAGCGCAACGCCCGCGATGTACTGCACCGCGCCCGCCGTCAACCCGATGATGGACAGCCAGCGCAGCAGCGCCGCGAACGCGGAGAACGCGCGGATGGACTGCGCTGCAAAGAATTTGAGCCCCAGCATCAGAAGGAGCGAAAAGAGCACGACGGGCAGCGTCTGGATGAGCAGCGGCAAAAGGGCGATGCCGCTCAGCGCGCCGCCGAGCAGCAGTGCGACGGGCAATGTGCCGAGCCCGATCAGAAGGCCGCGATAAAATCCCGCCGCGTCTGAGCCGCGCAGCATCCCCGCGCCCAGCGGGATCGTAAAGGTGACCGTGCAGCCGAGCGTCGCCGCCACGAGAATGCCGGCATAGCGCCCGATGGCTGCATCCTGCGCAAGGAGTTCCGCGGTCTGATAGCCGCCCATGTCGATGGCCAGAATACCGCCGAGCATCGCCGGGTCCAGCCCCAGCGCGCGCCAGAGCGGCGCGAGTGTGGACTCGAGCGCGCCTGAAAGGAGCGGGGCAAGGCAGAGAATGCCCGCCATCGAAAGCGCCGTCGGCCCAAGGAGCTTGAAGCCTTCCTCAAATCGCTCGCCCAGCTTAAAACGGTTGCCGATCAGAAGATCCAGTCCGCCGAGCGCCGCGCCGATGGCCAGAGCGCACAGGATGGCGCGCTCCATCACACGTCTCCCCGCATGGCGGCTTCAATGTCCTCGATCGTGCGCGGGATCGCGGCGGAGAGATTCTCGCAGCCATCCTCCGTGACAAGGCAGTTGTCTTCAAGGCGGAAGCCGATGCCCCATTCCTCATTGTAAACGCCGACATCCACGCAAAAGACCATATTCGGCGCAAGGATCTCCGGGCGCTTGACCATGTCGTGCACGTCGTAGCCGATGTGATGCGAACCGCCGTGCCACATGAGCCTGCCGACCTCATCCACGCTCTTGAGAACGCCCGCTTCCACCAGCCGCTCTGCGTTGTAGCGGCGGATCGTCGCGTCCACATCCTCCATTTTCATGCCGGGACGGATGATCGAGAACAGATAGTTCGAGGTCGCCAGCACACATTCGTACAGAATGCGCTGGCGCTCGGAGAATTTTCCGTTGCACGGCCACGCGCGCGAAACGTCGGTGATCATGCAGTCATACTGCGCGCCCACGTCGTTCAGGACCATGTCGCCATCCTGCGCCTGGCCGGTGTAGCTATAGTAGTGGATGCAGAAATTGTTCTTTCCGCAGGAGATGATCGACGGGAAACCGGGGCCGTCGGGGCTGTGCTGCGCAAGCGCGTAGTCAAAATCCGCTTTGTACTGGTACTCGTATTTTCCGGGATGCGACGAGCGCATCATGGCAAGAATGCCTTCGCGCGTGATCGCCTCCGCCTTGCGCAGCGCTTCGATCTCGCACGGCTGCTTGATGAGCCGCAGCGAGCGGAGGATGTCCTCTGCATTGCCGATCGAAAGATAGGCAAAATCCTTCTGGATGCGGCGAAGCAGACGGTGCGACGGACGGTCGGGCTGCTCGGGCGTGTAGCGATAGAGATCGAGATAGATCTTTTCATACTTTCCACCGCTCGCAAGCGCGGAAAAGTCGCGCTCAAAGGCCTGAATGCTGCGCGCGTCGCTTATGCCGGAGACGGCCTCCGCTTCCTCGGGTCTTACGCGAACGCCAGTCCAGCGTTCGGCGAGCGCGTCCGGCGGCAGAAGATACAGCCGCTCCTGAACGCTGCCGTCCGGATCTTTTGCGGCGAGCAGCACGGCAGACTTGCATTTCAGGCCCGTCAGGTATACAAAATTGCGGTCGGCAAAAAAGGAAAAGTACTCATCGCCGCACTTCCAGAGCTCCTCTCCCGAGAAAATAGCAAGCAGGCTCCCTGCATCCATGTGTTGATACAGTCTTTTGCGGTTGTTGACATAATATGACTTCTGCATTTGAAAAACCTCCCGTTTGCGTATTTTTTCCCCATTATAACCGTGCAGGTGACAATATACAAGGGAAACCGTGCGAGGAAATGCGGGGCCCTGCCGCCTGATTGGGAAAAGGCATCATTCCGGCATTTTCGCCAGCGAAACGCCGATAAAAGCGAATGCCGTACATCAAAGAGGCGTTCCGACATTTTGGAATGATATAAAAAAAGCGCTATCTGACTTCATTTGAAATCAGATAGCGCTTTTCTTGTGAATCATGAAATTCTGTTGCCAAAACGTTGCCACGAGGGGCTTCAAAGCTTAAAAAGTCCAGTGTTTACGGGCTTTTTTGACCCTATGCAATCATTCCCACTCAAGTCTTGGGCTTTGATTTAGGGTTATAAAATGCACTTTTGATGCGCTTTTTGTCCAAATAATCCACGTATTTCGGGCTGTACATAGGTTCCTTACGAATTTTGTAGCCGTTTTGTAGCCAGCTATTTTATACGTACTAACCGTTCGCAACGACTTGTTTTGAATGATTTGCGACAGGTTTTGATATGATTCCCGCCAATAATCACCCGGAAATTGACCGCCTAATTCACCTCAAAAAACATCTTGGAGGTATGACCATGAGCAAACTTATATCCTGTCAATTCAACATAGACACAGCCTGCGTGGAATTGGTTTTTGATGATGGAAGCCAGATTTCCATTGACTGCACCGCCGTTGAAAACGAAGTTGCCGATAACCGCTTCCAGCGGTCAGAGCTGGATTATCTGATTTACAATGATCCACTTGCGTATGCCGATCTGGTTCTAAACGGCGATCCCGAAGCCTACCTGAACGCCGTGACAGATTACGCCCCCCTCGATAGCTGACGGGAAGAATATAGCGCAACGGGTTGCGTCTGTCAATGGTCAAGATGAACGCTTCGCGCCATTGACTGCCGCCGCCCGTTTCGCTGTTTGGCAAACAAGGCGGGCAAGCACAGACTGTGCCTGCCCGTCAAGATTTATCCCTCGCTTTCCGTCTGCGTTCCTCGCTCATGGGTGGTTGCAGACGGATAGACAGCCGGGACCTATATAGCACATAAGATACGCCGCCCTGCTCATGGGTCTTTTCCTATCGGCAGAGGTCGGGGTGCTTGTTGGCGAACGTCGCCAGCCGTTTCCGCAGTCCGGTATTGTAGGTATAGATGCTTGCAGTATCAGGGAATGCTATCAAAGTGCTTCATTGATATCAGCACAGAGCCTTTCAAATCTATCCAAAGCAGAAGAGATGTCTTTCTCTGTCCAGATATCAGGATTTTGAATCAAGTACATACTTGGTCTATAATGATCGAAGCGAATCTCTGAGTTAGAAGATAGAACATTTTCAACAGAATGTAAAACCTCGCCGTCTTTGATGTTTTTCCCATTTATTTTTGCATCAGCAGACAATCCATAGCATGCATTTACAAGTTTAATATACGGTTCTTTCCCAATAATATCCTCAATGTCGCTTGTTGGATATTGGGTATAATCGCTGGCTAAAAAGACACGGTTCGCACTCAAAAGGCCGCTCTTCTTCAACCGGTCGATTTTGTTTTTGTCGCCATTGTGATAGTCTGTTAGTGTTACAATTTTAAGGGCATTTCCTCCAAATAGAGATACAAAGCTTTGTATCTTATCTATGCCACCAGAGGGACATAGCGTCCAATCGCTACTCAATCCTGTTCTACCAAGTTCCTTAAGCTTATTCGAAAAATATGTTAAGTACAAGATATCTGACGGTCCTTCGACAAGCAAAGTGTTTTTACCTATAAATAGGGTTTGCGTAATATCATAGCCAAATGCCGCTTGGAGTGGGAAGGTAGTGTCGCGGTCTTTACTTAAAACCTTCGATCCCACCTTCGTTCCGAGTATATTTTCGTTTTCATCTGTAACATCTTCAACAGTTCTTGCCGAAAGAATGTCTGAGAAATCCAACATAAACGGAGAATGCGTCGTGTACACTAATTGAAACTTTGGGATAATTTTTTCTTTGAAGTAGCGAATTAAATCTCCTTGTGCCTTTGCATGAAGTGTAAGCCCTGGTTCATCCAACAAGATGACCAAATTATCCTCTACTTTTTGCAAATAATTAAACCAAATTAAGAAAGAAAAGAACCAGACAAAGCCAGCACTTCGATCATCAAAAGATACTGAAGAATCATGGCGTGTATTTTCTATGCGAGTTGAAAAAATGTATCCGTCATTAAATGGAGGTTCATCGCCCGCTTTTGCCATATCATATCGAAATTCGACCTTCAAATGCTTATTTTGGCTCCAATATGTAAAAATTTCTCGTGTAATTTTACTCGATATGCTTCGCGTTTTATTTATCAATGCCTCCAACTTGTTCGACTCTTTAATCTCAGAGACAGAAGTATTAGCCAAGGATAGCAACGCCTCGAATACCTTTTCATTCGCTGTAAGTTTTCCTTCAGAGCTTTTTCTAACAAAATTATTTAACGCAATTCTGCCAGGGAGCTTTTGGTATTCTGAAAAATAAGAGAATTTGGGTAAATACTGTAGTAAGTTCTTTTCAGCGAACGCATCTAACCTGTCGTTAGGAAAAGCTGCATCAAACCATGTCTTAAATTCTTGCTCGGCTTCAGATAATGTGCCAATACTTTTTAACTGTGCGCGCACTTCACCGATGGCATCATACGATGGAATTTGAGCTCGATCAGAGGGCTCGAATCCAAACTCTTCCATTTTCCTTTCGAATAGCGCATGAAAATTCGCATCAAAATCCCATGTACGCTTGTTCTTGTAGCCATTTGAAATAGTGACAACAGTCGAATCACCTATAAAATCAGTACCGAACTGTTTATCCAACGCTTCAATCTCTTCGGCAGTGAACGCCCAATGCGAGATTACAACTGTATCCCCATCCTCAATAAGACCTGCCTCAAAATCAGTTTGATACATTTTAGGATACTCATAAAGTGCATCGTAAGCATCCTCTGTATCAACTGGATTGAGTTTATATAACGCTTGGAGAATAGCACTCTTTCCAGATTCATTTTTGCCAACCAAACATGTCATTTGGTCAACTGTGAAAGTTTCAGAGTCCAGTATACACTTGTAGTTTTTAATTCTGACATCTACTAGCAGCATTTATACACATCCTTTCATGCCGTTGTTTGGGTTATTGGCTTAAGCAATGCTCAAGTCTGAGTATAGTACTTTCAAAATGACTTCTAATTTCGCATTCCCACAACACAATGACTTTCCAGCCGTCAGCCTCAAGTGTCCGAATATGCTCCTGATCTCGTTGCTTTGTTCGCTCTATCTTGGGCTCCCAATATGCTTTGTTGGATTGACTGGTGTGAGCATAATGACTACCACAATCATGCCCATGCCAATAGCATCCATGAATGAAGATTGCAATCTTCTTTCTGGTGAATACAATATCCGGTTTTCAGGGCAGCGCCTTGTAATTCACACGGTAGCGGTATCCCATGGAAAACAGCTTGCGGCGCACCAAAAGTTCGATACTGGTATCTTTACTTTTGATGTGCGACATGATCTCACCACGTCGGACAGAGGAAACAGAATCAGCCATTACACAGACAAATCCAGCGGCAGATCGGAAATATCCTTCAGCCGCTTGCCCTGCACCAAGGTTTCCAGCGTTTCTACCGCATCCTCAGAGCCCACCTCTTTAACCGCTCGAATCAGCTCATAGAGTGCAAAGTGATATACGCAGTCAATATCGCCAGTGCCGAGCGCGAGAGATGCCAGACGATTCGGCATAGGCTCAGCCGTCACAACAACGATGTGCGGCAAATGTCCCTTTCTGTTACGGATCAGGTTCAATGCCTCTGTGCGGCTGTTCTGTGCGCGGTCGCTGCGCATCGTGTACTTTGCAGAAACACTTGCATGGAGAATGGGCTTGCCGCCATTGGACTTCCGAATATCAGCCATCTTGCAGATTTCGTCATCAACAATGGGCTGAGCGGCATTGATCTCGCTGTCCTCATAGAGATCGCGGTAAACAACAACGTCAGGTGCAACGAGGTAATCATTTCCAAGCGCAGCAGCCAACTGTGCGTTCTGTGTCGTAAGCGCATTTAAGTAAGCAAGATGCTCGTACTGCGCAAAATCGCTTGTTTTCAGTTTGTTATTATTGCCGAGCTGGAGGATTGTCCAGTTGCCGGGGCGGAGGTTCTGCAAATAGGGAAAGGTTTCGCGCAGAAACTCCATCGTCAGTGTTTCAAATTGTTTTCCGAGAGTCTGTCCGGAAATCTTGTCAACAGTGGAGACAGCATGATGCTGTTCCTCTACAAGAATATCAACAATTTTCCGCGCAATCGCCTTTGAGCCACGGCTGCTGGTGTCTGCATTGGATGCGACGCCTGCCGTGGTCAACGTCAGTGTGTTGGTTTCAAATAATCGCTTGTGAAAGTGAAATCTCGCGTTCGCTATCAATGCATCCATGTTCCAGACACTCCTTTATTTTTTCTCCGACTGCCCGGGCAACCGGGGGCGGAAATGCGTTTCCAATCATCCTACAAGCTACTGTTTTCCGACTTCCAAATGTCCATGTATCGGGGAAACCTTGAATCCGTGCCATCATTTGGCTTGTCAGCCGAGGCATACCTTCAAATCCGGGAGCCGGTGCTTCGTTTGCAATTCCTCGGCCATCTACGCCAAGCTCTGCCCATGCATTACGGGCGCGTGTGGGGCCAAGGTCGGGACCACCATGCTTCTTGGATCCGCCTACAAGGGTCGGAGCGATCCGGTTTGCATTAGATGCCCACTGCTTCGCACCTTCCCATCCGTTCTGTGCCATCAAATCACAGAGTGTATCGCCAACAGTCGGGGCGCTGTCTGGCTGTTCATCAGGATAGACAAACGCTCCAATCTGATCCTTCCGAATGCCGATAATAACCACTCTGGGACGTAGCTGCGGAACACCGTAATCAGATGCATTCAAAAGCTTGATATGCGTTACATAGCCGAGCTTTTGAATCGACGTGAAAATATGGTCGCGGTATTCATCAAAGCCCGGATCAAGAAAGCCACGGACATTTTCAAGCATGACTGCACGCGGCTGAATTTCTTTGATAAGCCGAATGGCCTCCGGGAAAAGGTCTCTTTCGTCTTCCTGTCCGAGTTGCTTTCCTGCTACGGAGAAAGGCGGGCAAGGAACGCCGCCAGCCAGCAGATCAACACCGTGGTATGGGCGTCCGTCAAAATCGTGAACATCTGCGCAAATGACGTTCCACTCCGGGCGATTCTGCTTTAATACCTTGCAATAATCTTCTTCATACTCGACAAGCGCAACATGGACAAAGCCTGCCATTGCAAGCCCCAAAGCCTGTCCACCAGCGCCAGCGCATATTTCAACACAAGTCAACGGTTGCTGCATTTTCTTTTCACTCCTGCGTAGTTCGATTGAAATCATGACTGTTCTGTATCTCCTTCATCAACGAACTCCATGATGTCTCCTACATCACATTTGAGCGTCAAGCAAATCTTATGCAGGCTTTCCATAGAGACAAATTCGTTTTTTCCCATCTTGGCAAGCACATTGAAGCTGATACCGGA
>Ga0129314_1002434_pt1 | contig 10338 bp, 11 predicted proteins | sample O1111metagenome_FD_94431 | JGI IMG/M metagenome (GOLD analysis project Ga0129314, IMG submission 94431) | Orangutan individual fecal microbial communities from fecal samples from Wisconsin, USA - O1111 metagenome | ecosystem: Host-associated > Mammals > Digestive system > Large intestine > Fecal...
GCGGTGTTTCTGGCGCTGGCCCTGTGGAAGTCCCTGCGCCCGGACTTCCGGTTCTGCCGTGCGGCCTTCCCGGCGGCGCTGGCGGGCTGGCTGGCCGTCAACTGCGTCCCGGCGGACTACCTGGTGGCGAAGGACCAGGTGGACCGGTATCTCAGCGGTCAGAGCGCCGCCATGGACGTGGAGTATCTGGCCTTTGGCCTGTCCTTCGACGCCCTGGGCCAGCTGGAGCGGCTGGACCCGGCCATGGGCAGCGGCCGCTGGGTGCCGGAGCTGACGGAGGACGTGGGCTACACCCTCCGGGAGGAGACGGTAGGCGAGATCCTGGCAAACCGGCGGCAGGACGCGGCCCGGGCGTGCGGACAGTGGGAGAGCTGGAATCTGTCCGCCCGACTGGCCGCCGGAGGGACCGGTTCCCCCGGTTGACAAATTCCCAGCCGCCCCATCGGTTTTCCACATTATTCACCAAGTTTTCCACAATTCTGTTCACATAATCCACACAGTGCCCAACCGGACGGCCCTGCCGCCCCCAAACGGCCCGGAAACGGGAGGTCATACCCATGAAAAAGCGAATCCGATGGCTCCCGGCAGTGCTGGCCGTCCTGCTCCTTCTGCTTTTGGCGGACCCGGCATACCGGCTCAATGTCCGGCGGCTGGACCGGTCGATGGAAGCGATACAGGGCGATACCGTGTCCCTCAATGAACTGGTCCCCTTCCGGTGGGACACGGCGTACACCTTCTCCCCATACGCCAGCCGGAAGGAGATGGCCGCCACCATGGGCGTCCCGGTGAGCCGCCGCATCCCGGAGACGGTCAGCGAGGGCATGACCCAGCTCATCTTTCTCCGGGACGGCCGGGTAGTCTGTGCCGTCTGCGGCTATCCCGATTCTCTGGGCTGGCGGATGGAGTTCACCCATTGGGACGGCGGCGCCGCCTGCGTCACTTACCGGGAAAACCCACGGTTCTCTGTAAAGCGGGACGGCGGCGTGGTGACGCTGACGCAGCTGGAATAACAGCGGAAATACGGACCGGGCCGGACTTTCGTCCGGCCCGCAGGCTGTCGGAAAAGTCAGAGACTTTTCCGACAGCCTGCCTAATGTCTCGATTTTCGGACCGCGCAGCGGACCGAAAATCTGCCGCTGCGCGGCGCAAACGCCTGCTGGCGCAGGCTTTTTGCAGACATTCGATTCCATACGAAGGGGCTCCCGCCCCCTCGTACTCCCCCTGCAAAAAAGAACTTCTTTCCTTCAAACAGGGGATTTTCGACAAGCTGCGGGCCGGACTTTCGTCCGGCCCGGTTTTTCGCATCATTCCTTCTTCTCCGCGCCCCCGTCCCAGAGGTACTTCACCACCAGCCAGCCCAGGCCCAGCACGATGAAGCAGAACACGTACACGGCGTTGATCTCGGCGGAGCCGATGCCGGGAGAGGGGTAGTCCTGATCCACCGCCAGATAGTCCGCCGCATCCAACTGCTCCCCCTGGGCGTCATACAGCCAGAGGGCGGGGAAATAGTCCCCGTCCGTCTCATGGACGTGGAAGAACCGGGGCCCCGTCACATCCCCCTCCGCCATGAGACTGCCGGGGTTCCGCAGGTCGGCCTGCACCTTGTAATGGGCGATCTCCGGCGGACAGTCCACGGCGTACACCACCCGCACGTCCCGGTCCCTCACCGATGCGCTCCGGATCACCGGCCCCACGGCGTAGGACGCGCTGAGGGGCTGCCAGCCGCCCAGGACGCCCCGACGGAACTGGATCTCCCCCAGCAGGCCCTCAATCTCGCTGTCAGTAAACACCAGAATGCGGCGGTCCCGGATGGTCTCGTCGAACTCCACCACCGGATGGAGGACGGCCCGCAGGGAGTCCGTGTCCCCCGGGTCGGCGGAGGCGTAGTCCACGATGGCCCGCACCCGCTGTTCGCCGGTGCCCAGGGGGATGAAATCCTGCCGGTACACCAGATACGCCAGCGCGGCGAACAGCAGGGCCACGCCCACGGCGGCCGCCCGCCGGGCGCTCCATTTCACGGTCTTCACAGGCATTCTCCTTTCGGCGCTGCGGTTTGGTCTTTTACCCTATCATACAACACCGAACCGGAAAACCCACGGAAAATTTTTCAGAGACCGCCGCTCCGCCGGGACCTCCCGGCTTCTACAGGATGTCGTACAGGCTGGCCAGGGTCAGCCAGGTCTGGGAGAAGGGCCGCATGAGGTTCCAGAACCCGGCCCCCAGGAAGCCGTACTCCGCCACAAGGGACAGCTTGGCGCTCATGCTCCGGGCGTCCTCGAACCAGACCTCGTGAATAACGCCGTCCTCGCCGGTGTAGCGGAAGAAGGGAGACTGGGCGGTCTCGTCGTACTGGATGTCCGCGCCGTAGTGAACGGCTATCCGGATGGCCTCCTGATTGGAGATGGACTGTGCCCGGGTGGTGCCCTGGACGAAGGGCAGGGGCCAGTCGTAGCCGTAGTTGGGCACGCCCAGCAGGATCTTGGCGGCGGGGATCTCGGTGACGGCATAGCCCAGTACCGCCCGGACGTTGGGCAGCGGCGCCACCGCCATGGGCGGGCCGTAGGTATACCCCCACTCATAGGTCATCAGCAGCACGGCGTCCACGACGGCGACCACCTTGGCGTAATTGTGGCCCTCGTAGAGCAGCCCCGGCTGGCCAGCGGAGGTCTTGGGGGCCAGCGCCGCCCAGACGAACCAGCCCCGGGCCCCCAGCAGCCGCCGGAGCCGTCCCAGAAAGGCGGCGTAGGCGTCCGCCAGCGTCCCCGGCAGATACTCGAAGTCCACGTCCAGCCCGGCGAAGCCCTTCCGGGCCATGGTGGCCTGGATCTCCCCGATGAGGGCGGTCTGGACCGCCTGGTCCGTCAGCACCAGCTCCGCCCGCTCCACGTCGAACCGGTCGTCCTCCGTGTAGGTGGACAGGTGCATCACCGGCTTCGCGCCGTGGGCCCGGGCGGCGGCCAGCAGGGCGTCATCGTCCAGGGGCAGCAGGCCGCCGGAGGCGCTGATGCCGTAGGTGAAGGGCGTCAGGGCGCTCTGATAGGGCGCCACCGCGTTCAGCAGCGCCCGGTCGATGAAGGGATAGGCGTAGCCGTTGAAGACCCCCTGTCCCAGTTTTTCGTCAAAATAGGAGATCACCAGCACCTGCCCCGGCTCCAGCGCCGTGCCGCCGCCCAGCGCCCAGTTGTTCTGCCACAGCTGGCGCACCGGGATCCCGTAGTCCCGGGCGATGGTGTACAGCGTCTCCCCCGGCTCCACGGCGTGGACCTGCCGTGGGAACCGGATCACCAGCGTCTGGCCCACCGCCAGAGCGCCGTCCGGCGGCACGTCGTTGTCGCTCATCACTCTCGCCGGGTCCACGCCGTATCCCGCGGCGATGGCGGACACGGTCTCCCCTCTCTGCACAACATGGATGGTCATTGCGCGTCCCCTCCTGTCATCGGTTTGGAATTTGGAATTCACAGCCGGGACCCGGCCCGCGGCGGACAGGCCCCCGCTGTATCGTGAAAACTTATGCAGAAAAGGCGGCGTTCAGAACACCGGAAAACGGCGTTTTTCCCCCTGCGAACCCCCTGTATTTCCAGTATTTTTCCGTGTAAATATGGCATATTACACGAAAATTATCTGGAAATTTTGTATTAATTTACTTTCTCTGCGGAGCCGTTTTTATTTTTGGAACGGTTGACATCTTTTTTTGAATTCTTTACAATATCTTTACGAGGTTGCCGGCGGAGATGGACGCGCGGATGTCCGTCCACGGCGCCTTTTCTTTTTTCATTTTTATCCGCCGCGTGGGAGGGAGACCGCCTTGTTTCTGCTGTTCTTTCTGATCTGGATCCTGCTGTCCGGCGAGCTGACCGGATGGGTCTGCCTGTCCGGCGCCGTGGTCTCTCTGGCGCTGTACGCCTTCGGCGTGAAGCTGCTGGGCTACGCCCCCCGGTATGACCTGCTGGCCCTCCGGAAGCTGGGGAAGGGCCTGCGCTATCTGAGCTATCTCATCGCGGAGATGCTGAAGGCGGGCTTCGTGGTGATGAAGCTGATCTACACCCGGGGCCGCCGGATGGAGCCGCTGCTGGTGCGGTTCGACACGGGGCTGACAAGTCCCGCCGCCCGGGCCGTCCTGGGGGATTCCATCACCCTCACCGCCGGCACCATCACCGTGGAGGACCAGGACGGACATCTGTACGTCCACGCCCTGGACCGCTCCCTGGCGGAGGGCATTGAAAACAGTGAGTTCCAGCGGCTTCTGCTGGAGCTGGAGGAGCCGGACGCCCCCTGAGAGAGGCGCGGACAGAAGGGAGGGATCGCCCATGGAACAAGTGAAACACGTGGTCCTGATGGCCGGTGCCGTGGTGCTGGTCCTGCTGCTCTTCGCGGCGCTGGTCCGGGCGGTGCTGGGCCCCCGGTTCACGGACCGCATCATCGCCATCAACGTGGTGAACACCATCGTGGTGGCCATCATCACGCTGCTGTCGGTGTATCTGGAGGAGGACTTTCTGGTGGACGTGGCCCTGGTCTACGCCCTGCTGAGCTTCCTGACGGTGGTGGTCCTGTCCCGGATGGTGACGTTCCGCCAGAAGCGGCGGAAGCTGAAGTCCGGAGAGAGGAGCGAACGGCATGGTACATAACATCGTCACGACCCTGGGCCTGGCCTTTTTCCTGTTCGGCCTGTTCGTGTTCTTCACGGCGGTGCTGGGCCTGTTCCACTTCGACTACGTGCTGAACCGGATGCACGCCGCCGCCGTGGGCGACGCCCTGGGCATCTTCTGCATCCTCATCGGGCTGATCCTGTTCCACGGCTGGTCCCTGTCCGCCGCCAAGACGCTGCTGATCCTGGTGTTTCTGTGGCTGACCAGCCCCGTGGCCAGCCATCTCATCGCGGAGATGGAGATCTGGACCATTTCCGACATCCATTCTGAGTGCAGGGAGGAGAGACGATGATCATTCTGGAGGGCATCCTGCTGGCGGGCCTCATCGTCACCGCCGTGGCGGCGGCGCTGTGTAAGCGGCTGCTGAACACGGTGATCGTCTACATGGCCTTCTCCCTGATCATGGCGGTGCTGTGGAGCCTGCTGCAAAGCCCCGATCTGGCCATCACGGAGGCCGCCGTGGGCGCGGGCATCAGCAGCATTCTGTTTTTCCTGACGCTGAAGAAGATCCATGGCCTGAAGGGGACGCGGGATGAATAAGACAGAAAAAAACTGGAAGAGCCAGTTCGTCTCCTGGGTCAACGGCGAGCGGGAGCCCAAGGACCGGACGCTGTTCGTCATGGAGCGGCGTCACATCGCTCCGCCCCGGCCCACACCGGAGGAGCAGGACCGCCGTGAGCGGCACCGCCTGTACCGTTTTCTCCACGGCTATCCCCTGGCGGCGCTGATCATCTGCGCCGTGCTGGTGTGCGTCCTGCTGACGGCGGTGGCCGCCATGCCGGACTTCGGCGACCCGGACAACCCCACCAACAACGAGGTGGCGGAGCACTATCTGGAGTACTCCTACGAGGAGACCGGCGCGGCCAACGTGGTCACCGGCATGATCCTCAGCTACCGCGGCTTCGACACTCTGGGCGAGAGCTGCGTGCTGTTCCTGGCGGTGTCCTGCGTGACGCTGCTGCTCCGCCGGGAGCCGGGCTGCGACGAGGAGGACCCGGATGAACTGCGCCGCCGCCGTCAGGAGGACGAGCTGCGCCGCCGGAATCCCGACGTGATCCTGACCCAGGCGGCCAAGCTGCTGATCCCCTGCATCTTCCTGTTCGCCGTCTACGTACTGCTCCACGGCGAGGAATCGCCGGGCGGCGGCTTCTCCGGCGGCACCATCCTGGGCTGCGGCCTGATCCTCTGCTCCTCCGCCTACGGCCCGGAGAACGTCCGCCGCTTTTTCAACAGCCGGATATTCAGCGCCGTACGGACCTTCGGCCTGCTGCTCTACGCCGGGCTGTACGGGTTCTACATCTTCATGGGCGCCAACGGCCTGGAGTACGGCGCGTCCTTCACCATGGCCATCGATCTGGCGGTGGGCCTGGTGGTGGCCTGCACCGTCTACGGCTTTTTCGCCCTGTTCTCCCGTGGGGAGATCTGATCCCCTTTTCCACAAATCATGTTCTGACCGCAGAGAGGAGGCCGTCATGCTGGATCTCATCGTCACCAACCGCTTCGCCATCACCGCCGTGGTCCTGTTCGGCATCGGCCTTCTGAACGTGATGGTCCAGAAGAATCTCATCAAAAAAGTGGTGGGCTTCAACATCATGGACTCCGCCGTGTTCCTGCTGCTGGCCTCCCTGGGCTACGTGGACGGCGGCACCGCCCCCATCGTGGGGGATGTGGGCTTCCATCCCCTGTACATCAACCCCATCCCCAGCGGCCTGGTGCTCACCGGCATCGTGGTGTCCGTCAGCATCACCGCCTTCGCCCTGGCGCTGATCCAGCGGGTCTACCGGCGCTACGGCACCATCGAGCTGGACGAGCTGCTGGAGCGGGCGAAGAAGGAGGCGGACTGATGCGGCCCTTTGCTGAGAACTTTCCCTTTTTCTGCATCTTCCTGGCTCTGACGGCGGGCATCGTTTCCGCCGTGCTGCCCAGCGGACGGGCCGCCTGGCGGCTGACGCTGGGGGTCTGCGCCGCCAGCTTCCTGCTGTCCATGGGGGTGCTGGCCTACACCTACGGCGGCCAGCTGAGCTTCACCTATACCATGGGCCGGTTCCCGGCCCCCTACGGCAACGCCCTTCAGGCCGGCCCCTGGCAGGCGCTGATGGCCGTTGTCTTTTCCGGTGTCATGGGACTGTCGCTGCTGGGCGGCGCCCGGGATCTGTTCCGGGATGTGAAGCCCTCCCGGCAGCCCCTGTACTTCACCATGGCGGACATGACCCTGGCGTCCCTGCTGGCCCTGACCTACACCACCGACGTGTTCACCGGCTACGTGTTCATTGAGATCAGCACCATCGCCGCCTGCGCCCTGGTGATGGCCAAGGACTCCGGCCCCAATCTCATCGCCACGCTGCGGTATCTCTTCATGAGCCTGCTGGGCTCCGGCATGTTCCTGCTGGGCCTGGTGTTCCTCAACAGCATCACCGGCCACCTGCTGATGACGCCGCTGTCCGGGGCCGTGGCCGCGCTGTGCGCCAGCGGCGGCTATCACACCACGCTGGTCATCGCCATGGGCCTGATGACCGTGGGCCTGGGCGTGAAAAGCGCCATGTTCCCCTTCCACATGTGGCTGCCGGACGCCCACGGCGGCGCCACCACCGCCTCCTCCGCCATCCTCTCGGGCCTGGTGCTGAAGGGCTACATCGCCCTGATGATCGTGCTGATGGTGCGGGTGTTCTCCCTGGAGCTGACCATGGAGGTGGGCATCTCCAACATTCTGCTGCTGTTCGGCCTGCTGGGCATGGTGATGGGATCCCTGTCCGCCATGCGGGAGCACCACGTCAAGCGGATGCTGGCCTACTCCTCCGTGGCCCAGATCGGCTACATCTTCATGGGCCTGGGCCTGGGCACCACGGCGGGACTGAAGGCCTCCTGCTTCCACATTCTGGTCCACGCCTGCTGCAAGCCCCTGCTGTTCCTCTGCGCCGGACGGCTCAGCACCGTCAGCGCCCATCACCACAGCCTGCGGAACCTCCGGGGCAGCGGCTACCGGGACGTGGTGGCCGGCGTGGGCTTTACGGTAGGCGCCCTGTCCATGATCGGCATTCCCCTGTTCGGCGGCTTCGTGTCCAAGCTGTACTTCGCCACCGCCTCCCTCTACACGGGACAGATGGCTGCGGTGCTGGTGGTCATCGCCCTGTCCACCCTGCTGAACGCCCTGTACTACGTCCCGGCGGTGCTGTCCATCTGGGGCATCGCCCCGGACGAGCTGAAGGAGGACGTCCGGCTCCACACCGCCCCGGAGGACCGTGCCTTCGATGGCCGCTTCACCCTGGCCGCGGCGGCGCTGGTCCTGGGCGTGCTGGCCCTGGGCACGCTGTACCACCCCGTCATGGACGTGCTGGACGCCGGCCTCAATCTGCTGAAATAACCACCTGCTGAAATCCCCACAAGAAGGAGGGCCGTCATGCTTCTGCTGCTGCCCGTTCTGGTGCCCATCGCCGGCGGTCTCGCCCTGACCCGCCTGAAAACTGAACAGGACCGGAACCGGACTGCCCTCTGGACCGCCGCCGTCACCGCCGCGCTGGCGCTGATCGTCTGCCTGCTGCCGGAGAGAACGGTGAACCTGCTGACCATCCAGGGCTCCCTGCGCCTGTGCCTCCAGAACGACGGTCTGGCCCGGTTCTTCATGGTGCTGATTGCCGTCATCTGGATCCCCGTGTGCGTGTTCTCCTTCCCCTATCTGAAGCACGCCGGGGAGGAACGGCGGTTCCTCTCCGTGTTTACCATGACCCAGGGCATCCTGATGGGTCTGGTGCTGTCCCGGAACTTCGTCACCATGTACATGTTCTTCGAGATGATGTCCATGCTGACCATGCTGCTGGTGCTGCACAACAGCACCACCGCCGCCCGGCGGGCCAGCTTCCAGTACCTGGGCTACTCCGTCTTCGGCGCGGGCATGGCCCTGGCGGGCTTCTTCGTCCTGTCCCGGTTCCAGGCGCTGCCCAACTTCACTCCCGGCGGCGCGCTGAATCCGGCGCTGGCCGCCCAGCACCGTCCCCTGCTGGTGGCGGTGTGGTTTTTGATGGTGGTGGGCTTCGGCGCCAAGGCGGGCATGATGCCCATGCAGGCCTGGCTCCCCGCCGCCCATCCCGTGGCCCCGGCCCCCGCCTCGGCGGTGCTGTCCGGCGTCATCACCAAGGGCGGCGTGCTGGCCATCATCCGGGTGACGTACTACATGTTCGGCGCGGACTTCGTGGCCGGGTCCTGGGCCCAGAAGGCCCTGATGATCCTGGCCCTGTGCACCATCTTCACCGGTTCCATGCTGGCGCTGCGGGAGCGGCAGCTGAAAAAGCGGCTGGCCTACTCCACGGTGAGCCAGGTGTCCTACGTGCTGTTCGGCCTGCTGCTGCTGACGCCGGAGGGCGTCCAGGGCGCGCTGATGCAGCTGGTGTTCCACGCCGTGGCCAAGGACACGCTGTTCCTGGCCGCCGGCGCCATCATCATGTCCACCAGCTTCAGTCAGGTGGACCAGCTCCGGGGCATCGGCCGCCGGATGCCCCGCACCGCCTGGTGCTTCACCCTGGCGTCATTGTCCCTTATCGGCATCCCGCCCATGAGCGGCTTTGTCAGCAAGTGGTTCCTGGCCTCCGCCGCCCTGGAGAGCACCGTCCCCTGGGCGGGCGCCGCCGGTGTGACGGCCCTGATCGTCTCCGCCCTGCTGACGGCGGGCTATCTGCTGCCCATCGTGGCGGACGGCTTCTTCCCCGGTGCGGACTTCATCGCCGAGGTGAAGGAGGTGGGCCGGGGCATGACCGGGCCCATGCTGTTCCTGGCCGTGCTGTCCCTGGTGCTGGGACTGTTCCCCGGCCCGCTGATGGCCGTCACGGAGGCGCTGAGCCGCGCCCTGTTCTCCTGACGGCTTCCGTTTTCCCCGTCATTCCGCTGTAGAGGAGGTGCCGCCGTGCATCAAATTCTGTCCCTGCCCATTCTGTTTCCCATTCTGGCCGGTGCGGTCATGCTGATCCTCCGGCCCACTAGCCGGCGGCTGCGCAATCTGCTGCTGATGGCGTCGGTGCTGCTGACCACCGTCTTTGCTCTGGCGGGCATCCTTCTGTCCTACCGTCTGGGCGGCGATGCCCTGTCCTGCGTGCTGGTGAGCTTCAGCACGTGGCTGTCCATCTCCCTGAAGATCGACGGCCTGTCCATGGTCTACGGCACCATCGTGGCGGTGCTGTGGCCCCTGATCACCGTGTACTCCATCAAGTACATGGAGCACGAGGGGCAGGAGAGCCGGTTCTTCGGCTTCTGGCTCATCGCCTTCGGCGTGGTGAACGGCATCGCCTTCTCCCAGGACTTTCTGTCGCTGTACTTCTTCTACGAGCTGCTGACCCTGTCCACCCTGCCCCTGGTGATGCACGCCATGGACGAAAAGGCTCAGTACGCCGGACGGAAGTACCTGATCTACTCCATCTCCGGCGCGGCCTGCGCCTTCATCGGCATCGTGTTCCTGCTGTACTACTCCAGCTCTCTGGACTTCACCTACGGCGGCCTGTTACAGGACGTCACCGGCGACCGGGCAAGGACCACGCTGCTGGCGGCCTTCGTCTGCGCCTTCTTCGGCTTCGGCGTCAAGGCGGCCATCTTCCCCTTCCACGGCTGGCTGCCCGACGCCTCCGTGGCCCCCACGCCGGTCAGCGCCCTGCTCCACGCCGTGGCGGTGGTGAAGGCGGGCGCCTTCGCCGTGGCCCGGCTGATCTAC
>Ga0129314_1002435_pt1 | contig 10337 bp, 8 predicted proteins | sample O1111metagenome_FD_94431 | JGI IMG/M metagenome (GOLD analysis project Ga0129314, IMG submission 94431) | Orangutan individual fecal microbial communities from fecal samples from Wisconsin, USA - O1111 metagenome | ecosystem: Host-associated > Mammals > Digestive system > Large intestine > Fecal...
AGGCGCGGGTAAAACCGAAGGCTCCATGGACGCGGGCAACCTTTTAAAGCCTATGCTTGCAAGAGGTGAGCTGCACTGCATCGGCGCGACCACGCTCGACGAATACAGAAAGTACATCGAAAAGGACGCAGCGCTTGAAAGACGTTTCCAGCCGGTCATGGTAGACGAGCCTACGGTTGAAGACACAATTTCAATCCTCCGCGGACTTAAAGAGAGATACGAGATATTCCACGGCGTAAGAATTCACGATAACGCGCTTGTAGCCGCCGCAGTTCTGTCGCACCGTTACATCACAGACCGTTTCCTCCCCGATAAGGCTATAGACCTTGTGGATGAAGCGTGCGCTATGATAAGAACTGAAATCGACTCCATGCCGAGCGAGCTTGACGACCTGAGACGCGACATCATGCAGCTCGAAATCGAGGAAATGTCGCTCAAAAAGGAAGACGATAAGCTCTCGCAGGACAGACTTGCAAAGCTGACGGAAGAGCTTGCCGACAAGAAGGAAAAGTTCAACGAAATGAAGGCTCGCTGGGAATCCGAAAAGGAAGCTACCGAAAACGTAAAGAAGCTCAAAGCCGATATCGAGAAGATGACGGGCGACATTGAGCAGGCTCAGCTCAGCGGAGAGTACGAGAAAGCCGCAAGACTGAAGTACTCCGAGCTGCCGGCACTGCAAAAGAAGCTCGACGAAGCCGAAGAGATAACGGAAAAGCAGAACCAGAATATGCTCGTCCGCTCCACCGTTACGGATGAAGAAATAGCCGAGGTCGTAGCGCGTTGGACGGGTATTCCGGTATCAAAGCTTGTCGAGGGCGAGAGGGAAAAGCTCCTCCACCTCGAGGATATCCTCCATAAGCGTGTTATCGGACAGGATGAAGCCGTAAGACTTGTCAGCGAAGCAATTCAGCGCTCCCGTGCCGGAATTTCCGACCCCAACAGACCGATAGGCAGCTTCATGTTCCTCGGACCTACGGGCGTCGGCAAAACGGAGCTTGCAAAAACTCTTGCGGAATGCCTGTTTGACGACGAGCACAACCTTGTCAGAATAGATATGACGGAGTACATGGAGAAGTACAGCGTGTCCAGACTTATCGGAGCGCCTCCGGGATATGTAGGATACGATGAAGGCGGTCAGCTCACCGAAGCCGTAAGACGTCATCCGTACAGTGTAGTATTGTTCGATGAGGTCGAAAAGGCGCATCCCGACGTGTTCAACATCCTGCTCCAGATTCTTGACGACGGCAGAATCACCGACAGCCAGGGCAGAACCGTTGACTTCAAGAATACTATAATAATCCTCACCTCCAACCTCGGAAGCCAGTATCTGCTTGACGGAATCACACCGGACGGCGAGATAAGCGAGGACGCGCGCGCTAAGGTCATGGCTGATCTCAGAGCGTCGTTCAGACCGGAATTCCTCAACAGACTTGACGAGATAATCATGTTCAAGCCGCTCACTAAGGAAAACCTCGGCGGAATCATTGAGAATCTGCTCGCGGGTCTTAGAAAACGTCTGGCTGAAAGAAGCGCAGGCGGCGGACTCAACCTTGAAGTAACTGACGCGGCGAAGGAGCTTATCATCGACAACGGATATGACCCCGTCTACGGCGCACGTCCGCTCAAGAGATACCTCCAGGGTACAGCCGAAACTCTCATCGCGAAGGAGATTCTTGCCGGAAACCTCGACACAGGCACGACGCTTGTGCTTGACGCGGAGAACGGACAGCTCACCTGCCATCCCGTGTACAATCCCGAAGTAAAGTAATAGAAGAATAGAGAAAATACCGTTCATGCATGAAAAACTGCACGGGCGGTATTTTTTGCTTTTCGTTCAAACAATGTGTATGAATTTTTCTCACGAGATGTGGTATCATAAGGACGATATGGTATCCTAATAAAAAACGAAGGAGAAAAACTATGTGCACGGCGGCGATATATAAAACAAAGGACTTTTACTTCGGCAGGAATCTTGATTACGAGGTGTCATACGGCGAGAGCGTAGTCGTTACCCCGAGAAAATACAAATTCGTCTTCACCGAGGCGGGAGAGTGCGCGGAGCATTACGCAATGATAGGCATGGCTCACGTAAGCGGCGGCTATCCACTGTACTATGACGCGGTGAACGAAAAGGGACTGTGCATGGCGGGGCTGAACTTTGCGAAAAGCGCGGTGTATCACAGCTCTACGGATGGAAAAACAGGCGTCGCGCAGTACGAGTTCATCCCGTTCATCCTCGGACAGTGCGATAATGTTCGGTCCGCAAGAGAAATTCTCGGCAGGATAACGGTGACAGGAGAAGAATACGGCTCATTTCCGGCGGCAAAGCTCCACTGGATGATAGCGGACAGGGACGAGTGCATCGTAGTGGAATCCACATCTGACGGACTGCATGTGTATGACAATCCCGCAGGTGTCATGACGAACGAGCCGCCGTTCCCGATACAGCTTTTCTCACTGAATAACTACATGAACCTCTCCCCGCTCCCACCGAAAAACAGCTTCTCGAAGGATATACTGCTTACCGAGTACAGCCGCGGAATGGGAGCGATAGGTCTGCCGGGGGATTTATCCTCGCAGTCGAGATTTGTGCGCGCAGCATTTGTAAGGGCAAATTCCGTCTCGGGAGATGGCGAGGAGGAAAGCGTCAGCCAGTTCTTCCACATACTGAGGTCGGTAGAACAACAGAGAGGCTGCTGCGTGCTTGACGGCGGAAAGTGCGAGATAACGCTGTACTCCACCTGCTGCAATGCCGAGCGCGGGATATACTACTACACTTCATACGATAACAGTACAATAACAGGCGTAGATATGGGCAGGGAAAATCTTGACGCGGACGAGGTTGTGTCGTACCCGATGAACGATAAGCCTGCGCTTGTCATAAAGAACTGAACAAAAAGCTGTCTTTGAACCGATAGAGTTCGGCTCGCGGACAGCTTTTATAATATATTAAGTGATACTTAAAGAAACAACGGCTTCTTAAAGAAACAACGGCTTCTTATATTTCGCAGAATTCGTGCCAGTCTATGTACGCTTTTCCGTTTTCGTCAAAGTCTATCGGCAGAACGATGTACGATGAGGTGAAGTATTTCTCCCCGTCGCCTTCCCATCTGTCCGCGAAATAGAGATAAGTGACATCTCCGTTTTCACGAGTGTACGGCAGAACGAACGCAGGCTGTGAGCGGTAGGTGGTACTGTCTCCGAAGAGGGTGTTCAGAGAAAATCTTCCGTCGGGAGCGTCTCCCATAGCGCATTTTCCCTGATTCGGCGCCCATCCCGTGCAGTGTGAGGTGAGGATGTAGTATTTTCCGTTAGCCTTGCGGTAGAACATTGCGGGAGCTTCGCGGTATTCACCTTGGAACAGAGTTCTGACGTGCTCGTCTACGTTGAGGTAGTCGTCGGTCAGTCTGTAAACCGCAAGGTCGGCGTTGTCGCGTGAAGCTGAGATGAAGAACGTATCTCCTGAGACAGGGTCGGAGAAAAGCGTGCAGTCGCGGGACATCTTTCCGTAGGGATTAAAGCTGCCGCGGTAGGTGAATTCTCCGTCGGGGGTTTTTGATGTAGCAATGCATATGCGCGCGTTGCTGTAGTCAAGTCCGTTTTCGTAGTGCGCCCACATAACAAATGTGTCTGTCAAAGCGTTGTACAGTACCTTCGGGCGTTCGATGTTGACTTTTACTGTCTTTCCGTCGCGTTCGTGTGAGAGGGAAGAGTCGGTGTGGACCGCTATCGGCTCGAATTTGGAGGAAACCGTCAGACAGTGCGCGCGGAATTCCCAGTTTACAAGGTCGACCGAGCGATAGACCGAAACGTAAATGTCGTCTCTCCTGTCCTCGCCGTACCAGTAGTAGAATCCGCCGTAAGATAAGATGTGACCGCCGTGCGCGTGAAGCTCGTTTCCGTCAGTGTCGCGCCAAAGAGTGCCGTTCTGTTGCAGCTTTATCATGGTGTATCTCCTTTGCAGATATAATCTACGCGCATTATAGCATACCGCACATCAAATTGCAATAAAAAAGTCGGATTAAACAGCATTTTAACCATTTAACCGACTGATTTTATATAAATTTTATTTTCCGCCGAGGGCTTCCTTCAGCGTTCTCCAGCCGAGCATTGCGCATTTTACTCTTGCCGGCATATGGGAGATATCGCGCAGAGCCGACGCTTCTTCAAGGGATTCTATCTCATCCTCCGAAGCCTCGCCGCGTATCATTTTCATGAAGGTTTCGCCCGTTTTCAGCGCGTCTTCCTTCTTCATGCCGATTATCATGCCGAGCATTATGTCCGCCGAAGCCTGTGATATCGCGCATCCGTCTCCTACAAACGCACCGTCAACGATTTCGTCTCCCTCGACCTTGAGCTTGAGCTGAATGTTGTCGCCGCAGCTTGGGTTCACTCCGTCAAGTACAATGTCCGCGTCGGGCAGGTCGTGCTTGAATTCGGGATGCATATTGTGCTCTGTCAAAATTTCGTTGTAAAAGCTCCTATTTTCCATATCCCATGCGCTCCCTTATAGTTTCAAGACTTTCTATGAATTTTTTTGCGTCGTCGACAGTGTTGTAGAACGCAAAGCTTGCTCGAACTGTCGCGCGGTATCCGAGATGCTCGAGAAGAGGCTGTGCGCAGTGGTGTCCGGCGCGAATCGCAATATTATCGGAAGCGAAAATCTCGCTCACGTCATGCGGATGTACGTCGTCTATGGTGAACGTGATGATTCCGTTGTGCTCCTCCGCCTTGTCCGAGCCGATTATGTGAACGTGCGGCATTTTCTGCATTCTCTCAAAGGCATATGACGACGCTTCAAGCTCTAACTTGTGAATGGCGTCAAATCCGACGGACTCGACGTACTTTATTGCCGCTCCGAGACCTGCCGCACCTGCCGCGTTTACCGTTCCCGCCTCAAATTTGTGCGGAAGCTCTGCGTATACTGCGCTCGTGCGGGAGACAGTCTCTATCATTTCTCCACCCGAGAGGAACGGCGGCATATCGTCGAGAAGCTCTCTCTTTCCGTAGAGCACGCCTATTCCCATGGGTCCGTACAGCTTGTGACCGGAGAACGCGAAGAAATCCGCATCCATATCCTGCACGTTTACGGGAATGTGGGGAGTGCTTTGTGCGCCGTCGACTACTATGACAGCTCCTTTTTTGTGCGCGAGAGCTGCTATTTCCTTTATCGGATTAACTCTGCCGAGGATGTTCGATACCTGAGCTATCGCTACAATCTTCGTTTTGTCCGTGATTAGGCTCTCAACCTTGTCGAGGTCGATAGTGCCGTCCTGTTCGCAGTCGATGAATTTTAATACTGCCTTTTTCTCGCGACATACCATCTGCCACGGAAGAAGGTCGCTGTGGTGCTCGGTTATCGAAACAAGCACCTCGTCTCCTTCGTTCACATGGGTAAGACCGTAGCTGTATGCGATGAGGTTAAGGCTTTCGGTGGTGTTGCGCGTGAATATTATCTCGTCGGAGGATAAGGCATTTATGAATCTCTTTACGTCGCGTCTGCCGTTCTCGAGCGCTTCCGTAGCTTCAACGCTGAGGGAATAGATTCCGCGCAGTGGGTTTGCGTTGTGGTAGAGGTAAAAATCTCTCTCCGCGTCGAGGACTGCCTTAGGTCTTTGAGCTGTCGCGGCGTTGTCGAGATACACTATGTCAACGTTAGAGAACAGCGGAAAGTCTGACTTGTAGTTATTCATCTTCTCCGTCTCCTTCAAACTGGGGCTTCAGCTGACGAACGAGCGCTTCCTCGACTGCTTTTTCAAATTCGCCGTCTCCCGGAAGTCTTGCGATTCTCTCAACCGACGCGCGTGCCATAATGTCGGAGGCGTGCTCCTTGTCGATTCCGCGGCTCTCGAAGTAGAACAGCGTAGCGTCATCAAGCTCACCGATAGTAGCGCCGTGAGAGCCTTCCACGTTTTCTTCCGCACAGAGGATGAGCGGCACTGTCTTGTTCACTACGTTGTCGCCGAGCATGAGTACGGTTTCGTTTTCCGCGCCGACTGAATCGGATGAGCCGTTTTTGAAGTCGATAGTTCCGCGGAATACCTTCTCGGCTGAATCCATGAGCGCGCCGTTTGCTTTAATCTCACTCTCGGTCTTCTTGCCCCAGTGATTTACCGCAAGGTTTATGTCTATCTTCTGCGCGTTCATTCCGAGGTAGCCGTAGTCCGCTTCAAGTGAGGATGAGTCTCCGTCAAGCTCTACGGCAGTGTCGGTGTAAATGTCGCCGTCTCCGAGAGCTGCCGAGATGAGCGAGAATTTTGCACCCTCCGCAAGTCTTGCCGTTACCCTGTGTATGAGCAGCGCGCCATTCGATGGGTTCAGCAGCTGGACGAGCTTTACCTTAGCACCAGCGGCAAGCTCAAAGTCAAGCTCCGTGCGGGAAGCGTCTGCGGGATTTACAAGCTCTACTACTGTAACGGTGCTGCCTTCTCCTGCCGAAATCGTCACTTTCTTCGAGCCGAAGCCTTCGCAGAGCTTTATGGGAGAGTCCGAAGCGGTGTAGTGCTCTTCTGCGGTGGGGATGGAGCTGTCCCACTGAACCGTGGCTGAGTTTACACGGAGGAAGTTCCACGTCGGTGTGGGAAGTTTGTTTATCTGTATTGTTTCTTTCATATATCAGTTCACCAAATCAGCCGATGCTGCCTTTCATCTCAAGCCTGATGAGATTGTTCATCTCGACTGCGTATTCTACGGGGAGTTCCTTTGACACATTGTCCGCAAATCCGCTTACTATGAGCGCACGTGCGTCTTCTTCGGACATACCGCGGCTCATGAGGTAGAAGACTGCGTCGGAGCTGATGGAGCCTATCTTAGCTTCATGACCGACAGCCGCGTCCTTTGTGCGGATATCCATAGCGGGGATTGTGTCGGAGCGGGATTCGGAGTCAAGCATAAGAGACTGGCACGATACGGAGGATTTTGCACCTGTCGCACCCTTCTGTACAACTACGCTGCTTCTGAATGTGCTGACGCCGCCGCTTTTGCTGATGGAGCGCGTGTTCATGTAGGAGCTTGTGTTCTTGCCCATGTGTACTACCTTTGCGCCGGTGTCGAGATCCTGTCCCTTGCCCGCGAAGGTTACGCCTGTGAATTCGGACTTGGAGTTGTCGCCTTTGAGCACACTCATGGGATAGAGACAGCCGGTGTGTGAGCCGAACGAGCCTGAAATCCACTCGATAGTGCCGCCTTCTTCGACGAGAGCGCGCTTTGTGTTGAGGTTGTACATATTCTTCGACCAGTTTTCGATAGTCGAGTAACGGAGCTTCGCGTTCTTCTTGATGTAAAGCTCAACGCATCCGGCATGGAGGTTGGCTACATTGTATTTCGGAGCGGAGCATCCCTCGATGAAGTGGAGACTTGCGCCCTCGTCAACTATGATAAGCGTATGCTCAAACTGACCTGCGCCCTTCGCGTTGAGTCTGAAATAGGACTGGAGCGGGATTGAGAGGTGAACTCCCTTTGGCACATAGACGAACGAGCCGCCAGACCATACCGCACCGTGGAGAGCCGCGAACTTGTGATCATGCGGAGTCACGAGCTTCATGAAGTATTTGTGTACCATGTCGGCATACTCGCCCTTGAGCGCGCTTTCCATGTCGGTGTAGACAACGCCCTCGGCAGCTACTTCTTCGCGTACATTGTGGTAAACCAGCTCGGAGTCATACTGCGCACCGACGCCCGCGAGTGATTTTCTCTCAGCTTCGGGGATTCCGAGACGCTCGAAGGTTTCCTTTATGTCATCCGGTACGTCCTTCCAGTCGTTCTTCATGTTGGTCTTCGGACGGACATACGTTGCAATGTGCGCCATGTCAAGACCTTCGATGGACGGACCCCAGTTCGGGATGGGAGTTTCGTTGTAAATCTGGAGCGACTGGAGACGGAACTGCTGCATCCATACGGGGTCGTCCTTCTCCTTCGAGAGCTTGTCTATTATCTCGGGAGTAAGTCCCTCTTCCATACGGTACGCGTCGTTTTCTACATCTGTGATATCGTATATGCTGCGGTCAATATCGGCGACCTGACTTTTTTCTTTCATGCGCGTCCCCCGGTTCAGTCATTTGTACGGATGCTTCCGAATCCGCTTTCGTTGATTTGCTCGACAAGCTCTTCTCCGCCGTTCTTTACGATAACTCCGTTTTCCATTACGTGAGCCGCGTCGACTGTGAGAGCTTCAAGAATTCGTGTGCTGTGCGTGATTATGAGAAGCGAGCCGTGTACTCTCTCTCTGTAGAGATGAACACCCTGAGAAACTGTGCGGACTGCGTCAACGTCAAGACCGGAGTCGGTTTCGTCGAGTATGGCGAGCTTCGGTTCAAGCATGAGCATCTGGAGAATCTCAGCCTTCTTCTTTTCGCCGCCGGAGAAGCCTACGTTGAGGTCGCGCTCCGCGTAAGACTCGTCCATCTGAAGGAGCTTCATCGTCTCGGCGAGCTTTTTCTTGAATTCCCAGAGACGGATTCTCTTGCCTGTCTTCTGCTCGAGAGAGGAGCGAATGAACGCGCTGAGTGTAACGCCGGGAACTTCAAGCGGATTCTGGAACGAGAGGAAAATGCCCTTCTTCGCGCGTTCGTTTACGGGAAGGTCGTTTATTCTCTCTCCGTCAAAGATGATGTCGCCTGAGGTTACGGTGTATGTGGGGTTGCCGGTTATAGCGTAGCCGAGAGTGGATTTTCCCGTGCCGTTCGGACCCATGAGCACATGAGTTTCGTCTTCGCCTACGGTAAGGTCCGCTCCGTGAAGTATTTCCTTTTCTCCTACGCTGACGTGCAGGTCTTTTATCTCAAGTAAAGTTTTGTTTTTCATTAAAATCAGTTTTCCTATCCGAATAGCTCGGGGAAAGCTCCTTTCGATTTATTTATGTGCGAATTTTCACGACTCCGCCTTCGGGAAGCGAGCCGCATTTCAGTGTGCTGTCCTTTTCGTTGAGCAGGTCGCGGAGAGTGTAGCTGTTTACATACGCGTTTATGTGGTCCTCAAGTCCTTTCCAGAACGCCATCGTGTAGCAGTAGCAGTTGCCGCCGCACTTGTTCCCGTCCTTTGTGAGACATGATACCGGAGCTATCTCTCCCTCAGCCGCCTCAAGAATTTCGCCTACCTTGTATTCCTCGGGAGAACGGACGAGCTTGTACCCGCCTGTCTTGCCGAGCGCGCTTTCCACAAGGTTGCTTTTGCAGAGCGCGGTCATTATGCTCTCAAGATATTTTCTCGAGATATCCTGACGAGCCGCTATGTCTCCGAGACGGATGTAACCCTCCCCATGCTGCTCAGCCATATCAAGCATGACACGCAGAGCATACCTTCCTTTTGATGATATCATCACGGCGCGCGCACCTCCCTTTTTAAATCCTATACGTTCAATAGGTATTATACCCATTTATTCCTACAATGTCAATGGGAATTACACAAAATTTTCTACAGAAAAAGACCTCTCCGTATCAAATCTCTGTAGTATTGTGACATATGAAGGAAAAAACAGCCGAAGAGACGCGAAAAAAGCTCCCGAATACCATAAATTGGCACACAGGAGCTTGCTTTTCAATGTGGTTTTACAGCTTTACTTCAATCTTTTCGCGCTCTGCCGTCTCGTATACCCTTGTCATTCCGTCGGGAGTTGCAACGGTCGTGGAGTAGCCGCCGTCACTTCTCTTCACGGTAATGTCGCAGGTGTGTCCGCAGGCGTGGAGCTTTTTCAGCTTAATTTCCCCAAGCTCTCTCGGAACGGAGGGGGTGAGCGTGAACGAATCATAACCCGTCGGAACAAAGCCGAACATTCCCTCGGTGACGATACGTGCGAAAAGTGCGCTCTCGGCAGCAAGGTGACGCTTGTTTCCCTCGGGATAAGCTTCGATGGCATAGGGAACGTGTTCGGTGAGCAGGCGGTTGTTCACGTAGTATTTTATGAAATCCCATACCTCGTCGCTGTGTCCCGCGTTGAGAATTCCGCGCAGTGCGTACAGTGTGGAGCGATCCCAGTAGGTGGCGTTTCCTTCCTCGCAGACAAGACCGTCCTTGCCGAACAGCTTATCCGAGAGAAGAGCGGCGATAGTGCCGTCCCGTCTTTCAAATATGCCCATAGTCAGCGGGATGCATATCCATGAGCGGAGCTTGTCGTTTTCCTCGTAGTAGCGGTAAGCGTCGTAGCCGGAGACATTCGCGCCGAAGAAGGTGTTTATGTTCTCGTGGAGTGACTTTGCAAACGCGAGGAATTCTTCTCTTTCCTCTTCGTGACCAAGCTCTCTTGCAATGTCAGCCGCAGAGATAAGTCCGCCGTATGCGAGAGTCGACGTGCAGAGGTTAGCCTTGCCGGAGGGGAATCTTCCTTCAAGCTCGTCGGAGTC
>Ga0129314_1002436_pt1 | contig 10336 bp, 5 predicted proteins | sample O1111metagenome_FD_94431 | JGI IMG/M metagenome (GOLD analysis project Ga0129314, IMG submission 94431) | Orangutan individual fecal microbial communities from fecal samples from Wisconsin, USA - O1111 metagenome | ecosystem: Host-associated > Mammals > Digestive system > Large intestine > Fecal...
AGGTTGCAGAGCGCGCGTCGGCGTCGAGGAGCACCTCTTCATGCGACTCATAATATGCGTCGAGCACATGCTTCCACTTGAGCTCACCGAACGACCAGTCGGAGTCGAGCGCGCCGAGCGCCTTGGCGTCGTCCTTGGCCACAAGGCGCACGCGGCTGAACAGGGCGTTGCGCACGAGCACCGTAAGCGCGCGGCGGTCGCGCACGACCACGTTGTCGAGCACGAGCGCACCGGGCTCCTCGGGCATGGAGCCGGTGTTTGCCCACTCGTCCACCAGGCTCGAGTCGACGGAGCGCACGACGAGGCCCAGCCAGGAGATGATGTCTTTGAGCTGGTCGTCGCGCTTGTCGAGCGGCAGGGTCCTATCCAGGCAGCGGTAGGCCTCGGAGAGGTAGCGCAGCAGGATGCCCTCGGCACGAGCCAGGTTGTAGGTCTGGATGTAGCTCTTGAAGTCCGCGCAGCGCTCGAGCATGTCGCGCAGTACCGACTTGGGGGCGAGCTGGTAGTCGCGTGCCCACGGAACCGCCTCGCAGTACTGGGCGAAGGCCTCGGCGAGCATGTCCTCGAGCGGCTTGGGATAGGTTACGTCCTGCAGGCGCTCGATGCGCTCGTCGTATTCGATGCCGTCGGCTTTCATCTCGGCCATGGCGCGACTGCGGGCCTCGCGCTCCTGGGCGCGAAGCACCTGGCGGGGCTGCTCGAGCGTGGACTCGATCATCGAGATGACATCGAGGGCGTACGTCTCACTTTCCGGATCGAGCAGCTCGAGCGCCGCAAGCAGGAAGGGCGAGAGGGGCTGGTCGAGGGCGAAATCGTCGGGCAGGTCGACCGTGGTGAAGTACTCGACGGTGCCGTCATCGTTGGTGACCTTTTCCACCACGCCTGCGTCGATGAGGGTGGAGAACACCTCGTCGGTGCGGGCGCGCAGCTTCAGCTTCTCGACATCGGACTGCATGGAGTCGTCGACGAGCTTGTACACGCGCGCCCAGGCGTCGCCGCCCTGCTCAACCTCGGCGAGCACCATGGAGTTGGTGATGCGCATGCGCGGTGTGAGCGTGGCAGGCACCGACTCGATGAGCTTGTCGAAGTTCTGCTTGTTCCAGCCCACAAAGCCCTCGGGCGGCTTCTTCGTCTTGATGCTGCGGGCCTTCTTGGGGTCGCCACCAGCTTTGGCAAGGGCCTTTGCGCGCTCGATGTCGTACTCAGTTGCCTCGGCGATGACCAGGCCTTCCGTGTCGAAGCCTGCGCGTCCTGCGCGGCCGGCAATCTGATGGAACTCACGCGAGCCGAGCCTGCGCATATGCGAGCCGTCGAACTTGGCAAGGGCGGTGAGCAACACGGTGTGGATGGGCACGTTGATGCCAACGCCAAGCGTGTCGGTGCCGCAGATAACGGGAAGGAGGCCCTGTTGGGCGAGCTTTTCCACAAGCAGGCGATAGCGGGGGAGCATACCCGCGTGGTGCACGCCCACGCCGCAGCCAAGCAGGCGCTGGAGAATCTTGCCGAAAGCCGTGGTGAAGCGCGTACCCTTGATGGCCTCCTTGATGCGCTCGCGCTGCTCCTTGGTGGCGACGCCGAAGCTTGCCAGCGACTGGGCGCTCTCAAGGGCGGCGTCCTGAGCGAAATGAACCACATAGATGGGCGCTTTGCCCTCACGCAGGGCGATTTCCACCGTGCCTTCCAGTGAGGTCTCGACATACTCGTAGGTGAGCGGCACCGGGCGCTGGGCGTCGGCGATGATATCGACGGAGGCCCCCGTCGTGTCCTCGAGCTTGGCGGCGATGGCACTCGTGTCGCCCAGCGTGGCGCTCATGAGCAGGAACTTCGTGCTGGGAAGGGTCAGAAGCGGGACCTGCCAGGCCCAGCCGCGGTCGCTGTCGCCGAAGTAGTGGAACTCGTCCATGGCGACATAGCCGATGTCAGCGCCCTCGCCTTCGCGCAGGGCGGCGTTCGCCAGGATCTCGGCCGTGCAACAGACGATCATGGCACCGGGGTTGATGGAGGTGTCGCCCGTGATCATGCCGACGTTCTCCTTGCCGAAGACATCGCACAAGTAGAAGAACTTCTCGCTGACTAGGGCCTTAATGGGGGCGGTGTAGTACGACTTCCAGCCTTGGCACAGGGCGAGGAAGTGCATGCCGAGGGCAACCATCGACTTGCCCGAGCCCGTGGGGGTGCCCAGGATGACGTGGTCGCCCAGTACGAGATCCATGATGGCTTCTTCCTGGTGGGGCCACAGCTCGATGCCGCGATCGAGGCACCACTGCATGAAGAGCTCGATAATCTCGTCACCCGGCATTTCGGGGTCGCCTTCGTGCCAGATGGGGGCGCGCCTGCCCAGCGAGCCCGGAGCGAAGGCGTCGTCAGGAGAGCCTTGGGTTTCGATAGTCTCGTCGGCCATGGTCGACCTTTCCTTTCGTGGATGCGCGAGATGCGCGGGGCGTGCAAACGGGGCGTGCGGTGATCTGCAGGTTGCGTGCGGTGCAGCCGTCGGCCCCCGTCGGTGTTTCGTTTGGAGAAGCGTATCATTCAAGCGGCGTTCAACCTGACGAAATTTGACCGCATCGGTGATTGTGCAGGTAAAAAGCGCTGGATTATGCTACTGTCTACGCTCTCAATTACGCATTGACTTGCTGGGTGCGAGCCAATTGACATCGCCGAGGAGCATGGCTATGGGAATGGAATTCAAGCGCCGCCTGCCCAACCCGCAGGACATCAAGACTGAGATGTCTATGTCGGCGCAGGCAGAACAGCGCAAAGTTGCCTTTGACGCTGCAATTGCGGCCGTTATGGACGGCTCGGACCCGCGCAAGCTCGTCATCATCGGCCCCTGCTCGGCCGACCGCGAGGACGCCGTGCTCGAGTACTGCACCCGTTTGGCCAAGGCCCAGGAAGAGGTGGCTGACAAGCTCATCCTCATCCCGCGCCTCTATACCAACAAGCCCCGCACGCTGGGTCTGGGCTACATGGGCATGCTCCATCAGCCCAACCCCAACGGTGAGCCCAACCTGCTTGCCGGCATCCGTGCCATTCGCCACATGAACCTGGCCGTCATCGAGCAGACGGGTTTCTTCGGTGCTGACGAGATGCTCTATCCCGAGTACCACCGCTTCTTGTCCGACCTGCTTTCCTACGTGGCGGTGGGTGCACGCTCGGTTGAAGACCAGGAGCACAGGCTTGTCGCGTCGGGCCTGGACGTGCCCGTGGGCATGAAGAACCCGCCCTCTGGCGACAACTCCGTCATGCTCAACGCCATCGTTGCCGCTCAGGCGCCGCACTCCTTCATCTATCGCAACTGGGACGTGCAGTCTACCGGCAACCCCTACGCGCATGCCATCCTGCGTGGCTATGTCGGCGCAAGCGGCCACAACCGCCCCAACTATTCCTATGACTACCTGGTGGACCTTGTGGATGCCTATGCCGCCCGCGACATCAAGAACCCGGCGCTCATCGTGGACTGCAACCACTCCAACTCGAACAAGCACTGGGACCAGCAGCCCCGCATCGCCAAGGACGTGCTGCACTCCTGTCGCCAGAACGCCGACATCGACCGCATCTTCCGTGGTTTCATGATTGAAAGCTACCTGGTAGATGGCGCACAGAAGGTGGGCGGCGAGGTCTACGGCCAGTCCATCACCGATCCGTGCCTGGGCTGGGAGAAGACTGAGAAGCTCCTGCACGACATCGCTGAGCTGGTGTAAGCGTGCATCTCGGCATAAGCCTGAAAGTCGTCTGGCGGCCCGCCTGGGATTCTCCCGGGCGGGCCGTTTTTGGTCGTGCCGCGCAAAATGGCCGCACGTTTGCGTTTTAATTCCACCGGCCAAAGCGGCCACTCAACCACCAGGCTATCTACCTGGGATGATGCGACGGCACGGTTGCCATCTACTCGATGCGCCCAAATTAAAACGCAAACGTGCGCTGTTTTTTCGACTGCGCTGAGCCTTTTCCGTCGCTCGGGGGTTTTAGGGGTGAGGGCAGCTTGAGTGGGGGTGCGCTTTTTGGCATATAAAAAGCGGGACTGCCCGGTTGATAGGACAGCCCCGCCGATGTTTGTGAGAGAGGTTTGGAATTCAGGAGCCTACTTCTTGATGGTTTCCTTGGCGGGCTCGGGCAGGTCGCTGCCGCAGTGGCAGCACTTGATGGCGCCGACCTTCACCTCGTCGAGGCAGTAGGGGCACACAGGCGGAACCTTCTTGGGCGCTTCCTCCTTTTTACCGCCCACGAGCTTCTCGCCAGCAGCCTGGGCCTTGTTGAGGGCCTTGACCAGGGCGAACACGACAAGGGCGACGATGAGGAAGTTGATGATGGCGCTGATGAAGGCGCCGAAGTCAACCGTGGCGCCGTTGAACGTGATGGCCATGCCCTTGACTTCGGGGCTGCCGCCGATCATGGAGATGAGCGGATTGATGATGTTGTCGGTGAGCGAGGTCACGATGGCCGTGAAAGCGCCACCGATGATGACCGCGACGGCGAGGTCCATCACGTTGCCCTTATTGATGAAGTCCTTGAATTCCTTGATGAGCTTCTTCATTGCCCGTTTCCTTTGGTCTGTGAAACCCTTTGGTTTCGAGCGGATTCTATACGCTATTGAGCTGCTTGTTACGCTAAAACGACTATTTTATGCGTTGAATTGCGCTTCGACTTCCTCAACGATGCGTGCCGTGATAAGAGCCTGCGAGGTGTCGCCGGTGGCATCGGCATATTCGTGGGCACAGATGTTGCGGCGGAAGATTTCCTCGCGAGCCGCCTGGCGCACGGCTGCGTCGTCGGTGATGGCGAAGCCGGCCATGTTGACGCCCATGTCGGTGGGCGACTGATAGGGGCTCTCGCCGTAGAGACCCTCCATGAGCGCCTTGAGGACGGGGAATGCCTCGACGTCACGGTTGTAGTTCACGGCCTCTTTGCCATACGCCTGCATATGGAAGGGATCGATGATGTTGAGGTCCTCGAGGTCGGCGGTTGCTGCCTCGTAGGCAAGGTTCACGGGGTGCTTGAGCGGCAAGTTCCATACGGGGAACGTCTCCCACTTCGCGTAGCCGGCGCGCACGCCGCGCTTGTTCTCACCGTAAATTTGAGACAGGCAAGTGGCAAGCTTGCCAGAACCAGGGCCAGGAGCTGTGACAACTACCAGGGGTTTAGTGGTCTCGACGAACTCATTCTTACCAAAACCCTCATCACTCACTGCAAGGTTGACATCCATGGGATACCCTGCGATGGGGTAGTGCAGGTAGCTCTTGACGCCGAGCTCATCGAGTTGTTTGCGCAAAGAGTCAACCTCAGGTTCACCTTGATAGCGCGTGATAACAACGCCGGCGACGGGAATCGAGATCTTCGCGAACTCGCCGAGAAGGCGAAGCACGTCCTCCCTATAGGTGCAGCCGATGTCGGCGCGAATCTTGCCCGAGGCGACGTCGCAGGCGGCCACGGCGATGATGACCTCGCAGTTGTGCGAGATGGACTGCAAGGTGCGGATTTTCACGTCGGGTTGAAAGCCGGGGAGCACGCGGCTGGCATGGTAGTCGTCGAACAACTTGCCGCCGAACTCCAGGTAGAGCTTGCCGCTGAACATCCCGATGCGCTCTTGGATGTGCTCAGATTGGAGCTTGACGAAGGCGTCGTTGTCGAACCCAATGGCCATGCGTACTACCTCACCTTTCCCGATGTTGGCTTAAAGCCGTTTTTGCACCGGGGGTTTATTTTACATGGCGTTGACACACCTCAAACAACCTGCAGATATAAACCGCATCCGCTGCACGTATGGGCAGATACCGTGGATATGCCAGCAAATGAGCAGCAAAAGAGGGCCTTGCCTGGGCATGGAAGCCGCGGGCAAGGCCCTCTTGTGAAGCCAATGGATGCGTGCCGGGTGTGTTATCCCAGCACGTTTTCGAACGTAAGCCACTGGGGCTGCTCGGCGCTCACGACGCGGGCGCTTACGTAGGCGCGCGGCAAGCTTACGAAGCGCGTGCCTTGCCAAATGCCGGAAGGCTGACGCTGAACCACGAGGGCGACGTCGGCCTGACGGTCGTTGACCAGGCAGAGGGGCAGCAGGAGCTTCATGGCATCGGCTGCAGGGTCGAACACGGGCACTGCCAGGCGATAGTTGCGCCTGCATGCGGCGATTGCCGCGTCGACGGCATCGTCAAGGGCGCGGGTGAGCCTGCGATAGACCGCCGGCGTGCCCGTGATGAAGCGGGCCAGGCGAACCTGTGCCTCGGTGCGCTGGGCGACGGGCAGGGACGTGTCACCCATGCGATCGAGCATGCCGCAAGGGCCTTCCATGTCGGCGAGGGCGTCGCGCAGGAAACCACGAGGCAGACGTCCCAGGCAGTCATCGAGGAGCGTGTGGAAGTCGAGGGCGACGCGGGCATCGGGCTGAGGCATCACATCGTCGAGCGAGGTCAGATAGGTTGCTGCCTGGGGGATGCACTCAAGCTCGGAGGTGATGCGCCTGCCCAAATCGCCTGAGCCGGCCAGCGCAAAGCCGGCGAAGCGCCAGGGGGTGTTCACACGGTAGGGCTCGAAGCAGGCGAACACGTCGTCACCTGAGGGTGTGGCGAGTCCCGTGTTGAACGCGGCGAAATCGCCTGCGGAAGAGGTTTCGAGCTTGCCCTGTGCGCGCACGCGGTGGAACGTGACGACGAGATACTCGCGCAGGATGCCGTAGCGCGTGGCACCGGCAGCGCTGGGAGCGACCTCAGTGCCGGGATAGCTCCAGCGTTCAGGGGCGACCATACGGGCGAGGTCGCCCAGCATGGCGTCCCACGTGCTGATCGAGGCGAACGTGGCAAACTCGCGAATGGGGTCGGCCGCCTGCGAGCCGCGGGGCGACGGCGTGCCGAGGTCGGACCATGCGCCCTGGTCAGCCACAGGAAGGCCTTCGAGAGAGGCGGTCTCGTGCATGTCGCCCGTGCCGTCGTCGCCGTCGACAAGTGCCACGGCCCAACGCATGTTGAGGCCCGGCTTGCCGGTGCGCTTGAGGGTGAGCTCAACAGGTTGGCTTCCGTCTTCGCGCAGGTAGCGCAGGGGGAAGACAGCCCTGCTGCGCGAACCGCACACGGTGCCCATGGCGCGGGCGGCGCTCCAGTCCTCGTCGAGCACTGCCATGAGGTCCACCTGCACGGGCAGGATGCGCGAGAGCGTGCTCAAGATGGCCGTGGGGCAGAAGACGTCGCGCGAGATGGACTGCGGGTAGTCGGCGAGGACTTCCGGAGTCGGAACCTGACGGTCCGGGTTGGGGGCGAAGGTTGTGGCTGCATGCGCGGTGGGGGTGTGACCTGCGAAGGCAGGCTGGCGCGAGGCTTGGGAGGCCGAGACGCTTGCGGCGGGAGTCTGCTGCGGCGTGCAGGGCTGAGCGACAGGTGTGGATATCGGCGCGGGCTGCTGGGTTACCTGGCCGGGCGCGGCTTGATTGCTTGCTGAGGCGGAAAGAGTTGCCTGGGCGAGCGCGACCTGAGTGGCTGTTGAATGGGGAGAAGCTACCTGGACGGGAGCCGGATTGACCACCGGATTGGAAAGCGTCGCATGAGCGGCTACGGCCTGATTGGATGCCGAAGCGGAAAGGGCCGCCTGGGTGGCCACGAGCTGGCTGGTTGCCGAATCATAGGATGCCGCCTGAACGGGTGCGACCTGGTTGGATTCCAAATTAGAAACGGCCGTCTGAGCAGGCACGACCTGGTTGGATACCGAATCGGGAGAAGCAGCCTGGAGAAAGGACGTCTGAGTAGGTGCGATATTAACGCGAGGGGCCTCGGTGCCGGCGACTGCTGCGACCCCATTGCTCGGTGCGTCCTCAATCGAGAACACATCCGGATTGGCGACGGTCTCCTGGATTGCGGAAGCCTGGGCGGCCAGAGCCTCGGCGGGCACGTAGCTGGCCGCCTCTTCATAGGTGGGCATGAGCCACTCGTCGCCGTCCGGCATAGTCGCGACAGCGGGTGCGGGAGCGGGCGCGGCCTCGGCTGCGGCGGCATGCGTGCGCCTGCGGGTGACGCCGCGCTTGGCGCCTGAGGCAAGGACGTCCTCACACATGCGCTGGGTATGAGAGCTGGGGGAGGAGGGCATCTCTGCCGGCTTCTGCGTTTTTGCGGTCGCGGCCTTGCCCTTCTTACCTGCGCCCTTCTTGTCGGTTTCAGTCTTTTTGTGCGTGCCGGGCTTGGCTGCAGCCGTCTTGCTTGCAGCGGCAAAGGGCAGCTCGCCAACGGGGTCGTAGGTGACGCGAAGACCGGTCTTGAGCTCGGCGATGGGAGTCGTCACGCGGGCGCGCTGTTCGTCGAGGGCACGCTGGCGCGCCTCCTCGCGAGCACGCTGAGCTGCCTCGCGGGCTTCAGCTTCCTGGCGTGCGCGTTCCTCAGCCTCGCGGGCCTCTCGTTCGGCTGTCTCGCGGGCAATGCGCTCTGCTTCCTCTCGGGCGATGCGCTCCGCCTCGGCGCGTTCGGCCGCCTCGCGGGCTTCCCGCTCGGCGCGCTGCTCGGCCTCGAGCTTTGCCTGGGCCTCAGCCGCAGCCTTGGCGGCCTTGGCCTCCAACTTGCGGCGCTGCTCACCGGGCTTGGAGGGCTTGACGGTTGCCTTCACACCGGCCCACTGGTTCTTGCCGCCCTTGGCTCCCTTGCCAGCGCCTTTTGCCTGCTTGCCTGCGGGCTTGGCTGCCTGGGCGGCCTTTGCGGCGGCTTTTTCCTCCTCGGCCTTCTGGGCCTCAAGAAGTTGGGCGTCGAGTTCGGCGTTGCGCAGCATGGTGATGAGGATGCGGCCTTTCTTGAAGACCTCGACGCGTGCCGACCCTTGGAAATGCTTGGATTCGAGCATCGTGCGGGCCGAGTCGAAGCCGACGTCGGCCGCCTGTACGTCGTCGGCTGTCAGCACCTCCTCGGCACGTTCAATGGTGACCTGCTTGCCGTAGCCGAGCTTCTCGCTCAGCAGACGATAGATATAGAGGCGATTACCTGGGGTCATCGAATCAGCCATGAGAGCGTCCAATCTATGAGAGCACCCGAGCCAACGCCATGCGGCGGCCCCGGATGAAGGTTAACCGCCCCATTTTCCCAGACTTTCCCTTCACATGGAACCCACATCTCAATGTTGCACATCTGAAGCATGGAAGGGGAGGGTGAAGACGCGTAACACCTGGGCGATTTGCCGCAGCGGTTAGAGGATTCGATAAAGATATATGTGATAGTATATGAAATCGTCCTAGCGATTACTGAAATAGAAGGGACGTAATACATGGAAGCTATTTTTTCATCCTCGGCACTCCAGACGCGCCAGCGCGAAATAAAGGATATTGCCAGGCAGCAGATTGTTCATATCACCGAGAATGGGAACGGCGCCTTTGTGTTCTGTTCCGAAGAGTTGCTCCAGAAGACCATCGATGAAGCGTGCGCGAAAGCTGTGTCGGATGCCCTGTTGGCGGCTGCCGTAGAACGTGGTAGAGCGGATTTCGAGGCCGGTCGCGTCTACGATTCGCTTGACGAGGCATTTGATGAAATCGAGCGACGGGTGGCGGCACATGGCTAAAGTCCGGTTCGCGGAGTCCTTCGTCCAAGACCTCGTTGATAAGGTATCTGCTAAATCAAAGCGCGACGAAATCCGCGCCGCATGCTCGTTGTTGGAAGACTTCCCTGAAATCGGATCGCCTGTCACAAGGCCGGCTTTTGTGCGGCGATATGGCGAGACCGTGAGGCGTTTGTCGTGCAGGCCATTCGTCATTGCATATGAGTATCACGCTGAAGCCAACGAGGTGCGCGTTTTAGGCCTCATGCACGCGCGTGAGGTACAATAAACTTCCTGGATAAGGGTACTAAGAAGCTTGAATTTACCCAGTGCATTTGATGGTAGATTGTCAGGTAAATTGCCATTCTAAATGTCATCCTAAATTGCATCGAGATTGGCATTTTTATAGCTGCGACTCCCCCATAATATACGTTATGTAAAGTAATCAATGTCAAATGACAGTGCTCCGCCGTGGGTCAATTGAAAAACTAAACGCAACGCTTTGTGACGCTGTGCCACACACTTGCGTTTACCTGCGCAATCACCAGCGAATGGGTCCTTTTCGCCGTTGCGTTTACTCCTGCAACGGGTCGCGGGCAGCCCACGCGGGCGTCGGCGGGGCCGCCCCGAGGGACTTGTCGCGCATGCGTCTCCGCGCCGCCACCAGCCCGTTGAAAGACTAGGTGCAACGGCCCGCAAGACCCTCGGTATGGGTGGTGTGCGCCGCCCGCGCGGTGCCTCCGCGCGCCCTGTTGATGTTCGCTAAGAAGTGGTCCTCGAACGCCGCCCGGCCCCCGGGCGGCCTACTTCCTGTTGTACGACGCCCTGCCGGTGGCCGGCGAGCCCG
>Ga0129314_1002437_pt1 | contig 10335 bp, 9 predicted proteins | sample O1111metagenome_FD_94431 | JGI IMG/M metagenome (GOLD analysis project Ga0129314, IMG submission 94431) | Orangutan individual fecal microbial communities from fecal samples from Wisconsin, USA - O1111 metagenome | ecosystem: Host-associated > Mammals > Digestive system > Large intestine > Fecal...
GTGCGCCCAGATAGGGTGCAGTGAGAAGTTAAGGCCAAGCCACGCAAAGCAGTGCGTGAAACAACCTGCCTAACCGAAAGGCGAAAGCTGAAACGGGAACATAGCACGGCAGGAAAGCGGAAAGTTACCCAAAGGCAATCGGGTACGACTGAACCGCAATGTTAAGCAGATACAAGGATAAAGCTGAGTTTGTTGAAGACAAGTTTCGAGTACCAGTTTTGTTCTGGCAGAGGAAAGTGCCTGAAACCTCTGATGTGAGCACGGATGTATAAATTTTTGGTACACCCGGCTGCTGTACGCTCACATTACGCGCGGGAGAACCCGTAGTAAAGAAACGAAAGTCTATCCGACAATCTGCATTTGCCAGCTCACTGTGCTAACTGGGGATTGCCTAAACAGGAACGCCAACGAAGGAGGTGAAATCAGGCTATAGCATATAGTGCTTGAAAATCCTGCATGGCAACGGAGCCGCCATAGTAGTCCGAGAATGGGAAAACCATTTACATGGCAAAGGGCGGCAGTTACAACGAACCAAAATCAAAAAAGATTAGGGAGGAATACCTCAATGGCAGAAATGCAACCAACGATGGAGATTTTGGAGAGAATTAAGAAGAATTCCAAAGAAAACAAGGACGAAGTGTTTACAAGGCTATATCGTTATATGCTTCGTCCAGACCTGTACTACATCGCCTATAAGAATCTGTATGCAAACAACGGTGCGGCAACTGAGGGTGTAAATAACGATACGGCAGATGGCTTCAGCGAGGAGAAAATCATAAAGATAATTGATTCGCTCCGCAACGAAAGTTATCAGCCGAAACCCTCACGAAGAACCTACCGTAAGAAAGCAAATGGCAAAATGCGTCCACTTGGAATCCCTACCTTTACAGACAAGCTCGTACAAGAGGTGCTGCGTATGATACTGGAGGCAGTGTACGAACCAATTTTTATGGACTGCTCACATGGATTTCGACCAAACAGGAGCTGTCATACTGCACTCAAAGACTTGAAGCACCAGTTCCATGGTACAAGATGGTTCATCGAAGGTGACATTAAGGGATGCTTTGACAACATCGACCACCAGACACTCATTGGTGTTATCGGGAATAAGGTCAAAGACGCAAGGCTTCATAAACTGATATGGAAGTTTCTGAAAGCTGGATATATGGAAGAATGGGAATACCACAGCACCTATAGTGGTGCTCCTCAGGGTGGAATTATTTCACCACTATTCGCCAATATCTACCTGAATGAACTGGATAAATATATCAGTACGCTGGCAGAAAACTTTGAAAAGCCAGGAGATACAATCTGCACTCCTGAATACGGAACAATTAAGCGTCAGCGACTTAAATTATCTGAGGCAGTAAAGTGTGCAACAGAACCTGAGCGCACAGAACTGCTCAGGCAATATAAAGCCCTACGCGCTCAACAGCTTAAAACACCATATAAGTCGCAGACGGATAAGAAAATCAAGTATATCCGCTATGCCGATGATTTTCTGATTGGTGTAAATGGTAGTAAGGAAGATTGTGTTCAGCTCAAACGACAGCTTTCGGAGTTTATTGCAGTGGAACTCAAAATGGAGCTAAGCGCAGAAAAGACGCTGATTACGCACAGCAACACCTATGCAAGATTCTTGGGTTATGATGTACGGGTTAGGCGCAATGGAACGGTCAAACATGGAGCTGCTAATCATGTGAAAAAGCGCACTCTGAACAATATGACAGAATTAGCTATTCCTCTGGAAGATAAAATAATGCGGTTTCTGTTTGACAAGCAAATCATTGAACAACGCCCAAACGGTGACATTATACCGATACACAGGAAAGCTTTATTGCGATGTACTGAGCTGGAAATTGTCTCAGCATATAATGCAGAGCTAAGAGGAATCTGCAACTATTACTCGATGGCAAGTAATTTCAACAAGCTGAATTACTTTGCCTATCTGATGGAGTATAGTTGCCTAAAAACTCTCGCTTCAAAGCATAAATGCAGCTGCGGACAAATCAAGGATAAGTATGAAGACGGAAAAGGCAAATGGGGCATTCCATATGAAACCAAACAGGGGGAAAAACGCTGCTATTTCGCACAATATGCAGAATGCAAAAATGTGAAGAATGCCAGCGACAAAATCTCTGGTAAGACAACCCTATATGCCTACACAAAGACTTCATTTGAAAGCCGTCTTGCAGCCAAAGTCTGTGAATTGTGTGGTACAACCGATGCGCAGAGCTATGAAATTCACCATGTTCACAAAGTTAAAGACCTCAAGGGAAAAGAACTATGGGAACAGGTTATGATAGCCAAGCGCCGGAAAACAATCGTACTATGCAAAAAATGTCACTATGAGATTCACAATAGGATTCTTCAAAATTAAGTTGTAATGGCGAGCCGTGTACATCGAGAGGTGTAAGCACGGTTTTGGGAGGGGACTGCGCAAACCTATCGCCGAAAGGTGACAAGGCGGCGCTTTCCTACTCTACTTCATCTCCCAGATCATGACCTCAAAATCCCCGGTTCGCTCCTGCGAGGACGTGGACGAGACCGCTCTTTCCTATGCCGAGATCAAGGCGCTGTGCGCCGGAGACAAGAGAATTAAAGAGAAGATGGACTTGGATGTGGACGTTGCCCGCCTGAAGCTCATGAAGGCCAGCCATCAGAGCCAGCAGTTCCGCCTGGAGGACAATCTGCTCAGGCATTTCCCCGAACAGATCCGGCAGAACGAGAGCTTCGTGGAGGGCTTCACCGCCGATATGCAGACGCTCGCCGGGCATCCGCACCCCACGGACGGCTTTGCGGGCATGGAGGTCAAGGGCGACATTCTCACCGACAAGGACAACGCAGGCGCTGCCATTCTGGAAGCCTTCAAGGACGCAAAGGGCATGGAGCCCGTTCCCATCGGCAGCTACCGGGGCTTTGCCATGTCCCTGACCGTGGAGGACTTCGGGCGGGACTTTGTTCTCACCCTCAAGGGCAGGATGAACCACCGCGTGACGCTGGGCAAGGACGCGCGGGGCAACCTCACCCGCATTGACAACGCCCTGAACGCCATGCCGGACAGATTGCAGAATGTCCGAAACACGCTGGATGCGCTCACCGCGCAGATGGAGACGGCAAAGGCGGAGCTGGGCAAGCCCTTCCCCCAGGAGGATGAGCTACGGACAAAATCCGCGCGGCTTGCGGAGCTGAACGCCGAGCTGAACATCGACGACCGCACGCCCATGGAGCAGATGGCGGAGGACGCGCCCGCCGTGCAGAGCGCAAAGGCGGAGCGTCCCTCCGTGCTGGCAAAGCTGAAAGCGCCGCTGTCCCAGCCCTGCGCCGAGGACAAAATCAAGCGCAGGGACAAGGAGGAACGATAAAAAACGGCGGCTCCGACGAAGAGTGGATTTTGTCGGAGCCGCTTTACTACAGCTTAATGAAAGGAAGGATGCACCAATATGAAGGATATTCCCGTTTACAGATTTCCCGCCGAGCACGCCCGTGAAAACGGCGAGCTGGAGCTTTACCGCGCCTCCAACAAGGCCAATACCGCTTGCAAGGAGGCCATTGAGAAGGCGATCTCCGAGCATTATTGCGATAACGTCCTGCACAGGGAAGCCGTCGCGTAGGTGGCGGAGCAGTTCGGGCATGAGCGCATTCTATATGTGCTGGCGATTACCATCCGGCAGAAGGATTGGGACGGGCGGTTCTCAGCCGACAACAAGCAATGGGCAAAGACCGTTCCCGTTTCGGAGAACCCCGACGCATGGGGGACGGATCGGAACTGCTATCTGGCGGTCAACAGCCACAGCGGGCTGGTTGACCTGTTTACCAAGCTGACGCGGGAGGACGCAAGGGCGCATGAGCGCAGGCCCTCGGTGCTCGGCAGACTGAAAAGCAGACCGCCCGAAGCGGCGGCGGAGGCAGTCAAAAAGACAAAGGAGCCGTCCCTGTGAGCGCGCAGTTCATGCGCCGGAGCATCCGCATCTCCGTTCGCCTGACGGAGGAGGAGCACCGGCTGCTGAAGGAAAAGATGGCGCGGATCGGCGTTACCAATCAGGAGGCGTTCCTGCGGAAGATGGCGCTGGACGGGCTGGTGATCAAGTTAGAGCTGCCTGAGCTGAAGCAGATGATCTCGCTTCTGCGCTACACGAGCAACAACATCAATCAGATCGCCAAACGGCTCAACGAGAGCGGCAGAGCCTACGACACCGACCTTGCGGAGATTCTGGAAAAGCAGAAGCAGCTATGGGGACTTGCCAACAAAATTCTTATGAAGCTGTCCACCATTCAGTGAGCAGGCAGAAATATACGATAAGCCCATGCTGCCGGCATCCTTGTTTTAAGGCAGCTCTTTCTGTATAATGAAATCAAAAAGGACGGAAAACGACTATGAAATTCATTTTGAAACTGCTGCTTGCGCCCCTTATGCTGGTTTTGTGGATCGTGGAATGGGCGCTCACGCTGGCGCTCAAGGCTTCCGCCGTGGTCTGTGTCATCGCCTCCGCCCTGTTTCTGCTTTCAGGCTTCTTTTACTTTGTGGACGGCAACGTGCAGAACGGCTGCATCTGTCTGGGCATTGCGTTTCTGCTCTCCCCCTACGGACTGCACTATTTGGCGGTGAAGCTCACAGCGCGGTTCATTAGCATGAGGATTCTTCTCAGGGAGCGAATCTACGGATAAACGGAATATGCGGAATGTGAAAAGGCGCAGGCTCTCTCCTGCGTCTTTTTCCATGGAGGGAATATGGCGACCACACGAATCATACCCATGCACTTAAACAAGGGCAAGACGCTGGCGCAGTGCCTTGCCGACCGGACGGAGTACGGCATGAACCCGGATAAGACTGAGGGCGGCGCGCTGATCTCCGCATTCGCCTGCGAGCCGGAGACCGCCGTTTCCGAATTTGCCCTGTCCAAGCGGGAGTACCGGGAGCTGACCGGACGGGTGCAGGAAAGCGACGTCATCGCCTATCAGGTTCGGCAGTCCTTTAAGCCCGGAGAGGTTACGCCGGAGGAGGCCAACCGCATAGGATATGAATTTGCCAAACGCTTCCTAAAGGGCCGGCACGCTTTTCTCGTCTGCACCCACACCGACAAAAAGCACATTCACAACCACATCTACTGGAACTCCACGGCTCTGGACTGTACGCGGAAGTTCAAGAACTTCATCGGCAGCTACCGCGCCGTCCGCAGGCTGTCCGACCTGATCTGCGCCGAGCGCCGGCTGTCCGTGGTGGAGAATCCGCAGAAACACGGGCTGAGCTACAACAAATGGCGCGGCGGTCACGACAAGCTCTCCAACCGCGATCTTCTGCGCATGGCGATAGACGCGGCGCTTGAAAAGCAGCCAAAGGACTTCGACGCGCTGCTGGCGCTTTTGAAATCCTCCGGCTATTCCGTTGCCCGAAAGGGCAGGCTGTCGCTGCGGCACGAAAACCAGAAACAGAGCATCCGCCTGGAGTCCCTGGGCGAGGGATATTCCGAGCAGGAGCTGCGCGCCGTCCTTGCGGGAAGCATGGCGCACAAGCCCTTCGTCAGGAAAAAATATCCGAAGCGCAGGGAGCGCGCCACGCTGATTGCCGATATTGAGTCAAAGCTCAATTCGGGAAAAGGCTACCGCTACGATCAGGCGATGAAGGTGATAAAGCTCAAGCAGATGGCAAAGACGCTGATATATCTGGAGGAAAAGGGCTTTGCTGATTTCGACGCACTTGTCAATGCCGCCGCCGATGCGTAGAAGCGGTTCTATGATTTGAGTGCGGCCATAAAGACGGCGGAAGCGCGTATGGGCGAGATACAGACCCTGCGGACGCACATCATGAACTATTCCAGAACCCGCAGCGTTTACACCGGCTACCGCAAGGCGGGGTACTCGAAAAAATACCTTGCGGAGCATGAGGGGGATATCCTCATCCACAAGGCGGCGAAGAAAGCCTTTGATGCGTTTGGCCTGAAAAAGCTGCCCACGGTCAGGAGCCTGAACGAAGAATTTGCAAGGCTGCTGGCAGAGAAAAAGGCGGCCTACGCCGAGTACCACCGGGCGCAGGAGCAGATGCGGGAGCTGCTGATCCACAAGGCGAACGCCGCCTATCTGCTGGGGCTGAACGAACAGAACCGGCAGACCCCCGAGCGGCAGCGCGAGGAAAAATAGCGATGGCACATCGCGCAGCCACAGATGAAATCTGTGTTGCAGGGGGTATGGGGAACGCCCCATCAAGCAAAAGGCGGGGACTCGTCAGAGTCTCCGCCTGGTGTCTTTTGGCTCCAAAAGACCTTGCTTGCCACGTTTGTCGGGAACCTCACATTACTCGGGGAGAGCTTTGTTCCCTGTTTACATGCGGAAGCCAAAACAAGCAAGGGAAACGAATTGTTACAAGGGCTCTTTCACAAAGCCTGTGCAAAATTCGATTTTATAACAGAACGATGCTTATGATAATTTAGCTTTCTTTGCAAGTAGAATGGCTTCGGTCAACACAGATCTACGGAGCAATGAAAGAAACCAAATAGAGGCTGACCTTGACCAATACTATCGCTGTTTATCGCGCAAGATCGAAGTCGATAATCAAACCAAGCCGAGTGCGATACGTATTACCATAACTGCATCTGCTACCTTAACGAATCCATCGCCGTCCACATCGCCGCAGAGAATCTGCTCAGGAGTGAATTCAATCAGGCCAAGAGCATAACGCATAATCAGAACAGCATCCGAAACCCTGACAACTCCGTCACCGTCCACATCGCCTACGCCGCCGGGAGTTGAGGCGGTAAACTTCGCAATAAAATCATTCACTCCATCGAAATCATTTCTGTTGATTTCTATGTTTGTTGAAAGCAACGTGCCATCCACAGCATACCAACCACTGAAGGAGTTTCCCTGGACGGGCACCGCTTTTATACAATACCATTTATCATAGTTTTCATCCCACTCAGTACCTACTCCTATAAAGCCGGATCCTTCTGCACTTATCGTGTCAATATCGATTTGCGGATTATTCGATAAATCCAATTCCGTCAACTGATTCCCGGAGCAGCTCAGGCTTCCAAGTTCTGTATTCACACTGACATCAAGCTCCGTAAGCTGATTCCAGGAGCAATCCAATTCATACAGTTCTGCATTCGTACTGACATCAAGCTCCGTAAGCTGATTGTCAGAGCAATACAGGTAAGACAGTCCTGTATTCGCACTGACGACAAGCTCCGTAAGCTGATTCCCGGAGCAATCCAGCCATACAAGTCCTGTATTCGTACTGACGACAAGCTCCGTAAGCTGATTCCCGGAGCAATACAATGTACGCAGTCCAGTATTTGCACTGATATCAAGCTCTGTAAGCTGATTCTCGGAGCAATCCAGATCTTCAAGTGCTGCATTTGCACTGACATCAAGTTCCGTAAGCTGATTCCCGGAGCAATACAATGTACGCAGTCCAGTATTTGCACTGATATCAAGTTCCGTAAGCTGATTCCCGGAGCAATCCAGCCGTACAAGTTCTGCATTCGTACTGACATCAAGTTCCGTAAGCTGATTCCCGGAGCAATCCAGCCATACAAGTCCTGTATTCGTACTGACGTCAAGCTCCGTAAACTGATTCCCGGAGCAACCCAAGCCCGTAAGTGCTGTACAACCGCTGACATTGATCTCCGTCAGCTGGTTTTCGGAACAATCCAATCTGTCAAGACCAGTGCATCCGCTAACATCAAGCTCTGTTAATTCGTTTCTGCCACAATCCAACCTCGTAAGTGCTGTACAATTGCTGACATCAAGTTCCATTATTTCATTGCGAGAACAATGTAACACTTCAAGCGCTGCACATCCGCTGACATCAAGTTCCGTTAATTCGTTCCCGGCACAATACAGCTCCGCAAGTGCTACACACTCACTGACATCCAACCCGGTCAGTTGGATATCTCCCCCTGACCAGCAACGCACTTCTGTGAGTGCAGTGCACCCACTAACATCGAGGAAACCAACCAATTCCAATGGATGAGCATAGTTGCTACTACCGCCAAAGAAAATTTCATAAAGACGGTACTCGCCGGCAACAGTTGTCCATTCGATGTTTCCTCGGCAATAACCATCATCATACTTCCACCAAGTTCCGGGATCCGTAGGATCATAATTTTCACTCAGCTTCTCGCCGTTCCTGACACCGTTTTCGTCCGTCTGTTCAAAGAACGCAACCATTTTCTGATAATCATGGTCGTTGTAACCGTCCGGTGTTGCATAACGGGTAGTTGGAGGTGTCATGGCCTCGGCGGCCAGCTGCATTGGCATAGCCGAGATAAACATGATGAGTACCAGCAAAATAGCGGCAATCACCTTCAGCTTTCGTTTCATAAAGAAACTCCTTTCAAAAATGTATTTGATAGTTTAGCTTCCTTCTCAAGAGGTTATAGAATGGCTTAGGACAACAACATCTACACTATGCTCCTGCGAAGCACGAGAAGCGCATCGAGTGAGTCAACGCATCCGTCTCCGTTAAAGTCCATAATGAGTTCGTTGCCCTCGGTTTCCACACCGAGTGCGTATCTCATGATCAGCAAGGCATCATATGTTGTGATTTCACCATCGTGGTTCACATCGCCGATCATCCAATAGCACGCCGTAATGGTTCTGTTCTCCGTAACATTGGTGGAATCACCGTCCCAGCGGTCAAAGATATAGCCGGCGTGTTCGGGCGCGTCGGGAAGCACCGCATCCTGTCCATGTGCGACATAAAGAACAGCAATGGGATCTCCGTTAAAGCCGTCAATCAGGGTAACTTCATACACGTTGATCGTGCATGTTGCGTCAACAACCAGATCTTCGGCAGGCATTGTTTCGGGAACGTCCCATCCCGAGAATGTGTATCCTTCGGGTACATCATACGCGGGAGTTATAATTGCTGCACCGTATTCATATGTTCGGACGCTGTACTCCTCGCCGTTGACCGTATAGGTTATCGTGTAGGTATTAACGCTCCAAACAGCAGTGACGGTTATATTTGCAGCAGGAAGAACACCGTCTTCGGGCATTCCGTCCCAAGCGTCAAAGGTATGACCGAGCTTTTCCGGATTTTCAGGAACAGTGATAGCATCACCTTCATATCCCGTAAACGTGAAATACGTCTCACCATCAACCATGAAGGATACCGTATACTTTCCGTCTTCAACGAGTGTCGCATCAAGCACGATGTTCTCCGCCGGCATGGTGGCGGGAGTATCCCAGCCCGAGAAAGTGAAATGTTCAGGAACTTCATATGCGGGAGCAAAGACTTCTTCACCGTAAGCATAAACCTGTATTGCGTAAATCTCACCATTGATATTGTAAGTAACGGTGTATTCGTTTACAGTCAGTGCCGCATCAAGAACAAGGTTCTCGGCAGGCATGGTTTCCGGAATATCCCAACCGGAGAAGGTGTGTCCCTCGGGAACGGTGTACTCGGGTGCGGAAACTGCTGCTCCGAATTCATAGGTCTGAGCGGTGTATTCCTCACCGTTGATGGTGTAGGTGATGGTGTAACTGTTCACAGTCAGTGCCGCATCAAGAACAAGGTTCTCGGCAGGCATGGTTTCCGGAATGTCCCAACCGGAGAAGGTGTGTCCCTCGGGCACGGTGTATTCGGGTGCGGAAACCGCCGCTCCGAATTCGTAGGTCTGAGCGGTGTATTCCTCACCGTTGATGGTGTAGGTAATCGAATAGCTGTTGGCCGAGTATTGAGCGGTAATGGTCATGTCTTCCGTAACATTTGAGAAGTCCTTATCCCATCCGATGAAGGCATAACCCTCACGATCGGGGGCTGTCGGCTCAATTGCGGCGGAACCGTGGGCAACACTCTGAGCGGAAAGAACAGTGCCGTCGTAGTCAACAAAGGTGACCGAGTGGTAAACCTGAGCGGTAATTGAACCGTTGTCGGATGTGAACGGAATGAGGGTAGGAGAAGTTTGCTGCACGGGCATATAGTAGAATTCCCTTATTTCAAGTTCAAGAGGAATCACAGTGCCGAGCTCTACGGATTCATTTACATGAAAATTCATTGTAAATATGGTTCCGCTTCCGCTGAACGGATTGGTCGGCATGATTGCCATGAAGGGGACTTGTCCCGGACGCGTGACGGCATCAGCGACAATCGTGCCGCCGTTGCCGATCATGTTTTGCCAGATATTTCCCTGAGCAATACCGTTACCGACGACGGAAAGCATATTTGTGTCGTACCTCACGAATGCCGTGAGAGCGTGAGCTTCATACTCGCCTTCAACGGTAAACGCTACCGATACATCTGTGCCGGGTGCTGCCGTGATGTTTTCAATGCTGAAAACGACGTCGTCAGTGGTCGGCGATGCTGTCTGGAAATTATTTATAAGCTTAGGA
>Ga0129314_1002438_pt1 | contig 10331 bp, 5 predicted proteins | sample O1111metagenome_FD_94431 | JGI IMG/M metagenome (GOLD analysis project Ga0129314, IMG submission 94431) | Orangutan individual fecal microbial communities from fecal samples from Wisconsin, USA - O1111 metagenome | ecosystem: Host-associated > Mammals > Digestive system > Large intestine > Fecal...
GCCTGTGTCAGCAGGCGTTTGCGCCGCGCAGCGGCAGCTTTTCGGCCCGCTGCGCGGGCAGAAAAGCGAGGCATTGTGAAGGCTGTCGAAAAAGTCCATCGGACTTTTTCGACAGCCTGAACGCCCGCCGCGTGATCGCGGCGGGCGTTCTGCGCTTACTTATGGGGCGTCTACTCCGGCGTCCCGCTCCCATTCGGGCAGACGCATCCGGTAGAGGTACTGTCCGCCCATGAGCTTACCGAACCGGAAGCGGTTGGCGGCGGACTCGAACAGCACGTACAGCTGGCCGCCGTCGTACACCGTCTCCTCGGAGTAGGGCGGCAGATGGAGGACGTCCACGCAGCTGGCGGTGTCCAGATAGTAGATGGGGATGGGGGTGCCGTCGTTCCAGTAGATGCCGTGGGGGCTTTGCACCACGGTCTTCCGGTCGTGGAAAAACAACTGGGAGCTGTTGCGGAAGCTGGAGGCCGACAGGACGATGCGTCCGTCGCCGGTGACACAGGTGCCCTGGACCCGTTCCGGGATGGAGTAGGCCCGGTCCGGCTCCGGCTCCACGCCGAACTCCGCCTCGCCGTTCAAGGGATAGGACAGCAGCACCGCCGTGTTGCGGTCCCCGGCGGGGGTGGTGATGTGGTGGGACTCCTCGGTTTTGAACCGGCCGTACTCATACTCCCCCACCAGCAGATGGTCCTCCGTCAGATAGCAGAAGGAGGCGGCGTTGTCCGTCTTCAGCCCCCCCAGCACGTTGGCCTCATAGGAGGCGCTGTCGAAAATGTCCGCCGAGGGCAGGACGTAGCAGTTCCCGCCGCTGCCCGCCAGATAGGTGAAGGGCCCGTTGGTGCAGATGCCGCCGGAGTGGCTCACCAGGGGCTTTCCGTCCCTGTCCACCACCCGGATCAGCCGGGCCGCGCTGTTGGCCTTGATATAGTACAGCCGGGAGACGCCGGTGGTGGAGATATAGCCGCTGATGAGGAACTCTCCGCCGCCGCAGGCCTCCAGTCCCTGGGGCACGAAGTTCTCCGCCAGGCCGGGGATGTGGACGTCCGCCACGGCGGCGCTGTAAAATTCGTTGTAATAGACGCGGAAGCCCAGCCAGAAGATGCCCAGCGGCGCCAGCACCGCCAGGATCATCAGCGCCGGCAGCCGCCGGAGCCATTTCCGGCTCCCTCCGTTCTCTCTTGATTGTCTCACGGACGGTCCCCTCTCTCTGCATACCGGACTCATCGGCCGCGGCCGGTCCGGCAGACAGTAGTATAGCACATCCCGCCGGAAAAGAACAGCTCCCCCGGCGGCGCCGTCTTTGTGCAGGTCAACGGGGAACTGGAAAAAAACGGCGGTCATTTTGTGGATTTCTCTTTCCTATCCCGTCGGTTTATGCTATCATTCACTTATATGACCCATGCTATGAGCGGCCGGGACGGCCCGTGGATCGCTGTATCCGCCGTCCGCCGATGGAGGTTTTTTTATGCTGATGGATATGCTGATGGAACACGATGCCGCCCTGGATGCCAGCGCCGCGCTGGAACGGGCCTTTCAGGAGCCGGGCTTCCTCCGGCGTCTGCGGATGAACCAGGCGGACGCCCGCCGTCTGCTGGAGCAGGTGAACTGGAACGCCGCCCTGCGGCCCCTGCTGCCCATCCGGCAGCGGCTGACCTGCGGCCAGGTGCTGGAGCTGTGCCGCCCCATGCTGTCCGCCGCCGCGCCGGAGCCGGAGGAGGGCTGGCTGCCCTTCGCCTATCACACGGCGGTGTCGCTGCTGTATCCGGAGCTGGACCGGAAGCACTCCGCCGCCCAGACCGACGCCGCGCTGTGCTTTTTGCAGGTGCTGCGGGTACTGCTGGACATGGAGCGGCGGGACCTGCCCTTCGACCCCCAGTACGATTTCGCTTTCTGCACGGAGGAGGAGATCCGCCGCAGCTTCGTGGCGGAGGAGTACCGCCGCTTCCTGGCCCGCTTCCGGGAGGAGCACGTCTACGAGCTACTGCGCCTGGGCCGGGAGGTGACGCCCTTCCGCACCCTGGAGCACATCGCAGGCGTCCACCACGTGTCCATGACCGTGGCCCGGGCCTTCGAGGCCGCCGGCGGACTGGTGGATCTGGCCCTGATGAGCGGCGCCGCCGCCGGCCACGACATCGGCAAGTTCGGATGCAAGGCCGGCGAACGGGTGCCCTATCTCCACTACCACTACACCAACCAGTGGTTCTCCCAGCGGGACCTGAACACCATCGGCCACATCGCCGCCAACCACTCCGTCTGGGATCTGGAGATCGAGAACCTGTCCGCCGAGTCGCTGATCCTGGTGTACGCCGACTTCCGGGTGAAGCAGTCCCGGGACGAGAGCGGCAACGAGATCGCCCGCATCTACTCCCTGGCGGAGGCCTTCGACGTGATCCTGGCCAAGCTGGACAACGTGGACGACGCCAAGCGCCGCCGCTACCGCTTCGTCTACTCCAAGCTCCACGACTTCGAGGAGTACCTGCTGTCCTTCGGCGTGGACGTGACGCTGCACGGCAACGACACGCCGCCCCTGCCCCGGAAGGACGCCGCCCTGCTGACCCCCGACGAGGTGGTGTCGGCCCTGCGGCGCACCGCCGTGGACCACAACATCCGCCTGATGCACAGCCTGACCCATGACCAGCTGTTCGCCAGCATTCTGGAGGCCGCCCACAGCGAGAAGGACCTGGGCCGCCTGCGGGCCTACGTGTCCGTGTTCGAGGAGTATTTCACCTATCTGTCCTCCTCCCAGAAGGACCAGACCCTGGACTTCCTGTACGAGCTGCTGATGAATCCCGACGGCGACATGCGCCGTCAGTCCGCCACCCTCATCGGCCGCATTCTGGCGGGGTATCACTCCGGCTACAAGAAGGAGCTGCCCGTGGGGTCCGCCCCGGACCCGGAGGACGACCGCCCCTTCCAGCGTTGGGCGGAGTATCTGGAGAAGCTCATCCGCCCCGACGGGCTGCTGACCCCTGCCCAGACCAGCAAGATCCGCTACACCGCCAAGCTGGTGGTGGACGCCCTGCTGGAGAACTGCTCCGACGCCGACGTCTCCCGGTTCGCTGCGGAGCTGCTGCGCCACTACACCGACCCCGCCCAGGTGGACGTGGACACCGCCTTCGCCCTGCTGGACACGGTGGTCAGCTTCCCCGCCAGCCGCTGCGACGAGGCCACGGTACTGACCCTGGCGGACTTCGCCTCCTACTGGCTCCGCACCGGGGGACTGCCGGAGCGGGCGGCCGCCCTGCGGCTGTTTCTCCACCTGCTGGCCGTCCGGCCGGGGGACGAGGTGCTGCGCCGGCGCATTGCCGGCGACGTGCTGGCGGCAGACTGCCAGTCCTCCGCGCCGCTGCTGTTCCTCCAGGTCCAGCTGGGCCGCGCCCTGGGCTCCGACGTCTCCGCCCAGGAGCGGGAGCTGGCGGATCCGGACGTGGTCAGCAACGTCTTTCTTGACAACCTGAAGACCGCCACCCACTGGGTGCTGAAGGCCGTGGGCGTGGAATACCTGCTGGATCAGGTGGAGCGGGGCATCAACCCCAACGTCCTCCACATCGCCACCCACTTCTCCAATCTGATGAAGGTCAGCGAGCACGTGGTGGTGCGGCGTCTGGCCGGCGGGTCCCTGCTGGCGCTGGCGCCGTCCCTGACGCCGGACCGGCGGAACGAGATCGCCGTGGAGCTGTCCAAGTCGTTGGAGACCGGCCAGTCGGAGATGTCCAAGTACATTCCGGAGTACCTGGGCCGGTTCGCCCTGTGGCTGACCCCCCGGGAGCTGGACGAGGTCATCGCCCAGATGCAGTCCCTGCTGTCCTCCCCCAGCGACAGCGTGGTGGCCGCCGCCCTCAGCACCATCGGCTCCATGCTGGAGTACTACGCGGTGTACGGCGGCCGGTTCCATGAGGAGGAGGACGTGCTGGAGGCCCGCCGCCGCCAGCTGATGGGCCTGCTGCTGCGGGGCCTGGCGTCCTATCGGGAGCCGGTGCGCCAGGAGGCCCTGCGGATCCTTGGCGAGGGGCTGTACGCCTCCCAGACCCTGTCCTACGCGGAGAAGACCAGCCTGTTCACCCTCACCGCCAAGAAGGTGCTGTGCCTCATTCAGGAGGGCGACGAGGGAGATCTGATCTTCTTCTACACCGCCGCCGCCCTGTCCCACATCTACCGCTTCATCGTCCTCCACCGGATCGAGAGTGGCCCCTTCCAGTTCACCATCCCCCACAAGGCCGCCTTCTTCCCCGGCACCTTCGATCCCTTCTCCCTGTCCCACAAGGGCATCGTCCAGAACATCCGGGACCTGGGCTTCGAGGTGTATCTGGCCATCGACGAGTTCTCCTGGTCCAAGAAGGCCCAGCCCAGCCTCATCCGCCGCCAGCTGGTCAGCATGTCCATCGCCGACGAGTTCGACGTGTACCTGTTCCCCCACGACATCCCCGTGAACCTGGCCAATCCCGGCGACCTGAACCGCCTGCGGGAGGTCTTCGCCGGACGGGAGCTGTATCTGGCTGTGGGCTCCGACGTGGTGGCCAACGCCTCGTCCTACAAGGTGCCCCCCTCCCCCGGCTCCGTCCAGAACATGAACCACATCGTCTTCCGCCGGGCCAGCGACAACGACGGCCATGAGATCGAGGCGGACCTGACCCGCATCCGGGGCAAGGTGCTGCAGCTCCAGCTGCCCACCCATCTGGAGGACATCAGCTCCACCCGCATCCGGGAGAACATCGACCTGGGCCGGGATATCTCCAACCTCATCGACCCCAGCGTGCAGGACTTCATCTACCGCAACAGTCTGTACCTCCGGGAGCCCCAGTACAAGCAGCTCATGCGGGTGGGCGCTTTGGACTTCTCCTACGCCGCCCATCCCGGCGAGGGACTGGTCCGGGAGCTGGAGGAGTTCCTGGCGGCCATCGGCCGCCGGGTGAAGCTGGACCCCCGGGACGCCCTGATGATCCTCCGGGACCGCACCGGCCGCGGCCGCATCCTGGGCGTTCTGTCCATGCGGGTGGTGAACACCGTGGGACTGTACAGCGCCCTGGGCGACGCCCGGCAGGCCAACTACATCCGGGCCCACTCCGCCGGACGGGTGTGCCTGCTGACGGGTCTGTATGCCCAGCCCCATCCCGGCGGAAACTATGACGTGCCCCAGCTGCTGCTGACCGACGCCCTGGTGCAGGCCCTGTCCGACGACTGCTGCTACGCCGTCTACGCTCCCCGGGAGTCCTCTCCCGTCGAGGTGGACGATCTGATGCGCCGCACCGGCTTCCTGCCGGTGCCCGCCGAGCCGGGGGACCGTCCCCTGATGCTGGTGGACATGCGGGCGCCGGTGGCCGTCATCCAGAACATCCCCACCACCCTGAAGGAGCCCTTCGCCTCCGACCGCAATGTGCTGGCCGCCGTCCGGAAGGCCCACGTGAAGTTCCAGGCCGCCATCACGGAGCTGTATCCCGGCGGGCTGGTGCTGTCCCTCAACGCGGAGGTCATCTACCACCGGCTGGTGCGGAAGATCGTGGAGATCAACGGCGTCCCGGCGGAGCCCACCCATCCCCGGGTGCTGGGCCCCAAGATGTGCGTCCCCTTCGGCAAGATCCTCCGGGGCAACGCCATCCCCAACACCGTCACCAAGACCATCCACACCGACAAGGTCTTCGCCCCGGACCTGCGCTCCTTCACCATCGAGGCCTTTCCCGGCTACGCCCCTCTGGAGAGCCAGATCCGCACCATCAAGTCCTTCCGCCGCCCCGTGATCCTGGTGGACGATCTGCTCCACTCCAGCAACCGCTTCCAGGTGCTGGACCCCATGCTCCGCCGGTACGACGTGCCCATCGACCGGGTGCTGGTGGGCGTCATGTCCGCCCGGGGCCGGGACCTGATGGCGGACCGGAACATCGCCGCCGACTGCGTCTACTTCATCCCCAATCTGCGGGCCTGGTTCATCGAGTCCACCATGTATCCCTTCATCGGCGGCGACACCGTCAGCGGCGCCAAGCCCTCGGTGCCCGGCCTGACCCCCGCCGTGAACCTGATCCTGCCCTACGCCTTCCCCAACTTCTACAAGGAGTGCAGCCACCAGACCGTGTTCCGGTTCTCCCGGGCCTGCATTGAGAACTCCCGGGACATTCTGGCCTCTCTGGAGACCGCCTACCGGGAGCGGTTCGCCCGAAACCTGACCCTGTCCCGGCTGAACGAGGCCGTCATCCTGCCGCTGTCCCCGGACAAGGGCAACTGTCTGGCCTACGACCCCAACCTGCCCGCCTCGCTGTGCCTGGACAACGACCTCCAGGCCCTGCTGCGGATGCGGAACGTGCTGGAATAAGGCCCATCCCGCCAAGCGCCTGTGACCGGACCGGTCCGGAAAGGAGCCGCCGCCATGAAAGCGAAACGAACCCTTGTCCCCGTCCTGCTGCTCCTGCTGGCTCTGGCAGCCGCGGGACTGTTCGTCCTCCGGGACGCCGCCATGCTCTATCACGGACCGGTGACGGAGGGTGCCCAGGAATATTATGTCAACAGCCTCAGCCGTCGGGCCTTCGCCGGAAGCTGGCTCTGGGACGGCGACCCGGACCACATGACCGTCACCGTCCCGGACAAAATAAACGGCGTGGCCGTCACCGCCCTGGGGGGATATCAGGGCCGGGGCGTGCCCGTCCGGTTCGGCGTGACCCTGCCGGAAGCGTACCTCTCCACTCTGGAGCCCAGTCCGGACATACCCCTTGCGGAGGAGCTGGTGTTCACCGTGGAGCTGGGGAAATCCGTCACGGAGATCCACGCGGCGGACACGGGCTATGACACCGTGGCCGTGGGCACCGGCGCCGCCGTGGCCCGGTATCACGTGTCCTACCGCTATGTCTGTGACGCGGAGAACCCCGTCTTTTACGCGGAGGACGGCGTGCTGTACCGCCGGGACGACGGCCGGCCCGCCTTCTGATATGATTTTCTTTGCCTGAAGGAGAGATCACCCATGTACTACTATTCCCTTGATGATACCACGGCGGCCTCCCTGCTGCCGGACCTGCCCCTGCCCCGCGCGGACGCCCCGGCGGAGACGCCGCAGCGGTTCCTGGTCAGCCGGGACCCGTCGGACGGCCGCGCCCTGTTCTGCGTCTCCGATCCCCGGCAGCTGGCGGCGGAGACAGACGATCTCCGGGCGCTGGACCCCGGCCGCATCCCCAACCCCGCACCGGAGCTGCCGGAGGACGTGCTGCGGGCCATCGGTGAGCGGCGGCTGTCCGCCGTCAACGTCCGCCATCCCAGATGGCGGGAGGCCCTGACCTTCTGCCGCCCCCGCACCGGCAAAAAGCGGGTCCACATTCTGGCGGTGGGCGACGTGGGCAGCACCCTGCTCACCGCCCTGAAGCTGGCGGGCGGCGACTGCATCGGCACCATCGGCATCTGCGACCTCAATGAGAGCACCGTCCGGCGGTGGGTGGCGGAGATGAGCCAGATCTCCGCCCCGTGGGACTACGATTCCTTCCCGGAGGTGGTGGCCGTGGACCTGGACCACCTGTTTGCGTGCGACGTGTTCGTGTTCATCGCCACCAAGTCCATCCCCGCCGTGGGCAGCGGCGTAAAAGACGTGCGGATGGCCCAGTTCGAGGCCAACCGGTCCATCGTGGCCCACTACGCCCGGCAGGCCCGGGCGATGGATTACCGGGGGCTGTTCATCGTCATGAGCGACCCGGTGGACCCCCTGTGCAAGGCGGCGTGGCTGGCGTCCAATGAGGATGAAAACGGTGCGTGGGACGGACTGGGCCTGCTGCCGGAGCAGGTCCACGGCTTCGGTCTGGGCGTCATGAACGCCCGGGCGGCGGCGCTGGCCAAACAGAACGACGCCTACCGCTCCTTCCTGACGGAGGGCCGCAGCTTCGGCCCCCACGGCCAGGGGCTGATCATCGCCAACTCTGTGGCGCACTACGACGACGATGTCTCCCAGGCGCTGACGAAAGAAGTGGTGGAGGCCAACCTCCGCATCCGGGAGATGGGCTTCAAGCCCTACGTGGCCCCGGCCATCTCCTCCGGTGCGTTGCAGTTGCTTCTGCTGCTGCGGGGCCGGTGGCACTGCGGCTCCGTCCATCTGGGCGGCGTCTGGTTCGGCTGCCGGAACCGCTACACCCCCGCCGGTCTGGAGACGGAGGCCCTGTCCCTGCCGGACGGCCTGTTCGCCCGGCTGCGGGAGACGGAGCAGATCCTGGCCGGGATCATCTGACCCGGGGCGCGTTCCCGGCAGGCGCTCCGGAAACTCGATTTGGAAGGAGACAGCCCCATGTCTGATCTGCTGACCGTCATCTGCCCCGGCGGCATCGCCGGGGAACGGTTCACCACCACGCTGGAATACGCCCTGAAGGGCCGTCCGGCCCGGGTGCTGACCCGGCTGGAGGGGCCCGTCTCCCATGCCCGCATCCTGTTCGCCGTCCCCCTGGACGACGCCGGCATGAACGACGGGCTGTGGCCCCTGCTGGCATATCTCCGGCGGCATCCCGGCTGTCTGGCCGGGTCCGTGGGCGGCATTCTGGTGGACGGCCCCGGCGACCTGTACACGAAGGCCGCCGCCCGGGATCTGGCCCTGGCGGCCAATCAGGCGGGGTGCCTGCTGGTGGGCCGTCCCCTGGTGGAGGCCACCGGGGACCTGCGGAACTTCACCGTCCAGGCGAAAAACGCGGACTGCTCCCTGGAGGACGCCTACCGTCTGGCGGCCCGGGATCTGGCGGCCCGGATCCTGGACTTCGCGCCGGTGCGGCATCCCCGGCCCCGGATAACGGTGCTCCACGCCTCCAGCCGCCGGACCTCCAACACCCTGGACCTGTGGGGCGCGGTGCGGTACCGGCTGGCGGACCGGTGCGACATCACTGAGATCGGCCTGCGGAACGGCACCATGGAGGACTGCGCCGGATGCCCTTACACCACCTGTCTCCACTTCGGTGAGAAGGGCGGCTGCTTCTACGGCGGCGTCATGGTGCAGGAGGTCTATCCGGCGGTGCGGGACACCGACGCCCTGGTGCTGCTGTGCCCCAACTACAACGACGCCCTGGCCGCCAACCTGACGGCGGCCATCAACCGCCTGACGGCCCTGTACCGCACCACCCCCTTCACCAACAAGGCCGTCTACGGCATCGTGGTGTCCGGCTACTCCGGCGGCGACATCGTGGCCCGGCAGCTCATCGGGGCGCTGTCCATGAACAAGGGGTTCTATCTGCCCCCCATGGCCTGCCTGCTGGAGACCGCCAACGACAAGGGCTCCGCCATGCGCCTCCCCGGCATCGAGGACCGCCTGGCCGCCTTTGCGGACCGGATGCGGGAACAGCTGTGTACGTGAACAGGGCCCGCCGGTATCCGGCGGGCCTCCTTTGTCAGATTCAACGATTTACCGCGGTAAAATTTCAGTAGTCCGCCAAAATCAAAATTGGCCCTTGACATTTCCGCTTTCCGGGGAGTATACTCTCCACAAGTTCAAAGCAGAAAACCGATGACGCAGACGAGTAAGCAGAGAACCCCTCTTTCAGAGAGCTGCCGGTGGTGGGATGGCAGCAGAGACGGCTCTGACGAATGGACTGCGGAGGGCGGACTGAACGCGTGAGCCAGTAAGCGCCGACGGGCTTTTCCCCCGTTATCAGGGAAAGACGTGTGATGGCACGTCGCCGAGCGGGCGAGGAATTCGCCAATTTGGGTGGCACCGCAGAAGTTTCAGACTTTTGTCCCAAAGGACCCTATTCATTTAGGTCCTTTGATGGGACAGAGGTCTTTTTTGTTTCCTTTTCCCCAAAGGGCCGCAGGACGAAAGGAGACACACCATGAAGTACGACAACAACATTCCCTACAAGATCTATCTGGAAGAGTCCGAGATGCCCACGGCCTGGTACAACGTCCGGGCGGACATGAAGGTCAAGCCCGCGCCGCTGCTGAATCCCGGCACCGGCCAGCCCATGGCCTTTGAGGATCTGCGGCCCGTGTTCTGCGACGAACTGATCCTCCAGGAACTGGACGACGATACCGCCTATATCCCCATCCCCCAGGAGATCCGGGACTTCTACAAGATGTACCGTCCCGCCCCGCTGGTGCGGGCCTACTGCCTAGAGGAGAAGCTCCAGACCCCGGCGAAGATCTACTACAAGTTCGAGGGCAACAACACCTCCGGCTCCCACAAGCTGAACAGCGCCATCGCCCAGGCGTACTACGCCAAGATGCTGTTGCTGAAGGGCGCCACCACCGAGACCGGTGCCGGCCAGTGGGGCACGGCACTGAGCATGGCCTGCGCCTATCTGGGGCTGGACTGCCATGTGTTCATGGTGAAGTGCTCCTATGAGCAAAAGCCCTTCCGCCGTGAGGTCATGCGGACCTACGGCGCGGAC
>Ga0129314_1002440_pt1 | contig 10323 bp, 11 predicted proteins | sample O1111metagenome_FD_94431 | JGI IMG/M metagenome (GOLD analysis project Ga0129314, IMG submission 94431) | Orangutan individual fecal microbial communities from fecal samples from Wisconsin, USA - O1111 metagenome | ecosystem: Host-associated > Mammals > Digestive system > Large intestine > Fecal...
GATTGGATAAGAGTGGCCGGGGCGAAAGCCCCGGTTTCAACCGTTCAAGCAATGACAGAAAAGTAAGCAACTGGGCGACAGGCAATGAAATCAACCTAGCGACAGCTCATGAGATCAGCAACATGTAATGTCCGTGAACAGTATTGATGAGACAAAAATGTTAAACTATCTGGCCGGATATGACAGTGCCTTTTTATATCAGAAGACCGGTTTTATTTTTAGTGAATATCAGACAGAGCTTGGCATAAGTAATGATTTTATAAAGATATGCAATAATAGAAGCGGAAATTCAAAGCGATATCTGACAAACGGTATAAGTGAGCCAGGTTATTCGGGTGAATGGAAACTTGTATACCCAAAGAATTTTAAGCGAATGAAGAACGGATGGATTGAGGATGCCGCAAAAATGGTCCGTTTATCCCGCCGTTAACATGCCAAGGCGTTATTTGTTCTTTTCTAAAAGATTTAATTCGTCCTGATAGCGAAACTCAATAGTTTTGTTGGAATTATTTAAGTCATAATTACAAAAATATGTAAGCGCTGCATTTCTGCAATTGTCTATATGCTGCGCCATATAAGCAGATGCATTCTGTATTTTTCCTTCATGATATGGGCGGATTATCTCCTGAGGAACAAAATGCCTGGGTTGATATGGGACTGAACTATTGGCTTGATAATGAAGATGCATTTAACAAAGAGGCTCATGAATTCTCAAAGTGATTGAGTGGTGATACTGATGGTTAGAAAGAATAGTGATCTGAATATTGAAACGAAACCCGCGCCGTTTGGAGGAACTGGGAAAATTACTGTACGAAATCTGCTGAATGGTCCTGATGAAATGTACAATATTCTGAGTGGCACGGGAAGATACAATGACAATGGCAGCATTGTAGATGTGCATCCTGGAGATGTGTATTTCTGTGAGGATGGAGAAAGCCATTCTTATTGAAGCAACAAATGAACCGATTGAGATGATCGCATTAATTTTGTATCACTGATAAAATCTTTTTCAGGTTTTTGCAATAAAAGAGGCCTCCGGTTTATCCGAAGGCCTCTTTTCATGGAAAACTGCCGGACATTCAGGATTATTATTCGTAATCTGTGCCTGTCAGATAGTTGTAGAATGCATTGTTCACATAGCGCTCAACCGGATGGATCCTGATCGAATCGCTCTTGATGAGCTTTGTGGCAGCCTGCTGCACTTTCGCTGCATTATCTTCTGTTACGAAGGATTTAAGCGTGTACTGACCATCGGTAATGTTCATATCGACAATCTTTGTATAATATGCCGGATCCATTGTTGTATTGGTGGTGTTGTAGCAAGGCTGCCACCAGGACCCCTTGATCATACCCTTGGCATCAGAATTACTGGATGTTTTCTTTGCATACGTCAACACAACACCATTAAAAGCCTTCATCTGTGCATCGTTGTCAAATTCGAGCTGCAGGTCATATTCAATGGAGAATACCACATAGAGATTATCTGAAAGTTTCCTGACCTCGTAAGTGGGCGTGGGATCCGGAACGGGGCCCCAGTCAAGCAGATATTCATAGCTTGAAACCTTGGGTTCCAGCGCAACCTTTGCATCAATATTCTCACTACGAAGCAGTGCAATGAGCTGACGCGCATGCGCGATATTGTCATGACTGTAAGTTAATGTCCTGTCGGATAGAAATCTTGCGTCATAGTTTCTGTCTTTGAGATTAAAGCCGGTAATCGTTTTGTCTTTGACCAGCTGTGCACCGATCTCTGTGAGTTCTTCATCGTTGTAGAGCTGGAAAGAATTCCAGGCATCATCCAGTTTCTCATAGATGTCTGCGTCACTGGCCTTGCCGAGATAATTCCTTCCCTGACCTGTAGCGTTTACTATTGTCGTCAGGACAGATTCTACGTCCTCTTTTGTAAGCGCCTTGCCATTGGCAGCACTTTTTCCCTGTTCCTGCGTAATGAGCCCGGCGTCGAGATCAGCCGCAAGGTATCTGCTAAAATCGGCATCAGAAATTTTGCTGATTCCGTATCTGGCCAGTCTTGCATCGATTTTCGATGAAGGATACGTGAGAGCGAACTCGTTAAAGTCTGCTGCCTTTGCGAGTACTGGAAGGACTGATTTCCATGTCAGTGCTCCCTCCACCTGAGGAGCATCTGTGGAACCAAGGATTACCTTCAGATCATTGTTGAAACCGTCAGCATCACTAGCAGTTACCGCAGGAATATGAAAATATTCATTCAGATATAATTCTGTATCTGACTTGTTTTCCTGCGCAGCTGATACAAGAGATGCTTCCACAGGTGCTGCTGAAGCTGCGAAAACAGTAGCAGCAGGAATTCCCGTGAGAAGAGAAGCGGACAGTAAGATGGACATTAAACGCAATGACGAGTACTTTTTCATAACACTCCTTTCGGCTGATAATACAGACAGCCTGTTGCTGATTGGGTTTCTTTGCCTCCGGTAAATATGTTGCAGGCTCTGTGCATAGTATATCATGATGTTGCGGCATTTCCATGTTGAAAAGTGATATTGGAGATCCTTATCTTTACCCCTGAAGTGAAAGAGTAATTTCCACTTTGCTCCCCATGGAGTGGAAGTTACTTTTTCACTTCAGGCGTTTTAGAAAAAGGGTATCAGGAAACTTCAGAAGTTTACATGGAATGTTAATTGCAGTAAGTTTGTATTGAATGGATTCCATGATTCTCTGAAATCGGTGGATGAAATGGATTGCAGAACCTATGGAGGAGAAGAACACAAGAACAATGTATTGGAGGGGCATGAAAAGCATGAAAACAAAGCGACTGAGAATACTCTTTATCGGCAACAGCCATACCTATTACAATGACATGCCGAGAATGGTAAAAAGAAGATTCGATGAGGAGGGCTGCGAATGTGAAGTGACGATGCTGGCGCATCCCGGATGGTTTCTGGCGCAGCACGTGGAAGAGCCGGATGTTCGATTCAATATTCGATTTGGAGATTATGACTATGTCGTCCTGCAGGAGCATGCGCATCCCTTTGGCCCGGAAGAAAAGTTTTTTGAGGCAGTCCGGACACTGACAAGCTGGATCAGGGAAGCCGGCAGCACACCGGTAATCTATATGACCTGGGCGAAGAAGACGGAACCGGAAATGCAGCAGCGAATGACGGAGGCTCATATAAAGATTGCGGAGGAGACGGGAGCTCTCCTTGCACCCGTCGGAAGAGAGTGGTGGGGCTACAAGGACAGCTGGCCGGATCTTGAAATGTATGCGGAGGATGGACAGCACGCTTCTCCTGCCGGATCGGATTTTGCGGCGAAGCTTATCTGGGATACGATCCAGACAGATATCGAACGGAAGAACTGTGGGCGGTGAGATAATGTATCTTTGCTGAGGCATCCCCGTCGAGGCATTCTTGTAAATCAGGATGCTTTTCCGGGAGGAAATGCATCCTCGGCATGCTCTTTTGTTCCACAGGGATTATTTCTTCCGTCCGGATGCATCCCCGGCTGAAAATGCATCCCTGACCGGCTATCCCTTAAAATAAAGGTATCTATTTAGCGCCCATCTCGAATTTGCCTGCAAGCAGTCAATTCACGTTGAAATGTGGCAGGCGCTAAACAGATACAAATAAAGATGAAGACAGATATCTGAGTGTACAGATTTATGTGATATTTAACACGAAAGGAGGAGCAACATGAGCAGAGGAGACAGAAAGCGATTGGAGCAGTATTGCTACGATGGATCGAAACCTTTCTCCATCAAGAAGGCTTCGACGAAGGAGACCTCACTTTGCAGTGACAAGGAAGAAGCGCTGGAGCAGATGGAGAAGAACAACGCGAGGATGGACGAGCTGCAGGCGAAGCTCTACGCCGCCAAAAAAGAGGGCGTGATCTTCCTGTTTCAGGCGATGGATGCAGCCGGTAAGGACGGAACAATCCGTTCCGTGCTGACCTGTCTCTCGCCTCACGGCGTTCATGAGGCTGCCTTCAAGGCACCGTCATCGGATGAGCTGGCGCACGATTTTCTCTGGAGAATTGTGAAGCAGGTGCCGGCAAAGGGAGAGATTGCCATTTTCAACCGGTCTCAGTATGAGGATGTACTGATCGGAAAGGTCCGGGAGCTGTATCGCAAGCAGGCCCATGCGGACCGCATCGATGAAGATACGATCATGGAAGATCGGTATACCGACATCCGCAATTTCGAGAAATATCTGTACCGGAACAGCATTCGCACGGTAAAGATTTTCCTGCACGTCTCAAAGGATGAACAGGCACTGCGCTTTCTGTCCAGAATCGAGGAGCCGGAGAAGAACTGGAAGTTTTCGGCAGGCGACTGGGAAGAGCGAGCTTACTGGGATGCCTACCAGAAAGCCTTTGAGGATGCAATCAACGCAACTGCAACCAGGGAATCCCCGTGGTATGTCGTGCCGGCGGATCACAAGTGGTACATGCGGTATCTGGTCAGTGAAATTCTCTGTGATACGCTGATCGACATGGATCCTCAATATCCGGAGGTTACCAGCGAGCGGCTTGCGGAGTTTGAGAAGCTTCGCGATTCCATTGCGAAGGAGCTGCCGGAGGAGAAGCTGGAGAAATTCAGAAAAAAGAACGAGAAGAGCAAATAATAAATGGAAAGCAAGGCAGCTGCTGAGAACGCGGAAGGTAAGGCGGCTGTGGAGAACACGGAAAGAAAGGCAGCTGCTGAGAACGTAAAAATAAAACTGTGGCCGGCGGAGATTTCCTCTGCCGGCCACAGCGTTTTCAAAACATCTTTTTCAGAACATTCAAGTCCGATTAAATCTGACGTTTTCCCTCTTTGGCGTATGCATCTGTCCGGATCGGCTGAAGCCAGTCGAGGAACTTCTCAACTTCAATATTCCAGAACCGCCACTCATGACCATATTCCGGGAGCTCCTCATAGGTCACAGGAATTCCGGCCTGTACAAGCTTATCACGGAACGCATGGTTTTCCTCAAGCAGGAAATCCTTCGACCCAATGGCAATATAGGACTTCGGAAAAGCTGCCTTTTCAGCGATCAGCTTATCGGCAAGATCGTTCGGGCTGATGGAGGGATCCACAGTTTTCGCAGTTCCGTCGTTGCCAGCCAGAGAATCCGGGTTCAGAGAAATTGCTGCGGAAAAGGCACCGAAAGCAGCATATTTGCCGGGGTTCGACAGAGCATGAACCAGAGTGCCGAAGCCGCCCATGGAGAGTCCGGCAATGTAAGTGTCTTCCGGTCTTCTGGAAATCGGGAACATGCCGCAGACGAAGTCCGGAAGCTCTTCCTCAATAAAGGAATAGAAATCATCGCCGCCTGAGCGGACATAGCTCTTGTTCTCGGCGGAAATATTGACAATCGCAATGTTACGCTCTTCAGCAAAGAGCTCTACGTTGGTGTAGCCGGTCCACTGAGCGTGGTTGTTTCCGTAGCCGTGAAGAAGATACAGAACCGGGAACTTGTTCTCCTTTGTGTGCCGGTATTTTCCCCTGAGACCGCGCATATCCTCCGGCGCATCATCCATCTCGGCAGCGTGCATTCCCATTGCCTCCGGAATGGTGACAGAAGGAATGATGACGGTGATGTCAACGGTTCGCTGCAGCGTATAACTGATAAAATTACAGGTAAATTTAGCCATTTTCATGTCCTCCGTAGGAATCAGTGCTGTACATTGTCGGTATTGCCCCAAAGCTTTGAGAGCGGCACTGCCTGTGCGAGCTCTTCAATCAGCTCATCGTCAAAGTTGTGCTTCACGCAGCAGTCTCTGCCCAAAATCATGACGGCCTCGTCGCCCTCCGAAGATGCCGGCCAGGAAGGGAGCTCACTCATTTCCGGATTTCCGGTTTTTGCAAAATTCATGATTGCTTCGAACATCTGCTCCTGCAGCTTATCCGATACTCCCGGAACATTGGCGACGGGAACGAGGTCAATGTTGTGGAAGAAGAAGGGCAGATCGGAGCAGTGCCATGCACACTTGCCGTTGTCTACCGGGAAATCAAAATCAAACAGGTATGCATAGGTAGGTGCCTGCGGGAAAGCAGCCTTCTGCTTGATGAGTCTCTTGGAAGGTCTGCGGAAGAGATAGTCAAGAACCGTAGCATCGATCAGCTTGTGACGGGGGTATGCGGCACGGAACAGCTCTGTGATCTTCCCGGCATGATCTCCGAAATAGGCGTGAACGCGTTCTTCCATCTCTTCTTCGCTCATTTCGTACTTGTTATATCCGGTTGGCTGGAAAGCAAATTCTCCGAACACGGTGCCAACCATGAGAGGAGTATTCTTCGTTCTCTCACGGAAGCCGTAGACGGTGGGATCGCCCAGATACCAGTCGTTCACGAACGGTGCCTGTCCGACATAGCTGCCTGCTGCCTGTACGGAAGGAGCAACCTTCTCATAGGCTTCCACGAGCTGCGGATAGGGAATGGTCTCCAGCACAGAAATATCGTCGGTGTTCAGCTCCTTCAGCATTGCAGATACAATGGCGGTTCCGTCTCCGCTTCCTTCTGCAAGGATGCCGGGCTCAATGCAGCCGCTGATAACAATGCCTCTCTGGAAAAGGCCGTCTGCTGCCGGAATCTGGCAGAGGTCAGTCACCTTCATTCCGCCGCCGGACTGACCGAAGATTGTGACATTGTCCGGATCTCCGCCGAAGGCTGTGATGTTTTCCTTCACCCACGCAAGAGCTGCCACCATGTCTGCGTGGCCGCAGTTGCCGGAATTGGCGTACTTCTCGCCGAACGGAGCAAGGTCGAGATAGCCGAGAATATTGAGGCGGTGATTGATGGTGACTACCACAACGTCACCGCGGGTTGCCATGGCTGCACCGTCATAGCAGAGCTGTTCAATGGAAGAGCCTGCAGAGTAACCGCCGCCATGGAGCCATACCATGACCGGCTTTTTCGCGTTCTGATCCAGAGACGTTGTCCAGATGTTCAGATTCTGGCAATGCTCATCCTGCGGCCAGTAAGCGTGCGGAACCATAAGCTCTCCGTTCGGCGTCTCCTGATGCATGAGCGGGCAGACAAAGCCATAGCTCAGAGCATCCTTTACGCCCTCCCAAGGCTCCACCGGAGTCGGCGGCAGGTAGCGCTCTGCTTCCGCATAGTGAATCCCCTTGAAAATATAGGCTCCGTCGAAGAAATACCCCCGAAGGACACCCTTTGTGGTTTTCGCCAATGTGCTTTCGTTGCATTTGAATGCTTTCATGTAAACCCCCTTGCGTAATAAAAAATGTATTACCCCTTTACAGCGCCAAGCATGATGCCGCTTGCAAAGTATTTTTCCAGGAACGGATAAATAATCAGGATTGGAAGAATCGCTACAAATGCGATGGCCATTCGGATGGATACCGCAGGAAGAGAAAGCAACGCTCCCGAATCTGCCGTTGACAGCGATGTAAGTGCCTGAATGTCCTGAATCATTTTGTTCAGAAGAGCCTGAATGGAGAGCATGCTGGACTTAGTGATATAATACAACCCATTTGTCCAGTCATTCCAGTACCCTAAACCGGAAAAAAGACCGACGGTTATAAGAATCGGTTTGCCGAGCGGAAGAACGAGGCGCAGATAAATACGGAAATAAGTGGCACCGTCTACCTGGGCTGCCTCATACAGCGTAGCAGGAATGCTGGTTCGGAAATACGTACGCATGAGAATGACGTTAAATGCACTCATGAGAAAATTAGGAAGAATATAGGCCCAGATTGTATTCTTCACACCAATCTGTGTTGTCCACATGATGTAGGATGGAACAAGCCCTCCGTTAAAGAGCATGGTGAAGAAAACGAAGAAGCTGAAAATCTTTCTCCCAGGGAGCCTGTCAATGGAGAGAGGAAAGGCCAGCATGGATGTAATAAGAATGTTTGCGGAGGTCCCGATGAGAGTTACCAGAATCGTGATTCCGTAAGCACGCAGAACTGTCGCATAATTCTGCAGGATATAAGCATAGGCTGCGAAGCCGATTTTGGCCGGGAAGAAGGAATAGCCGTTGGCAACCAGTGTATTTTCGTCCGTAATGGAACACATGAAAAGGAGTACCAATGGTAATATCATACTCAGTGTCACAAGAATCAATATGATATTGATAACAACCTGATATACTTTTTCACCTTTTGATTTGATCATGAGGATTCTCCTTTAGAAGATTGCGTTTTCCGGACTGGATTTTCTGACGATCCAGTTGGAAAGGACGACAAGAATAAAGCCGACAACGGACTGGAATACACCGGCTGCTGAGCTTCGGCCGATGCCGCCCGAGCTGATCAGTGCCCGATACACATAGGTGTCGATGGTGTTCGTGACAGGGAAAAGCGTGCCCGAATTTTGAGGAATCTGATAAAACAGACCGAAATCTGAGTAGAAGATACGTCCGATGCTCATCAGAAGGAGGGTGATGGCAGACGGAATCAGGAACGGAAGCGTGATGCTCTTGATCTGCTGCCATTTGTTTGCCCCATCGAGAGCAGCTGCCTCATAATAGGTTCCGTCAATGACGGAGATGGTGGCAATGTAAATCAGCGTGCCATAGCCAACTCCCTTCCAGCAGTTGACGAAGACCAGGATGAACGGCCAGTATCTGGGTGAGTTGTACCACATAATCCGTTCCTGCCCGTTGGCCTGCAGGATGGCGTTGAACATTCCGTTTTCGTGGCTGAGAAAAGCGAAGACAATATAGCTGGTAACGACAATGGATACCAGGAAGGGGAGAAGAATGGACGACTGATAGAGCTTTCTTAATCCCCGGTGTGCCACGTCGCAGATCATGATTGCAAGGATAATACCAACGAGGTTATTCACGATGATAAAGGCTACATTGTAGCAGAAGGTATTGCGGATAATTGTGAAAGCATCATTGGATGTGAGCAGGTATTCAAAATTCTTCAACCCGCACCAGGGGCTTCGATAGATGCCGTCATTTATATTGAAGGTTTTAAATGCAACAACAATTCCGGTCATAGGAATGTAGTTGTTGATCAGAAGGTACAGAAGGCCAGGTACCATCATCAAATAAAGAGGAATAAACTGCTTCATCTGACCGGATTTCAGCTTCTTTCTGGTTTTGTCTTTCATGTCCCGTTCCTTTCCGGATGCGCGCAGATATCAAATCCATACATCCAGGGTGTTATCAGCTTCTGCCAATATTCTAGAAACAGTCCGAACGTACAGCTACCTGAAAATCGATCTGAAATACCCGTTTCTCGACTTCTTTGCAGATAGCAGAGACGGAACCATTACAGCGCCTGGAGGGCATGCTATACTTTGGAGCATGGCAGCTCCTGAACCGGTTCTGGCGGCGGCAAAGTGTTTGCCGGGATGTCAAATGATAAAACGAGGGGGGAAGGGAAATGAAGAAAACAGGCAGGTATTGCAATTCACTTCTTGGGCGTGTGAGCATTTGCCTGACATTGGTTGTATCATTTGTGGCTATTCTGATCATTACGCTTAATGTGTGGATATACAGAACGCAGAAAGAGGGCGCGATCTCTCTTGTCCAGACAACGCTTACAAATTCCAATGATGTTTTCTCTGCTCAGCTGGATACAATGGCAGCTTTTTACCAGAGCATTTATGTCAACAATGTCAATTTCCAGCAGCTTCGAAAGCCGGTCAGTGAGAAGGCCTACCATATGGCTGCCACACAGATTCTCAAGCTGCTCGACAGCACTTATTATTTTGCAGGAAATCTCTCGTTTGTATACTGCTACAATTCGCCGGGAAATCTTCTGATCCAGTCCTCTGTTCATCCGAATTATGAAACCAGCGAAGCAATCAAGAGATACATTAAGGAATACCACAGGCAGACAGAGGGAACGGCCTTTGTGGAAACGAGCTGGCACATGGAAAAGGTGGAGGATTCCTATTACCTCTTTTACATCATCCGTCAGAAGAATCTGGAGCTTGGGGTTGTGCTGGAGAGCAACAACATCCTCAAGAATATGCATTTGCTGGATGAAATGGATGAGGCGGTTCTTTGTTTCTCGGATGAAAACGACAGGTTCATCACGGGAATCACGAAGCAGAACGGACAAATCACGGCATGCAGTGAGTCGGACATTGACCGCGCAAATATGCTGTGTGTATCTGAGGATACTTCGCAGGTACCGGCAAGAATTCATCTTCTGCTTCCCAGAGATTCTTTCCTGATTCCATACCAGCGCCAGCTGATCATCAATCTCTCGATGCTACTGTTCACACTGGCGGTGTTGTCTTTCTTGGTGCTGTATCTTTTTTAGGCTCTTCAGGCACCCCTGTGGGTAGGAAATGCCACTTTATCCTGTGATTAAGCCGATTTCTCCGCTTTAGGTTTTCGGTTCGGAAGTGGCACCCTGATATTTGAGCATACCAGATACACC